>Ga0111538_10004122_pt1 | contig 20246 bp, 16 predicted proteins | sample SoiMethybrSBSTD1_FD_79669 | JGI IMG/M metagenome (GOLD analysis project Ga0111538, IMG submission 79669) | Bulk soil microbial communities from a Populus tree surrounding site in Tennessee, USA - Soil MetaG P. TD hybrid SBSTD1 (version 2)... | ecosystem: Environmental > Terrestrial > Soil >... | reverse complement strand
GTTCTCCAGCCGGGCGATGATCTCGTCCGCCTCGACGCGGCTCCCTTCCTCGACCTTGAGCTCCATGAGGCGTCCCTGGATCTTGGCGCTGACCACCGCCTTGCGCCGCGGCACGACGTAGCCGGAGGCGGTGAGGATGGCGCTCCCCGGGGCGGGCCCGGCGCCGCTCCTCACCGACGGACGGACCGTCTCGATCTCGACGGCGCGCAGGGACGACAGCCCGCCGCCGACGAGGAACCAGGTCCCGGCGGCCGCCAGCACGAGTGCCATCGCCGCGAGGGCGAGCCAGCGCCCGGCACCGCCGCCGTGCGGGCGATCGCGATCGATCTGCAGCGAGGCGAGCTGATCCTTGAGATCGCTCAAGGGATTCGAGTCACGGCAGGAGGGCGAGGACCTCCGCCGGGTGCTTTTTCGGGTCGACCTTGGGGAAGGCGTGCTCGATCCGGCCGTCCGGGCCGATGACGTACGAGATGCGGCGCGCGGTGCGGTCCGTCGGGGCATCGCAGGCGCCGTAGGTCAGGCCGATCGTCCGCTGCGTGTCGCACAGCAGGGGATAGGGGAAGGTGAACTTCGCCGCGAACGCGGCGTTCTCCTCGACCGTGTCGAACGAGACCCCGAGGATCGACGCACCCTTCGCTTCGAACTGCGCGCTCAGGTCGCGGTACCCGCAACCTTCGAGGGTTCATCCGGGGGTGTCGGCCTTCGGGTAGAACCACAGGACGACGCGGCGCCCGCGGAACTCGTCGAGACTCCTGTCCTGGCCGTGGTGATCCTTCACGTGGAACGCGGGGGCCTGCGCCCCGACCGGCACCATGCTGGACCTCCTCAGAGCGGTTGGAACGGTGAGGCTATCACCCGCGCCGGGGAGCGCTCAAGCCCCGGTCCGGAACGCTGGGTCGGGTGTGATTTATCGTCGGCAGGATCGAATCAAGGGGGCGTATGGGCGACGAGGCGAAGTCGGACCGGTTCCTGGGGCTCCTGGAGGGGCACCGGCGCATCCTCTTCAGGATCGCCGGCGCCTACGGCCGGTCGGAGGCGGACCGGCAGGACCTGGCGCAGGACATCGTCGTGGAGCTGTGGCGCTCCTTCGGGCGCTACGACGAGGGACGGCCGTTCGCCACCTGGATGTACCGCGTCGCCCTGAACGTCGCCATCTCGCACCACCGCAGCGAGCGGCGGCGGCGCCGCAACCTCGTGGACGACGGCGAGGCGGTGATCGAGCTCGCCGCGGCCGAACCGGAGCGGGCCTCGATCGAGGGCGAGGTGCGCCGGCTGCACGAGGCGGTCGCCGCGCTCGACGAGCTCGACCGCGCCATCGTGTTCCTGTACCTGGAGGGGGAGCGGCACGAGGCGATCGGCGCGGTCCTGGGGATCTCGACGTCGAACGTCGGCACGCGCATCGGGCGCATCAAGGAGCGGCTCCGCCGCCCCGAGGGGAGGGACGAATGGATCTCGACGATCTGAAGCGACGCTGGCAGGAGCAGGACGCGAAGCTGGACGCGGTGCTGCGGCTCAACGCGCGGCTCCTCGCGGCGCCGGGCCGCCGGCGGGCGGAGTCGACGCTGCGCCGGGCCGCGTGGGGCTGGGGGATCGAAGCGGCGCTGAACCTGGCGGCCCTCATGGGACTCGTCTCGTTCGCCGCCGATCACCTCTTCGAGCCGCGCTTCTTCGCGCCCGCCGCCGGGCTGGCCGTCGGCACGCTCCTGCTCCTCATCGCCGGCCTCCGGCAGGTGGTGCAGCTCGGCACGATCGATTTCGACGCCCCGGTGGTCTCTCTCCAGAAGCGGCTGGAGCGGCTGCGGATCGCGCGCATCCGGACGGTCAAGTGGGTGTTCCTCCTGGCGCCGCTCGCCTGGACGCCGCTGTGCATCGTCGGCCTGCACGCCCTTTTCGGCTTCGACGCCTACGCCCATCTCGACGCCGGATACCTCCTCGCCAACGTCGCCGTGGGGCTCCTGGCGATCCCGATCGGCTGGGGGATCGCCCGGTGGCTCTCCGGGCGTGCTTGGCGCTCGCCGGGTCTGCGCCGGGTCATCGACGACGTCGGCGGGAGCAGTCTGTCGCGCGCCCTGCGATTCCTGAAGGCCGCCGAGGATCTCGAGCGCGATCCGCTCAGCGCGCCTTCGCTGCGGTGACGCGTCCGGCCTGCATTAGGAAGATTGCGATCGCGCCTACGAGTGCCATGGCGGCGAGCCGTCCGAGATCCCCGTCGAGCCGCGGCGGGTGCGATTTGGCGATCACCCCCGAGGCGACCAGGCCGGCGACGAGCACGCCGGCCAGCCCCTCTCCGGCGACCAGCCCGGAGGCGGCCAGCACGCCGGGACGCGCCTCGGCCGGCCCGGCCCCGGCGGTCGCCGCCGTGCGGCGGTCGGCGATGGCCCGGAGGGCGCCGCCGGCGTAGATTGCCGCCATCGAGGCGAGCGGCAGGTAGACGCCGATGGCGAAGGCGAGCCCGGAGACGCCGCAGAGGATCGCCGACAGCGCGATCCCCACGCCCGAGAGGACGAGACCCCACGGCAGCGCCCCCGCCAGCACCCCCTCGATGATCGTCTTCATGAGGGTCGCCTGCGGCGCCGGGACCTCCGCCGAACCGAATGTGTACGCCTGCCCGAGGAGCAGCACCGTGGCGGCCACGCCGAAGCACGCGCACCCGGCTCCGAGGAGCTGGCCGAGCTGCTGGCGGGCCGGGGTGGCGCCGACGAGCCAGCCGGTCTTGAGGTCCTGCGAGATATCGCCGGCCTTCGACGCGGCGACGGCCACGATGGTGCCGACGGTCAGGACGGCGGCGCGCGCCGCGGGGGAGGTCCACCCGGCGGCGGCGAAGAGGCTGGCGATACCGAGCAGGGTGACCAGGGTGATGCCGGAGGTCGGCTGCGAGGTGACGCCGACGATGCCGACGATGCGCGCGGCGACCGCGACGAACAGGATGCCGAAGAGCGCCACGCCGGCGGCGCAGACGAGCCGCGGAACCTGTTCCATGCCGCCGGCGAACACCCCGGGGACGAACGCCGACACGAGGATCACCAGGAGCACCGCGGCCACGATGAACGCCGGCGGCAGGTCGCGGTCGGTCGCCGGGACGGCGGACGCGGTCCCGGCATCCGTCCGGCGGCGCGCCAATCCCTGCACGACGGCCCGCGCCGCGCCGGCCATCACCGGCAGGTTCTTGAGGACCGTGAGGATCCCCGCGGTCGCCACCGCCCCGGCGCCGATGTAGCGGACGTAGCGGCCCCAGATCTGGCTGGCGGTCATCGCGGCGATCGTCGTCTGCGTCTCGGGGAAGAGCGGGGTCGTCAGCCCGGCGCCGAACCAGGCGATGAGCGGGATGAGGGCGAGCGAGGCGACGATCGACCCGGCCACGAGGATCGCCGACTGGCGGTAACCCAGGATGAAGCCGACGCCGATGAGCGCCGGCGCGACCTCGAGCGCGATCTCCGCCTTCGGGAGGATCGGCAGCGCCTGCGCCACGCTTCCGGGGCACAGGAACAGAATCGACAGGAGCAGCTTGACGCCGGCTCCGATCGCCATGCCCATGAAGATGACGCGCCCGCCGCCCCCCTCCCCGGAAGTGGCGCGCAGCACCTCGGCGCAGGCGCGCCCCTCCGGGTAGGGCAGCTCGGCGTCGGACTGCACGATGAGCAGACGGCGCAGCGGGATCATCGCCGCGAGACCGAGTAGCCCCCCGAGGAAGCACAGCGCCACCACCTGGAAGTACGGCGGCGCCATCCCCCACATGAACAGCGCGGGGATGGTGAAGATCGTCCCGCTGGCGAGCGAGGTGGAGGCGGAGCCGATCGTCTGCGACAGGTTCGCCTCGAGGATCGTCGGCCGGGCGCGCAGCAGCCGGAACAGCGCCACCGTCATGACCGCCGCCGGGATCGAGGCCGACACCGTCAGCCCGACGCGGAGGCCGAGGTAGGCGTTGGCGGCGCCGAAGACGAGGCCGAGCAGGACCCCGGCGACGACGGCGCGCGTCGTGAACTCCGCCAGGGTCGAGTCCGGAGCGAGGGGAGGGGGGCTCAGAACGATCCTTTCATACGGCCTCCTTGCCGGCGGACGGGAGGGCGGCGCGCACCGCCCAGCCCAGGAGCCCCGCCGGGATCATGAAGAGGAGCAGGAAGTGGGTGTTGAAGCCCGAGAAGAGGAAGGCGCCGAGCCCGAAGAGGAGATAGACCGCGGCGACGATCGCCGCCGCCTGCAGGCCGCTGCCGTCGCCCCGCCGGGCCCGCCGCCAGGCCGAGAGGACCACGAGCCCGAACGCCACCATCGCGGCGCTGCCGAGGAACCACCCGATCGCGACCGTGCGGACGATGTCCGGCGGCGCCGCGATGTCGACGAGCGCCGCGTGCAGCATCTTCCAGCCGAGCACGCCGTGCGCGCCGCTGCTCAGCAAGAGAAGCGCGGCGACGACGAACATCACGTGGCGGGTCCAGGGCCGGTCGGGGATCGGGGTCATGGCTCCTCCGCGGGGTGATTCTTGATCACGCGGGCCGGGTCCGGCGGGCGAGGATCTCCTCGTAGGCGGCGATCGTCCCGGCCACCAGCCGATCGGGGGTGAAGCGCGCCGCGACGTCGGCGGATCCGGCCCGGCCCATCGCCGCGGCCCGTCCGGGATCGTCGAGGAGCGCCTCGATCGCCGCCGCCAGGCGGGCCGGATCGCGCGGCGGGACGATGAGGCCGGTCTCGCCGGGGCGCACGATCTCCGACGCGCCGCCGACCTCGGTCGCGACGACCGGCACGCCGCAGGCGAGCGCCTCCTTGAGGGCGGCCGACGACGCGTCGCAGTCCACCGAGGGGAGGACCGAAACGGCGAGCGATGCCGTCACCTCCGGCACGTCGTCGCGGAACCCGAGGAAGCGCACGGCGTCGCCGAGGCCGAGATCGGCCGCCAGGCGCCGCAGCGACGGCTCGGCGGTGCCGGTGCCGGCGAGCACGAAGCGGGCCTCGGGGCGGCGCGGGCGCAGGAGCGCCGCCGCGCGCAGGAAGTCGTCCTGCCCCTTGTCCGCGACCAGGCGCCCCACGACGCCGACCAGAGGCGCGCCGTCGGCGGCGCCGATCTCGGCGCGGAAGCGCGACCGGTCGAGCCCCGGGTGGAAGCGCTCCGGCCGGTAGGAGGAGTGGACGACCGACACGCGCTCGCGCCGCAGGTCGCCGCGGGCGAAGAACGGCTCGAAGCGCGGCAGCACGCTCCCGCTGACGACGATCAGGTGATCGACGCGGCGGAAGAGCCACCGGTTGAAGGCGTGGTCGCGGACCTGCTTGGTGTTGTGACGGGTGTAGGCGAGCGGGAAAGGTCCGGCGCCGTTCCGAAACGCCGGGCGGGCCAGCGCCGCGGTCCACAGATCCTGCGACCCGTGCGCCACGACCAGGTCGTACGCCGCCTCCGCCAGGTGCCGCGCCAGTGCGCGCCGGTCGGCGAGCGCCCGCAGCACGTGCCGCGGGTGGCGGAAGTGCGCCGCCTCGAACGTCCGGATCCCGGCGGCGCGCGCCTTCTGCGCGAGGATCGATCCGGGCGGCACGGCGAGGGTGACGTCGTGGCCGAGGCGCGCCATGCCTTCGGCGACCATCAGGATGCGGGCCGGTTGCCCCCCCCAGCCGCGATGGAAGTTGGTCTCGAGGACCTTCACGTCCCGGGAGCGTCGGTCGCGATGCCGGCCTCGGCCTCGATCTCCCGGGGCGCCACGGCCCGCCGCGCGGTGAAGCGCACGATGAGCTCGTCGAGGACCGAGTAGCCGGCCGGGACGACGAACAGCGTCATGAAGGTGGAGACGACCATGCCGCCGATGACCGCGAGCGACATCGGGATGCGGGTCTCCGCCCCCGGGCCGAGCGCCAGCGCCGCCGGCAGCGCCCCGGCGATGGTGGCGACCGAGGTCATGAGGATCGGGCGCAGCCGCACCGGGCAGGCGCGCAGCAGCGCCGCGTCGCGATCGAGCCCCTGACGGCGCATCTGGTTCGTGTAGTCCACCAGGATGATGGAGTTCTTCTTGGCGATCCCCATCAGGAGGATGAGTCCGATCATCGAGTAGATGTTGAGCGACTGCCCGCCGAGCCACAGCGCGATGAGCGCCCCCGAGGCGGAGAACGGCAGCGCCAGGAGGACCGTGAGCGGGTGGCTGAAGGCGTTGAACTGCGACGCCAGGATCATGTAGGCGACGAGGAGTCCCATCCCGAGGGCGAAGGCCAGCGACCGGAACGACTCCTGGAACGCCTGCGCCGACCCGGAGAAGGCCAGCGAGTAACCCTCCGGGAGCACCTCCCGGCCGATCGTCTCGATCTCCTTCAGGACGGTGGCTTGCGAGGCGCCGGCGGCGAGGTTGGCGAAGACGCCGATCGCCCGCTGCCGGTCGCGGTGGGTGATTACCTGGAGGGTCGGCTTCTCGACGAGCTGCACGACGTCGCCGAGCCGCACCAGCGACCCGGTCTGGGTGCGCAGCAGGAGGCGGCGGATGTCGTCCGGGTTCTGGCGCTGGTCGGCCTGCAGGCGGACGCGGATGTCGTAGCGCCGGCCGCCGTCCTTGAACCGGGCGACGCGGGCGCCGCCGATGAGCGTGTTCACGGTCGAGCCGATCGACGCCATGCTGATGCCCAGGTCGGCGGCGCGCCGGCGGTCGGGGATCACCTTCACCTCCGGCATCCCGACCTGGTAGTCGGTGTCGACGTCGTTGACCAGACCGGTGGCGCGCATCCGCTCCATCAGGGTGCCGGCGTGCTCGGCCAGCTCGTCCCAGTCGGGGCCGCGCACCGACAGCTCCACCGGGAAGCCGCGCTGCGCGCTGAACCCCTGCTGCGACAGGTCCTGCATCACCGCCCGGACCCCGGGAATGGAGTTCAGCTCCTTGCGCGTCAGCTCCATGAACTGCAGCGTGGACAGGCGCCGCCCGGCCTGCGGATCGACCGGCCGCTCCGACTTCGGCTCGAGCGTCACGAAGGCCATGGAATTGTTGACCTCGCCCGACTGCCCTCCGCCGAACCCGCCGACGACGGCGAAATAACGGTGCACCTCGGGGCGCGACATCAGGAAGGCCTCCGCCTGGCGGGTGATCCGGTCCGTGTAGTCGATGGAGGAGCCGACCGGTGTCGTCATCCGCACGATGAAGCGGGAGAGGTCCTGCGACGGGACGAACTCGCGGTTGATGACCGCGAGGACGCCGAGCGAGCCGGCGAAGACCGTGGCGGCGGCGGCCAGCACCAGGCCGCGATGCCGCAGCGCCGGGGCCAGCCAGCGCCGGTAGCCGCCGGAAAGCCGCTCGAAGAAGCGGTCGAGGCGGGCCCCGAAGCCGCCGGCGCGCGCCCCCGTCTCGAGGAAGCGGGAGCAGCGCATGGGGGTGAGCGTCAGCGCCTCGAGGAGCGACAGGAGCACCGCGACCGAGATGGTGACGCCGAATTCGAAGAAGAAACGCCCGATGATCCCGGACATGAAGGCGACCGGCAGGAAGACGGCGATGATGGCCGCCGTCGCCGCCATCGCCGCGAAGGTGATCTCGCGCGCCCCGACGATCGCCGCCTGCAGGCGGGACAGCCCCTCCTCGCGGTGCCGGTAGATGTTCTCCAGCACCATGATGGCGTCGTCGACGACGATCCCGACCGACAGCGACAGCCCCAGGACCGTGAAGGTGTTGAGGGTGAAGCCGAAGAAGTACATGCACAGGAAGGTCCCGATGATCGACGTCGGGATCGCCAGGAGCACGTTGACGGTCGAGGACCAGGACCCGAGGAAGAGCCAGCAGACGACCCCGGTCAGGAGCGCCGCGAGCAGCAGCGAGAACTGCACCTCCTGGATCGCCTCCTCCACCGCCTCGGTGCCGTCGAAGTTGACGCCGAGCGTCAGCCCCTCCGGAAGGTTGGCCCGCACCTCCTTGAGGCGCTGCTTCACCAGGTGCCCGACCTCGACGGCGTTGGCGCCGCGCTGCTTGCGGATCCCCATCCCGAGCGCCGGCTGTCCGAGGGCGCGGGCGATGCGGCGCCGATCCTCGAGCCCGTCCTCGACCACCGCCACGTCCGACAGGTGCACCGGCGCGCCGTCCCGGTTCGCCACCACCAGCGCCGCGAAGGCGGCGACGTCGATCGCCTCCCCCTCGGCGCGCACGTTCATCTCCCGGTCGCCGGTCTCGATGCGCCCGGCCGGCACCTCGACGTGCTGCGCCTGGATCGCCCGCGTCACGTCGTCCGCGGTGAGCGCGAACTGCTCCATGCGGCGGGCGTCGAGCCAGACGCGGATGTTGCGTTCGAGGTAGCCGCCGAGGGTGATCTCGCCGACGCCCGGCAGCGTCTGGAAGCGGGGCTTGAGGACGTTGCGGATGTAGTCGGCGAGCGCCCCCGGCGAACGATCCCCGGAGAGGGCCAGCCACAGGATCGGCTGGTCCTCGGGGTTGGTCTTGGTGATCACCGGGGGATCGATCTCGCGCGGCAGCAGGCGCGCCGTCTGGGCGACCCGCGTCTGCACGTCCTGCAGGGCGAGGTCGATGTCGCGCTTGAGGTCGAACTCGACCACGATGCTGGCCCGTCCCTGCCGCGCCGTCGAGGAGAGTCCCTTGATCCCCTCGACCGCCATGATGGCGTCCTCGAGCGGCTCGATGACGTCGGTCTCCATCACCTCCGGCGCCGCGCCTTCGAGCGTGACGGCGACGTTGATCACCGGAAAGTCCACGTCCGGGTTCTGGCTGACGCCGAGGCGCGCGTAGCCGATGGCGCCGAACAGGATGAGGGCGGCCATCAGCATCCACGCGAAGACGTGGTTCTTGATCGACAGGTCGGAGAGGGTCATCGGGCGGGGGCGGCCGCCGCGGCGGCGGGGGGGGCCGCCGGCGCGTCGGGGGCGGCGGCGGATCGCGGTGCCGCCGCGGACGAGGCGGCCGGCTCGATCGCGGCGCCATCGCGCAGCGCGGCGTTGCCGTCGGTGACGACCACCGCCCCGGGCTTCAGGCCGTCGAGGATCTCCATCGCGCCGTCGTCGGCGCGCAGGCCGACGGTCACCTGGCGGCGGCGCGCGACCCCGTCCTGCGCTTCGAAGACGACGAAGCCGTTCTCGGTCGCGAGCACCGCACGCTCGGGGACGAGCAGGGCCCCGATGCGCCGCTCGGTCGCGAGCCGCACCTCGGCGAAGAACCCCGGCTTGAGGGCCGCCTCGCGATCCTCGAGCAGCGCGAGGCACTCGACCATGCGGCTTCCCGGATCGGCGCTGCGCGAGACGTGGTAGAGACGGGCCTCGAAGGTGCGTCCCGGCCAGGCGGCGGTCGTGAAGGTGACCGGCAGGCCGTCCTTGAGCCGGACCGATTCGCTCTCGGTCACCCGGAAGCGCAGGCGCAGCTTGCGGGTGTCCACCAGCGTGGCGAGGACCGCGTCGCTGTCCACGTGCTGGCCGGTGACCACCGACTTGCGGTTGATGATGCCCGGGACGATCGGCGAGACGATCGATCGCCGCCGGTCCTGCTCGGCCAGCTCCCAGGCTGCCTTCGCCTCGGCGGCGGCGGCGCGCATCTGCTCCAGCTCCTGCCGGGCCCGCCCGACCTCCTCGGTGGAGACGAGCGGCGGCGTCTGTCGCAGCAGCTCCTCACGGCGCTTCAGCTCCGAGTCCGCCTGCTGCCGCTGCGCCTCGGTCTGCTCGTAGCGGGCCTTCGCCCGCTCCGCCTGCAGGCGGTAGCGCTGCGGATCGATCTCGGCGAGGACGCTCTTCGGCGTCACCCGGTCCCCCTCGTGGAAGTCGACGCGGGTGACGACGCCCTCCACCGCGGCGACGACCTGGATCTCCTCCTCCGCCTCGATCGAGCCGAGCGCCTGGATGCTCGCCTCGACGTCGCGCACCTCGACCGGGACGGTGCTGACCCGCACCGCCGGAGACGGCTTCAGGGCGGAGGACGTCGCGCCGCCGGCGCCGCCGCTGCACCCCAGGGGACCGCAGAGGAGCCCCGCGGCGAGCACGACGAGCAGGGAGGACATCTCCGCGGGAACACGGTTCGCCGGAACGGACGGATGACGGGGTGTCGAGCGAATCGGGGGACCTCCAAGCCGGACCGCGGAAAGTCTATCAGGGGGACCTTCCCCCCACAATCGCGGACTAGGAGCGGGAGGAGCCCTTCGCGGCCTGCACGATCACGGCGGTGATGTTGTCGTCCCCGCCGCGCTCGTTGGCGAGATCGATGAGGGCCTGGCAGCCCGCCTCGGGAGCGACGCCGTCCTGGCGCAGCGTCTCGAGGATCTCCTGGTCCTCCACCATGTTGGTGAGACCGTCGGAACAGAGGAGCAGGAGGTCGCCGGGCTTCAGGTCCTCTTCGATCAGATCCGCCTCGATGTCCTCCTGGCTGCCGACGGCGCGGGTCAGGATGTTGCGGGCCGGGTGGCGGCGCGCCTCCTGCGCGGTCAGCGTGCCGGAGCGGACCTGCTCGTTGACGAAGGTGTGGTCGTCGGTGAGCTGGCGGATGTCGCCGTCGCGCACCAGGTACGCCCGGCTGTCGCCGACCGAGCCGATGTAGGCGCGCTTCCCCTGGATGTAGACCAGCACCACCGTGGTCCCCATGCCGCGCATGCTCTGGTCGCGGCGCACCGAGCGGACGATCTCCTGGTTCGCGAGGCGGATGGCGTTCAGCACGCGGCGCGCCGGCACCGGGAGCGCGGTCTCGTCCAGCGACCGCGTCGAGATCTCCGAAGGGACGGTCGGGGGGACGTCCGGGTGCGCCGACGAGATGTGCCGCTCGATCGACTCGACGGCGAGCCGCGAGGCGACCTCGCCCGCGGCGTGCCCTCCCATGCCGTCGGCGACGACGTACAGACGCAGGTCGTCCGAGGTGCTGTAGGCGTCCTCGTTGGAGCGCCGCTTCCGGCCGACGTCGGAGACGCCGGCGCCACGGATGACGAGCCCCGCGACCTGCGGATCAGGCACGCGCGTCCCCCTGAGAGCGGACCCGCGGCTCCCGCTTCGGGGCCTGCAGCTCCTCGAGCCGGGCGAGGGCCGGCTGATTGTCCGGCTCCTGGCGCAGGACCCGGCGCAGCTCGTCGGCCGCCTCCTCCTCGCGTCCCGCCTCGGCGAGGGTGAAGGCGAGGTTCAGCCGGGCGACGACGTAGTCCTCGTTCACCTCGAGGGCGCGGTGGAAGGCCGCGACGGCGCCGTCCCAGTCCCGCTGCTCGGCGCAGGCGACGCCGAGGTAGTTGTGCACGTCGGCGAAGTCGGAGCGGAACTGCGTCGCCAGGCGCAGCGCCTCGATCGCCGCCTCCATCTTGCCGTCGCGCAGGCTGCGGAGGCCCCGGCGGAAGTGGAACTCGAACGACTCGGGGCGGCGCAGGAAGGCGGTGCGCATCCACTCGGCGGCGGCGTCGAGGTCCTGCCGGTCGAGGCACTGCCGCCCCTGCTCGAACGGCTGGTCGATGGCCCGCACCGCCACGTCGCGCACCGCCGCGAACTCGCGCGCCGCCGCGGCCGTGTCGCGCTTGTCGAGGAGCAGCATGGCGCGCCGCACGCGCGCCTCGAGGTAATCGGGGTTGAGCTCGAGGGCCCGGCCGAACGCCTCGATGGCGTCGGTCTGGAGCCCGAGCCGGCCGCACAGGGCGCCGAGGCGGAAGTGGAGGTCGGGATAGTCCGGCGTGATCGCCAGCGCCTGACGGTACGCCTCCACGGCCTTGTCCATCTCGTCCCCTTCCTCCAGCTTCTCGGCGAGGGCGATGTTCGCCTGGGTCAGATAATACAGCGCCATGCGCCGATCCGGCTCCGTCGACTCGGGGCTTTGAAGGGCGCGCATCAGGAAATCGATCGCCTGCTGCGACTCCCCCCGGTCGTGGTGGTAGATGCCGGACTTGAGCTGGTAGTTCCCGAGCAGGTTGCGAATCGCTTTCAGGAAGCGCATCAGTGGGCCTTCTTGAAGGTCTTCTTCGGGGGCTGGGTGCGGACGATGAACAGGTTGCGCGCCTGCCGGCGGACCATCTCCGGGACGTTCTTGTCACCGGCGCAGATCTTGAGATCGCGGGTCCCGAGCCGGGCCAGGAACTGCACCGACAGGCCGGCCGGGGTCTTCGGGTTGCGCACCAGCGCCAGCGCCACCGCGTACCCCTTGGTCCACTCGCGGTTCGAGGCGATGGAGCGCAGGACGTCCTCGTGGATGCTGCGCATCCCGGCGAAGCGGACGATCTCGGTCTCGGAGAGGCGCGGGTTCTTCAGCACCGCCTGCGAGACGATGCGCGCCGTGTCGCGGATCAGGATCGCCCGCTCCTCGCCGTTCCCCTTCATGGCGAGGAGGTTCCGCTCGGCGACGTTGAGGCGCTGGATCTTCTGGAAGGCGTCGGTCTTCTGCAGCGCCTCTTCGTCTTCGTAATACTCCTGGTTCGGGTCCGGCTCCCCTTCCGGGGGGATCTCCGGCTCGCCCGGGGGGAGCGCCTCGGCCTCGGGGCCGGGCGCCGCGTCCGCGCCGGGGAGCGGTGCCGCCGCCTCCGGCACCGCGGGGACGGCGGCCGGGACCGCGGCCGGCCGCGCCACGCGCCCGATGACCTCGCGCTCCAGCTCGGCGAGACGGCGCCGCTGCTCCCCGGTCAGGAGAGGATTGGCGCGCAGCAGCGCGAGCAGGCGCACGTGCCGGATGAGGCGGACCTCGTTGGTGATCACCAGGCCGAGGGTCTCCGCATCTCCCGAGGTCGCGAGCGCCTCGAGGGTCGCGTCGGAGATCGCGGGGTGGGCGATCGCCACGGCCAGCCCCTCGCCCGCGATCCGCCCGGATCGGGCGGCATAGTCGACGAGCTCCGCGTCGGATCCGGGATCGCGCAGGAGATCGACCAGGCTCTCGGGCACCAGGCGCTCGAGGCTGTCGGCCGCCGCGGCGGCGACCTCCGGCGACGGATCCCGGAGGAGATGCACCTGCAACGCCACCAGGTCCTGGAGCGGAATCGGCAGCGCGCCGCGCGCCGCGCCGAGCCGCAGCGCCTCCGGCGCGTTCGCCTGCAGCACCCGCTCGAACAGCGGGTGGCGCGGCGGCGCGGCCTGCAGCGGCTCAGCGGCGCCCATGACCGCCGGCCCCTCCCGGGGGACAGATGGCGCGCGCGTCCTCGGCGCGGATGGTGTAGTGCTCGACCCGGCTGCCCGACGATCCGAGCGGCGGACAGGCGGCGCCGTCGAGGGTCAGCCGCACCGCCCCGGCATCCTCGGTGCTGATACGCACGAGGCTGTAGCAGCGCAGCGCCACGACCTCCCCGGCGACGAGCATGCGGGCCGGGCGATCCACGCCGTCGCAGCCGAGCTGCACCATCACCGGGTTGACCCCCTGCACGAGCAGCGTCATCGGACCCGGCGCGGACGGCGGGGAGGCGTCGGCGGGGGACGGGGCCGGCGGCGGCGCCGCGGCCGTGGACGGCCGTGGCGGCGTCTTGACCGGCTCCTGCGCCGGGACCGGGATCGGCGAGGCGACCCGCACCGGCGTCGTCGTCCTGTCCCGCTCGCGCGGCACCTCCGGGAGCGGCTTCGGCGACGGCGGCGTCGCGGGGGCGATCTCCTTGTCGGTTCCGCCGTCGGGCGTGCCGTCGGGTGCCGCGGCGCCGGCTCCCTCCGGGTCGGCGTCAGCCTCCCCCTGCGGGGCGGCGTCCGGCGGCGCTTCACCAGCCGGGTCGGCGGCGCCGGGCGCGGCGGCGGGGGCGCTGTCGTGCGACGCTCCGGGGAGGCGCGCATCGTGACGTACCGTGCGCACGAGGTAGACGACCACCGCGAGCGCCGCGAAGGCGGCGACGACCGTCGTCCCCGCGAGGAGCAGACGTGCCTGTGGCCCGGCGGTGCCCGTCTGGAACGACATGGTCGCGGCCGCCGGCGCGCCGCCGCGGCGGGCGGAGGCCATGGCGGCGACGGCGGCCGACGCGGCGCGGCCTTCGGCGAAGGTGATGGGCGGGGAGGAGGGGGCCTCGCCCGCAGGCAGGGCCGGATCAGTGCGGCGCGGCGGCGCCTGCGCCGGCCGGTGCAGGCCGGGGCGTTCCGGGGTCGGCATCGCCGAGGCGACGGCCGCCTCCCGCTCCGCCTGCTCATCGATGTAGCGCTGCACGAGCGCTTCGCCGTCGGCGCCGATGAACCGGGCGTAGGCGCGGATGAACCCCTTGTTGAACACGCCGCCTGGGAGCTTGTCGAAGCGGTTCGCCTCGAGCGCCTCGAGATAACGCAGGTTGATCTTGGTGGCGTTGGCGATGTCGCGCAGGGGAATGTCGCGCAGCTCGCGCTCGCGCTTCAGGGTTTCGCCGAAATTCGCCATGCGGCCGTCCGCTCCGCCGGAAACGTGCGCGTACCCCACGGGAGACGGACAATCGCTTCCGCCGGCGTCGGCGCGCGGGGGTGAATAATAAGGAGGGGCCGGGGCTTTGTCAAACGGCTTAAATCTTTACCGTTCTGTAATTTAGGCAGGACAAACGCCCGGATGGCCCGGTCCCGGGGTCAGGCCGGTCCGGCGAGGCGCCTCTCCGCCGCCAGGCGGACGAGCGCAGGGACCCCTAAGGTCCCGAGCAGGTGGCCGATCTCGGCTCCATCCATGGCGGCGACGAGCCCCAGGGCGACATGTGCGGGGGAGGACGGATGCGCCGCGATGGCCCGTCTCAGATCGGTGCGGCCGCGCCAGCGCGGACACGCGGCGAGCAGCTGGAGCGACGCGGCCGGCGACTCGGCGCGCTCGGCGACGAACAGGGCGTCGTCGGCGCGGAAGCGCGGGTTCTCGAGCAGCGCCCGCAGGACGAGGGGACTCGGGTCGCGCCGCAGTGAGACCACCAGGTTCCCGGATGCGGCGCGCGCCAGGGTGATGCGCTCGCCGAGCGCGAGGTCGGGGAGTCGCTCCGCCAGCAGTCGCTCCGCCAGCCAGACGATCGGCGCGGGGAGCCCCGCCGTCGTCGTGACCCGGTGCAGGTCGCCCCAGCGCAGGTGCGGCAGGAGTCCCATGGCGATGGGACGAGGGGTGCGCGGATGGAGCACGAGCGCGGCCCGCACCCGGTCGTTCCGGACCCATTCCGGGGTCGCCGCGATGCGGCGGAGGAGCCCGAGTGGGAGCGATCGGCTGCGCAGGAGCAGAAGCGCATCCTGCACGCCCAGGAGGGCGGAGCCGGGCGGCGGGGCAGCGTCGCTCACGGTTCGGGACTGTATCGCATCGCGGCGCGGGCCGATCCCGCTCGGCTTCGCGACGCGCCGCGGGCCGAGCCCGCTCTGCTACGATGCGGCGCGCGCGTGCCTTGCCGGCGCGCCACCGTCATGAACTCCCGCAGGCGCGTTCTCCCCCTCCTCCTCGTCGCGTTGTCCCTCGCCGCGGCGCTCGTTCTCGGTGAGATCGGCGTGCGCCTGCTCGGCCTGCAGGGACGCGGGCAGGTGCGCGTCGTCCCCGGCAAGGGGATCACCTTCGAGCCGGCGTCGGCGTACCGCCACGTGAAGGAAGGAACGTCGTCGGGACGGTTCAACCGGCAGGGGTTCCGCGATCGGGAGCGGACCATCGCCAAGCCGCCGGGCGGGTACCGGATCCTGGTGCTGGGGGACTCGTTCGTCGAGGCGCTCCAGGTGCCGCTCGATGAGGCGTTCCCCGCGTTGCTCGAGGACCGGCTGCGCCTCCGCAAGGGACGTGGGGCGGTCGAGGTGCTGGCGATGGGGCAGTCGGGGTTCGGGACCGCGTCGGAGCTGATGCGCTACCTCGACTTCGGCGCCGACTACCGGCCCGACGTGGTGCTGCTGGCGTTCTACGCGGGGAACGACGTGCGCGACAACTCGCGGCTCCTGAGCGGCGACGCTCCGGCGTTCTACTTCTCGCGCGATCCGGACGGCGCCCTGCGCCTCGATCGCTCGCGCATCGAGGCGCTGGAGCGGGCGCGGGACTCGGCAACCCTCGCCGACCGGCTGCGGAGCGTGTCGGATCTCTTCGCCCTCGTGTCGGAGCGTCTCTACCTGCTGCGCCAGGGGCGCCGCGCCGCCGGGGGCGCGGGCGGCGACCTCGACGTCTACCGCGAGGACGCGGGTCCGGCGTGGCGCGAGGCCTGGGACGTGACCGAAGCGATCCTCGCAAGGCTCGCCGACGAGACCGCGGCGCGCGGCAGCCGGCTGGCGATCGTCTCGATCGGCACCGCCGAGCAGGTGGAGGGGGATCTCGGGCGTTCCCTCGTCGCAGGCGCCCCCGGCCTCGACCTCGATCGACCGGATCGGCGTCTCGAGGCGATGGCGGCGCGTCGCGGCGTCCCGTGCCTGCTGCTCGCTCCGGGGCTTCGGGCCGCGGAGGCGGGGGGGGCCGGACGACTCTACGGCTTCGGAGAGCGGCGCGGCGGGCACTGGAACGCTCACGGACACCGCATTGCGGCGGAGCTCCTCGAGCGCTTCCTCGTGGAGGCCGGTCTCCTGCCGGGATCGATGTTCGTAGCCGGCCGCGCGCCGGAGACGGCGGCGGAAGCGGGGGCGGCGCGCGCCTTTACAGCCCCGTCCCCCGGGAGATAACCTAGCCCGGCCGGGGCGCGGCGCGCGATGGGCGCGCGGTGCGGCTCCGGCGCGGAGCGGTCATGAAAAAGTATGTCCGGCTGACCGAGCCGATGGTGCGTGATGCGCGTGGCCGTCTTCGTCCTGCGAGTTGGGACGAGGCGCTCGATCGCGCCGCCGAGGGGTTCCGGCGGGTGCGCGACGGGCAGGGCGGGGAGGGGATCGGGTTCTTCTCCTGCTCCAAGGCGACCAACGAGGTGAACTACCTCGCGCAGAAGTTCGCCCGCACCGTCCTCGGCAGCAACAACATCGACTCCTGCAACCGCACCTGACACGCTCCTTCCGTCGTCGGTCTGACGACGGTCTTCGGAGCCGGGGGCGGCACCAGCAGCTACCGCGAGGTCGAGGAGACCGATCTCGTGCTCCTCTGGGGCAGCAACGCCCGCGAGGCGCACCCGATCTATTTCCACCACGTCCTGCGCGGCGTGCGCCACGGCGCGCGGCTGGTGGTGGTCGATCCGCGGCGGACGGTGTCGGCGCAATGGGCGGACCGGTGGCTCGGCCTCGACGTGGGCTCGGACGTGGCGCTCGCCAACGCCATGGGACGGGAGATCCTCGCCCGCGGGCTGGAGAATCGCGCCTTCATCGCGCGTGCGACGAAAGACTTCGAGGCGTACCGGGAATGCGTGCAGAAGTACACCCTCGAGTACGCCGAGCGGGAGACCGGCATCCCCGCGGAGGCGATCCGCGAGGTGGCGCTCGCCTACGCGAAGGCCGATCGCGCCCAGATCTGCTGGACCCTCGGGATCACCGAGCACCACAACGCGGTGGACAACGTCTTCGCGCTGATCAACCTGGCGCTCCTGACCGGCCACGTCGGTCGCTACGGATCGGGGCTCAACCCGCTGCGCGGCCAGAACAATGTCCAGGGGGGCGGCGACATGGGGGCGCTCCCCAACAAGCTGCCGGGCGGGCAGGACGTGGAGAACCCGGAGCACCGCGCGAAGTTCGAGCGCGCCTGGAACGCGGCGATCCCGCCGAAGAAGGGTCTGCATCTCACGGAGATGTTCGAGGCGATGGAGCACGGCACGCTCAAGGCGATCTACGTCCTCGGCGAAAATCCGGCGCAATCGGAGGCGGACCAGGAGCGCACCCTCAAGCTCCTCGGAGGGCTCGACCACATCGTCGTCCAGGACATGTTCCTGACCAGGACCGCCGAGATGGCGCACGTCGTCCTGCCGGCCGGCGCGTCGTGGTGCGAGTCGGAGGGGACGGTCACCTCGAGCGAAAGGCGCGTCCAGCGGGTGCGCAAGGCGCTCGAGGTGCCGGGACAAGCGCGCGAGGATCTCGACATCCTCTCCGACCTGGCGCTGCGACTCGGGCACGACTGGGGCCGGCCGGGGGGGCAAAAGGTGTGGGACGAGCTGCGCGCGTTGTCGCCGTGGCATCGCGGCATGACGTACGAGCGGCTCGAAAAGCTGGGAGGGCTTGCCTGGCCCTGCCCGGACGAAGATCATCCCGGCAGCCCGTTCCTGCACGGGCGGCTGTGGAAGGAGCCGATCGAGGGGCCGCCGGCCCCCTTCCACGCGGTCGAGCACGATCCTCCCGTGGATCGCCTGAGCGACGACTTCCCGATCCGCCTCACCACCGGCCGCCGGCTCGACTCGTACAACACCGGGGTGCAGACCGGCGGCTACACCTCACCGCTGCGGCGCGGCGAGAGCCTGGACATCGCCCCGGAGGACGGCGCGCGCCTGGGTCTCGCGGACGGAGCGCCGGCGCGGGCGGTGTCGCGCCGCGGCGCCGTTGTCGTGCCGGTGCGCTACGACCCGTCGCTGCGGCCCGGCCTGGCGTTCATGACGCTGCACTTCCAGGACGAGGTCGCCACCAACCTCCTGACCATCGACGCCACCGACCCCAAGTCCGGGACCGCGGAGTTCAAGGCGACCGCCATCCGCATCGAGAAGGTCGCCTGACGCGCCTTCGTTCCGTCCGGAAGGAGCCCTGAGTTGGATCTCCATCTCATCCCGGGCGCCGTCGCGAGCGCCGAGGAGAAGGAGGCGGTGGACCGGGTCGCCGGCCGCCCCGCCACCGGCTGGGAAGGCGGCAACCGCCGCCCGAAGAGCGAGGGGCACACCGCGACCGGTGGTCACGCGGCGCGCGATCGGCGCCACCTGCTGCTGCCGGCGCTGTGGGCCGTGCAGGCGCGCGCCGGCTTCATCTCTCCCGGGGCGGTCAACTACATCTGCCAGCGGCTCGCGGTGCCGCCGGCCGACGCCTACGGCGTCGCCTCCTTCTATTCGATGCTCTCGACCGAGAAGCGCCCGATGACGATCGCGCACGTCTGCGACGATCTCGCCTGCCGGCGCGCCGGCGCGGAGACGATCTGCGCGGAGCTCGGGACGAGGCTGGGCCCGCCCGGCGCGCCGGTGCTCAAGGGGGCCGCCGCCTGGCACCGCTCGCCGTGCCTCGGGATGTGCGAGCGGGCCCCGGCGCTGCTGCTGCAGACCGCCGGCCCGAACCGGACCGATCGCGTCCTCGCCCCGGTGGACGCCGCGGCGGTCGTCGCGGCCCTCGGCGAAGAGCGGCACGGACCGGAAGGGGACGCGGCGGGGGCTGCGGCGCGGCGCTCCGGCTCCCCGTCGGCGCCGCAGACGCTCGACGCCCGGCACGCCGGCCTGCGCCTGCTCCGGCGCGTCGGACGAGTGGACCCGGAGAGCCTCGACGACTACCGCGCGCACGGCGGCTATCGCGCCCTGCGGCGCGCGCTCGACCTGGGCCCCGAGAAGGTGCTGCGCGAGGTGCTCGACTCGCGTCTCATGGGTCGCGGCGGCGCCGCCTTCCCGACCGGGCGCAAGTGGGACGCCGTGGCGCGCAACCCGGTGAAGCCGCACTACGTCGTCTGCAACGCCGACGAGTCGGAGCCGGGGACGTTCAAGGACCGCGTGCTGCTCGAGGAGGACCCGTTCGCCGTCGTCGAGGCGATGACGATCGCCGGCCTCGCCACCGGCTCCGAGCGCGGCTGGCTCTACGTCCGCGGCGAGTACCCGCTCGCCCTGCACCGCTTCGAGACGGCGGTGGCGCGGGCGCGCGCGCGCGGCTATCTCGGCGCCACGGTCCTCGGCGAGCCGTTCGCCTTCGACATCGAGGTGCGCCGTGGCGCCGGGGCGTACATCTGCGGCGAGGAGACGGCGCTGTTCAATTCGATCGAAGGGCTGCGCGGCGAGCCGCGCAACAAGCCGCCGTTTCCGGTCCAGGCGGGGCTCTTTGGGAAACCGACCGCCATCAACAACGTCGAGACCCTCGCCAACCTGCCGGAGATCCTCCTCGAGGGGGGGCCGGCGTTCGCCGCCGTCGGGACGGAGCCGTCCACCGGCACCAAGCTCTTCTGCGTGTCGGGGTCGATCGCGCGGCCGGGCGTCTACGAGGTCCCGTTCGGCGTCACCCTCGGCGGGCTCCTCGATCTCGCCGGCGGTCTCCCGGCCGGACGATCGCTCCGGGCGGTGCTCCTCGGCGGCGCGGCCGGTTCGTTCGTCGGGCCCGAGGCGCTCGCCATCCCGCTGACCTTCGAGGGGACGCGCGCCGCCGGCGCCTCGCTCGGGTCGGGGGTCGTCCTCGTCTACGACGATCGGGACGATCTCGACGGCGCGCTCCTGCGCATCGCCGCCTTCTTCCGCGACGAGTCCTGCGGCCAGTGCGTGCCGTGCCGCGTCGGCACGCAGCGGCAGGAGGAACTCGTGGCGCGACTGCGCGCCGGCCGGCCGCTCGGCGGACGCGCCGCCGAGATGGCGCTGCTCGACGAGATCGCCCAGGCGATGCGCGACGCGTCGATCTGCGGCCTGGGGCAGACCGCCTC
>Ga0111538_10004121_pt1 | contig 20247 bp, 16 predicted proteins | sample SoiMethybrSBSTD1_FD_79669 | JGI IMG/M metagenome (GOLD analysis project Ga0111538, IMG submission 79669) | Bulk soil microbial communities from a Populus tree surrounding site in Tennessee, USA - Soil MetaG P. TD hybrid SBSTD1 (version 2)... | ecosystem: Environmental > Terrestrial > Soil >... | reverse complement strand
CCGAGCGTTCGTCGAGGCCGCGGATGCTTGCGAGCCGCTGCTCAAAGCCGCACAACCGCACCGTCTCGCGGTACCACGCGCGAATGCGCTGCGAAATCGCAACAATCGAAAAGCGATCGCCCAGCAGTGACGCGCTCGCCAAGGCTGCTTCGGTCAGGCCCGTTACCGGAATCGCAAGCGCTTCGCGCAAGCCCGGCAACCCGGGATCGCCGAAGGCTGCAACGATGACGGCATCGAATTCGGTGTGACGCTCCGCGGCAATCTCGGCAGCGGCGTAGGCCCCGATCAGGGCCTCGAAACGCGTCTCGATGTAGGCCACGCCAAACGGAGCCGTCACCACCTCGATCTCCGTGCCCGCGGATGCGGCACGCTGCGCCTCAGCGCGGATCAATTCCGAGATCTCGGGAGAAATATTGGGGTTGATCAGCAGGAGCCGCATGGCAGCGCCCGCGACACCGGATTGAAGCGCACAAGGAGGTCCGCGAGCGTCTTGAAAAATGCCTCGCCTCCCGTCAACGCGTGCGCCACGTCAACGTCCCGTAGCGATGATCCAGGCTTGAGCTGCGCGCCAATGTCCGGGTCAGATAGTGACGGCATCTGTCGAGACTGCCCGGCGCCGAGGACCCCCGGACCGGCAAACCGGTGAGATCTTGCCCGCGCGATAGCTACTGCGATCGCTTCCACAACATTCATGCCACTATTATCCCTGTGATGCGCGTGAGCCGATAGCATGCGAAAAACGACAAGGATCGTCCCGTTCACGAAGCTGCACTATCGTTGGCGTCCGCCACAACTTTGAGCCAGTGGCGGGCGATCTCGTCGCGGCGCGCGATCCAGACTTGCTTCTTGGAGCAAAAGTGCTCGAGGATCTGCTCCAGCGCCCACATGCGCGCCGGCCGGCCCAGCATTCGCAGATGCAGCCCGATCGACATCATTTTCGGTTGCGTCTCACCCTCGCGCCACAGCCATTCGAAGGCGTCGATCACGTAGCCCGAGAAATCAGCGGCACGTGCGAAGCGATCAGCATGCTGGAATTGCATGTCGTTGGTGTCAAACGCATACGGAAGCACGACGTAACGGCGAGATCCTGCCGGGATGGTGCGGGGCAGATCGTCACCGTAAAAGTCGCTGTCATAAAGGAAGCCGCCGTCCTCCATCAGCAACCGTCTCGTATTGGGGCTCGGTGCTGAGCGGGTATGCCAGCCGACCGGCCGTACCCCCGTCGCATCGCCGATTGCCTTGACCGTCCGCTGGATGGCCTCGCGCTCCTGCTCGAGCGACATGCCGGCATGTGACTCCCATCGCCAACCATGCGCGGCGACTTCGTGCCCCCTGCGCAAGGCATCTTGCGCGAGATGTGGCGATCGCTGCACGGCCAATCCACAAGCGCTGACCGTGCAACGAGCATTGAAGCGGTCCAGAACCTCGAGGATGCGCCACCAGCCGGCGCGGGTGCCGTAGTCGAAGTGCGAACGAATGCAGGGATCGGGAAGAGCATGAAGCCTGTCGATGACCTCGTAGACGGCCTCGTTGCGATCATCGCCATCCGCGATGGAAAATTCTGCGCCTTCTTCGAAGTTCAGGACGAATGACACCGCCACCCTGGCATTGCCTGGCCAGCGGGGATGGGGAGGCTTGCTGCCGTACCCGAAGAGGTCCCGCGGCTCGATCACGTTGCGATCCGTGAGGAAGCCGACGCGCCGCGCGTCGGGGCGGCGCCGTCCGGGCACAGTGCCGCGCGACCGTTTCCGCCCCGATGCTCCCAATACCGGCGGCCGACACCCGCCCAGAGTTCGCGCGCGGCCTGCTCTCCCTCGCGGCACACTTCGTCCATATCTACGCGCGTCGGCCGGCCCCCTTCGACCAGGATTTCTCCATCCACGATGACCATGCTTACATCGCGGCCTTGCCCGGTGTGCACAAGATTGCCCAACGGATTGACGTGAGGGACAAGGTGAGGTCGGCGCGCGTCGAAAACGACCACATCGGCGCGTTTCCCGACCACCAGGCTGCCGATCTCGTTTTCCATGCCGACCGCCCGCGCGCCGCCGAGTGTCGCCATATGAAAGACGTGCCGGGGCTGCCAGTCGTCGTCAACGTGGCCCTCCTGGATCCGCGCGGTGACCAGAGCCCAACGCATCAATTCAATCATGTCCGCATGCTGCGTGTCGGTGGCCAGGGCCAGATTGACGCCCGCACGCTTGAGCGCCGGCGTCGGCGCGAGACGCCCAGAGCTGGCGTTGGCCTTCGGAATGTGCACGGCGTGGGCGCCGGCCCCCGCCATGCGACCGATATCGGCATCCGTGAGATAGATGCAATGTCCGCCCATGAGCCGCCCGTTGAGCAAGCCGACGTCCTCCAGGACTTCCGTCGACGTCTTGCCGGTACGCTCGCGCACGCGGTCGACCTCCACCTTGCTTTGCGCAAGATGCGTGCTGACGATGAGCTCATGCTTTGCGGCAATTGCCGCAATCTGCCGAAGCAGATCGTCGGAACAGGTGTCCACGGCATGCGCCGCGAGGTTGACCCGTACACGCGGATGACCCTTCCAGGTTTCGTGCAGAGCCATCGCGCCATCCAGAGTGCGCGCACCAATTGCTGCCTCGTACCGCCATCGCCCGTGCGCAACCGCGCCGAAATCGACATCGTGGATACGCCAGCTTGGACATAGCCGAAGGCCGAGCTCGGCCATGGCGGGAGTAGTTACATCCGCATGGACGAAATGGTCGCCCAGCAGCGTCGATCCGAACAACAGGGCCTCCAGCGCGCCCAATCGCGCCAGCGCGCGCGCTTGCTCGGCATTCACCGATGTGCCGGTCGGGATGCCCGGGGTGTAGGAGGGCGCAAATCCTGCATCGACCGCATTTCCCCGCACCATGGCCAGGATGGAATGGGCATGCGGATTGACGAAGCCAGGGGTAATGAAATGCCCAGACAGCGGCAGTACCCGCGCGGCCGAGTATTCGCGGGGCGGCGCCCGGTCGAGCCAGGCGATCCGACCATGCCGGATGCCAAGCGCGCCGTTCCTTATCTCCGGGCATGCGGGGTCCGCCGTTAGGATAAGGCCATCGAGGAGCAGGAGATCGAACTCTGGAGCAGGCTCGTTCATCGATACCCTCCAGGCGCTTTGCTCACGACACATCCTTCCCTGGTTGGGCTATTTCGAAGCAGGTTAGCTATGGCCAACCAAACATCCGTCATGTTGTTGACCATCCTGCATCTATATGGTTGCGCGCGCAACGGAATTCTTTGCAGTGGCTACGCTTTTGCGATAGCGTCGTCGTGCTACCTCATTCCGCAATCGCCGCACGAGCGAACGTAGTGCCCTTGCCAAAAAATAGTCGGGCTCGGCCTCGCCGAAAATCCGCCCGCGTCCTGGGGCCGGCCAGGCGCCAAGCGATTCGAGGAAGCGGCGCATCGCCCCTCGAAGGCGACCGTGGCGCCGAGGACGCCGCTCACGAGGCCCTGTCGAAGGTATTGCTCGAAGGCAAGCTGCGGCCGGGCACGCCGCTGCGCGAGCGCCAGCTCGCCGAGATTTTTGGCTTGACGCGCGGCGCGGTACGGAAGCTGCTGCTGCGCCTCAGCCACGAGGGCAAACTGGAGATGATCACCAATCGCGGCTCCTTCGTGCCCCGACCCACGGTCGCCGACGTGCGTCAGGTCTACGATGCTCGCAAGGCGGTGGAGAGCGGGCTTGTCGCCGTTCTGGCTCCGCGCATGACCGCGCCCCAACTTACCCATCTGCGTTCACAGGTTCACAAGGAGCGACAGGCTCAGCGGCTGGGTCAGCGCAACGAGTCGGTGAAGCTGGCAGGTGGATTCCACGTCGAGCTCGTTCAGGCTCTGGGGAACGACGAGCTGACTGATATCGTGCGACGCCTGATCTCGCGAACGCAAATGTTCGTCGCACTTTTTGAGCCAGCGCAAGAGTCCGGCTGTGCGCCGGATGAGCATGAAACCGTCATCGACGCGCTGGCATCGCGCGATCCCGCGCGCGCCATGGCGGCGATGATCGATCATCTGCAGCGGGTGCAAGCGCGTGTCACGCGGCACGTTGACGAGGAGCCCGCGCCGCCATTGGTCGATATCCTTCGCTCAGCGCTCGAGAGCTAGGATTTGCGCGTTCAGACTTGGCGCGGCGGCGTGGCGACCACGTCCTTTCCCCAGCGCTGACGGAGCGCGAGGCATTCGGCGTGGCGCACCCCCTCGATGAGGGCCAGCTCGTAGCCCATGAGCGCGGCAAACGCCTCGAGATTGTAGGTGCCCAGATCCGTGCGGCGAAGGTCCCGATGCCGCGCGCCCAGAACGAGCTGGTTGATCCCGCTCAGTTGAATCGCCCAGGCACACATCGGACACGGTTCCATCGTGCAATAGAGCGTCGCCCCCGAGACGTCGATGCGACCGGCGGCAGCTTTGCGCAACGCGTCAAGCTCGGCATGCCAAGTGGGATCATGTCGCGAGTTGGTCTGTCCCTGTCCCTCAGCGAGGATATTCCCGTGCCGAGCAATCACCGCTGCAACCGGCCAATCGCCCTTGTCGAGCGCGGTCCCCGCGAGCCAAAGCGCACGGTCCATGCAGGCTTCGTGCACAGTCGCCAGTGTTCCCACCCAAGCCTCCCCATGCGTCACTTTGGTTGACAATCATAAGTGGTTGGTACACACTATGGTCAACAATCTCCATCTCGTCCAGGCGTAGCACAAAATTGAGAACGATTGCGACGCGGTACGCGGAGTACCCGGACGGCCGGTCAACGAAAGGAAGCACGCATGCGCTCGATCGTTCGCCCCCGTCTCTTCGCCATCCTGCTGGCTTTGTGTTTTTCTTCGATCGGAATCCGAACCGCGACGGCTGCCGACTGGAAAATGGCGTCGGGCTACCCCGACAATAGTTATCTGACGCTGAACGTGCGGGAGTTTCTCGCCAACGTCGAAAAGCAGACGGGAGGCGCCATCAAGGTCACGCTGCACAACAATCAGTCTCTCGTGAAGCTGCCTGACATAGCACGGGCCGTGCAGAGCAATCAGGTCGCATTGGGCGAGGTCTATGCGGCAACGCTCGGCAATCAGGATCCGATGTTCACGCTTGATGCGATCCCGTTCCTCGCGTCCGATGAGGCGTCGGCGAAGGCCTTGTGGTCCGCGCAGCGCCCGTATTTCGACACGTGGTTCGGCAAGCGCGGATCGCGGATCCTTTTCGCCCAATTCTTTCCAGCGCAGGGTTTCTTTACGCAGAAGCCCGTGACGTCCGTTGGCGATCTCGCCAAGGTAAAGCTGCGAATCTACAGCAACGAAACCAAACGCATGGGCGAGCTTCTGCATGCACAGCCGCTCGTGGTTCAGTTTGGAGAGGTGCCGCAAGCGTTCGCAACCGGCATGATCGACGGAATGTTCACGTCGCCGCAAACGGGCATCGACACACAGGCTTGGGATTTTGCCAAGAATTACGTCCACGTCGGGGCGATGCGCACGAAGCTCATGGTGGTGGTGAACGAAGCCGCCTTCAAGGCTCTTCCGGAGGCCAACCAGAAGGCCCTGCTTGCGGCGGCCGCGGCGGCTGAGCAGCGGGGACTGGAACGAGGCTCCGAAGTGACGAAAGAGCAGCTCGACACGCTTGCCAAGCGCGGCATCCAGGTCAGCCAAGCATCCCCTGAGCTGCTTGCCTCGCTCAAGGCGGTCGGCGCGACTATGATCGACGAGTGGCGCAAGAAAGCGGATGCCGATCAGCGGAAGGTGCTGGAAGCGTATGAAGCAAAAGTGAGTTCGCCCGGCGGAAAGAAGTAGCGGCCGGAAGGGGAGGGGTGGACGGGATACGCCCCGCTCACGTCGTGGCAGGTGTCATGCGCAAGATTCTCCATCTCACGATAGGCGCCGCCGCTTTCCTTGCCTGTTTGCTGTTGGCCACGATGGTCGTGGTTACCTTCGCGACCATTGCGCTCCGCCCCTTCGAGGTGCTGATCCCGGGCCATGAAGAAATCGCGACATTCGCCATGGTCGGCATGGCGTTTCTAGGATTGCCCTACGCCTATAGAACCGGCGCCCATGTGCGGGTCGAAACACTTCTCAACCAGTTGTCGCAGCAGAACCGGGCTCGTATGGACAGGTGGTGCGTCCTAGCCGCCTTCGTCATCTGCGTTGCCTTTGCCTACTACGCTTTCTGGCTCGTGCTCGATTCGTACGTTTTCGGGGACGTGAGCGAGGGGCTTTTGGCTATTCCGCGCTGGATCCCGCAGCTGCCCATCCTGCTCGGGCTCACGCTGTTCGGCCTCGCGCTGATCGACGATTTCCTGGTTCTAGTGCGGGGCGGCAAGGCTTCCTTCGAAATCGCCCAGGAGCACGGCGCAACGCAGGCCGAATAGGTCGAGGTATAGGGGACCATGGCTTCGACTATCGGAACGCTGGCCCTGTTGGTGGTCCTCCTCGCCCTGCTGGCAAGCGGACTCTGGATTGGCTTCGCCTTGGGCGCCGTGGGCCTGATCGGCCTTCTGCTGCTGGGCGGGCCAACCGCGGGCTCTCTTGTCGCGACCTCCCTTTGGAGCTCGATAAACAGCTGGCCGCTCACGGCGATGCCGCTGTTCCTGCTCATGGGCGAGATCCTGTTTCGCACCCGATTGGCCGATGACATGTTTCGCGGCCTTTCACCATGGGTTGCGCGGCTCCCCGGCGGCCTGCTTCACGTCAATATAATCGGGTGCGGCATTCTCGCGGCCATCGTCGGCTCCTCGGGCGTATGCGCGGCTACGATCGGCCGGATGTCTCTCCCCGAGCTCAAGCGCCAGGGTTACGACGAATCCATGATGATTGGAACTCTCACGGGTTCGGGCACGTTGGGGATCCTGATCCCGCCATCGATTATGATGATCGTGTACGGAATTGTCGGACAGGTATCGATCGCACGGCTATTCATCGCTGGCGTCGGGCCCGGCCTGCTGATCATAGCTCTTTTCATGGGCTATGTAATTGTCTGGTCGCTGCTCCATCCCCGCCCGTTAATGGCCATCGACAAGCGACTCCCGTTCCTCACCAAAGTCAAACGCTCCGGCCGACTTATCCCGGCGATGCTTCTCATCGTGGTGGTGATCGGCTCAATCTACACCGGCGCCGCCACGCCCACCGAAGCTGCAGTCATCGGCGTGGTGGGCTCGCTGGTGCTGGCCGCCGCAACGCGGACACTGAACTGGACCACGTTGCGCGAGAGCATGATCGGGGGAATGCGTACCTCCGTGCTCATCATGCTGATCCTCGCGGGATCATCCGTCCTGTCCGCGCTGATGGATTACTCTGGCCTGCCCCAGTATCTCGCCCAGCTCGTGACTGAGATCCAGCTCTCGCCGGCCGCACTGTTGTTCTGGCTCGCAATTCTCTACCTCATCCTAGGCTGCTTCCTCGACGGCGTGTCGATGATCGTGGCCACCGCAACAGTGGTCCTGCCCATGGTGAGTGCAGCAGGCATCGATCTCGTCTGGTTCGGCATCTATCTGATCGTCCTCATTGAAATCGCCCAGATCACGCCGCCCGTCGGGTTCAACCTCTATATCCTGCAGGCGCTCACCGGAAAGGACATCTTGGCGGTGACGCGCGCGTCGGTGCCCTTCTTCTTCCTGCTGCTGCTTGCTCTGCTCATCCTCTGCATCTGGCCGCAAACGGCCCTCTACCTGCCGACGCAGGTGATGGCGCGGTGAACGCCGGGGATGCAACGGTCGACGACCCCGCGTGGAGCACGGCCCCGCCATGAAACGTATCGTGCTTGTCAATCCCAATACGAGCGCCACCAGTACGGCGCTGATGCTTGCGATCGCGCGCGAACACCTGCCTGAGGATTTCAGCTTGGAAGGGGCGACGGCGCCCTCCGGGCCGCCATTGATCGCGAACCCGGATCAACTGCGCGTGGCGCGCGACGTCGTTGCAGGTATGGCCGCGTCCCTTGCCCGAAACGCAGATGGCGTAATCGTGTCGGGGTTCGGCGATCCCGGCGTGGAGAAGCTTCGCGAGACGTTGTCCGTGCCAGTGATCGGAATAGCCGAAGCTGCGATGCGTGAGGCTGCCAGCTTCGGCGGCCCCTTCGCGGTCGTAACAACGACCCCGGCACTGCTTGTCACCATCAGTGCCTTCGCAGAGAAGCTCGGCCTGGGCTCTCTGCTCGCGTCTGTACACACGACCGAGGGCGCTCCCGAGGACATCATGTCCGACAACGAATTGCTGGTGGACGAGTTGGAGCGGATCGCTAGGCTTGCCATCTACGACCACGGAGCGGAGACAATCATCGTCGGCGGCGGCCCGCTGGCGGCAGCCGCGAGGGCACTTCGCGACCGTTTGGCGGTACGCATGGTCGAGCCCATTCCGGCGGCGATGCGACGGATGACCGCTGACTTGCTGCAATGACGGGCAAATGAATGTCTCACAAGCCCCGGGCGACGCCGAGAACGCTGGCCACCACGTGCCTCATGTGATCTGGATTGAGCACGCAAGCGTAGCGCCGCCCTTTCCCTTCTCGAGGAGCCGATGTCGTCATTCGATTTGATCATTCGCGGCGGAACAGTGGTGACGGCGGCAGACACCTTCGCCGCCGATATCGGCATTCGCAAGGGCCAAATCGCAGCCCTCGGCGCCGATCTTGGAAGCGCGACTGAAGTCCTGGACGCACGGGGAAAGCTCGTCCTGCCCGGCGGCATCGACAGCCATGTTCACATTTCGCAGCCGAGTGGGCCGGGGATCGTCATGGCCGACGATTTCGAGAGCGCGACGCGCTCGGCCGCCTTCGGCGGCAATACGCTCGTCATGCCTTTCTGCCTTCAGCAGAAGGGAGAGGGCTTGCGCGCTGCGTTGCAGAGCTATCACCAGCTTGCGGCGGGAAGGTGCCACATCGACGTCAGCTTCCACCTTGTCATCTCCGATCCGACGGCATCCGTTCTTGGGCAGGAGCTCCCCGCCCTGGTCGATGATGGCTACACCTCATTCAAGGTGTTCATGACCTACGAAGGCCTGGCGCTTGCAGACAAGGAGCTGTTGGAAGTTTTTGCATGCGCGCGCAGGACCGGAGCATTGGTCATGGTGCACGCGGAGAACTATGACGCGATCCGCTTTCTCACTGAGCAGCTCGAGCAGGAGGGCAAAACTGCGCCGCGATTTCATGCGTCGTCGCGTCCGATCCCAGTCGAGCGTGAGGCGACGCACCGGGCGATCAGCCTGGCGGAGCTGGTCGACATCCCTATCATGATCGTCCATGTGTCCAACGGCGAGGCCATGGAGCAGATCCGTTGGGCACAAGGCCGTGGCCTGAAGATCTACGGCGAGACCTGCCCACAATATCTCATGCTGACCGAAAAGGACCTGGATGGCCTCAACATGGAGGGCGCAAAGTACGTCTGCAGTCCCCCACCTCGCGATGCCGCAAGCCAGGAGGCCTGCTGGCGCGGGCTCCAAACCGGCGTGTTTCAAGTGTTTTCATCGGACCACTGCCCTTTCCGGTACGACGATCTGGAGGGAAAGCTCACGCCAAAAGGGCGTACAAGCTTTCGCTGGGTGCCGAACGGTATCCCCGGCGTAGAAACGCGCCTGCCCATTCTCTTCTCCGAAGGGGTCAAGAAGGGCCGGATCGACCTCAATACATTCGTCGCGCTGACCGCCACCAACCACGCGAAGATGTATGGGCTTTATCCGCGCAAGGGCACGATCGCTGTAGGTTCGGACGCGGATATTGCGATCTGGGACCCGGACAGGCGCCTGACGATCAGTCAAATGATGATGCACGGCGGCCCCGACTACACTCCTTATGAGGGCCTGGAGGTCACGGGCTGGCCGACCACCACGATGGTGCGCGGCCACCTCGTTGTGCGCGACGGCGAATTGGTCGGAGCGTTGGGACACGGCGAGCATCTCGCGCGCAATCGTTCGCCCTTCGCAGGCCACCGGAGAACGTAGCGATCGTGGCGACGCATGGGTGAAGGCACTGGCGATCTTTCCACGCGGTCCGTCGGGCTCATGCTGCAGGGCCCCGGCAAGCCCGCGGCGCTCGGGGTGCGCTGGCCACTCCATGCCGAGACCGGCCGAGGCAGTGCCGCGCCGGCGTTCCATGTCAGACCCAAGATTGAAGGCTACGGCAATGTCTGAACAAACCTACTTCGCGCCGAGCGGAGGCATGCCAAGTCAAGCCGCGCTTGTTACGGATCGCGCCGTGTTCACCGACGCCTATGCGGTGATCCCAAAGGGTGTCATGCGCGACATCGTGACGAGCAACCTGCCATTCTGGGAAAAGACGCGCGCGTGGGTTCTGGCGCGGCCACTGTCGGGATTCAGCGAAACCTTCTCGCAATACATCATGGAAGTGATGCCAGGCGGTGGCAGCAGCCTCCCCGAGCCTGACAAGGGAGCCGAGGCTGTACTATTCGTCATGGAGGGCGAGCTAACCCTGACACTCAACTCTGCGCCGCATGTGTTGGAGCCCGGCGGCTATGCGTTCATTGCACCTGGCGCAGCATACCGCATCGCCAATGCGGGCAATGTCCCCGCGCGGTTCCATTGGATACGCAAACGCTACGAGGCCATCGAGCAGATTGAACTCCCGGTATCATTCACGACCCACGAACGGCATGCCACCTCGGTCCCCATGCCGGGCACGCAAGGTCAATGGGCGACGATCCGTTTTGTCGATCCTGCGGACATGCGCCACGATATGCATGTCAACATCGTTACGTTTGAACCCGGCGCCCTCATTCCCTTCGCCGAGACGCACGTCATGGAGCATGGCATCTACGTACTGGAGGGGAAGGCGGTCTATCGGCTCAATCGCGACTGGGTTGAGGTAGAGGCGGGCGACTTCATTTGGCTGAGAGCATTCTGTCCGCAAGCCTGCTACGCGGGCGGCCCTACGCAATTTCGCTATCTCCTGTACAAGGACGTGAATCGACATCCGCGTCTTGTGTCGCAACATCACAGGTGACGTGATTGCCCTGACCAATGGGCGGCAAACTGAAGGGTGTGCCGAGCCAACGAGGCTCACGTCGCCATGATTGCGATGAATCTTGGAACGCTCGCGGGCGACTGACCTGAGGCACGGCCTCCTTCCCCCAGGAGTACAGTCCTGGGGGAAGGGTCTTGCCTTCTGTAGTGGGTCCTGCGGGAGATGCCGAACTCCCGACAAGGGGCCGGTGACCGGGGCCCCGGGTGAGGCCTTCGCAACTCCGAGAGTATGTTCGTGTCGAGGCCAACCGGTCATGGTTTGCCGTCGCGGACCGATGGGAGTGCGGGCCACGCGAGCGATCGGGCATGCCCTCAGGTAGGGGACATCCACGAGATCGGCGCAGCGGACATCGGCCAATTCGACCGTCCAAACCTCTTCAGCTTTGTTTCACGCTCTTGCCTGACGAGCCGTAATGTTGCAGTGAGCAACGTGCGGGTTCGGGAACAACGAGGGCACCGACATCTCACGGGAACAGATTTACACGGCATTTCGAAGCGGCTTGCGGCGCGCGCGCAACCCGATCTTCATCTATGTCAGCTTGGCCTTGGCCGGAATGGCGCTGATTGTTGCCGCCGTTGCGCCGTTGGCTTCCACGATCGTGGAACGCTGGTCGCAGCGCGACGTGGAGTTGAGATCGAGGCTCATCGTCAACTCGATCCGAGACCAGGTTTCCAGTCACCTCGGCACGACCAGCGGAACCGCGCTCGTAACGCTGTTCGAGCGCATCGCCGAGGACGAAAGAGTTCTCGCCCTCGGGTTTTGCAGCGAGGCAGGCCAGCTGCAATTTGCCACCAAGCGCATGCCCGGCAGTATCGATTGCGGGCGTGTGGGTCGGACAAAGACCGACGCATTCACGACGGCCTCCGACGCAGGGCACCCAATCCTGGTGGGGGCTTTTCCCGTTACCTCATCGACCGGCCGTGGCCACCTGATCATCCTGCACGACCTCAGTTTCGTCGGCGAGCGGGCATCGAGGGCTCGCCTCTATGCGACGATTGCCTTGCTCGGCGTGATTGCGGGTATCGGTCTGCTGGCGACGGCCGCGGTTCTAGGCATCTTGCGGGTCTGGTCGCGATTGGTCCGATCCGCAGTGGCTGATGCAGCGCAAGGCGCTCAACCCCCTAGCCATCGCATCGACAGCCTTCTGACCCCCGCCCAGATGCGATCGCTGCTGAGCGAGTCCCGAGCGGAGCGGAAGGACGGCGGAGACGGGCTGCAGGTTCAGTGGTCACCCGAGACCTTGCAGCGGCTGCTGGGCGAGCGCCTCCCCGGCGCCGAGGTGATCGCCGTTTCGAACCGCGAGCCCTACATCCACAATCGCCGCAACGGCTCAATTGCGCTGCAAATTCCGGCAAGCGGCCTCGTGGCCGCCCTCGAGCCGGTGATGCGGGCCTGCGGCGGCAAGTGGATTGCGCACGGGAGCGGGACTGCAGACCGCGAGATGGTGGATGCGCGGGATCACGTCCAGGTACCGCCCGGCGATCCTGCCTACACGCTGCGCCGCATCTGGCTGACCGATGAGGAGCAGGAAGGCTACTACTACGGATTTGCCAATGAGGGGTTGTGGCCCCTCTGTCATATCGCTTTCGTGCGGCCCACCTTCCGCCTGGAGGACTGGAGGCAGTATGCGGCAATCAACCAGCGCTTCGCTGATGCCGTTGTGGAGGAAGCCACTTGCGAAGATCCGGTCGTGCTCGTCCACGACTATCACTTCGCACTCGTGCCGAGCATGGTGCGCCAACGCCTGCCGAACGCGACCATCCTGACCTTCTGGCACATTCCCTGGCCCAACGCCGAGACCTTCGGCATCTGCCCGTGGCGGAAAGAGCTCATGCACGGACTGCTCGGCAGCACGATCCTGGGATTTCACACGCAGTTCCATTGCAACAATTTCCTCGAGGCGACCGATCGTTTCGTCGAAAGCCGCATCGATCGCGAACACGCCTCGGTGACGGTCGGCGGGCTGGAGACGATGATCCGGCCCTATCCCATCTCAATCGAGTGGCCGCCCGCCGCGCTGGCATCTCAGGCGCCGGTGGCGCGCTGCCGGGAGGCGGTCCGCAGCCGGTTCGGCTTGGCGCCGGAGTTTCGTCTGGTCGTCGGCATTGAGCGCTTTGACTACACCAAGGGCATCCTGGACCGCATGATGGCAATCGATGAGCTGCTCGAGCGTCAGCCGTCCTGGAGCGGGCGCCTCGTCTTCATCCAGGCGGCGGCACCAACGCGCAGCAAGCTTGCGAGCTACGCGACCTTGCAGAAAGAGGCGGAGCGGCTGGCGAACGATATCAATGCCCGGCATGGCAGCGGCGCGTACAAGCCGATTATTCTCGCAATCCGCCACCACGAACCGGACGAGGTCTTCGAGCTTTTCCGGGCGGCGGATGCTTGCATTGTGTCCAGCCTGCACGACGGCATGAATCTTGTCGCCAAGGAGTTCGTCGCTTCTCGCGACGACGAGCGTGGCGTGCTGATACTCTCGACCTTCGCCGGAGCCTCGCGCGAGCTTCCCGAGGCGTTGATGGTCAATCCCTATGACACGCACGCAATGGGCAGGGCGCTTGAGCAGGCGCTGATGATGCCGGCGAGCGAGCAACGCGAGCGCATGCGCCTCATGCGCGATGTTGTGCGCGTGCGAAACGTTTATCGCTGGGCAGGACAAATGCTGATCGATGCGGCGAGACTGAGAAGCCAGCGACGGATCCTGGCCGGTGCGATTGCACAGGTCCCGGGCGGAGGAGGCTAGGTCCGCTGCCGGCAGACCTCGTTGCAGACGTCGGGAGGAACTGCAAGCGGCGGACGACGTTGGGCCGCCTCTGGAAACGGCGCCGCGCAACGGCTATTTGATGTGGAAGTGGATCGGCAGCTTGAGGCTCAATCCCACGGCAGGGGGCGGTGCAGGGACCGGGCTGGCGCGCCGCAGGACTGCCAGTGCCTCCTCGTCGAGGTGGGATGATCCGGAGCTTTTCGCGATCTGCGCTTCGAGCACGTTGCCGTCGCGGTCGATCGAGAAGATGACGGTTACCGAACCCTGGACATTGCGGGCGCGCGCGCCATCGGGATAGCGCTTGTGGCGGTTGAGGTGCGAGCTGAGCGCCTTCTCCCAGGCGGGATTGCGCACGATGGTGACGGTGCGGCCGAGGGCCGGCGCGGGAGATGCCTGCGTCTCCTGGGCGTCCACGCGCGGCGGCGCCGTGGTCTGCGGCATCGGCTCCGCCGGATTGGCACTCTCCTCCCGCGCTACCTTGTCCTGGGGCTGCTCCTCTTCCGGTTTGGTCTCGACCACCGGCTTGGAGATCGGCAGGGCCACGTCGGGATCGGGCGCCGGCGATTGCTCGACCGGAGGTATCTCCTTCTCCACCTCGACCTGGGTAGCCTTGGCGGATTCCGCGCCGGGTGGAGTCTCCACCATAAGCGGACCGTGGGCCACATCCGGAGAATCCTGCCGGGCGACCACGGGGATCTGCGCCAGCTCGACCACAATCGGCCCCGCGGCAATATCGTCGCTGTCGTCGTCCGCCCTGTGCATCAGGGCGATAGCCGCGAAGCCGATATGGACGCCGATAATGAAGACAGCCGCAGCCGTCCAGCGCACGGCGCGCCTGCGGCGAGATTCGAGGTGGTTGCCCGTCAACATCATCGACGCGCTACGCGGTTTCTCGTCAGTGATCCGTCGGGATCAGACCATGCACCTAGCGCGCCTTGCGCCCAAACGCCAGTGCCGCAACGGTCGCATTTCGGCGTAGCCTTGTACCCATCCCACGGGCCGGCAGCCCTAACCCCCGCTCAGGCGTCGGCCCAGAAGCGAATGAGGTTGTGGTATATGCCGGTCAACCGGACGCACGCCGCGTCCTCCACGCCACGCTCGGCCGACAGTTCCTGGATCGTCTGGTCCAGGTCGAACAGGAGCGAGCGCGCACTGTCCTCGCGCACCATGCTCTGGAGCCAGAAGAAGGAGGCGATGCGGACGCCTCGGGTCACCGGCTTGACATGATGCAAGGACGTTGCCGGGTAGAGCACCATGTCCCCGGCCGGCAACTTCACCTCGTGCGTGCCGTATCTGTCCTCCACCGTCAGCTCGCCGCCATCGTATTCTTCGGGCTCGGTTAGGAACAGCGTCATGGACAGGTCGGTGCGGACGCGTACGGGTGTGCCGGGAATGGCCCGGATCGCGCCGTCCACATGCGTACCGAAATGCTGCCCGAAGGCGTATCGGTTGAACAGCGGCGGAAAGATCTTCAGCGGAATCGCCGCGGAGATGAAGAGCGGGGAGCGTGACAGCGCTTCAAGCACCATGTCGCCGAGCTGCTGGGCCGCAGGCGACCCCTCGGGAAGCTGGTCATTGTGCTTGACGGATCCCGATTGTGGCCCAGCCGTGCCGCGGCCGTCGACCCACGGCGCCTCGTCCATGACCTTGCGGCAGTGAGCGACCTGCTCCTTCGTGAGCACCTCTGGGATGCATATCAGCACGATGTATCCTCCAAAAAGCCGCGGGCCCCGAGCACGGCAGCGCTCGCAGGCCCGCACAGTCGACCAGGGACGCCCGACCGAACGCGAGGCTAGTACTTCCAGTTGAGCGTCAGGTAGCCGACGCGACCAGGGGCGACGAACGCATTCGCTCCATCACTCTGGTAGAGCGCGTCATAGTAGGTTTCATTGAAGATGTTCAGGACATTCGCTGTCGCAGAGAAGTTCTGGGTGAACTTGTATTCGGCCAGGACATCGAAGCGCCAGTACGGCACTGTGTGATAGCCGTTGTTGGCAGCGGCAAGATGTCCGGCGTAGACCTCCGAGGAGTAGATCGCCTGACCGCCGACGGCGAGCGCATCGGTGACCTTGTACTTGGTCAGCAGGTTGAATTGCTGCTGGGGGATGTTGGCGATGCGCCGCCCCACGTTTGCGGCCACTGCCGACTTCGTCACCTCCGTATCCATCCAGACGTAGCCGCCGTAGATCATCCAGTATTTGGTTATGTTGCCCTGCGCGCCAAGCTCGATACCGCGCACACGATAGGCACCGGTGTCCGCAGCGACGCATACGAGCGTGATGTTGTCGCAAGCCGACGTGTTCTCGCGCGCGTTCCACTTGTCCGTCTGGAACAACGCAGCGGTTGCCAGCACGCGCTTGTTGAAGAGCTCCCACTTGGTGCCGATCTCGTAGCCGATGGCCTTTTCCGGGGACAGCACCGACGTGCCGATCGTGAGACCGCCATACTGGACTCCCGTCGAATCCAGCTCCGCGCCGACGGGGTTGGACGACGTCGCGACCGCGGCATACACGCTTGCGATCGGAATGGGCTTGTAGACGATGCCCGCATGCCAGTTGAACAGATCATCCGACCGGCTGGCATTGTTGACCGGGTTTGGGGACGTCTGGTCACGCTCAAAGTGATCGAAGCGGATACCGCCATTGATGAACCACTGCTCGGACAGCTTGATCGTGTCGAGCAAATAGGCCGCCCTGTTCTCGATCGTGGCGTTGTACGTCAGGGTCGGCGGCCCCACCGTATTGAGGGCGGGATTGAGCAGGCCGCGATAGGGGTCCGGGAAGAAGAGCGGCACGCCCCCCGGCGGGGTCGTCAACAAGGTGTAGCCGTACCGTTCCAGGTCGACCTTGGACGCCTCGACGCCGGCTACCACGGTGTGGCGAAGGCCGGCGGTGTCGAATTTGACCGTCAGCTCGGTCTGGTGCGCGAGCGATTCGGTGTCCTGCAGGCGCTGCGGATTGCCGACGTTGACAGTGGGGCCGAACGTGGCCTGCGGCAGCGACGCGACATAGCCGACGTCGGTCGTGCTGAAGCGCGTTATGCTTGTCAGCTTGGCGTCGGGATGAAGCTTGATCTCCGCCTTCGCGGTGTAGGCTTCCGCATCCTGCTTGATGAAGTCCCTCATCGCGTTGCCGAAGAACGTGTCTCGCGGCAAGCCGTTCTCAGTCCAGGGCACCAGAGTGTTGCGGTTGATCGGCACGCCCCAGTCCGGGATGCCGTCCGAGCGCAGGCGGTAGTAGTCGAGGGTCAGCTTGAAGCCTTCGTGTGGCCTGAACGTCGCGGCGAAGAACCCGCCCCAGCGCTGGTCCTCGGTGATGTCGCGTCCGGCGACCTCGCTCTCGTGGTACATGACGCTGCCGCGCACCGCGATGCCCGGCGAAACCACGTGGTTGACGTCGGCGATCGTGCGGATCGTGGCGTCAGTGCCGAACATCGTCGACACATTGGCGAAGTTGTTTTTCTCGTTCGGCGCCTTGGTAATGATATTGACGGCGCCGCCGGGGTTGGCGTTGCCGGATATGACGCTGCCCGGGCCCTTGTAGATCTCGATCTGCTCGACCGCGAAGACCTCACGGGAGCCGTTACCCAAATCGCGCAACCCGTCGACATAGAACTGGTTGCGCGCATTGAAGCCACGGATGTAGATCGCGTCGCCGAACGCATTGCCGCCTTCGGCGAATCCCAGCGTCACGCCCGGGGTCTGCCGGGCCAGGTCACGGATCGAGGTCGCCGCCTTGTCCTCGATCACCTCCTTCGGGATCGTGGTGATCGTCTGCGGCGTGTTGACCAGCGGCTGCGTGATCTTGCCCGAGGCGGACCGCTCGACCTTGTAGGGAGCGTCCGGATTGGCATACGGATTGGCGCTTTTCTGTTCCGGCGGAATTGGCGCGGGTGCCGGAGCCGGAGCGACGGGCGCTCCGCTCGATTTCTTCGCCGGAGCCGTTGCCGCCTTCTTCTTGGGTTGCTTGGATTCCACGCTCATCGGCGGAAGGGGGGTCGTCGGTGCAGCGCCCTGCGCCAGGGCCAAGGTGGCCGGACTGCCGGCCGCGAGGCACGCCGCGGTGATCAAGCGCGCGGTCGAGCCTTCCATTCTCCGCTTGCCGGCAACCTCGACCTTGGCAACCGGACGACGCAACGAACCAGGTACGCGTGCAGCGGTCATTACCATCCCCCATTCACACACGCGGGTGCGCGTATGTCCCATTGTGCGTCGGATGGCTGGGGGAATTGCCTGGCTACCAGGGCACGTGAAGAAGTTAATTATTCCTAACTCGCAGAGTCAAGTTTCGTGGAGATCGCGAGGCGCTCGCCGTCGCCGTGTGTCGCTTGCGCACCACCCAATCTTACTGAGGGGATCGGCATAGCTCCAGGTCGCTGCGAGCATGCGACAAATCGAACCTCTTTCTCGAAACAGACCGGGCTGCCGGCAAGAAGGAGAAGGCGCCCGTCGGCGAACATGGTCGTACGCATGCGCGTCGGCGCCGCTTCGAGACAGATCGCTCGCGCCCCGCCCGCGGAGGCGTCGCCGTAACGCCAGGTCTCCCCCCTCTTGGGGATGCAGTGGAGCGCGCAATTTGCCATCTGAGGTGCGCGATCAGGTGCACTCGAGGTGCGAAACTCGCCGCTGCAGCGCTCCGCCCTTCTCTCATGGGCGAAGGCGCGAGATCGTTGTGCACGAGCGAAAGCGAACAAGGTCCGCCTATGGGCAAATACGGCGTGCGTCTTCACAATATCTACTTTCTTCCGCGTGTCGGCTCGTCCCTCCGCTGGGCAACCGCCGGCATTCCGCGCAACGAGCTCCCCGCGAACATCAAGGCGCTTCTCGCCCAGCTCGATATCCTCGAAGGTGCGGTGACGTCGATCCAGAAGGCCGACAACGACGTCGCTTCGTAGCGTCGCTTCGCCCCGCGCCCCGCCACTTTGGCATCGCGGCCCCTGAACCGACGCCAGTTGGCTGCGCGACACCTTCTCCGGTAGCACGATGGCGCGTTGTCGAGCCCTGTCCGCGGATGCCGGAAGTGCTATGCCGGCTCTGGCGTGGGTAGACGCTGCTCCTTGATGATGCGTTTGCGCCCTCGGTAGTCGTCCCGATTGGCAGCAGGAGGGCGTGCTGGCAAACTGACCGGGATCATGTCACGCTCGTGAAGCGCCATGCGAACCTCATTATTCCTGATCGCCCTCCTCGCTGGTGGAATTTCTTCGGCCAACGCATTGACAAGCCAGCCTGCTCAATCCTTGCGGTCTCTGGCCGAAGCGACGGTCGTCTCGGAGCTGGCTGCGCGCCGCCCGGGCGTCCGTTCTCGATCGGGAGCCCGTCGGGCGTACAGAGACCGGGACTATCCGCGTCCGGGTGTCATTGCCCCGCCGATGACGCCCGTGCCTCGGGTGGCGCCGCTCGCACCTCGTGTCGGGCAGTAGGGCTCGGGCGCTCGCTCGGAGAGGCTGAAGGCCGGTGCGCATCCCGGGATGGGAACCCGCTCGGTCGAAGTCCCAAGAAGCGCTTTCTTGTCTCGGGCGATGATGGGCGCCAAGCTTTGCCTATGGTGGCGTGGGCACCTCGAGCTCCTTGAGATAGCGATCGACAAATGGCAGCCAGCGCTCCGGCCACGCGATGAGCAGGTGGCCCCTGGTCGAGTTCGGGACCGGTAGGTCATAGAAGCTTCCCTTCCCCCCGGCGCTCACGAAGGCTTCGAAATTGGCGCGGCTGTGCGCGGTTGTGAAGGTCGCATCATCTCTGCCGTACAACCACAGAGTCGGCCGCTTGTAGCCGGCTCCCTGGCTGAACAGTCCCTTGTTGACGGTCGCTGCCGTATTGCAAGCTTCGGCGAGCCAGCCGCCGACGAAGTTGATGACGCCGAGAACTTGCTCAGAATGCCGTGCAGCATAGAGTACGGAGAGCAGCCCACCGCGTGACTGCCCGCCTACGAGTATGTGCCCGGTGCGCACGTCCGCCCTCCGACGAAGCGCCTCGATGGCGGCTTCGACATCGCTGAGCGCCCGCTCGGCGCCTTTCTGCGATCTGACGGCATCGCACGAATAGCCCTGCTTTCGATCGATTGCAAAACCCTCGTCGTACAAGCCATCGGATCGGCCGCGACCCCGTCGCTGCGGAAATGCCACCATCCAACCCCGGTCAACGAATGCGCTGGCGAGCAGGAAGTTGCTCGAAGTCTCGCGGACACGCTTGACCTCCCGCCCGTTGAGCGTGGCGCCGTGATTGAAGACCAGCAGCGGAAACGGTCCCGTGCTTCTGGGCTTGTAGAGGACGGCCTCCAACCGCACAGGCTTGCCGTCCTCGATGAGCTCGGTATCAAGCATCAGGAACTCGACGCTGGTCGAGCTCCATGGCAATTGCACATCCGCACGCATCAAGGCGTCCAGATCAATTTTCGACAGCCTTGCGAGAGCTCGGCTGCTTCCCCGCTGCCAGGTTCCGATCAGGGTACCTTCGGCGGTGAGCCTATAGGTCGCATCGAATTTTCTCGATACCTTCAGCACGTCTCCCGACAGCGACGCAGTCTGGCGGT
>Ga0111538_10004119_pt1 | contig 20262 bp, 18 predicted proteins | sample SoiMethybrSBSTD1_FD_79669 | JGI IMG/M metagenome (GOLD analysis project Ga0111538, IMG submission 79669) | Bulk soil microbial communities from a Populus tree surrounding site in Tennessee, USA - Soil MetaG P. TD hybrid SBSTD1 (version 2)... | ecosystem: Environmental > Terrestrial > Soil >... | reverse complement strand
GATGCCGGTCGAGCGCGCCCGCCCGCGCGGACTGGGCCGCACCGCAGATCGGCCCGATCGATTGCCGTTTCACCAATCTGTCGCGCTTCGCCGATCCACGCCGCGAGGTGAGCGAGCGTGGGATCGTTGCCGAATCCTTCCCCTGCTTGTTCGCTCAGGTGCTGTCCTGGCTCGAATTCGACGCGTCCGGCAAGAGCTTGGCGCCCTGCCTATCGGCGCTGAAGGCCTCCGGCTCTCCCGAGCTGGTCTTCGAGTTTTTTGGTCACTATCCGCGCTTGGAAGCGGAGGCTGATACGCCCCTCGATTTGTTCTTTCTCGGCTGAGCGAAACGTGCGGCGCCTCGACTACGACGACTTCCCGTGCACGTTTCTCGTTCCGGTGGAGAAAGCAGACTTCGCGTCGCTTCACGGCGAGCATCGCGAGCTCGGCGTGGTGACGGATTTGCAGGCGATCGGTCGCTTCGGCATCGAAGACCGGCCTCGCGGCGACCTGCTGCATTGCGACCTTCAGCTCGTTCCGTGGGCGGCGTGTTGGTATCGGCTCGGCTCCGGACGCTCGGGCTTTTATCGTGGCCACTACCTGAAAGGCGTCGGTAAAACTCCGCTCGCCGCGAACTGGTGCCGTCCAGACGATTGGTACCACGGGACCGGGCATCTCTTTCCGACGGCGGCCGTACGCGAATACTTGACGACCGCTTACCTGGAAGCCCGCGGCCTCGGCGACCACATCGTTCCGTGCCGCGGCGTGCTGTTCGCTCGGCTCGCACCGGGGCTTCGCGCCGACCTGGAACGAGCGCTCGGCAAACGCTGGGAAGCCCTCGCACCGATCGACCGCAGTCTCCAGGCGATCAGCGTGAAGCCCGCCGATTTCGCCCGGCTCTCGAACTTCCTGTGGATGCTCTCTACGCTTTCGGGCTGGGGCGGCGAATGGCGTCGCTTCGCCGTCCTCCTCGAGCAGTACAGCAAGCTGCCCGACTCGCCGCCGGTCAAACTCGAGGCCTGTACGCCCGCGTCGATCGGGCGCGCGCTCGAGGGCGCTCAGCGCCGGGCGATCGGTTTCTTCGACGACTACTTCGACGCCGGCGTGCTCTGGAACTCGATCTGGAACAACATCGCGCTCGACGGCAGGTTCCTGGATCTCGAAGTGGCCACACTGGCCTGTCGGCCGTTCTTCGGCGCCACCGTCGCGCTCGAGCTGGGAGCCGACGCCGCGGCCAGCGACACATCCCCCGCGTTCTTGTGCGGCCTCGAGCAGATCGACTGCGCCGTGGAACGCCACCTCGGCGTCACGCGCCTGCGCGACCAAATTGCGAGCCTGATCGGCCTGCCGCTCGCGCACGATCCGCTCGAGCGCCGTTTCATGGAGGAAATGGTCCAGTCCTTGAACCGCGTCTGCGATGACGCGGCCTTCGGCAAAAGCGCGCTCGTCGACGCAGCCGTGAAGCGACTCTCGAAAATCGCGACCAACGACACCGAGCTTTCGGCGCTGGTCGCGATGTATCACGATCAGCGCCGATCCTCGTATCCAGTCCAGCGGCTCCCCGGCTCGAAGCTCGTCCGCACGGACTTCGAGTTTCACCGCACCGAACCGCTGGTTTCGCAAGCGCTCTGGCTCGAACCCGACGCGTTCCAGAGCAAAAGCTGGGAAGACAGCGCCTCGATCAACGTACTGGTCGAGGGCGTCGAAGCCTGCACGGACACCGACTTGGCGTTGGCGAAACTCTCCGAAGCCGAAGCCGCGATCCGAGAGCGCTTCAGCGCTTAGCCGCTCGAAAGCACCGGACCCCAACCTTCGCTCGACCCGCCGTCGTGCGTGATCTTGTAGAGCTTTTGCGTTCCGGTACCGTTCTCGGTCGCCGCGGCTGCGCCGCCACCGCGTACCTGCAAATTCGCAACGCTCAATCCGGTACCTCCGACGACGCCTTCGGCTTCTTCGTCAGTGAGGGTCGACGCGTTTTTTTCCAAGTCCTCTTTGGGTCGTTCTTCGGACATGGGCCGGCCTCGTGCAAGGTACGGGCCAGTCGCCGCGCCCAATAAGTCGAGCGCCGACTCTCGTTTCGACGGCGTTGTGCATGCCGTTGTGCAAAGCGGCGTCCCGCGAGGTGCAACCGGACGTACGAGCGTGTGCCGCCAATTAGAAATGCACCCCGACGCCGACGGCCATCCGAAACTCCCACGAGCTCTGCGTCTTCACGTCGTAGTTGAGTCCCGGCGGGTGGAGAGTGACGCGATCGAGCCAGGCGGAGTCCTGGCTCAGGTTCTTCGAGGCGCGGAGCTCGAACGGGATCTCGATCAGGTCACCAGCGTGGACCGCCAGGCCGCCCCCGATGTCGAGCAACGTCGAATTGGTTTCCTCCGCGTGGATTGCGCCTTCGACTGCAGGGATATCGCCGGGGGGCACGAATTCACGACCGCTCGTGATCTCATTTTTTGCATCCGTCGACGTGCTCAGCACGAACTGCGGGCCCAGCCCGAGCCAGAGCCGCCCGAACGGCGTCGGGAGAATACCCTTGGCCAGAAAGCCGAGGCGCGGGCTACCGATCGTGAGGCTCTCTTGGACCTTGACGATTCCGTTGTACGTCACGTCGCGGTGCAGGTTCGACCGGTCGTAACCAATCGTCATCTCGAGCCCGAGGTGCTGGATGAAGCGCGCTTCACCGTACGCGGCGATGCCCCAGCCGAAGCCTCCCGCGTCGCCGGCGAAGCCAAGCCCTTCATAGCCGCCCGGAATGTCGCTCGGCGTCGTGAAGAGATTGCCGCCCAGGAGCCCGAGCAAACCCGCCGAAAACTCGACCTGCCTCGCCGGCGCAGCGGGCTCTTGAGCCCGCGCCGCCCCCGAAGCGAACACACCAGCCAACACGAGCCCCACCGCAACGACCCCTTGTCCGCGCACCATGCGGGCACTCTAACCCAGCTCAGCGCGATTTGACGAGCGCGCGAACCCGGGCGGCGTGGGGACTGTCCGGATAGCGCCCCAAAAAAGTGCGTGCCATTCGCTCCGCTTCGGCGTGATCCCCGAGCCGCACCAGGGCTTCGATCTCGAGCGCCGCGCGCTCTTGATCGAGGCCTCCCACCGGGACGGCGGCGCTGCCGCGCTCCAGAATTTCCCGCGCGCGCGCCGGGTTTCCGGCCGACAGCTCGCGCCGCGCGGCGAGCACCTGGCTGCTCTCGTCCAGCGTTGGCGCGGTGATGGTCGCGGCAGGTGCAGGCGGGCCGGGCCGTGCGCTCGGTGCTGGAGAGCTCCGCGGGCGGTGCTCCACCGGCGCGCTCACCGTCCGCGCCGGTGCGGGCTCGACCGAACGGCGCGGCGCCGACGCCGGTCGAGCCGCGGCACCGCTCGGCGCACCGACTGCAGCGGGAATGGGGCGAGCGGCTCCGCCATCGCCGTGTGAAATCGGCGCGAGCACCAGCAGCCCGGCGCCGAGCCCGACCACCGCAGACGCAAAGATCGTCGTGAGCCCGACGCCGACGAGACCCGCTCCCGCAGAGGTGCCGGCGACCGCCCCCGTCGCGCTCGCGCTCGCGGTCGCCGCGGAGCTCCCGGCTCCGGCCACGGCCGTCGTCGCTTTCGCGGTTGCCGCGGCGGCCGACACTGCGAGCGACGCGTTGAGCGCGGCCCATACCGCACGCTCGGCTCGGGGCGGCGGCGCCAGATCGACGCCCGCGCGCAGCCCGCGGCGCACGCGCGAGCTCGGATGCACTTCGATCAGTCGCTTGGGGTCGTTCATGAATTCTCCCGCGCGAGCGCGAGCAGGGAGGGGCTCGCCTTTCGCTTCACCGCGCGCTCGAAAAGCGCGCGCGCACGCCGCAGCCGCGAATGGACGGTGCCGAGTGGAATCTCGAGCAGCTCCGCGATCTCGACGCTGGAGAGCGCCTCGAGCTCGTAGAGCACGAACACGGTGCGGTGCTCCAGGCTCATCGTCGCGAGCGCGGCCTCGAGCAGCAACAAGTCGTCCTTTTGCGCGCTCAGTTGCTCGGCGTCGCCCCCGGGATCGGTGAGCGCCTCGACCGCCGCGTCGTTCTGCACTTCGCGGCGTACGTGCGCACGCCGACAGTGATCACTCGCGACGCGAAAGCACACGCGGAACAACCAGGTAGTGAGCTTGGCTCGCCCCTCGAACTCACCGAGCCGGCGGTGCACGACCAAAAACACCTCTTGCGCCGCGTCGGGCGTGTCCGCCTCCCGGACGCCGAGCCGCCGCAAAGTGCGCCACACGAAGGCGAAATGCGCGCGGTAAACCGCCTCGAAAGACAGCTCGGAGGGTGACCCGGGGTCGTCCAAGGCGGTGGTCCCGTCCGCTAGTGGGAGCCGCGCGCTTTTTCCATCACCAAACCCGCACTCCCAGGGAAGCACCGAACCAGCCGCCGATTCCAGGCGTTTCGAAAGCCACGCCAGCACCGCGAATCGAAAAGCTTTCCGGCTGGACCGGAGCGAGGAGGGTCGCTTCGAGCTCGACGAACAGCAAGGTTTCGAGCTTGATGGTCCCGAGCGCCCCGCCTCCCACCGCGTAGTAAGGGCGATGCTCCGTGTGGTTGGCGATCGTGTAGTCGTGGGCTTCACCGCGGAGCGACGCCGCCATGAGCGCCGCGCAGCCCCACAAGCGGAACGTCGAACCCGCTTCCAGAGCGAGAAGGCAGGGCCGCGCCATGCCGCCCGTCCAGCTCACCTCGACGCTTCCTGGAGCGAGCGCCTCGTTCGAGTCGAGCGTATTGACACCGCTGAGAACGAGCGCCCATCGTCCCCGCTCGATCGCGAGGCTCGCGAAGAACCAGGTCAGCGGCTTTCCCGCCACCCCCGCGGTGATCCCCCCGCCGGCACTCGCGGCCACCGAAAATCCGAAGGCGCCGCCCGGCGTTCGCTGCTGATCGGTTCCCGCGTCCGCCGCAGGTTCGGGAGCGCGGGGTGCCGGCTTCGGCGCCGGCGGCGCCGGGTTCGACGCTGGCGGCGCGGCCGGTTTCGCAGCCGCGGGTGCCGCGGGCGCCGCCTCTGCGGCCTTCACGGGAGCCGGAGCGCGTGCCTCCGTGCCCGAACGGTCGAGCACGATCGCGAGCAGCGCGGTCAGCCTTCGCTCGAGCTCGGCACAGCCGGGACCTGGTGCGCGGAGCCTCCGCACCCCTTCGGAACCGCCGCGAACCACCACCTCGGCGACCCATTCTCCCTCGGTGCGCTCGACTGCGACGTTGATTTCGAGCGGCGCCGCGTCCTTCGGAGCCGGCTCGACCAACGGCGAGAGCCGCTCGCTCAGGGCGCGGGCGCCGGCGCACTCCGCCGTGCCCTCGGCCCGAACGACGGTCAAGGTCGCGGCATCCAGCTGGGCGGAATCCCGCACCGTTTCTGCGGCCGCAGGCGCCGTTACGACGATCGCGACCAGCGCACCCGAGGCGCCGAACCTGCGAGCTGAGTGAAATCGCGAAATGGAAACGAGCATCGCTCACCACGAGCCGGAAGCGAGCGAGCCTTGAGCCATCGAACCCTGACTGCTTGCTCGTATCATTGGAGTCTCGACATGCCCAGACTGTTTTTGGCCGCTGCGCTACTCTCCTGCCTGGGGGTCTCGGGCGGCTGCGCCACCAACGACACCAGCATCGGTGAGACCGACTCGCGCGTGAACGGCGTCGGTTGTGACAGTATCGGTGACGAACAAGGCGCGTGCACGTGCGCGTACGACAAGCGCTGGTTGTGCGCGGGCCAGAACTCGGTCACCTGCCCCAGCACCTACGGCTCGGGCGGCGGCAGGCTGCTGGTGAACGCCGAAAACGGCTGCGAAATGGTCTGGGGCTGGCGTTCGTCGTGCAGCGACGGCCGGATCTACGGCGTCAACTGCAACGGCCTTCAGTGCGCGTGCACCGTCGACGGCCAGGCCTACGGAGAGCCATTTTTTACGCCACGCTGCGCGGAAAATACCGAGGCCTCCATCCGCTGCGGGTTTTCGTTCGTGCTTCCCCCAAACTGGGGAAGCGCACCGCATCAAGGCTACCCGTGTACGGAACGCGGTGCGAAGGACGAGGAAACCGGATGCGTGTGTTCGGGTGGCGGCTGGGACTGCCCCACGCAGTCCGGCTGTCGTCTGGCTGGCGAATGGGGCGGAACCATCGACGCTCCAGAGCTCGTCATCGACGCCGACGGAACTCTGTTCTTCCCCGGCGGCACCGGGCTACCGCGCGAGTCTTTCGAGCTCGAGCGCGACCCCGGGCAGTCCGTCTTCTGGGGCACGTGGCAGCTCGAAGGCACGCGGCTGTTCGTGCGCACGCTCGATGGACCGAATCGCGGCTGCGACGCGGCCGGTCCGCCGACGGGCCACACGCCGACCGATCTGTCGATGATGGGATTGTACGAAGTGACGTTCGAGGACGCGTGCGCCACGCTTCGGTTCGACGCGGTCAGCGACGCGTGCACGGAACGCAGCGCGAGCTTCGACGGCTTCCGCGGCGCGCGCCTGGCCCGCCTGTAGCTGCGGCTCGACCGAGACACTCGACGATGAGCTCGAAATCACGACGACTGAGCTCCACTGACGTTCGAGCAACGCCTACCTTCGCGGGCCTCAAGGGAGGACGTGATGCTCAAGAGACTTCTCGCATGGCTCGGAGGTTCAACCATTCTCGTTTGTGCGTCGGGTTGCTCTGCCCCGGCTCCCGAGACGGGCGATGATCCCGGAGCCGACGTCGCCGCGCTGACCGCCGGTGACGTCACGTTTCAGGCGACGCTGCGCGGCACCGGCAAGGTGACGATTCACGCGAGCGTGTACCGAAACGACGCGGTGCGGACCGGCGCCAACGTGCTCGCGGTGCACGGACTCTCGGAAACGGGCTTCACCTACCGCCCGCTCGCCGAGACGATCTTCAGCGACCCCATTCTGAAGTGGAAGGTCAAGAACGTGATCGGCATCGACATGACGGGACACGGCGACAGCGGCTTTCCGAGCGATCTGCCGAACGGCGCACGCTTCGGCGAGCTGGCGATCGAAGACAACGTCAGCGTGGTCATCCAGTCGCTCGACGCGCTCCGAGCTCAACGGCTCGCTCCGCGCGTGATCGTCGGGCACAGCATGGGCGGGCTCGAAGTCCAGGCGACGCAACAGGCTCTGCTCGCGCAGCGCTCGAGCCTGGCCGCGCACGGCGTGTTCGGGGCCGTGCTGCTCGCTCCCGTGCCGCCCCACGGGCAACAGTGGAACCGCGCCCCGACGGGCGACTTCACTCCCCTCATCGTCAACGATCCCGTCCTCGGCAGCTACCTGAACCTGCCGCCGCAGATCTTCATCCTGCAGGCGTTCGGCCGGCTCGACGGGACGGTTGCTCCCAACGCGCCCACGCCGGAGCAGGTCGTTGCCGGCCGGTACGTCGGGCCGGAGCCGGTCGCGACCCTGCTCCAGCTGATCGAAGCGACGGTGCCGCTCCCCGACGGCAGCACGATCACGCTGCAGCGACCCACGGTGAACGCCGGTGCCTTCGCGCCTCGAAACGGCACACTCACGTCGGTGGTCGGCTTCTCACAGGACCCGCTGGTTCCCGCGGGCGACCTCGACGATCTCTATGCGCACCTGACGCAGGACCAGCGCGGATTGCTGTTCCGGCAAGTGACGGCGGACGACGCCGTGCACGCGATGTACATCTCGAACCCCGCTGGCATGATCGACGCGATCCGCCGCGTCTTCTAGCGGCCGCGCCTCGCAAGCTCGGCCTCGAGCTCGGCGATGCGGGCCAGCGCGCGCTGCTCACTCGCCCGTGCTTCCTCTTCGATAGTGAGCCAACGCCGCGTGAGCGCTTCGTCATCGGCGATGCGCAGCCGATCGCCGTCCTCGGTGACGAACGCCCACGCGTCGAGTGCAGCGCTGTGCACCGGGCCGTCTCCCGCAAAGTGCCGCACGAAACTTCCGTCCTCTTCGCGCGCCCAGAGCTGAAGGCGATGCGGGCCCCCGCGTTTTCGCGGGCCGCGCAGCTCCGGGTCGAACACCCAGAGCTCGCCGACGCCGCTCGCCGCGTAGCGGTCGGGCACCACGTCGTAGTCCTTGTAGGGATGATTCTCGCTCACGACCTCGACGGCCAGGCGCGGTGCGCTGTGACCGGCTCGCCACAAGAGAAGGCTCTTGATCGAGTCCTGATCGGGAGGAGCGGGCTCGATCAGACAGACGTCCGGGTCGATGCCGATGCGGGGGCGCCGCTCGGTCCAGCGATACGCGAGGTTCTCGGCGACCAGCGCGCTGCGCCCCGTGCGTTCGACCCAGGCGCGCCACAGCTGCGCGAGCAGCGCAGCGGTGGCGCGATGCGGTACCGATTCCGGCACCGGGACCTCAGGCAGCACCCAATCGTCGGCGACGACCGGTACTTCGTAGCGAACCGCGACTAGCGCTGCTTCCGGCAACGCCGGATCGTGAGTCGAGGTCGCCATTGGTCTGAACCTTAGCACGCGCTGAAGTCCCCTCTTCGGCCGCTCCTCCGCCGAAGTTGCGTCGAATTCGCCACGCGACGGCGAGCGCTGGCCAGGGCAAACCGCAGCGCGACGGTCCGCGTGTGGCTTCCCCCAAAACTCGCTAAACTGGGACCATGTTCGACACAGGGAGGGACGTATGGCTCGGCGCGATGTTCGCGCTCGTCACGGGATGCGGCGGCGAAGCAAAGAGTGAGAGGTGTCCGGATTCCGAGCCCGCGCTGACGCCGCTCTTGTCGAGCGACCGCGAGCCGACAATCCTGTTTCGCGAGCAGTTCCCCGCCAACCTCGTGTCCGACGCGCAGGGGGTCTATTGGAACGTTTACGGCACGCTTCGCTATCTGGCCCCCGGCGCCAGTGCGGCGGTCGCCCTCGTCGAAGGCCAGCCGAGCATCACCGGAGTGGCCGTGGACGAGCATGCCATCTACTTCTGTGGCGCGACGGAAGGAGATTCCGCCGCGCTGTTCAAAGTTCGGCGCGACGGTTCCGACCTCACCATGCTCGCGGGCGGTCTTTCTATGGGCAGGCTCTGGGAATTCCGGGCGCCGGCGCTGGATTCGGAGCGCGTTTACTACCCGGGCGCAAACGGCTACGTGGCCTCGGTTCCGAAAGGCGGCGGCACGCCAGCCCAGACGAACATCCCCCTCGCCGCGGCAACGCAGCTAGTCGTCGACGCCAGCGATTTTTACTGGCTCGAAGTGGCAGACGAACGAGGCAGCTTGAAAAAACTGTCCAAGTTCGGTGGCGGCGCGATGGTTTTGGCCTCCGGCTTCGGGGTTGCGCACGGCCTCACGCTTCAGGGCGACTCGTTGCTGTTCAGCAGCGGTCGCGGCTTGTTTCGGGTGCAGAAAAGCGGTGGCTGCCCAGAGGCCGTGCTGTGGCTCGCACCCGATCATCACGTCGGTAGCTTCGGCATCGCCAGCGACGTGATCTACGTCCAGCACTGGTTCGGCTTCGACCCGGGCACGACGACGATCTTGCGCGTCTCGCTGAGTGGAGACAGTGCCGCAGAATTCACGCAAACCGCAGTAACCGCGCCCGGAGCCGGTCCCGGCGTGGCTTTCCACGACGGCCGCGTGCTGTGGCCAACGTGGGACGCCGTCCGCGGCCTCGAGCTCTGAAGCTACACGCTCGCCGGATCGACTTTTTCGGGATCGATGCCGAGCTCTTCGAGCGCGCGTTCGACCACGGCGACGTCGATGCGGCCTTCGGCGCGCAGCGCGTCGAGCGCGGCGAGCACGACGTTTTCGGCGTCGATCTCGAAGTGGCGGCGCAAGGCTTGGCGCGTGTCGCTCATGCCGAAGCCGTCGGTGCCGAGCGGCACGAAGCGGCCCGGGATCCAGCGCGTGACCTGCTCGGGCACGATTTTCATGTAGTCGCTGGCTGCGATGAACGGGCCTTTCACGCCGTCGAGCGCGCGCGTGAGGTACGGAATGCGCGGCGCGTCGGTCGGGTGCAAGCGATTGTGGCGCTCGCTGGCGAGCGCGTCGCGCCGCAGTTGCTGGTAACTGGTGACGCTCCAGACGTCGGCGGAGACGTCGTACCGGTCGGAGAGGATCTTCTGCGCGCGCAGCACCTCGTTCAGGATCGAGCCGCTGCCGAAGAGCTGGACGTGATTTTTGAAGCGGCCCTCGGCCGAGCGAAACTTGTAAATCCCGGAGAGAATGCCGTCCTTCGCGCCCTCGGGCATCGGCGGCATGGCGTAGTTTTCGTTCTGAAGCGTGATGTAATAAAATACGTTCTCTTCGTCGTGCAGCATGCGCTCGAGGCCGCGCTCGACGATCGACGCGAGCTCGAACGCGAACGCCACGTCGTAAGCCACGCACGACGGCACGGTGGATGCGAGCACGTGACTGTGACCGTCTTCGTGCTGGAGGCCTTCACCGTTGAGCGTCGTGCGGCCGGCCGTGCCGCCGAGTAGAAAGCCGCGCGCCAGCACGTCGCCCGCGGCCCACATCAGGTCGCCCGTGCGCTGGAAGCCGAACATCGAATAGAAGATGTAAAACGGCACCATCGGCTGGCCGTGCGTGGCGTACGAGGTCGCCGCCGCCTGGAACGTCGCCATCGAGCCGGCCTCGGTGATGCCCTCTTCGAGCACCTGGCCGTCCTTCGACTCGCGGTAGTAGAGCACCTTGCCCTTGTCGACCGGCTCGTAGAGCTGGCCGAGCGCGGAGTAGATGCCGACCTGGCTGAACAGCGCGTCCATGCCGAAGGTGCGCGCCTCGTCCGGAACGATCGGCACGATGCGGCGGCCGATGCTCTTGTCGCGGAGCAGCTTGGAAAGCAGGCGTGCGAACACCATCGTCGTGCTGGCCTCGCCTTTTTCCATGCCCTGATAGAACTCGTCGTAGATCTCGGGGCGCGGCGTTTCGAGCCGCACCTGCACGGTGGTGCGACGGCGCGGGACCGTGCCGCCGAGCGCACGCCGGCGTTCGAGCATGTACTCCACCTCGGGCGATTGCATGCCCGGGTGATAGAACGGCGCGTCCTCGAGCTTGTTGTCCGGCACGGGCAAATGGAGCGTGTCGCGAAATGCGCGAAGCTCCGCCACGTCGAGCTTCTTCTTCTGGTGGGTGACGTTCGAGCCTTCGAACCCGCTGCCGAGCGCCCAGCCCTTCACGGTGTGAGCGAGTAGCGCGGTCGGCCGGCCGCGGGTTTCGGTCGCGCGCAAAAATCCGGCGTGCACCTTGCGGAAGCTGTGGCCTCCGCGCCGCAGCTTGCGCAGCTGTTCGTCGGAGTAGTTCGACACCATTTCGAGCAAGCGCGGATCGGCGCCGAAGAAGTCCTTCCTGATGTAGTCGCCGGAAGCCGTCGTGTACTTCTGCCACTGGCCGTCCACGACCTCGTTCATGCGCCGGCGCAGCACGCCGTCCTCGTCGCGCGCGAGCAACTCGTCCCACTCCGGACCCCAGATCACCTTGATCACGTTCCAGCCCGCGCCGCGGAACACCGCCTCGAGCTCCTGGATGATCTTGCCGTTGCCGCGCACCGGACCGTCCAGGCGCTGGAGGTTACAGTTCACGACGAAAATCAGGTTGTCGAGCCCCTCGCGGGCGGCGATCGAGAGCGAGCCGAGCGCCTCCGGCTCGTCGGTTTCGCCGTCCCCGACGAAACACCAGATCCGCGACTGCGAAGTGTCGATGATGCCGCGCGCCTGCAAATAGCGGTTGAAGCGCGCCTGGTAGATCGCGGTGAGCGGGCCGAGGCCCATGCTCACCGTGGGAAACTCCCAGAAGTTCTGCATCAGCCGTGGATGCGGGTACGCGCTGAGCCCGCGCCCGCGCTCGGTCTCGCGGCGGAAGTGTTCCATGGCCTCGATCGAGAGCCGGCCTTCCAGAAACGCCCGCGCGTAGATGCCGGGCGCGGCGTGGCCCTGGAAGAACACCTGATCGCCGGAGTTTCCGTTGTCGCGGCCGCGGAAGAAATGATTGAAGCCGATCTCGTACAAGCTCGCGCTCGACGCGTACGTCGACAGGTGGCCGCCGATGCCCGGGTACATCAGGTTCGCGCGATGCACCATCGCCACCGCGTTCCAGCGAATGATGCGACGGATGCGTTTTTCTAGCTGCTCGTCACCGGGGTTCGGCGGCTCTTCCTCGCGCGGAATGGTGTTGACGTAGTCGGTGGTGAGCGGCTCGACCGGGATCACCCGGTGGCGCCGCGCGGACTCGAGCACGCGCTTCAACAGGTAGCGAGCGCGATCGCGGCCTCCGTCGCGATAGATGACGCCTTCCAGCGAATCGACCCACTCGCTGGTCTCCTCGGGATCCTTGTCGACGGCTTCGGGCCGGTAGGTGTGCACGCGGCGAGTCTACCCGGATTGCACGACTCAGGGGCAGCCCGCGGGAGTGAGGGTCGCCACCCAGTCCCGTAGCAGCGCGACCCCGCGCACGTCGACCCGCTTCGACCCGAGCTCCGGCATCTGAACGTCCTTTTCGCGCGAGTTCACGCGGCAGATCAAGATGGACTGGTCGGGGGAGCCCGGGACGATGTCGTAGGTCAAACCACACGGCTCGGCGCGCGTGGCGATCGGCTGCTTGCAGATCCCCCAGTCGGTTCCCGTCGCCGGATCGGTGTTGCCCCAGGTCAGGAGCAATCCGCTTTCGGTCGCGCCGCCGGACGAGGTGTGGCAGTGGCCGCAGTTGGCGTCGAGGTACGAACGAGCTCGATCGGGGAGCGGCCCCGTGCCGAACGGATCGACCATGCGCTCGCGCTCGTTCGCCGGGGGGGCTTGATCCAGCCAGCCGATGGCATTGAGATGATCGATCTGATTCTCGGAACCGTGACCGTAGTCGAAATCACGGTCGAGCTGGCGGGTGCGGCCGCCGAGCGAGTTCGTCTGGGGAAGGATGCCGTGGCACTCCGTGCACTGCTCGGTAGTCGGAACACCGTACGCTTGCTGGCGCGTCGCACCGGTCCCGTCGATCCACGAGACATCGAGCGTCGTGCCTTCGGTCTGGCGCGTGGCCACGGTCTGCGCGTCGTCCCACACGTACGTCTCGGACGCCCACCCCTCGGGACCGAGGATCAAGAGCCGGGTCTCGAGCAGCCGTTCGCCGAGCGACTGGTCATTGGCGTCACGGGGAAAGCTGAAGGTCTTGACCAGGACGCTGCCCTGAGGAAACACCCACTTGTCCTCGTCCCTGTACTTGATCTTTTTTCCATCCGGGACGTGCATGAAGCGGTGCTTGAGCGCGTCGTCGGCATAGAGCGGCGCGATCACGTCGTAAGGCACGACGTTGGCGGCGGGCTTTTGCCCCGGCGCGTCGCTGAACAGGTGCCACTCGTCGAGCGTCGCCCACGGCTCACCCGGCGGAGCGGGCGTGACCACGATGCCGCGATCGGGGCTCGACGGGGGTTCGCCGCCGTCGCTGCCGCAGGCGGCGGAGCCGAACGCGACGAGAAGCACCCAGAGCGCCGGGATCCGCACCAGTCCCAAACTTACCGCGGGTTTGGGGTGACCAGCCACCGCAGTGCGACGGAAAAGATCTCGAGCGGCTAGAACGCAGCGGCTACCCTCCGGCCCGCACGAGAGAGCGGCGATGAGCGACACCACGTTGCCGGAAAGTAGCTGCCGGCCGGAGTCCGCGCCAGCATCGGCACCGCTCACGCTCGCCCTTACCTTGGTCTGGTCTCGTGACGAACCGCATCGCGTCGGCGAGGTTTGCATCGTTCCTCCGGGGGAAGCGGGGAGCTGGCGCGCCTTGGGACGCGGCGGCCCGGAGCAGTGCGCTCCGCATCCGGGCCTACAATTCATTCGCATTCGCCCCGGCAGCTGGACCGCCACCGGCCCTCTGGGCAGCCGGCACATCTCGCGCGTTCAATTGCTCGTACGCAGCCACGCTCTCAATTGCATCGAATTTCGGAACGTCGGTCGATGCGAGGCAAGCGTGATTGGATCTTCCGACGCGAGCGGCTATCTGCGCCCCGGAGACCACCTCAAGCTCGGAGAGCGCGTGTTGCTCGCCTGCGGTGTGCGCCCCATGTGGCTACCCGAGCTCCGCGGGTATCCGGGGTTCGAGTTCGGCGCACCCGATCTGGCGGGCGTGATCGGCGAGACGCCTCAGGCGTGGGAGATCCGGCGCCGGATTGCGCTGGCCGCCCGCGAGTCGGGGCACGTGCTCATCAGGGGCGGCAGCGGCACCGGCAAAGAGCTCGCCGCGCGGGCGATTCACCTGCTGTCCGCGCGCGGAAATAAACCGATGGTCGCGCGCAACGCGGCGACATTTCCCGAAACGCTGATCGACGCCGAGCTCTTCGGCAACACCAGGAACTACCCGAATCCCGGCATGCCAGAGCGACCGGGCCTGATCGGCGAGGCAGACGGTTCGACACTGCTGCTCGACGAGATTGGCGAGCTCCCGCACGGCCTCCAAGCCCACCTGCTGCGCGTTCTCGACGGCGGAGAGTATCAGCGCCTCGGCGAGGCGTCGTCACGCCGGGCCGACGTGCGGGTGATCGCCGCGACCAATCGCGAGCTCGATTGCCTCAAGCACGATCTCGTCGCGCGCTTCAAGATTCGGGTCAATCTTCCGGAGCTCGATGCGCGCAGCGAGGACCTGCCGCTGCTGGCGCGGCACCTGTTGAAAGATTCTGGACGAACTCTGACCCCGGAGCAGATCTCACGGCTGTTGCGGCATCAGTACAGCGCGGGCGTTCGCGAGTTCGAGACGCTACTGCGAGAGCTCGCGCTCGGCGACGATCCGCTGGCGGATCCCCCGGACTCGCCGAAGCCGCGCCGCCCGCGGTCGGAATTTCCGAGCCGATCCCAGATCGAGCAGGCCTCGATCGGCGAGGACGAGATACGCCACGCGCTGCGCGAGCAGGGGGGCCGGCAAGAACGAGTGTGGCGAGCGCTCGGCCTCTCCAGCCGCCACGCCCTACGCCGGCTGATGCGGAAATACGGCATCGAGCCCTGATCCTGATCCGGTAGCCGTGGGCCGGATTTTCGCGCGCGCATTTTGCGCGCGCAGGGGCGCGCAGCCGAAACCGCGCGCGGTCTCATGTGATGTCGCGAGCTTGGAGCGCGCACTCCCCTGGTACGCCGGTTGCTTGAGCGCCGGGCCACAACGTCGGGGAGGGCCTGAGCGTCGGGGTACTCGCTGTGCGCGACGGGCGGGCCACCAAAAAGAGGAGTCGACCACCATGAGAATGACATTTTTGCCGGTCCTGGCCCTGGCCGCGGGTTTGCTCGCGGTGACGCCTGCAGACGCAGCGACGATCAACGATGCCAAAGTCACCGCCGTGTTCGCTCAGGCAGTGGGCTCGAACGCGTTCGGACCATACGTTCAGGTCACCGTGCGCTTCAGCAAGAGCTTCGGCAGCGGCTGCCCCAACCAGAACACCGACGCCATTTATCGTGTCTATCAGGGATCGCAGTCGCGTGACGTCGACCTGGTCGCGCTGGAAACGATTCGTCAAACCGCGCTTTCGGCGCTGCTCGGCAGCCGCACGGTCACCGTCGTCACCAACAGTTGCCACGACGGCTGGCACGCGTTGAGCTCGCTCAACCTCAGCTGACGGCGGCGTCGAGACGCACTCCAGCCGCCAGGTGCCCGAGCCGATGGGGTGCCCGACCGATCTCGCGGTCGCGGCACCCGGTGCCAGTGAATTTTCTTCCACGCTGCCTTGATGGCATCCGGCCATCTGTAGCCAAGGAGTCCCGATGAATCAGCCGAAAATTGGAGCAGCGGCGCTCGTGCTGTGCTGCGCGTCAGCGCTCGCCGCGTGTGGCTCCGACGCCCCGGAAGGCCCGACGACGGTCGGACCACCCCCAACCAGCGCGACCGGCGCGAGCGTGGTGTCGTGGGAGCAGTTTCTGAAGTACGCCGAAAAGAACGCGCGAATCGTCAACGGTCAGAAGGTCTACATCGTGGAGTGGGACATCCCGCTGTGGGAGCACCAGCTGCACGACTACTACGTGTCTCACTTCGTCGAGACGACCAAGAGCACGGTCGACAGCTTGAGCGCGGGCGGCGACAACGTCTGGACGAACGGCAAGCAGCTCGACTTGAAGTACTGCATCAGCACGAGCTTCGGCACCGCCAACCGCGCCCGCATGCAGACCGAGATGGAAGCTGCCACCTTGGCCTGGATGCGCCAGGCCAACGTGCGCTTCCTGTACATGTCGGGTGAAGACGGAAACTGCGTCGACGCCAATGCCAACGTGGACATTCCGGTCGTGCCCTTCTCGGGTGGCGGCGCGTGCTCCTTCTTCCCGAATCAGGACGGCCAGCCCTTCTGTTCCTCCGCCGGGCGCGCGCTGATCATCGACATCGCCGACATCGACACCTGGTCGACCACGCCGAACCCGAACGACGGGCTGATCTATCCGAACGTCGGCACGTTCGGCACACTGCAGCACGAGCTCGGGCATACTCTCGGTCTTCGCCACGAGCACATCCGCGAAGCCAACAACGCCATCGCCAACTGCGTGAGCGAAGTGTTGAACCCGGGACCGTTCCGGGCGCTCACGCCCTACGACAAGAATTCGAGCATGCACTATCCCTGGTGCGACGGCGTTCTCACGAGCTCGCAAAACGTCACCGACCTGGACGGCCAGGGGCTGCGCAGCCTCTACACCCAGCCCGTCGCATGGTACATCGTCGAGGAGTGACGCTCGGCGCTTGCGTCACACTCGCGACGGCTGCCGCGAGCGCGGTCTCGGCGGGCTGCGCCGCGGCACCCGACGGCTCGAGCGCCTGCCCGCCCGGGCAAAGCAGCTCGGCCGCGGCGCGGCAGGCGCTCTACGGGGCCGGTGAAGGAAGCGCGTATCTCGCCCTCTCCGAGCGCCAGCGCAACGCCGTGGTGCGGATCGCGCTCGACGTGCCGGGACAGGCCGAATCCGCGCACTGCTCGGGGGTGGTGATCGGACCCGCGCTCGTGCTCACCGCGAAGCATTGCGTGGACGGAGTGGAACCCGCTTCCGCGCAAGTGTCGGCAGATCCACGCTCCAACGAAAACGCCGTCCCCTACTCCGTCGAAAGCATTCGGATCCACGCCGACAGCGACCTGGCTCTGCTCGCGCTCGAACCCGCCGCCAGTGAAGGGCTCGGCGCGGACCCCGTGGCGCCGGTACGAAGCCTCGACGAGCACTGGATCGGGCGCCGTGCGCTCCTGGCCGGCTACGGCGAAAATGACCTCGGCCTCGACGACGCGCGGCTGTTCGCGATCGAGGCGATCGACGGCGTCGACGGGAGCGCGATCACGACGGCGGGCTTCGGCCTGAGTGGCGGCTGCCTGGGCGACTCCGGCGGCCCGCTCTTGGCCCGCGCCGACGACGGCAGCGTCGTCGTGCTCGGGATTCTCTCGTCCGGGTCAGTGAGCTGCCGCGGTGTCGATCACTTCGCCCGGGTGGATCGAGCGATCGCCTGGCTCGATGCCACCGGGGCCGCCGTGGCAAGCAGCCCGGACTGCGGCGAGCTGTCGCTCGAGGGGCGCTGCTTCGACGGCCACCCGGTCTGGTGCGAGCACGGCCGCACCGTGACCAGCGCTTGCGCCGCGAACGAGATCTGCGGTTATAGCGAAGCACGCGCGGTCTACCGCTGCGTCGACGCATCACGAGCCTGCAGCGGCGATGCCTTCGGCACCTGTGCCAGCGGCCGGGTGATCCGCTGCGCCGCCGGCCAACCCGAAGCCGAAGAATGCGCGGCCTGCGGAGCGCGGTGCGGTTTCGAGCCCACTACCGGGCGGGCAGCCTGCATCCGGAGCTGAACACCCCGCAAGGGGCCCCTTGCCAAAACGCCGGTCCGTCCCGATGCTAGATCGCTCTGCCTTCTCCCTTGGAACCGGCGCAAGCTCAACCGGCGCCGCGCACCGCGCGGGCCCTTTCGTTCTCGCTGTTCATCGCGCTGGCGCTCAGCGTGCTCGCCGGCGCGCACTACTACGTCTGGCTGCGCCTGATCCACGCGCCCGGCTGGTCCGAAGCAGCGGCGCGCGCCGGCGGCGCGGCGCTCGTGCTCTTGTTCGTGAGCTTGCCGCTGACGTTCGGCCTCGTGAGGAACCTGCCGCGGGAAAAGAGCCGGCTGGTCGCGCTCTTCGGGTTTTCCTGGCTAGGAGTGCTTTTTTACCTGGTGACGACGCTGGCCGCGGCGGATCTCGGCCTGTTCGTCTGGGAGATCGTCGCGCGCTGGCTCGGCACGGTGCCGGCGGCCGGAGCCGAGGAGCGGCTGGCTTTTTCTCGAACCATGGCGGGCGGCGTGGCGTTGGTTGCGGGCGGCGCAGTGCTGCTGGCGCTGCGGGGCGGGCTCGGCCGCGTGCGGCTGCGCGAGGTCGAAATCACCTTGGCACGGCTGCCGCGGGCCATGAGCGGCACGACGATCGTCCAGCTCAGCGACGTGCACGTCGGACCGACGATCGGCCGCGAATTCGTCGAAAACATCGTACGCCAGACCAACGCGCTCGAGCCCGACGTGATCGCGATCACGGGAGACCTCGTCGACGGCTCGGTCGATCAGTTGCGCGACCAGGTGGCGCCGCTCGCCGAGCTCCGGGCGAAATACGGCGTGTACTTCGTGACCGGCAATCACGAGTACTACTCCGGCGCGCGCCGCTGGTGCAGCGAGCTCGAGCGGCTCGGCATCAAGGTGCTGCGCAACGAGCGCGTGAGCGTCGGCGACGCGACAGCGTCTTTCGACCTGGCGGGCGTCGACGACGCCACCGCGCATCGCTTCGGCCGCGGCCATGGCGCCAATCTGGAGGCCGCGCTCGCGGGCAGAGATCCCGAGCGTGAGCTCGTGCTCCTGGCTCACCAGCCGCGACAGATTCACGAAGCCGCGCAGGCCGGGGTCGGGCTTCAGCTCTCCGGCCACACCCACGGCGGCCAGCTCTGGCCGTGGCGCTACATGGTGCGGCTCGATCAGCCGGTGGTGTCGGGGCTTACTCGCTTCGGCGCGACGCAGATCTACGTGAGCAACGGCACCGGCTACTGGGGCCCGCCGATGCGGCTCGGGGCCCCCCCGGAAATCACGCGTCTTACCCTGCGCGCCGGATAGAGCGTACTTTTGTCGAAGCGCTCCGCGCCAACCCGTCATTCATTGGGCAGAGGTCAGCGCGATGAAGTTTTCGACTCGGGAAGCGATTCTTTCGGCACTGTTGGTGACGGCTTGCCATTTTCGGCGTCGGACTCGGGGCTGCGCTGCTTCGGCCGAATTTCATCAATGATGACCAGAGCTTGAAGACCGGCTCGATCCTCGTCAGCACGTTTGCCGGAATCGGGCCCAAGATTCCGTGAAGCTCGAGGCGCGGTGACGACATTGAGTTGGCCTGTCCAGTTCCCGCCGCGCTCGCCGCTCAGGCGACGACCGAGCTCGGGGTGAAGGAGATTCACCACGCGCACGCCGGGTTCGTGTGGCTCACCCTGCAACGCCTGGGCGTGCGCCCGAGCGATCTGGAAGACGCTCTTCAAGAGGTGTTTGTCGTCGTGCACCGGCGGCTGCCGAGCTACGACAAGAGCGCGAAGCTGAGCTCCTGGTTGTTCGGTATCAGCGTGCGCGTGGCGGCGCAGTTCCGGCGCCGAGCTCACCTGCGCCGCGAACAGGTGGTCGAGCAAGTGCCGGAGCGCCCGAGCAATCCCGGCTTCAGTCCGGAGCAAGCCGCGCTCGCGCTCGAGGCGCGACGCGTGCTCGAACGCGTGCTCGACAGCATGGAGCCGCGCCAGCGGGCGGTGTTCGTCATGTTCGAGATCGACGGCCTTCCGTGCGCCGAGATCGCGCTAGAGCTCGATCTGCCGATCGGCACCGTGCATTCGCGCCTGTACGCGGCGCGCAAGGCCTTCGCGAACGCTGCGCGCCGCGAACAAGCGCGCAGCAAAGGGAAGCAGTCATGACCCAACTCAAGCGTTGGCTCGACGAGGGCGCCCCGGATCACGTGCGCGAGCTGCTCGCGGCCGGAGCCCGGTCGCGACCGTTGTCCGACGCGGTCCGCGCCCGCAGCGCGCGCCGCGTGGCGGCAATCGCCGCGGTACCGGTCGGATTCGCGGCGCTGATCACGAGCTCCGGTACCGTGCTCGCCGCCGCCGCCGGGGTGAGCATCGGCGTTGCAGTGGCAGTGGGTGGGCCGGCGCTGCTGGCTGAAAAACCGGCACCCCGCGAGGAGCCCGCCGTCATGCCCGGCGTCTCGCGCCCGCCGCGAGCACGTCCGCCGGCGCGGCCCCGGCCAGCCGCGCCCGCGCCCCAGCCTGCGCCGCGCGAAGCTCACTCGGTCGCTGCGCCACCGCCTCCTCGTTCCGCCGCCGACTCGCTGCTCGAAGAAACGCAGTTGCTCGAGCAAGCGCGCACGCTGCTCGGCTCGAACCCGTCCGGCGCGCTCGGGTTCCTGGACGAACACGCCCGGCGCTTT
>Ga0111538_10004117_pt1 | contig 20262 bp, 17 predicted proteins | sample SoiMethybrSBSTD1_FD_79669 | JGI IMG/M metagenome (GOLD analysis project Ga0111538, IMG submission 79669) | Bulk soil microbial communities from a Populus tree surrounding site in Tennessee, USA - Soil MetaG P. TD hybrid SBSTD1 (version 2)... | ecosystem: Environmental > Terrestrial > Soil >... | reverse complement strand
GTGAATCAACGCGAAGATGCGGAAGGAGACGTTCGGCCCGGACAGATTGATCTTGGTGATGACGCGGGCCATCGTGCTGTAGGCCTTGTCGTAGAACCCGAGCGCCGTCATCCCGATCATGCGGCCGACGATGAGGTTGTCGAGATTCTGGACCGAATAGTCGAGGAGGTTCTTGATGTAGATGCCCGACCCGAATCCGAAAATCTCCCGCACCGCCGCGCGCGACCAGCGCAGGGTCGGCAGGTGCCGCGCCATCACCGTTCGCACGATCGCGCGCATGGCGTCGCCGGCAAGCGTCCCATAGACGACGCTCCAGTAACTGAACCCGTTCCACGCCAGAAGGATCGTGACGACGCTGCAGGTGACCGTATCGAACCAGTCCGATGTCGAACTGTCGCGAAACCGCATGTCGCGCGACAGCAGCGCCGTGGGCACGGTCCCGAATGCGACGATGAAGAATCCGAGCGCGACCGTCGGCAGCACCGCTGCGGTCTCGGGACTGCGGAGGAATCCGCCCAGTACCGGAGCGCCGACCGTGAGCGTGATCCAGGCGACCGTCGCCAGCGCAAGGTTCAGCAGGAACACCGAGCCGAGATGCTCCTTGGTGATGTGCGGAGTTCTCACCAGCGCCACGCCGAACCCGAACTGCGTCAGGCGGTTGCACAACTGCAGGAAGAAATAGGCAGCGGCCGTGACGCCGAATTCGTGCGGCGTCAACAGGCGCGCGAGAATGATCGCCGTCGGCAACTGCAACAGGAAGTTGGTGCCTTCGCGGAGAAAGCCCCACAGCAGGCCGATTTTCGCCAGCTTGCCGTAGTACTGCGGCTTGCCCGGTCGGCTCTTCATCATCGGGGCCACTGATTGCGTCCCGACGCTATCCCGCGGACAGGGAAGCGGATGGCTGCGTCATTGCGCCGTCTTTCGCGGCGTCGGGTTGCGGCACCGGAATGACGGCGAGTGTTTGCCGGATCAGTCGAATCCACTTCCAGTTCTTGTACAGCGCCAGCAAGGCGAGGCCGACGAGAAGCGCAAGAGCAGAGATGTAGCTGATGGCAATGACGACGTAGATCGACTTGTTGTGGATCTGCCCGGTGAACGTCGCGATCTTCTGATTCCGTTTCAATTGCGACCAGCGCGTGCCGCGCACGTACACGCGATCCCCCTCCTGCTTGATGGCTCCCGTGAACCCCGCATGTACGCGCAGCGCCGTGACACGACGCTCGTAGACGTACGTGAACATCGCATCGCCCGCGAACAGCAGCAAGCCGACAGGAAGCACCCAGCGGGAACCCGTGAGGGTCTGGGCTCCGGCGACGAACGCCGCAAGCACCGAGTACTCCGTCGCGCGATGGCAGACGCCATCCATCAACTTGCCGCCAATCGGATTGGACATGTGGCGGCGACGGGCGATCTCCCCGTCGACGCAGTCGATGGTGTCCCCAACCACGTATACCAGTGCGATGACCGGAATCAGCCAGTAGTCACCGACCATCGCGCGGTAGAGAAGATAGCTGTTCGATACACAGAGCACGCCCCACAGCGCCGTCGTCTGATTGGGCGTGATCGGTGTCAGCAGGAAGACCCGCGTGACGTAGGGCGACACCTTGCGAAGCCAGAACACCTTGATCGTGTCGACCGCCTTCTGGCCATCCGGATTCACGGGATCCATTCAGGCTGTCTCCGATGCGAGTGCGTTGCGTCGCCCTTGCGCCCTCACGTTGGTGAGCAGGTCGGCGAGCACGCCGACGTTCGCCACGATGAGGTCCGGCTTGTCGCCTGCCACGGCGGCCACTTCCGCTGTCGTCTCGCCGCTCAACACCAGAATGGTTCTCGTGCCCGCCCGACGCCCCATCGCGATGTCGGTGTACAGCCGGTCACCGATTATGGCCACCTCGTGCTTCTCGAGTCCCAGCTTGTCGAGCGCCATCTCCACGAGCAGCGGCTCCGGCTTTCCGATCACCAGTGGTGCGACGCCGGTCGCGGCTTGCAGCAGAGCGATCATCGCGCCACAGTCAGGAATGTACCCATCCTCGGTGGGACACACGACATCGGGGTGCGTCGCGACGAACGGAACGCCACTGCGGATGCAGCGCGTCGCTGTCTCGAGCTTCGCGTAGGTCAGTGTCTTGTCGAACCCGAGCACCACACAGTCCGGAGCATCCGACGTCAGTACGAACCCTGCGTGGGTCAACTCCTCTTCGAAGGCCGGTGTCGCGATCGGGAACAGGCGTCGATGTCCTCTTTGCCGCAGCACCATGGCTGTCGCTTCGCCCGACGTGAGCACCACGCCGTCTGCGGTGCGCAGGCCGAGGCGGCGCAGCTTCTGCACGTACGCATCACCGGTCGTCGACGAGTTGTTGGTGATGAAAACGTGCCGCTTGCCCGCCGACGTCAGCGCGTCGAAGAACCGCGTCGCTCCGGGTATCAGTCGGTCGCCGATATAGGTCGTCCCGTCCAGATCGACGACGAAACCCTTCAGCGACGCGATGCTCTCGCCCAGGTCGCTCATCGCGCGGGTCCGACGACAGCCGCGAACAACCGGTTGGCGTCTGCGAGATCGTCGAAGTTGTCGATCTCGACCCACGGGCGCCCTTCGATGTCGTGGGGGCGCACATCAGCGTTCGCGAGAACCGCGTCGATGGCGACCTCCGTCCACAGATTCCGCTGCTCTCCCTCGTCGATGAGCCGGTTGGCCGTTCGCAGGATCGCGTCCAGGGTGTCGGGGCCGAACCTGTACACGTCGATCGATACGCCGAAGGCGCGCCGCGCATCGATGCGCTTGTTCAGTTCGACGATCCGGCCGTCGGCGTCGACGACGACCTTCATCGACTCTTCGACATAGCGGCCCGGTTCGACGGCGATGAGATCGCCGCGCTCGGGTTCGACGAGACGCTGAACGATCGACGGATCGAACACGACGTCGCCGTTGCAGAGAACGACGTCGGTCCCGTTCAGTGCCGACGCGCCCATCCGAAAGGAGTACATGTTGTTCGTCGTGGCGTAATCCGCGTTCACCACCACGCCGACGCGGTCCCCGTACGAGTGGCAGAATTCAAGCACCTGGGGCGCCCGATACCCGGCGACGACCGTCACCTGTCCGGCACCCGCGGACAGCAACGCGTCGAGCTGCCATCCGAGAATCGGCCGGCCATCGATCGGCACGAGGCACTTCGGGATGGCATCAGTCATCGGCCGAAGCCGCGATCCGACGCCGGCGGCAAGGACGATCGCACGGAAGTCGGTCATGCTCAGTCGGCCTCGAGTCCTTCGCCGGGGTACCACATGGCGCCGAAGCCTTCGCTCGGGGGCAGACCATCGTACAGGATTCGATAGAGCGAATCGACGATGGGGAGGTCGAGGCGGTACTCCGATTTGATCTCGAACAGCGCCTTGGTCGTCTTCACGCCCTCGGCGACGCGTCCGTTCAAGGCATCTTCGGCGTCGCGGAGCGTGGCGCCGCGACCGAGGTGCTCGCCGAGGGTGCGATTGCGGCTGCGATCGCTCAGCGACGTTGCCATCAGATCGCCGATTCCGGAGAGCCCGAAGAACGTTTCGCGGTGACCACCCATGAAGACGCCGATCCGGACCATCTCTTTGAGGCCGCGGGTGATGACGGCCGCCTTCGTGTTGACGCCGTAGCCGAGGCCGTCGCCGATGCCGGCCATGATGGCGATCACGTTCTTCAGTGCGCCGCCGAGCTCGGTGCCGGCCAGATCCGAATTCTCATAGACCTTGAAGCAGCCGGTGGAGAAGGCGTCGCGCAGCGCTGCGAGATAGCGATAGTTGCTGCACGAGACGACCGCCTTCGACGGAACGCCGAGGGCGACTTCCCAGGCGATGTTCGGCCCCGACAGCACCGCCATCGGATTGGTGCGTTTCAGTTCATCGAGGATGATTTCGGAGCAGCGCGAACCAGTTCCCTCCTCGATGCCCTTGGCCACGTTCAGCAGGATCGTCCGGTCGGTGACGCAGTCGCGCAACCGGCGAACGACTTCGCGCAGCGATTGCGCTGGAATCGCAAAGACCAGCAGGTCTGTGTCCGGAACGACATCGGCGGGACCGACCGCGACGTTCAGCCGCGGTGACAGCGCGACGCCCGGCAGATAGCGTGAGTTTTCGTGACTGCGGGCGATGCAGGAGGCAAGATCCGCCTCGCGCGGACACAAGGTGACGTCGAGCCCCTTCTGCGCCAGCAGGTTGGCGACCGTTGTTCCCCAGCTTCCGGCGCCGATCACGACGACCTTCGCGATCGGACCTCCAGCCCCGATGGTATTGTGCAGACCCGTTGAAGATGACAAGCGAGTAACAAGGTTCGTGCAAATGCCGAACCACACAGCGGCCGACGGGGAGGGCGAATACGCCCCGTCGCATGGGCAGACCCGCCAGAGGCCGGTGAGTCGTCAGAAGAAAGTCCATCCGCGGCGAGATTCTGCAGGTGCGGCGAAAAGGCGCTGGGGATTGCCTGGGCGGTTGACGCCGGAAACTCGGTCGGTCTAAACAGGGATCGTGCCGGATCGCTGGCGAAAAGGAGCCCAGCGGACGCGAGTGGCATGAAGCCTGAATCGCGGGACCCGCACAAAGGGAGACTGTGTCAATTCGAACCGGCAATCGCAGCACAACCGGATTGCGGCGCCTGTCGTCGCTGCTCTTCAGCAAACCGAGTCGCCTCCTGCAGGAGATCAACTCGAACGCGCAGCTGGTCACATGGGAGAAGGCCCATCCCACCGATCATGTGCTGCCGGATCGAATCGCCATGTATTAGTTCGTGAATCGGGAGATTCTCCGGAACGAGGCGATTGAGTATCTCGAGTTCGGGGTGAACACCGGTCGCAGCATCCGCGCCTGGGCGGGCATCAACACGCATCCTGAAAGCCGCTTCGTCGGATTCGACACGTTCGAAGGACTGCCGGAGAACTGGGACCGGCTTCGCGGCACGTACGCGAAGAGCCACTTCGATCAGCAGGGGCGCCTGCCTCAGATCGACGACCGTCGCGTCGAATTCGTGAAGGGACTGTTCCAGCACACGCTGCCGGGTTTTCTACGCACGTTCACGCCGCGGCATCGCGTCGTGGTGCACAACGACAGCGACCTGTATTCGTCGACGTTGTACCTGCTCACGCAGCTCGACCCGCTCCTGGTCCCAGGAGCGATCGTGATGTTCGACGAGTTTTTCAGTTCCTCGCACGAGTTCCAGGCGTTCTTCGATTACTCGCGAGCCTACTACCGCAAGACTCGCGTTGTCGCCTCGGTCGCGAGTAACCCGTACTTGAGAGCCGCGCTCGAGATGTTGTAGGAACCGTCGGGAGGGGCGATGCGGGAGGACGCCGTCGCGTCCTCCCGCATGACATGATGGCTACTGTGTGACGATGCGCAGGTTCGTCGGCGGTTTGGGGCCGCTCGTGGGGCTCGAGGTCGGGGCGCCGGCCAGCGGCCGCAGCAGAAGCGAGGAGACGTCCCCAGGATTCTGCAGCGCGACGAAGTTGCGGGTCCAGGTCACCAGGTCGCGCGTCGAGCCGCGATACAGATCATACGAGGTGTTCTGCTCGAACCACCACGACCCAATCGTTGCGACGCCGTTGGCGTCGGCCCTCGCATTCACCCGCAGACCATCGAAAATCTTGACCGGGTCGGTCACCTCGTCGGCGACCCACAGCGTCGCGACGTCGTAGTCGTTCGCACGCTGCTCGATGAACCACCAGAAGCGGGTCCACACGTTGGCCTGCACATAGAACCGTCCGGCCTGCGGCCTGATCGTATCGGTGCTGGTGAGCCCGCTGTAGGTCGCGGAGGCGTCGGCGTAGTAGCGGCCGTCGATCAGCGACACATATTGCGTGCGATCGAGCGTCGTCTTCCCGATCCCGTCCGCGCTGTCCGCGCGCGTCCGCGTCTCGAGCCAGATGCCGCCGCCGCGCGCTCCGGCCGCAAGCTGGAATTCCTTGTGGCCCACCGCGTTGACGTTCACATCATTTCCCAGGTACGAGGAGTCGTACTTCACGTCCCACGTAATCAGATAGGTGTTGCCGTCGGCTGTCCCGAGCGGAACGCGCGCCTGATACAGCAGGTTGTTCTGCGAGAGATACGCCGTCGCGCCGGGGGCGTGGGTACTCACGGCCGTGCCGAACTGCCCGCGATTGACGAGCACCGACGTGTCCGCGTCCGCAAACTGGTCACCGAACGTGGTCCAGCTCATGACGGTCATGATCTCGTTGTCGACCCTGAGACCGCGGGTTTTCGCCATCAGGTTCTTCTCGTACGTCGTGAGCGCCCGGCTGAAGGTGATTCGGTCGGGGCCGACGCTCGCGATCGTCACGAAGGCGACGAATGGCGGGATGACGGCCTTGGCGGCGTCCTGTGAGGCGTCGTAGGTGATCCACGGGTTGGGCTTCGCGGTGGAAGCGTTGTCGATCAACGTCTGATTTCGGAGTGAATTCGATTTCCAGGCATCGCCTCTGACGATCAAGGCGTTGAAGTACGCATTCGGGTCACCTGCCGCCGAGAGCGTTCCGACAAGCGGCCGCCCCCCGGCCATCGCTAGACACGCGAGGATCACACTCACAACTAAGGCACGTCTCATTACGGTCTCCATCATCCAAGGTTCGAAAGAACCGCCAGATACCGCCTGCGTCGAGCAAGCGATCTGCCACGGCCTGGGCAGACGGCCGGGGGCGCGTACGAGGCGAATCTGCGCGTGACTGCCATCGGAACGCCTCTGCAACCGCCATCATGTTGGCGCACGATTACAAAACTCGTAGCCCCGCAGGATGCTGGGGCCCCTCGCCGCACCGACTGGTCGTACGTTGACGGGGTGGATTTCAGCCGCTGAGCCGAACCCGCCCCCGGTCCGGGAACGAGGCAAGCTTCCAACGACAATAAGACTTTCTTCTGAGCGAGCGCTGACGTCTCCTGAGCTTGGGGGCGGGCACATTGTATCCCTTTGGGCCGGTTTGACACCGTAATTTCGCTCGCCTGCGGATACCAGGCATGTCGGATCCCCGGAACGCGCCCCTGCGTGACCCGATGCCGAGGTGGCTGCGGGCTTGCTATGTGGACCGGCAGGTTCCTGCCATCAATACCATTGCCCTCCCCTCCGCAGCGTCGCGACCGGTAACCCGTCCGGCCGCGAGCCTCCTGAGACACTCGACTGCCTTTGCCGTCGTGTTGCTGGCGGTGCACACGGGAGGGGCGTGGCTTGCGCGAAAGCCGGGAATTCTGCTCGGTCACAACGACGCGATGTACGTCGCGCTCGGCCAATCGCTGCGGCGGCTGAATTATCTGGAGCTCTGGTACTCCAGCACCCCGCCGCACGCGATGTATCCGCCGGTGTATCCGGCGGTGCTCGCGGTCCTCGAGACCATTCACGGCGGCGGATTCCACTGGCTGGTCTGGAGCAATCTGCTCGCGTCGACCGCCGCGCTCGCGCTCTTGTTCGCCGCCGTGCGCACGACATGGGGACCTCTGCCCGCCCTGGGCTGCCTCGCGGTGCTCGCCGTGAATCCCACGATCGTCGCCGCGGCGGGAACGCTCGGCGCGGAAACGCAGATGATGCTGGCGATTTCCGTCGTGGTCTACTCGCTGGCGCACGAACAGCGTGGCCCGCACATGTCCGTGCTGGCCGGTCTGGGGGCTCTTGTTGCGGCGCTGCTGAGGAGTGCCGCCGTTCCCCTCGTCGCTGCGGTCGCGCTCTATTGGCTTCTGAAGCGCCAGTACAAACGTTTCGCGATCTACAGCCTGGCCTCGGCCCTGTCGGTCGGCTCGTGGCTGCTCTGGTCGGCCGCCGCGCCCAATCAGTCCGCCGGGAGGTCATACGTTGGCGATGCGATGCTGATGGCCTCGCACGCCGGTGTCGTGTCGGAGCTGTTGTCGCGAATCGCGGCCCACCTGCCCCGTTATGCGGCAATCGTGTATTGGGAGCTCCCGATGCCGACGCTGCGCGGCTTCGCGCTCGACAACGCGATCGGGGGTCCGCTCGCTCTCGCGGCGCTCGTGGTGGGCTTCGTTGCAATTGCGAGGGCGTGGACGGCGGCAGGACTTTTCATGGTGCTGTACGGAGTCCTGCTCTCGATCTGGCCGTACATCGAAGATCGATTCGTGGCGCCCATCATTCCGCTGGTTGTGACCTGCACGGCAATCGGTTGCATCACCATGATGCGGAGCCGGACCCGGGTGGCGGTCGTCGTTGGCAGCGGGATTCTCGTCGCCCTCATTGCCACCGGCGCCTTGTCCGTGGCTTCTGCCGCGGCGCGCGGGGCCTCCTGCAACCGGGACGATTTCTTTCCCGATCCGGCTTGCCTGACTCCGGCGGAGCGCGAATTCCTCGACGCCATGCGGTACATTCGCGACAAGACGCCGGCCGATGCGGTATTTCTCTCTGCGAAGCCGGCGACGCTGTACTACTACACGGGTCGGCGCTCGGTGATCCGCGAGCTTGCGGCCGGCCAACGGCCGGAGGCGTTCCTGTCGTTTCTCAAGTCACAGCGGGCCAAGTATCTGCTGCTGGGCAGGGCCGACTACATGGAGGTCCACCGCTTCGCCCCGCGAATTCGCGCGATCTGCGACGCCCTCGACGTCGAGCAGCGCATCGATGCCGCCGTCTATCTGTTTCGCGTGCGCGAGGATGCCGTCGCAGGAAACGGGGACGCCTGCGAGGCGATGGAAAGATACGACCGGGAGGTGAAATACCGACCGTCGACGAGCCGGTGATGGAGACGGCCGACGCCGGCTGCTCGACGGCTGCGGGCGAGGTCGCGCTCACGGTTGTCGTTCCCAGTGTGAACGGGTTCGAGGATCTCGAGCCGACGCTGACCGCCCTGATTGGCGAGGCTGAGGACGTGGCGCTCGAAGTTGTGGTCGCGGATCGATGCGGAGACGCCGTCCGCGAACGGATTCGCGTGCGGTTCCCGCAGGTGAGGGTGCTGTCGGCGCCTGCAACGAGTACGATTCCCGGTCTGCGCTGTCTCGGCTTCGATGCGGCTCGCGGCGCTGCGATCGCGGTCATCGAAGATCACGTCATCGTGCCGCGCGGCTGGGCGCGCGCCATGCTCGATGCACAGCGGGAAAACCCCGTGGTCGGCGGCACCGTCGAAAATGCGGCCACCGGCGGCATTGTCGACTGGGCGGCGTTTCTGTGTGAATACAGTCAATGTCTGCCGCCCCTCCCGGCAGGCCCGAGTGAGTGGCTGACCGGGAACAATGTCGTGTATTCGCGTACGGTGCTCGATCGGTATCGAAGCAGGCTGTCGCCCGACAGGTGGGAGAATCATCTGCACGCGATGATGCGGGCCGACGGCGTTGCACTCACGTGCCGTCCGGATATCTGCGTGCGCCATTTGAAGCACGTGACGGTGATGCAGTATCTGCGGCAGCGCTACCTGTACGCCCGGTCCTACGCCAGCGCTCGCGTCTCCGAGTCCGGATCGTGGCGCCGCATCGCGTTTGGAGCCGCGGCTGTCGGGCTGCCGCCCCTGCTCCTGTTTCGGACTACGGTGACGATTCTAAGAAAGGGACGGCACCGCGCCGAACTGCTGCGCGGCCTGCCGCTCATCGCGATCTTCGTCTGCGCATGGTCGGCGGGCGAAGTCATCGGATCGTGGTTTGGCGCGGGCGATTCTCTGCGCAAGGTCTGCTGAAGGAATCTCGTGATCGATCTGCACCTGCATACGACGGCCTCGGACGGCACGTGTACCCCGGAAGACCTCGTCGATCGCGCGTGGACCGTGGGGCTGCGGACGATCAGCATCACCGACCACGACACGATGGCGGCAGTCGCCCCGGCGACGGCGGCGGCGCATGCGCACGGCATGGATGTCGTACCGGGAATCGAGATCACGTCCGTCCACGACGGTCGCGACGTGCACGTCCTCGCGTATTTCCTCTCTGAAAGCGCGGCCGGTCTCCAGGAGCTGCTGGGAGAGCAGCGGCGCGCCCGAGTCGAGCGCGCGCACGAGATCGCGAGACGACTCGCCGCCGTTGGTGCGCCGATCGACCTGCAGCCGCTGCTCGACAGCAATCGCGGAACTGCGCCCCGCTCGCTCGCGCGACCGGCCATCGCCCGCGCCCTCGTCGCTGCCGGTCATGCGACATCGACTGCGGACGCATTCGACAGATACCTCGGCGAAGGGCAACCCGGGTACGTTCCTCACACCGGCCCGTCGCCGGCGTCGGTCGCCAATCTCGTGGCCAGCGCCGGCGGTATTGCGTCGCTCGCGCATCCTGGCCAATGGGGAAGGGATGATCTGATTCCGGGGCTCGTGGACGCCGGCCTTCAGGCCATCGAGGCGTATCACAGTAGTCACAATAGCGATACGACGGCCCGGTATCTTTCACTCGCTGACGAGTACGGTCTACTGGTGACGGGCGGGTCGGATTATCACGGCGAAGGAACGCGACGGGCTGAATTCTTCGGCGTCACGACGCTTCCGGCGGAGCGATTCGCCTCGCTGATGGAGATGGTGTCGTGCCGTTGACCCACCTCGAACGGCTCGAAGCGGAAAGCATCCACCTGATGCGCGAAGTGGTCGCGGAATGCCGCCACCCGGTCATGCTGTACTCCATCGGCAAGGACAGTGCGGTGATGCTGCACATCGCGCGCAAGGCGTTTCACCCGGCGAGCCTCCCGTTCCCGTTGCTGCACATCGACACCACGTGGAAGTTCCGCGACATGATCGCCTTGCGCGACGAAACCGCGCGACGATATGGGCTCGAGCTGATCGTGCACGTCAATCGCGAAGGTCTGCAGGCCGGCATCAATCCGTTCCAGCACGGGTCGGCGTTGTACACCGACATCATGAAGACGCAGGCGCTGAAGCAGGCGCTCGATGCGCACGGGTTCGACGTCGCGTTCGGCGGCGCCCGCCGCGACGAGGAGAAATCGCGCGCGAAAGAGCGCGTCTTCTCGGTGCGATCGGCGCAGCACCGCTGGAACCCGAAACAGCAGCGCCCGGAGCTGTGGCGCGTGTACAACACGCGGATAGGACATGGCGAGAGTCTTCGGGTGTTTCCACTGTCGAACTGGACCGAGCTCGACGTGTGGGAGTACATCCATGTGATGCAGGTTCCGATCGTCCCGCTGTATCTCGCGCAGGAGCGTCCGGTGGTGTGGCGCGACGGCATGTGGATCATGGTCGATGACGATCGGCTGCCGCTCGCGGCGGACGAGCGGCCGCAGATGAAACGGGTGCGCTTCAGGACCCTCGGATGTTATCCGCTCACCGGCGCCATCGAGAGCGACGCCGCCACCCTTCCCGCGCTCATCGGTGAAATCAGGTCGGCGCGACGCTCCGAGCGTCAGGGGCGCGCCATCGATCACGACCAGGCGGCATCGATGGAAAAGAAGAAGCAGGAGGGTTACTTCTGAGTTCTCCGTCTGCTCGCGCTGCGTTGCCCGATGATGCCGCCGTGGACCGGCCGTCGGGCCCGGGTCTGTTGCGCTTCATCGCGTGCGGGAGCGTCGACGATGGCAAGTCGACCCTGCTCGGTCGTCTGCTCTACGAATCACGAGGAATCTTCGAGGACGAGCTGAGCACGCTGGCCGCCGATTCGAGAAAGGTCGGCACGCGTGGCGGCGACCTGGATCTCGCGCTGCTGCTCGACGGGCTTTCCGCTGAACGCGAGCAAGGCATCACGATCGACGTCGCCTATCGGTTCTTCTCGACCGAGAAGCGGAAGTTCATCGCCATCGACGCGCCGGGCCACGAGCAGTACACGCGGAACATGGTGACCGGGGCCTCGGCGGCCGATGTCGCGGTGATCCTGATCGATTCGCGGAAGGGCGTCCTGGCCCAGACCCGACGTCACACGTATCTCGTGTCTCTCCTCGGAATCCGCAACATCGCTCTGGTCGTCAACAAGATGGATCTGGTCGACGACTCGCGCGATGTATTCGAACGGATCGCCAACGACTGCACCGCGTTTGCCGGACGAATCGGCGTTGACAGCGTGGTGTGTATTCCCGTGTCGGCCGTTCGTGGCGATAACGTGGTGCGCCGCTCGACGATCATGAGCTGGTACACGGGTCCGACGCTGCTCGATTACCTCGAGCGCGTTCCCGCGGGCGATGACCTGACGCGAAAGCCGTTTTTGCTGCCCGTTCAGTGGGTCAACCGGCCGACGGCGGATTTCCGCGGCTTTGCAGGAATGGTCATCAGCGGGTCGGTACGCGTCGGCGATCCGGTCGTCGTGTCGCCGGCGGGAAGCACCAGTTCCGTGGCCAGCCTGTTCGTGGGAGACACGCCGGCCACTGCTGCCGAGGCCGGCCAGTCAGTCACGATCACGCTCGCCGATGACGTCGACGTGAGCCGCGGGTGTGTGCTCGCGCATCCGGAGGCTCCGCCGCAGGTCGCCGATCAATTTCAGGCGACTGTCGTCTGGATGCACGAACGCCCGATGCTGCAAGGCCGGTCGTACCTGGCCAAGGTGGGAACGCAGATCGTGCCGGTGACGGTGGCGCCGCTGAAATACCGGATCGACGTCAATACGCTGGAGCATCTCGCCGCCCGTCAGCTGGAGCTCAATGACATCGGGGTGTGCGGGCTCGAGTTCGCGCACCCGATCGTCTTCGAGCCGTATCAGGACAGCCGTGATCTCGGAGGCGCGATCCTCATCGATCGGGTGACCAACGCGACGGTCGGCGCGGCGCTGCTGCAGTTCGCGCTGCGGCGGTCGCACAACGTGCACTGGCAGTCGTTCGACGTCGACAAGGACGCGCGTGCCGTGGCCAAAGCGCAGCGGCCCGCAGTGTTGTGGTTCACCGGATTGTCGGGCGCCGGCAAATCGACGATTGCGAATCTGGTGGAAAAGCGGCTGCACTCGCTCGGCTGTCATACCTATCTTCTCGACGGCGACAACGTGCGCCGCGGCCTCAACAAAGATCTGGGATTCACCGAAGCGGACCGTGTCGAGAATATCCGCCGGGTTGCCGAAGTGGCGCGGCTGATGGCCGACGCCGGGCTCATCGTCCTCGTCTCGTTCATCTCGCCATTCCGTGCCGAGCGCCGGATGGCACGCGATCTGGTGGACGTCGGAGAATTCTTCGAGATATTCGTCGATACGCCATTGCCCGTTGCCGAGGCACGCGATCCGAAGGGCCTCTACCGCAAAGCACGGCGAGGCGAGCTTCGCAATTTCACCGGCGTCGACTCTCCGTACGAGGCACCTGAACATCCCGAGATGCGGATCGAAACCACGCAGGTCTCGGCCGAGGAGGCCGCGGCGCTGGTGATCCAGCAACTGAGCGCCGCCGGCGTGATCTCGTCCTGACCGAGCCGGCGAATCGACACGAGGGTATCGCGGCCGTGCGTGTGGCGGTGATCGGCCTGGGTGAGGCGGGATTCGGACTGCATCTCCGGGCGTTACAGGATCTGGACGGAGCGTCGCTGGTCGGTGCAGTCGATCCCGACGCGGGACGGCGCGCCCGGGCGGCGGCGCGCTACAGCATTCCCGTCTTCGACGACTTCGAGATCATGATCGCGACTGCCTCTCCGGAAGTCGTGATCGTCGCGACTCCGCCGGACACACACGCCGACTACACCATTCGCAGTCTCGCAGCCGGCGCACACGTCGTGTGCGAGAAGCCGTTCGTCTCCAGCGTCGCCGACGCCGATCGCGTGATTGCCGCCGCAGCCGCCGCGGGACGGCAGGTCGCCGTGAATCACGAATTCAAGGAGATGCCGATCTTCCGCGCCTTGTTGCAGCAGGTGAGTGACGGCGGCACGGGAGACCTGCGGTTCGTGCAGGCCTGGCAGCTCACGCAGATGCCGCCAGGAGCCGAGTCCGGCTGGCGCGGCCGGATGGCGCAGCGCACGCTCTTCGAAGCAGGCGTGCACCTGGTCGATCTCCTGCTGGCGATGTTCGACGAGTCACCGGTCAGCGTTCAGGCGTCGACGTCGTCGGGCGGGAGCGACAGTCAGTCGGATGCCGTGGTGCTGGCGACGCTGGAGTTCTCGCGCGGGCGCCTCGCGCACATCCTGCAGAACCGCATCTGCCGCGGGGAAACGCAGTATTTCGAAGTACGGGCGGAGACCTCCCAAGCGTCGTTCCGCGCGTCGTTCGGCGGCCGCGCGCGCCTGTCGACCGGTCTGTTTCGATCGCGCACGCCGCACGTGCGCTGGGAGTACGGCTCCTCCGGTCTCGCCTGGCGCGAGGATGGGGCGAGCCGCCGTCCGTTCGCTCGCAATCCTGCGGATCCGAACGTCGTCGGGACGCGCGAGGTGCTGCGAAACGCGTTCGCGGCGTTTGCGACGAACACCGCGCCTCGATGCGACGCGCAGTGGGGCCGACGCGTCATCGAGACAGTGGCGGCGTGCTATCTGTCTGCGGCAACGGGAATCCGCGTGCGTCTGGACGGGCCGGATCTTCCCCGGGTCCATGCGCTTCGCATGGGCGCCGACGCAGTGCCGAGCTGAACGATCAGGCGGCCTTGCCGACGCGTTCCACGAGCGGAATCATCAAATCGAGGTACTTCCGCGTGACGATGCGCCAGTCGTAGGCGGCTGCGCGCCGCGGACCATCGATTCGCATCTGACGCCGTCGCGCGTCATCGGCGAGCAGGTCCGTGAATCCCCGTTCGAGTGTCTCGACTTCGGCGTCGGGGAGCAGGCACGCGACGCCGCCCGCGAACTCCGGGAAGGCGGTGTTGTTCAAGGCAATGACCGGCGTGCCACACGCCATCGCTTCGAGCACAGGCATGCCGAAGCCTTCATACGACGACGGGTACACCATGAGGTCGGCGGCGTTGTACGCGAGCGCGATTTCGTCGTGGCCGGCATGACCGATCGTCATGACGTGGTCGCGCAGACCCAGCTCCGCGATGAGCGGATCGAACGTCACTCCGGGCAGCGCGGTTCCTATCAGCAGCAGCGTGTGCGGCAGTCCGTGCGACTTCAGCTTCGCGAACGCCTTCAGCACGTTGGGCAGGTTTCGGCGCCGCGTCGGCTTCCCCACGTACAGGATGAACGGGACGTCCTCGCCAAGAACCTTGCGTCTCCACTGCGAGAGCAGCGCAGCGTCCGCAATCGGCTTGAAGCGCCGCGTATCGACGCCCTCAGGCACGACGTGAATCCGCTCCGGCGCAAGGTGGTAGTAGCGGACCATGTCCTGCTTGCTGTAGCTGCTCACGGTCGTGACCACGGTCGCGCGGTGCGCGCTGAGCGGATAGCTCACGCGCGTCTTGAGCAGCGCCCAGCGGGAGAACACCTGGTGGACCTCCGCGTACCCTTCGTATGACCCGTGATGGGCCAGCAGAATCGGGCAGCGCGCCAGCACTGGAAGCACATAGCTCGGGCAGAACAGCACATCGCGCGAGCCGTGTGCCAGCGGCAGCGTGATTTGTTCCCAGAGACTTGGCGGCAACGAGGACCGCAGCACGACGTTGCGCGCACACGAGGGCATCCGCACCGATGAATCGAGCGGCGTGGGCGTGTATACGCGCACGTCGGTGAACGGATGTTCGACCTCGTCGAGGCAACCGAGAAACGCTTCTATCGCGCGGGCAACGCCGCTCCGGTTGGCGACGAGGCGTATTCCGTTGACGCCGAGGATGACGTTCACGCCGCGTCAGTCCTCAGTGAACCATTGGCAGTGTTCGCTTGGAGGGCGTCGCGGGTGCGGCCGGCGCCGTTGTCGTCGGCGTCAAGACCACCGGCGGTACTGACACGCGCTCGCTTTCCGGCAGTGCATCGACCTGCTGCCACACCTTCCCGTGGACCATCGCCCGCGCGAGGCTGACCGGCTGATAGACGATACTCGGCCAGAGGAAGACCTCGGTGGTGCAGTGGCACTGCTTGTTCGCAATGGACCGTCGCAGCTGCTGCGCCTCCGGCGAATGCCAGATTTCCGGAAACGACCGCTGACGCAGATTGCCGAGCGGTTCGTGCAGCTCGCACACGCCAACGTCGCCGTTCGCGTAGACGACACCGGTCAGGACGCCCGCGCTGCACGGCACGACCTGCGTGCTTCGCGTGACGGTCTCGACCTTGGCCCACTGCAGCATCGGCTCGACGATGGCGCCGTAGCGCCCCTGCTCACGCGGGTGCCACAGGCGACGCACGTACTGGTAGAGGTCCTGGTACGCGATCATGTCCGGACATCGCAGCGCGGGATTCTTGCGGTCTCCACGAATCAGCGCGAGATTGTGATGGTCCATCTTCGGGCAGCGCTCGAAGAGGTACGTGGTGAGCGTCCGGATCTCGTCGATGTTGACGTCGGTCGCCGTCGAGATCGAGTGGATACGCACCCGCGGGTCGCGCGCCTGCAGTTCGGCGAGCGCTTCGTAGGTTTCCATGGCGCGGGCGAATGCGCCATTCGCCACGCGGAACCGATCGTGGAATTCCGGCATCCCGTCGAGCGAGAGTTCGACGGCGATCAGTTGAAGCGTCGGTTCCTTCAGCAGCTCGGTGATCTGCTCGATCGTCTTCTTCGTGTACCAGCCATTGGTCGGCGTATAGATCTGACGCACGCCGTTGTGCTGGACGAACTGGCGGCAGATCGCGCCCCATTCCTTGCGGAGAAACGGCTCACCGCCCGAGAGATTCAGGTTCTCGATCGGCCCGAGCGATCGCGACAGCGCGAAGATTTCTTCGGTCGTCAGGTCGTCCCGCTGATTCAACTCCTGCCAGTAGAAGCAGTGCTCGCACTTCATGTTGCAGATCGAATTCACGAACAGTACGAGAAAGGGCGGGCTGGTCGGCTCCAGATAGCTGGCCAGGGTCAGTCGCGTATGTCGGCTGGCTCGTTGAATCAGATTCATGTGCCGATCAGGGTGTAGGGCGCCATCTTCGAATCGGAAACACATTCCGAGGCAAGAACGGAGCCAGCGCTCACGGCTCGAATGCCGCAGTTTCGCGGCAATCAGGTCCCGACGACTCCAGGAACATCCAGAAGTCGCCAGAGGTCCGATGTCCGGGTGACTAAAGTCCGGAACGCCAGTGCGAAGCTGTGAAGCCGCCCGGTTTCGAGCCCCGGTCAGTGTATCAGCGCCAGCGTTCCAGGCTGCGTCCGGGGCCGGCCACGTATCCCACACACTCGCCCGCCGCCCAGCAAACCGCGAAGACGGTCAGCCAGGGAAGCGCCGCGACCAGCCGTCCGTGCAATCTCCGGCGCTGGTTCGTCTGGCGGATGAGGCGCAATACCTGCACCGCGGGCAGCAGTGGGGTGAGCGCGGCGCGCGCCAGTCGCTCGCCGGCGCCTCGACCCGCGACGCGTTGTGCCGCGTACCCCCGCCCGTGATGAAACGGCGCGATCGTGACCTGCGACGCGGACCACGCATTCCCGTTGGCGACCACGAGCGCCGGTGTGATCTGCATCTCGCGGCCTGCGCGATCCCACGCGGCGTGTGCCGACACATCGTAGAAGCCGCCGCCGTCCGGTGAGAGCGCCGCGACCGCCTCGGCGCGCTTGTAAATCACGTTGTTCCCGGGCAGCGCCGCGCAGCGATGCGGAGGGAAGGGCAGCATGAAGCGCCCGTATTCGTAGAAATACACCGCCCAATCCCGTGCTCGCCGATACGCGGCAGGCTCCACCGCGCCGCCGATCGCGACGGCGGCGTGGTGATGCGCCTCGAGCGCCGCGGCACACCAGCGGGGATCGATGATGCAGTCGTCCTCGAGCAACCCGACGATGGGGCCGCGCGCGGCGAGCAATCCGCGACCTCGGAGGCGTGGAATCGTCTCGTCCGCGTCGGCGCGTATCCAGGTGACGTGTGGGGTTCGTTCGCGCAGCGATGTCACCGCAGCATCATCATCGCGCGCCGCCCGAACCACGATCACTTCGGCGCCGTGGTTCGCGGCCTGAGCGGCCAGCGAGGTCAGACAGCGCTCGAGCATCGTGGCGTCGTTGAACGACACGACGATGATGGAGAGCGGCGGCACCGGTGCCTCGACGGCCATCAGTAGAACAGCCGCCGGCAGCTCTGGCCGCCGCCCAGCAGGTACCCGCAGGCCTCACCCGCGGCCCACACACCAAACAGCGCGACCTGCAGCGGGAGGGTTTCAATCAGTCGTCGCCGGTGCCGTCGCTTGGCCCAGTACACGCGGCTCCATCGCCACAGCAGCAGCGGAGGAAGAACGGGGGCGAGAATCGCTCGCACGAGCCGCTTGCCGCGAGACCACGTGGCGGACCGCATCCCGGCGAAGCACCGTCCATGATCGAAGCGGCTGACGAGGAAGTCCGACAGCGGTATCGGCTTGTCGAGCTCCACGACCGCGCGCGGCTCGAGCCACAAAGGAGTGCCCGCGGCCTGAATCTCCCAGTTCACGAACGTCTTCCAGAACACGTCGAATCGAGGCGTGTCGCCGGCGAACAGTGCGCGGCGCTTGTACGAAACGTTGCAGCCGGGAACGAGGTCGGCCGCACCGGCATGCACCGGTGGCATGAACATGCCGTACTCATTGATGTAGAGCGCCCACGCCGCGTGCGATCGCCGGCCGTCGCCGCGCAGTTCGACTGCACCGCCAATCACGGGATGCTCGCAGTTGGCGTGGGCCTGCACGACCACATCGCGCCAGCCACTCGCAACGACGGAGAACGGATCGAGAATCGCGATGATGCGCCCGCGCGCCTGGGCGATGGCGCGGCCGCGCAATTCGGGAACCGTCAGCGGCTGATCGTAGTGGAGCAGTCGGACGCTCGCGAATCTCCTGATGATGTCGACTGTACCGTCGGTGGAGCTGTCGCCAACGATCACTTCGTCGCCGTCGCGCATCTCGGCGATGAGCGCGTGCAGCGTGTCGCCGATGACGGGCCCGGCATTGTGCGCGGCGATGACCACCGTGAGTTCCGGACCGGTGCTCATAATCTGCCCGCGCGGCGAGCCCAATCGATCGTGACGTCGATCCCGTCCTCGAGCGGGGATGGCGTGAAGCCGAGCACCTGACGGGCCAGTGACGTATCGACACTTCGATTGATGACGCGCTGCTGAATCCGCTCGAGGCTCGATGCCGAGTGGCCGATCGCGCGCGCCGCCACCATGGCGGCTTTTGCAATCGCGAGTGTGGGTTGCGCCGGGATTCGCACCTGCCGTGTCCGGACACCGATCCGGCGACCGATCCTGGCGATCAACTCGCGATAGTCGAGTGACTCGTTACCGGCAATGTTGAAGACGGTGCGTTCGCTCATCGGTGACGTGAGCGTGAGGAGGATCGCTTGTACGAGGTCACCGACATACGTCGGGTGCACGATCACACGTGACGGGCCGTGGATCCAGACGGCGCGATGCGCCACCTGCTTGTAGAAGTGCAACGTGCTGTCGCGACCGGGGCCGAAAATACCAGTTGGTCTGAGGATCACCAGCGACATGCTGCTGTTCCGACACGCCTCCGTGACGACGTGCTCGGCGTCGAGCTTGGTGCGTTCATAGGCGGTCTGCGGCGTGGGTGTCGTCTGCTCGTTGGCTGGTTGCAACTCGCCGCGATCGCCGTACACGCCGGCGCTGCTGACGTGAATGAATCGCTTGACGCCCGCGCTGATCGCCGTGGCCGCCAGGTTCCTGGTGCCGTCGACGTTGATGCGCCGCATGATTCCGAAGTCGACACCCACGCGTGGAAGGGCCGCCGCAAGGTGGATCAGCGTCGTCACGTCGCGCAGCGCCGTGGTCAGGGTTGCTGCGTCGAGCAGGTCACCCGTTCTGAGTTCGACGCTCTGGGAACCGCCGCCGGGCCGGCGGGTCAACACGCAGAGCCGTTCGGTGCTGGCGGCCAGGATGGGCACCAGGGCTGCGCCGACAAACCCGCTTCCGCCGGTCACGAGAATCATCGTCTGGTCGATGAATTGGCTCCCGTCAGGGGAGCCGCCGCTGATAAAGTTCTACCCTGCAACAGGTTTTCTGGCCGTGCCGGGACTAGTCCCGTCCCCATCAGGCTGAAGCGGGCCACTTTCGCGTCAGTGGGTGCGCCGGAATTGGCAGTGTCCTTGGAAGAGTCCCTGCACATGCGATTCCAGAAGGCGATCATCGTCAACCCGCCAAATCCCCGTGGATACGTGTCCAACAAGGATTCGATGGGCGGGTTCGGCCAGCTCTATCCAGAGGGCGCGCCGCCGTTTCCGCCGCTGGATATCCCGTATCTGGCCGGCTTTCTCCTGGAACGTGGTCTCCAGGTCAACGTGATTGAAGCGGGCGCGCTTCATCTGACGACCGACCAGGTGTGCGCCCAGGTCAGCGCGGACCCGCTCGCGCAGCAGGCGCTGGTGCTGGTCCGCACGTCGCTGCCCACCATCGATTGGGACCTCCAAGTGTGTGCCGAACTGAAGCGGCGCTGCGCCGGCGTGGCGGTT
>Ga0111538_10004116_pt1 | contig 20271 bp, 18 predicted proteins | sample SoiMethybrSBSTD1_FD_79669 | JGI IMG/M metagenome (GOLD analysis project Ga0111538, IMG submission 79669) | Bulk soil microbial communities from a Populus tree surrounding site in Tennessee, USA - Soil MetaG P. TD hybrid SBSTD1 (version 2)... | ecosystem: Environmental > Terrestrial > Soil >... | reverse complement strand
TGACCGCGCCTCGCCGATTGCGTGTCCCGTCTCCTCGAACAACCGCAGCGCCTCGTAGGAGTGCTCGAGACCTTCCGCGTAGCGCTGCTGTTGGTCGAGGGCCGTCGCGAACGACCGGTGCGAGTAAGCCATCGCGTTGCGGTCGCCGAGTTCGGTGTGCATGTCAAGGGCCTGCCGCATGTGGTGTTCGGCCTCGTCGTAGCGGCGAAGGTGGGCATACGCGTAGGCGAGGCAGCCGTGGCTGACAGCAATTCCCCGGGTGTCGCCGAGCCGTTCGGCCGCGAGCAGCCCCGTCCGCGCGGCGGTGGCCGCCTCGTGCCAGAGCCCGCGGCAGTAGAGGTAGCGTGCCAGCGCCCAGATGAGCCGCCAGACATGCTGGTTGAGGCCCTCCCGCGCCGCCTGCCGCTGGGCGGCCAGCAGCGTCGACTCCTCCTCGATCAGCCACGCCATCGCCTGGTCGTGGTCGGCCAGGCCGGCGGGGCGGACGCCGTCAGCCGCGTCGGCGACCGGTGGCGGCAGCACCGGATCGTCGCGATAGGGGAGCAGCAGCCTGCCGGCGGTGTCGGCCGTGTGCAGGTAGTAGTCGAGGACCCGCCGCATGGCCGCCTGCCGGTCGGCGTGCCCGTCGTGGCGGTCGACCAACTCCCGCGCGTAGGCCCGGAGAAGGTCGTGGAGCGTGAACCGACCCGGACTCCTCTCCGTGATGAGGTGCGCCCGCGCAAGTTCGGCCAGCAACGACCGGGTCAGCGCACGCGGGAGCGCCGCCAGGTTCGCCGCCGCGAGCGTCGAGATGTCGGGGCCCGCGTGCACACCGAGCAGACGGAAGAGGCGGGCCGCCGGGCGGCTGAGCCCGTCGTAGGAGCAGGCGAACACGGCGCGGACATCGGTGGTCGGGTCGCCGCCATCGAACACGTCGAGGTTGCCGCGAGCCTCGCGCAGCTCGCCGGCCAGGGCGGCGAGGGTGAACCGTGGATTCGTCGCCGCTCGGGCCGAGACCACGGACAACGCCAGCGGTAGACGCGCGCAGAGGGCAAGGATGTCGTCCACCGCCGACGGTTCGGCCGTCACGCGGTCGCGGCCGAGCCGGCGGACCAGCAGCTCATGTGCCTCGCCCTCGGACAGCAGGTTCACCGTCACCGGCCGGGCTCCATCGACAGCCACCAGCCCGACGAGCCGGTCCCGGCTCGTCACCACGACGAGGCTGCCCGGTGATCCGGGCAACAGGGGACGGACCTGCGCCGAGTCGCGTGCGTTGTCGAGCACGATCAGCACACGACGGTCGGCGAGCACGGACCGGTAGAGGGCCGCCTGTTCATCCTGGCCGGCCGGTACCTGGTCCATCGGCACCGCGAGGGCGTCGAGGAAGCTCCGGAGCGCTTTGACCGGTTCCAGCGGCGAGCCGCCCGGTTCGAACCCCCGCAGGTTGACGTAGAGCTGCCCGTCCGGGTACCGGTTGCGGATCCGGTGCGCCCACGCGACGGCCAGGCTGGTCTTGCCGACGCCCGCCGTGCCGGCAAGGGCGACGATGGGCACCGTCCCGGCGCCCTGCTCCCCGTCGTCGGGTAGCAGGGCCGTCAGCCGATCGATCTCGGCATTGCGACCGACGAAGTCCGGTAGGGCGTGCGGCAGCTGCGCCGGTGCGTGGGAGGGGCGCGCGACGGCGACGGATCGGGGCGCCCTGGCCGCCACCGCGAGAGCCGGATCGCCGCGCAGGATCCGTCGGTTCAGGGTCTGTAAGGCAGAATCGGGCTCGATACCGAGTTCGTCGGCCAGGTATCGATGCGCTCGCTGATACACCTCCAGCGCGTCGGCCTGCCGGCCGGCCCGGTACAGCGCGAGCATGAGCAGGCCCCGCAGACGTTCGCGCAGCGGGTGCTCGGCGATCAGCTGCCGCAGTTCGGTGATCACGTCGCTGTCGGCGCCGAGTGTCAGATCGAGGTCGATGCGCTCCTCGACGGCGTTGAGGTACCGCTCGGCCAGTCGATCGCGTTCCGCGTCGAGCCAGGGGCTGCTCAGACCATCGCAGACCGGCCCTTTCCACAGCCGTGAAGCCGCCCAGAGCGCCTCCGCCGCCGCTTGCGGATCCCCCCGGCTACGGGCCGCCTGGGCGTGGCGGAGTTCCGCGTCGAACACCGCGAGATCCAGTTCGCGGTCGGGAACGGTCAGCACATATCCGGACTCGACCCATTCCAGGCGCACGCTGTCGGCATCGTCCAGGAGAAGCCCCCGGCGCAGCCCGGAGGCGTGCCGTTGCACCAGATTGACGGCATACGTAGGGATATCATCGCCCCACACCGCGGTGATCAGGTGTTGCTTTCCCACCGGTCGATTGGCGTGAAGCAGCAGTACGGCGAGGACGACCCGCTGCTGCACGGACCCGAGGTTCAGCGCCGATCCGTCGCGCCACGCGCGCAACGGTCCGAGAACCTCGAACCTTGTGCCAGACCGGCCATGATCGCCCAACTGCCCGCTCCCGCCGCGTCGTGCCTCCTTTACACACGGTAGCCCGCGCGCGGTGTGCGTTCAGTGGGTTTAGCGCGCCGGGATCACGCCGACGGCCGGAGGGCCTTCGATGCCGCGGTCGCCTCCGTCTCGAGCATCCGGGCGAGCGTGCGCAACGCGCGCTGGCGGATCGGCCCGATCGCGCCGACGGGCATTGCCAGTGCGTCGGCGACATCCCGGTAGGACAGTCCGTCCTCGGCGAACAGGACGTGCAGGAGCCGGGCCTGCCGCTCGGGAAGAAGCTCGACCACGTTCCACAAATGGCTGGCACGTTCGGCCGCCAGCACGGTGTCCTCGACGCTCGCTACGTCGTCGGCCGCGGTGCCTTCGATCACGTCGCTGAGCACCTCCCACCGCGGCCGCTGGAGGATCCGCATGCAGTTGCGGCGCATGGTCGTGCTGAGCCACCCGGCGAGCCGGTCGTGCGACCGGAGATCGCCGATCGTGCGCACCAGGTCCAGCCAGGTTGTCTGCACGGCGTCGTCGGCATCGCTGTGGTTCAGCCGGAAGCCTCCGGCGATCGCCCTCAGCAATCCTTCGTACCGGTGAACGAGATCGGTCCACGCCTGCTGGTCGTTCATCGCGGCCCGCGCGACGACCCCGGCGGTGTCCACTTCGGCGATCACGTACATTGCCTTTTCCCCCACGGTTGCTTACGCCGATCGTCGCTCGAGGCGCTGCACCGACCGCTGCACTACTCGCTGCAGTGGCGTGTATCAACGGCCGGATCCCGTCGCTCACTAGGTGCTGAGTCCGGAGTCGCACGGTGCGCTTCCGACGATCAAGAACGACGATCACTCATGTGAGGACAAGTCCATGGGGAAGACACTGTTGTTCATTCACGGATGCGATCAGGAGAGCCCTCCGGGCGTCGCGGACGACGACGCCAGGCTCCGGGAATACATCGACTCCATCAATCGCGACTGGCTCGCCGGCCTGTCCCGAGGACTGGTTCTCGCCAGATCACAACCGGTCAGCGACGACGAGGTGGTCTTCCCGTTCTACGCCGACCACTTCCGGCAACGGGTCCGGGAGTACGAGGCGAACGGTGGACGGCCGCCGGAACTGGAGATCCGGACCACCGCCGAACTGGGCTGGTCCGATTCGTTGCGAAGCCCGGTGCGCCGGACGGCGCCGCAGTTCCTGAGCCGGCTCCTGACCGACGTCGCCTACTACTTCGAGCTCGACGGCATGCGCCGGGCCGTCCTGAACATCGTCGAGGACGCACTGCGAGAGCGGAATCCGGGTGGTGGACCGGTTGTCGTGGTCGGCCACGGCCTCGGCAGCGTCGTCGCGTACGACCTGCTCACCCGACTTTCCGACGACATCGACGTGCGCCTGCTCGTGACTGCGGGAAGTCCGCTGGGCCATCCGATCGTGCAGAAGAACCTGCTGGGCGGGGAGAACAACCGTCGGCCCCGGGTTCCGCGGCGGTTGGTGGCGCGCCGGGCGGCTTGGGTGAACGCCTACGACGTCCAGGACTTCGCCAGCCTGGTGCACCCGATCGCCGGCGGGTTCGACGGCAGCCCGGCGGACCAGATCGTCGACCAGCGGACATTCAATCCGACGGATCCGCACTCTATCGCCGGCTACCTCGCCGACGCGGATGTGTCCGGACCGATCGGGCACGCGATGCACGAGGGATGATCATGGGTGTGGTGGCGGCCAACCTTCTGGGTGGGTTCCGGTTCAGCGTCCAGGGCGTCGCGATCGACGTCGCCCTGCGACGCCGGGTCCGTGACGTGCTGGCCTACCTGGTCACGCATCGCCGCGTCCCGGTGCCCCGGGACGTGCTCATGGAGGCGATCTGGCCCGGCGCGCGGCCCGGCGCGACCCGCAACAGCCTGCACGTGGCCCTCAGCGGGGCCCGGCAGGCGTTGCGGGTGGCGTCGGCGACTCCGGTGATCGAGCGCTACCACGACAGCTACCGGATCGCGCCCGCGTTCGACGTATGGACCGACGTCGAGCAGTTCGAGCGTGAATGCTCGGCGGGTCGTCGGGCCGAGGTCGCCGGCGACCCGTCGGCGTTGAGCCACTACGAGACGGCCTGCCAGTTGTACGAAGGCGACTTCCTCGCCAACGACCCCTACAGCGAGTGGGCGGCCGGGCGTCGCGAGGAACTGCGGCTGGCGTCGATCAACGTCCATAGCCGACTGGTGGACGCATACGTCGAGCGATGTCGTTACGTGCCCGCGGCGACGATCGCCCGGCGGGTCATCGACCGGGATCCGTGCAACGAGCAGATGCACCGTCAGCTCATGGTCTGCTACGCCGAGACGGGGCTGCGCCACATGGCGCTGTTCCAATACCACCGGTTGGCGAAGGAACTATGGGACGCGTTCCAGGCCCGGCCGTCCGCGCAGACGCGCCACCTGTACGAGTGCCTGCGCCGGCAGGAGGCTGTGCCAACATCGGTGGATCTGTCGCTGCGCTGCGCGTAGGCGGGGCGCCCACGGCCGCTGGCCCGTACGCTCAGGTCATGGCGGAGATCCATACGCTCACCGGAACGGCCAGCCCCGGCGGTCTCCTGTTCGAGTGCACGACGGACGGCTGCGGGCGCCGCATGGTGATCGACCGTGAACGCGGGACCCTCGTCGTGATCGACCACGGCGATGCCGCCGCGGAGCACCGCGGCGGCATCGGCGGGGTCAGGTTCACCGGCTTCGTCGGTCATCAGGACTGACCGGCCGCGTCCCGCGCAGCGGTGGGCCGCCCCCTTTGCGACCCACCGCCGACCGCTGGTGCGTCAGCCGATGCGCAGCAACGGGCCTTCCGCGACTGCGGCCACGTCGGTGACCAGGTTGTTGTTGCGCAGAAGCAACACGACGATCACCTTGTACACGCCGGGCGAGGGCGCGGCCGGGTTGTCCGGGAAGGTGTTCGCGGGCACCACGATCGCGTCGTTGTAGGTCGTGTTTCCGTTGAGCGGCTGGAGCCGCGTCGGTCCAACCTGGCCCTCGAAACCCGGCCCGAACGACTCGACGTAGGCGGAGAGTTCCCACCTGCCGCCGAGCACCCGGGCGGATTCGGCGTCGATGGTCCATACGGCTTCGATCGTGAACGGCTTGGACGCCTCGAGCACCGTCCTCGACGAGCCGTTGTTGTCGACCACCGAGATGGTGAGCGTCCCGGAGCCGGTCGGAGGGAACTGGATGTCGTTCATTGTGCTGTGCCTCCTCGTATGACAGCGTTGTGCTGTCCCGGCATCGAGGATCGCTGTGCGCTCTTTCCCCGGGTTTTCTGAGCGCTTATTCCTCCGCCCGATCTGAATAAGTCTTCGGTCGGTGCTGAATCGGTCCGCGTGATCGCATCAAGCGGCGCGGGTTCTGCTGAACGTTGTATCACGGCTACCTTCCTCGCCCCCTCTATGGCTGTGCGGTGGTCTGTCCATCGCGCCCCGGCAAACGCGCCGGGAGCCACGAGGATGGGGGTGTACGGCCATGACCGGTACAACGATGACCGAAGGCCGCATGGGACCGGCGGCGCGCGAACCGACGAAGTCGGCTCGGCCGCTGGTCGAGGCGCTGGTGTGGTGGGTCCCGCGGGTGTTGTTCGTGATCGGGGCATGCGTCCTGGTCTGGGTCTCGGCCAGCGGTGCGTCACTGGGCTGGCTGTATGCCGCGCTGACCTTCTTCGGCGTGGTCAGCGCCGTGTTCGTCGGTCGGCAGCTGTTGCACGGGCAACGCCCCGGCCCATGGCTGATTCCCACCGGCGCCGCCCTGAGCCTGCTGGGTCTCGTGACGCTGGCCAGCTACCCGCTACTCGAGTTCGACGCGCTGCCGTTGGTGGGGGCGGTACTGCTGGTACTCGGACTCGGTTGGCTCGTGGAGGCCTGGCGGACGGCTTCGCCCGGGACGGGGCCCCGGAAGGCACTCCTGAAATGGGGCTTCGGATCGATCGGCGGCACAGTCGTCCTCGCCGCCGTCGCGGTGATCGGACTGGGCGCCGCGACGGGTACCGGCTTCGTCCTGTGCCTGATCCTGCTCGGCGCAGCGCTACTCGTCGTCCTGCCCATCGGCCTCAACCTCCTTTCCGAGTACGGTCTGCGCTGGTTGTCCGACGTCCGCCACCGCCACGCCCGGGTCGGTCGATCCGGACCGGCGCCTCTCATCGTGCCGGCGGGAATCCTCATCCTCGTCCTGGCTGCGCTGTTCGTCGCGGGATTGGCGCTGGCCGACTGGGTGCTGACCGCGATCGTCATGGCGTTCGTGATCCTGCTGATCGTTGCGATCGTCTCGAACACCCACGCCGACGTCGCCATGGTGCTGGCCAGCCTCGCACTCATCGGCGCGGCCCCGCCGGCGCAACCTGTACCCGAGGCGCTGACGGCGGTCGGCTCGAACACCGTGGTCGTGCTGGGCGACTCGTACATGTCCGGTGAAGGAGCGTCCACCTATTTCACCGGCACCAACGACGCCGGCGGAGACCAGTGTCGACGCGCACCATCGGCATATGGAGTCGAGATCGCGACCGCCTCTCACCGCTTCGACCAGGTTGTGTTCCTCGCGTGCTCCGGCGCCCGTACGTACAACGTGATCGGCGCGGATGAGGGCAATCACACCCGCGTCCAACCCGGTGAGCCGGGCACTCAGATCGAACAGATCAAGCGGCTCAAGCAACGAAACCCGGGATTTCGGCCGGCTCTGGTCCTCGTCGGCCTGGGCGGAAACGACGCCGGTTTCGCGACGCTCGGTGAGATGTGCCTGGCTCCCGGCGATTGCAGCGAACAACGGAGTCTGTTCGAAGACAACCTACCGGATGTCGAGCGCGCCCTACGCGCCACGTTCGACTCTCTGAAACTGGTCCTGCCCGGAGTGCCGATCCTCGCCATCCCGTACCCGCAGCCGATCGCCGATCGCAAGCGGTGCGACGGCATCGCGCTGACCAGGTCCGAGCGGACCTTCATCCGCGGCTTCGTGGACAAACTCGACGGCGCGATCCAATCCGCGGCGACCTCGGCCGGCATCGGCTACGTCGCAGCCATGAAGGACTCGCTACAGAACCGCAATCTTCAACTCTGTGCGGTGCGCAAGAGCGAGGCCGGGGTCAACTTCGTCGACGTGCTCTCCGTCGACGGCCTCGCGTCACAGCGGTTCAACCCGACAAAATGGATCCACAACAGTCTGCACCCCAACGAGAGGGGTCACGCTGCCATGCGGGACGCTCTCGTCACATGGCTGGGTGACAACCGAATCACCCTGGCCGAGCTAGCGACCCGCTCCAGCCAACCGGACGGCGGAACACCGACGGCGTCTACCCAGGCGGTCACGGAACCCGATCCGCCGTGCAGCATGACCGGTCCCGGTGACAGGAACTGCCAGGTGCAGGCTCGGCGGTGGGAGATACGGCAACTCACCGACCACGGAAAGGTCATGCTGATCGGCGGCCTGCTGGGACTCGTTTTGATATGGGCGGCGAGCATGGCGGTCCTCAGCGTGTATCGCCGCAGGCCATCCCAAATGACGGCTCGATGACAGGCGTTGCTGGAGAACGTGCGCCGGGATGCAAAGCGCCGAAGACCGGGGCGGCCGCCCGCGGCCGTCCCGGTTGGGCGTTCTCACGAAGGACGCTGGAGATGCCGCTTTCCGTCGAGTAGCGTGCTCGGTGGACCGCCATCATATGGGGCCAGCAATAGCTCCACCGCACCACGACGCTCATTTGCGTACACGACTCCACCAGCTACCGCAGCGATCGGTTCGGCCGCCCACGCTCCTCGATATCAACATGCACCCTACGTGCTGTGACAGAACCTCCACAACGCGGCGAGGACGTATGACACTGGGCGTGGGAGCCAACCCGAACTTGACCCGATAGGGTGGTCGGGTGTTGATCAAGGTGCGGTCCACCAGTGTCGCGTCGCAGCCGGCCGGCGCGCTGACCCGGCGGGCGCTCGTCGAGCTTTCCCAGCGGTACGGCGGCGACGGCGACGCCACCCCGGTCACCGCCGAGCAGTTCACCCCACCAGCCGGCGATTTCTTCGTCGCCTACGTCAACGGCCGGCCAGCCGGCTGCGGAGGCTGGCGAACGTTGGCACCGACCGCCGCCCTCACCGCCGTCGGCGAGCGTGACGAGCCGACGGCCGAAATCAAACGAATGTTCGTGGCGCCCGCCTACCGTGGCCGCGGGATAGCCGTGACGATTCTGCGGACCATCGAGTACAGCGCCCAGGTAGCGGGAAAGCGGCACCTGGTCTTGGAGACCGGCGACCGCCAGCCGGAAGCGATCGCGCTGTACCAAAAGGCCGGCTACACACGCGTCCCCGACTTCGGGCACTACCGCAATGAGCCGGGCGTCGTCTCCTTCGGCCGCCGGATAGCGAGAGCGCGGGCTGTCGATCCCGACACTCGAGTGGCGTACTGGGCCCGCAGCCGACGTCGATGACCGTGTCTCCGGGCGCCAGAGCATTCCGTTCGCGCATGAGCCGTTTGCTCTCCCGGATGCCGGTCGACGCTTCAGCGGGAGCGACATCGGCGTTGATCTCCCCTCGCAAGAGAATCCGCACGCTAGTTCGTGACGGACGGCGCACGTCGGCACCGTCAGAAACCCGACGGCGTGGCCGGCGTGCCGGCTGGTCTCCTCGATCACGTGGACGAGGGCGCCCACGTGGCGCCGTCGGAGGGCCGGCTGACTACCGGCCGGCCAGCGCCCTTCCGGCCTCGGCGGCCGCCTCGTGCGCGGTCTTCTTCATCAGCTCGGCCGTCTCCGTGAAGGCATCGAGCGCCGGGTTGATCCCGACCAGCGTCAGCTCGCGCTCCACGAGCGTCAGGTCGGCACCCCACACGTCACCGACGACCCGACGCAGATACGCCGTGTTGTGGTCCCAGCCATCCCGCGGCAACCCGGCACCGTAGGCGCCGCCCCGCGTGGTGACGACGACGGTCGGCGTGCCGTCGAGGAGGCGCTCACCGGATTCGCCTCCGATGATCGCCAGGTCCATCCACGTCTTCACGTGCTGGGACACACCGAAGTTGTACAGCGGCAGCGCCAGGATCGCCGCCTCCGCCGACCGCAGCTCCCGCGCGATCTCCTCCGCCAGGGCGACGGCGGCACGCTGCGCCGAACTCCGCTCGTCCTCGGGAACGAATCGAGCCCGCACCGCGTCAGCCCACGCCTGCGCGGGCAACGGCGACGCCCCGATGTGCCGGCGCACGACCTCCGCCCCGGGCCGGGCAACGGCCCATTCCGCCTCGACGAGGTCAGCCAGTTCGCTACTCGCCGACCGCGGCCCCTGAATGCTGGCGTCAACCCGAAGAACTGCCATGACAAGCCTCCAACCTTGGTTGAACATTCAACTCAACCATGACACGAGGAACTTGAACATTCAACCGAAGGCGAGAAGCTAGGGTGACGGTGTGAGCAGCGCCACCCCCGCCCAGGACGACCCGGTCCCCTGGCTGTCCCCCGACGAACTCCAGGCCTGGACGGCGCTCACCGCCATGCTGATGACCCTGCCGACGGCGATCGACGCCCAGCTCAAGCGCGACTCCGGACTCAACTTCTTCGAATACTCGATCCTCGTCGCGCTGGGCCGCCCGGATGATCACACCGTGCAGATGAGCACCCTGGCGACGCTGGCCGGCGGCTCGCTTTCGCGGCTGTCGCACGCCGTCACCCGGCTGGAGCGCCAGGGCTGGGTGCGCCGCCGGGTGCAGACCGGCGAGTCCCGCTGCACGCAGGCGATCCTCACCGACGAAGGGATGGCGGCGCTCGTCGCCGCGGCACCGAATCACGTCCGCGAGGCGCGCCGGCTCGTCTTCGACTCCATGACCCCGGCCCAGGTGCGTCAGCTCCAACGGATCTGCCGGCAGATCGTCGACGCCGCGTCTCCGGACACCGCCGCACTGATCGACAGGGCGGCGGAATCAGAAGCGGACGCTACCGAGCGGCGGTGATCGCCGCCCGCAGCCGCTCGATGGCGTCGAGCCTCGCGCCGGCGAGCGCCGGCTCGTCGGTCACCGGGGCGGCCTGGAGGCGCACCCCCCGCGGCAACTCCGCGACGGCCGCCCGGACCGCGCCGAGCAGAGCCGGCCCCCAGGACCCGCCGACCAGCACCACCTCGGGATCGGTGACGGCCACGATGGCCGCGACCACCCCGGCGACGGCACGGCCGAGCGTCTCACGCAGCGCCCGCGCCCCCGCAACGGCGTCGGCGCAGCGGGCCAGCAGGAGGCCGACGTCGATCGCCGTGGATCCGGGGCGGCGCAGGCCGAGCTCCGCGAACACGTCGATGAGTCTGACCGCCCTACCCCGCGGGCCCTCGGTGACCAGGTGCGCGATCTCCCCCGCGAGCCCCGCGCTCCCCCGCCGGATCTCGCCGTCGCTCACGACGGCGCAGCCGAGGCCCTCACCCAGGTACAGGTAGGCGAAGTCACCGGCATCCACCTGGGCGGCCCGCGCGGCCCAGTTCACGTCGTTGTCCACCACCACCGGGCCGCGCACCAACGGCGAGAGGATCGCGACGGGGTCCAGCTCGCCGACGAGGAACGGCGAATCCGGCAGGTGGACCAGCCGACCGGTGGCGCGGTCCACGGGATCCGCCGCGCTGACGACGGCCAGCCGCGGAACCCCCGCCCCGAGCGACGCCACCGCCGACCGCAGCGCCCCGGCCACCGCCGCCGGCTCGGCGGGCCGGCCGATCTCCCGCTCGGCCCGCGCCACCGTGTCGCCGTACGCGTCCACGCACTCGACCACCACGCCCTCGGGCGCGATACCCACCGCCACCGCGACACCCAAGGAGGCGGCAAGGGCGTAATACGAGCCGACGCGGCCCCGGCCGCGCCCGCCCTGGGTGCGCTCGCCGGTGTCGACCACCAGGCCGCGCTCGGCGAGCCGGCGCACGCTCTCCCCCGCCGTGGGCTTCGAGATTCCGGTCTGCGCGGAAAGCTCGGCCCGGGTCAGCTTGCGGTGCCGCATGAGCGCGCGCAGCACGTGTTCGTCGGTCACCGAGCGGACCAGATCGAGCGACGGCTTCGCGGCGTCCATGTGCCAATTCTAGGCAGGACTCTTGCCTAGAACCGGCAGCGACACCTAACCTCAACCAAGTAAGGAGACTTGACTAGAAGGAGTGCCGATGTCCGCGCCGTCGATCGAGACCGCACTGCCCCACTGGGAGGAGCCCCCGGCCGACCTCAAGGCCGCCGTCCGCGAGATCAAGGCCGCACTGCGGGCGCGGATCGCGGCGTCCGGCCGCACCGTCGAGGAGGTCTTCGCCGTCGTCGAGGAGCAGATCAGAGCGGAGGTCGACGAGATCGCCGCCGCGAAGGAACGCGGCGAGCAGGTCTGGCCCGTCATCGACTACGCCGACATCGCCGCCGGCACCGTGCCAGCCGACAGCCTGGCGAAACTGCGCCGCCGCGGCTGTCTCGTCGTGCGTGCCCACTTCGACCGCGACCAGGCCGTGCAGTGGGACCGCGACATCGTCGACTACGTCGAGAGCAACCGCTTCTTCGAGAACTACCGCGGCCCCGGCGACGACTTCTTCGGCAGCGTCGGCTCCCGGCCGGAGATCTACCCGATCTACTGGTCCCCGGCGCAGATGCAGGCCCGGCAGAGCGACCGCATGGCGAAGGTTCAGGCATTCCTCAACAGCCAGTGGAAGCACGAGTCCGGCGGCGTCCGGTGGTTCGACCCCAACCGCGACTCGCTGTACCCGGACCGGATCCGCCGCCGTCCCGAGGGCGCGAACTCCAACGGGCTGGGCACCCACCTCGACCCCGGCACCCTCGACCTCTGGATGACCGAGGCCTACCAGCGGGCCTTCCGGCACCTGTTCGACGGCACGGTCGAGCAGTACGACCCGTGGGACGCCGCCCACCGCACCGCCGGCCCGCAGTATCCGGGAAGCACGATGTGCTCGGTGTTCCGCACCTTCCAGGGCTGGACCGCCCTGTCCGACATGGACCACGACCAGGGCGTGCTGCACACCGTCCCGATCCCGGGGGCGATGGCCTACCTGATGCTGCGGCCGCTGCTGCCCGACGTCCCCGACGACGACATGTGCGGCGTCACCGTCAACCAGGTGTTCCCCGCGAACGAGAAGTGGCACCCGCTGCTGATGGAGGCTCTCACCGGCATCCCGGACGTCACAGCGGGCGACTCCGTCTGGTGGCACTGCGACATGATCCACAGCGTCGCACCCGTGCAGAACCAGCGGGGCTGGGGCAACGTCATGTACATCCCGGCCGCGCCCTGGTGCCCGCGCAACGAGCGGTACGCAGCGAACGTCCGCGACGCGTTCCGCACCGGCGAGAGCCCCGGCGACTTCCCCGCCGAGCACTACGAACGCGAATGGACCAACCGGTTCCAGCCGGAGAACCTGAACGTGACGGGCCGCCGCGGCCTCGGCCTCACCAACTAGGGGAACTTCGAAAGCGCCTCGATGACGCTCGTCAGGTGCGCCCGCATGGCCCGTTCCGCCTTCTTCGGGTCGCGGGCGCACACCGCGTCGATGATCGTCAGATGCTCGGGGAGCGACACCGCCGGCCGGCCCGCCACCAAGGACAGCCGGAACTGGTGGCGCACCATCTGCCCGTGCAGCTGCTCGATGATCCGGATGGCGGTGCCGTGCCGGGCGATCGCGCGCACGGTGCCGTGCAGACGCGCGTTCAGCTCCGAGTAGCGCAGCATGTCGGCACTTTCCACGACCGCCGTCATCTCCTCGCCCAGCGCCCGCAGCGACACGATCTCCTCGTCGGTGATCCGCTCGGCCGCGCGGGCGGCCACCAGTCCCTCGACGGCGCGCCGGATCTCGGTGATCTCGATGGCCTCCTCGACGGAGATCTCCCGCACCCGGGCGCCCCGGTTGGGCCGCAGCTCCACGAGTCCCTCGGTGGCCAGCCGGGTGAGCGCGTTGCGCAGGACGAACCGGCTGGTGCCGTACTGGTCGACCAGCTCGGCCTCGATGAGCCGTTGCCGCGGCGCGAAGTCGCCGCGCAGGATCGCCGCACGCAGCTCCGCGAACACGTCGCTCACCCGGCTTTCGTCCATCTCGCCAGCCATCCGTATTGTTGACAATTTTGTTGACCAGATCCTACGGTCGGCTGGTGGCGTCCCACTACGTCGTTCGTCAGGTCGACCGGGCCGATCCCGCGGTGATCGCGGCGCTGCGCGCCGCCGGCGTCGCCACCGCACACGAGGCGGCCGGCCGGACCGGCCTGCTCGGCCCCGCCATCAGGGCCCGCCAGGACGGCGCGGCGATCGCCGGTTCCGCGATCACCGTGTCCTGCCACCCCGGCGACAACCTCATGGTCCACGCGGCCGTGGAGGTGTGCCGGTCCGGTGACGTCCTCGTCGTGACCACCACGTCGCCGTCGACCGACGGGATGTTCGGCGACCTGCTGGCGACGTCGCTGATGGCGCGCGGCATCGTGGGCCTCGTCATCGACGCGGGCGTCCGCGACGTCGCGGCCCTGCGCGCGATGGGCTTTCCCGTGTGGTCGCGGGCCATCCACGCGCAGGGAACGGTGAAGGCGAGCCCCGGGTCGGTGAACGTGCCCGTGGTGGCCGCCGGGCAGATCGTGCGGCCCGGCGACATCGTGGTGGCCGACGACGACGGCGTGCTCGCGCTCCCGGCCACGCACGGCCCCGAAGTGGCGGCCGCCGCCGCGAACCGACTGTCCACTGAGGACGCCAAGCGCGCCGAACTGGCCGGCGGCACGCTCGGCGTCGACCTGTACAACCTGCGCCCGTTGCTCGCCGACCTCGGTGTGGAGTACGTGGACAGGTTGCCGGAATGACCTATGAAACCGACGGGATCCGCTGCATGCAGATGCGCGGCGGCAGTTCGAAGGGCGCCTACTTCCTCGGCGCCGACCTGCCGGCCGATCCGGCCGAGCGCGACGACCTGCTGCTGCGCGTGATGGGCTCGCCGGACGAGCGGGAGATCGACGGGATCGGCGGCGGGCACCCGCTCACCAGCAAGGTCGCGGTGGTCACACCGTCGCATGTGGACGGTGCCGACGTCGACTACCTGTTCCTCCAGGTGGTCCCCGACCGCGCGATCGTCTCCGACGCGCAGACGTGCGGGAACCTGCTCGCCGGCGTCGGGCCGTTCGCCATCGAGCGCGGCCTGGTGCGGGCCGGCGACACGACGACAGACGTGCGGATCCGCATCATGAACCCGACGGTGAGCCGGGCCGAGGCGCGCGTGCAGACGCCCGGCGGCCGGGTGCGCTACGACGGCGATCCCGACGGCGACGTCCTGATGGCCGGCACCCCGTTCCCCGCCGCGCCGATCCACCTCGCGTTCCCCGGCGCCGACACGTCGGTCTTCCCGACCGGACGGCTCGTCGACACGTTTGCCGGCGTCGAGGTCACCTGCGTCGACGCGGGGATGCCGGTGATCCTGGTGCGGGCCGCCGATCTGGGCATCGAGGGAACCGAGCCGCCGTCGGTGCTCGAAGCGGACGAGGCGCTGCGGTCCACTGTGGAGAAGATCCGCCAGGAGGCCGGCCCGGCGATGGGTTTGGGCGACGTCGCCGACAAGACGATTCCGAAGATCAGCATCGTCTCGGCGCCGCGCACCGGCGGCACGCTGGCCACCCGCACGTTCATCCCGCACCGGGTGCACGCCGCGATCGGCGTGCTGGGTGCGGTGTCCGTCGCGGTCGGGGTCCGCGCGCCCGGCACCGTCGCATACTCGTCCACAGTGGACGCCCGCGAGGTGCGCATCGAGCACCCGACGGGCACCTTCGACGTCGCCGTGGATCTGGACGGCGCCGGCGCGGCGACCCGCGTGCGCCGCAGCGCCGTGGTCCGCACGGCGCGCAAGTTGTTCGACGGCCTGGTGTGGCCGCGCAGCAGGGAGAGCTCATGACTCTTACCCACGACCCCGACCGCCGCCGCGACATCGCCCACGTGGGGCCGGTCGAGCTGTACACGCCGGTGCTGGAGCGCTCGCGCGACTTCTTCGTCGACCAGATGGGGCTGCGCGAGGTGCACCGCGACGGCTCGTCCGTGTACCTGCACACCTGGGACGACTACCAGTCCTGGACGGTGCGTCTCATCGAGCGCGACGCGGCGGGCATCGGCCGCACGTTCCTGCGCGCGGCCAGCCCGCAGGCCGTCGAGCGGTTGGCGGCCCTCGTCGGGCCGGTGCGCGTGGTCAAGGATGTGCACAACCTCGGCGAGGTGCGGGTCTTTGCCGACCCGGACGGGCACGAGATGGGCGTGTACTGGGACGTCGAGTGGTACCGGGCCGACGACACCGACCGCCCGTCGCTGAAGAACCAGGCGGCCGCCTATCCCGGCCGGGGCGCGAACCTGCGCCGCCTCGACCACGTCAACTACCTCACCGCCGACGTGCCGGCCACCGCCGCGTTCCTGAGCGACGCGCTCGGCGCCCGGTGCACCGAGCAGATCGTGAAGGACGACGGGAGCCCGCAGGCGATCTGGTACTCCGTCGGGCACAAGACGTACGACCTCGTGTACACGGAGGACTGGACGGGCACCCGCGGGCGCCTGCACCACCTCGCGTTCGCCACCGACACCCGCGAGGAGATCCTGCGGGCAGCCGACGTCTGCCTCGACGCGGGCATCCACATCGAGACGGGGCCGCACAAGCACGCGATCCAGCAGACGTTCTTCCTGTACGTGTGGGAGCCCGGCGGCAACCGGATCGAGCTGTGCAACGCCGGCGCCCGGCTGAACCTGGCGCCGGACTGGAAGACGATCAGTTGGACCCGCGAGGAGCGGGCCAAGGGCCAGGCGTGGGGCCTCAAGACCATCGACACGTTCCACACGCACGGCACGCCTGTCGTATGAGTGTGCGGATCGCGGTACTGGGCCTCGGCGAGGCGGGCGGGGAGATCGCCCGCGACCTCGTCGCCCTCGGCGCCGACGTGCGCGGCTTCGACCCGCTCGTCGAGCCGCCGCCGGGCGTCGCGCCGCGCGCCGGTGACGCCGACGCCGTCCGCGACGCCGACCTCGTGCTGAGCGTCAACAGCGCGCACGACGCGGTGCCGGCGCTGTCGGCCTCGCTGGAAGCGCTGGCGCCGGGAACCATCTGGGCCGACCTCAACACCGCTGCGCCGGCGGTGAAGGCCGCGCTGGTACGGCTCGCGGCCGGTGTGTCCATTGTGGACGTCGCGCTCATGGCGCCGGTGCCGGGCAAGGGCCTGCGGACGCCGATGCTGGCGTCCGGTGCGGCCGCCGGTCAGTTCGCCGAGATCCTCGGCGGCCTCGGCGCCGACGTCACCGTCCAGCCGGGACCGGCCGGCGAGGCGAGCGCCCGCAAGCTGCTGCGCAGCGTGTTCTACAAGGGACTCGCCGCCGCGGTGGTCGAGGCGCTGACCGCCGCCGAGGCGGCCGGCTGCGCGGAGTGGTTGCGCGGCAACATCTCCGCCGAACTCGCCGGCTTCGACCACCGGACGATCGACAGGCTCGTCGACGGAACGCACGCGCACGCCCGCCGCCGCGCCGACGAGATGAGCGCGGCGAGCGAGCACCTGCGCGACCTCGGCGTGGAACCGCGTGTCGCGGCCGCCGCGCGGGACCTGCTGATCGCGCTGCGAGATGGCGAGGCACCGTCATGATCATCGACTGTCACGGGCACTACACGACCGCGCCGGCCGCGCATACGGAGTGGCGGCGTTCTCAGCTGGCCGCGGCTTCCGCCGGCGAACAGCCGGCGCGGTACCCGTCGATCTCCGATGACGAGGTCCGTGAGTCCATTGTGGACAACCAGTTGAGCATCATGACCGAGCGCGGCGTCGACGTCACGATCTTCTCGCCGCGAGCGTCGGCGATGGGCCACCACGCGGGCGACGAGGCCGTCAGCGCCGCGTGGGCGCGCGCCTGCAACGACCTCATCCACCGGGTCGCCGTGTTGTTCCCCGGCCGGTTCGCCGGCGTGTGCCAGCTGCCGCAGTCGCCCGGCGTCCCGATCGCCCGCGCCGTCCCTGAGCTGCGGCGCTGCGTCGAGGAGCTGGGGTTCGTGGGATGCAACCTGAACCCGGACCCGAGCGGCGGGCACTGGACGGCGCCACCGCTGACCGACCGGTACTGGTACCCCTTCTACGAGGCGATGGTGGAGCTGGACGTGCCGGCCATGGTGCACGTGTCGGCGGTCACCAACCCGAACTTCCACGCCACCGGGTCGCACTACCTCAACGCCGACACCACCGCCTTCATGCAGTTCCTCCAGGCCGACCTGTTCGCCGACTTCCCCGGCCTTCGCCTGGTGATCCCGCACGGCGGCGGCGCGGTGCCGTTCCACTGGGGACGTTTCCGCGGGCTCGCCGACATGCTCGGCCGCCCTCCGATCGAGGAATCGGTCATGCGAAACGTCTTCTTCGACACGTGCGTCTACCACCAGCCGGGCATCGACCTGCTGTTCGAGGTCGTCGACGTCGACAACATCCTGTTCGGGTCGGAGACGCTCGGCGCCGTGCGCGGCATCGACCCGCGCACCGGGCACCACTTCGACGACACCCGCCGGTACGTCGACGCCCTCGGCCTCGACCCGGCCGACCGCGCGAAGGTGTACGAGGGGAACGCGAGACGGGTATACCCGCGCGTGACGGCCCTGCTGTAACCCCCGTCCCAGGCGCGCAAACCCTAAGGGCCGGCGCCCGGCTGCCGAGATTGCCCAGGTGAGTGTTCGTGAGGCGGCCCGCACTGGGCCCGGCCGCGCCGCCGCCGCGGCCAGCGGCCGGACCCGGCTGGGCTATGCCCTGATGGCTTCGCTGGTGCTGGCGATGGTGATCCTCGCGTACGTCGAGGCCACCCGCGTACACACCGCGGCCGACACGGTCAGCCGCTCGTCGGCGCTGGCCGGCGCCTACGCGGTCGTCGCGCAGGGCCTCGTGGTCGAAGGGTCGCTGGAGCATCGCTACCGGCTCGGGCCCGACGCGACGGTGCGGGCCTCCTACGAACAACGCGACGGGGCGGTCCGGGCCGGTCTGGACGCCATCGAGAACATCGACCCGGCGGCGGCGAAGCAGTTGCGCCCCGCGTACCAGACCTACGACGCCGCGGTCCGCCAGGTCCTCGACGCCGTCGACGCCGGCGCGCCGGTGCCGGACCGGGCCGGCGTCAAGGCCGCGTTCGAGGCGACCCGCGTGCTCGTGGACACCGGTGTCGCCCGTACCGACAAAGCCGCCGCGGCGGCCAACACCGAGCTGCGTCGCGTGTTGCTGCTGCTGTACGTGATGATCGGTATCGGCGTGTGCGTCGCTGTCGCCATGGGCCTGATCGTGCGCCGCTACCACCGTCGGCTGGTCCGGCAGGCCGAGGACACCCGGCACCTTTCGCTGCACGACGCACTGACCGGCCTGCCGAACCGGGCCCTGTTCACCGACCGCGTCGGCCATGCGCTGGCCGGCACGCGCCGCCACGGCACCAGCCTCGCGGTGCTGCTGATCGACCTCGACCGGTTCAAGGAGGTGAACGAGACGCTGGGCCACGACCACGGCGACCGTCTGCTGCGCGAGGTCGCCACCCGGCTCGTGCGCAACTTCCGGGCGGGTGACACGGTCGCCCGCCTCGCCGGCGACGAGTTCGCCGTCCTCCTGCCGGACGCGACCGAGAAGGTCGCGACCGACCTGGCCCGCCGCGCCCTGAAGAGCCTCGAGCAGAGCTTCGCGCTCGGCGACGTCACCATCGACGTCGAGACGAGCATCGGCCTGGCGATGGCCCCGGCGCACGCCGCGACCGTCGAGGAGCTGATGCGCAGCGTCGACCTGGCGCTGTGGTCGGCCAAGGACCGCAAGACCGGGGTCGTCACGTACGAGCCGGCCGAGACGGTGTCCGCGCCGAACCGGCTGCTGCTGCTCGGTGAGCTGCGCCGCGGCCTGGAGCAGCCCGACCAGCTGACGCTGCACTACCAGCCGAAGGTCGCCTTGAACCCGAGCCACCTGGTGGGCGTGGAGGCGCTGGTGCGCTGGCACCACCCGGTCAAGGGCCTCATCCCCCCGAGCGAGTTCATCCCGATCGCGGAGACCACCGGCCTGATCAACAAGCTCACCGCATACGTGCTGGAGCACGCCGTGCGCCAGGCACGCGAGTGGCTGGACGCCGGCCTCACGGTGCCGATCGCCGTCAACCTGTCGCCGCGGTGCCTGCTCGACAGCGACCTGGTTGACCAGGTGCGTGGGCTCCTCGTGCTGCACCGGCTGCCGGCCGACCTGCTGCGGTTGGAGATGACCGAGACCGCGGTCATGACCAACCCGGCGCTGGCGATGCGGACGCTGACCGGGCTGCACGACCTCGGCATCCGGCTGTCCATCGACGACTACGGCACCGGCTACTCGTCGATGGCGTACCTGAACCGGCTGCCCGTCGACGAGCTCAAGGTCGACCGGTCGTTCGTGTCGAACATGCTGGACAACGACAACGACGCGGTGCTCGTGCGCAGTGCCATCGACCTCGGGCACAACCTCGGCTTGACGGTGGTGGCCGAGGGCGTCGAGAAGGCGGAGCACGTCGACGCGCTGCGCGACTTCGGCTGCGACGTCGCCCAGGGCTACCACTACGCCCGGCCGATGCCGCCGGACGAGGTCGCCTCCTGGCTGCGGGACAGCGGCATCGACGCCATGGCCGCCGCCGTCTGAGTCCCGTTTCCGCGATCTCCGAGCCTCGCAACGATCTTGCAGTTGTGGTGCCCATCAAGGCAGTACAAATCGGGGCGAACTCTGGCACCACAACTGCAAGATCGCGGAGAAGGGGGGAGAGGGGGGTCAGGTCAGCTTGGCCCGGATCTGGGCCGCACCGGCGTCGCCGATCTGGTCGAGCGTCTCGGCCGCGCGCCGCCACGCGTCCCGGGCCGCCGCC
>Ga0111538_10004113_pt1 | contig 20274 bp, 19 predicted proteins | sample SoiMethybrSBSTD1_FD_79669 | JGI IMG/M metagenome (GOLD analysis project Ga0111538, IMG submission 79669) | Bulk soil microbial communities from a Populus tree surrounding site in Tennessee, USA - Soil MetaG P. TD hybrid SBSTD1 (version 2)... | ecosystem: Environmental > Terrestrial > Soil >... | reverse complement strand
CGGCGTTGACCGGTGCTCCCGCGGCACTTTCAAATATCAACCAACACTTGCCCTTTGGGAAAACGGACCTTCTTCAGGAACGCATACGAGTCATCAGCCCGTCGATAGCCCGCGGCGGCCACCACAACCGTGCTCAACCCCTGCCGATCCAGCTCGAGAATTGCGTCGTACTTCTCAGGCTCGATTCCCTCCATCGGGCAGGCGTCGATGCCGAGCAGCGCCGCGCTGTTCAGAAAGTTGCCGAGCGCGATATACGCCTGTCGCGCCGCCCAGGCCGTTCGCTGGCTCGCGTCCATGCCGTTGACAATCGCGCCGACCATCATGTCGCGGAATCCCTCCAAAGATTTTGGCGGCACACCGCGAATTTGCGCAATGCGGTCAGCGTATTCCTGGATGTCCTTCTCGGTGAGATGGTTCTTCACCGCGAAGACCACGAGGTGCGAAGCGTCGGCAACCTGGCGTTGACCCCAGGACGCCGCGACAAGTTTTTCCCGCACCCGCGGGTCTTTTACCACGATAAACTTCCACGGTTGCAGGCCGAAAGACGATGGCGTCAGGAGCAGGGCCTGTTCGAGCGCTGCCCAATCCTCGACGGAGATTTTGCGCTGCGCGTCGAACTGCTTCGTCGCGTAGCGCCAATTGAGTTGGTTAATCAGTTGGTCTCGATGAATCGTGTTCATAGGTCGTCAGTTAAGGTCGAACAACAAAACCTGTGACGGTTTCGTTGCAGTTAACTCCACATCTTCGCCGCTTAGCGCCGCCGCGTCTCCGCCACTCAAGGTCTTGCCATTGAGTGAGACCACTCCTTCAGCCACGTGTACCCACGCGTGCCGCTGGTCAGCGAGGTGGTGTTGAACGCGATTATTCGGCTCCAGCTTCGCAAGCCACAGCTCGGCATCCTGGTGGATCGCAATCGAGCCGTCTCGTCCGGCTTTACTGGTCACCAGGTGCAGCTTGCCAGTCTCCGCGTCCTTCAAGGACTTCTCGGCGTAACGCGGCGCTACACCTTTGCGGTCGGGCTGTATCCAGATCTGCAGCAGATGCACCGCTTCATCCTTCGACGGATTGAACTCGCTGTGCTGCACGCCAGTCCCGGCGGCCATGTACTGCACATCGCCGGTGCGGATCACCCGCCCGTTGCCCATCGAATCCTTATGCTGCAGGGCGCCACTCAGGATGTACGTAATGATCTCCATGTCGCGATGCGGATGCGTGCCAAAACCCATGCCCGGCAACACCAGGTCGTCGTTGATCACGCGGAGACTCCGATAACCCATCCATTGCGGATCGTAATAATTCGCGAAACTGAACGTGTGATACGTATCCAGCCACCCGTGTTCCGCATGCCCTCGTTCATTTGCTTTTCGTATCTTCATCATGGCAACACAGTGCCATGCGACCCGTGCCCTTGAGAAAGACCATCTTTCTTGCCTAAGCATAACCAAAAGGCATACTGCCCGCGTGGAACTTCGCCATCTCCGCTACTTCATTGCAGCGGCCGAAGAGGAGAACGTGTCGCGCGCCGCCCTGAAGCTCCATGTTTCACAGCCGGCACTCAGCCGCCAGATCCGCGATCTCGAAGATGAGCTTAGCTTTCCTCTCTTCCAGCGAACCGCGAAGTCCGTGCAACTCACGGACGCCGGCCGCGCATTCCTCGCCGAAGCGCGCGCCGTGTTGAAGCGCGCCGACGAAGCGGTGAACAAAGCGCGTGCGATTGCCACCGGCGGCCGGGGCGAACTCCACGTCGGTTACGCGCCTTCGCCGACTGCGCGAATCCTTCCCGCCACATTGCGTGCCTTTCAAGCACGCATGCCCAAAGTGCGTGTGCGCCTGCACGACTTATCCTCAGAAGAAATGGTGGTCGGGCTGCGCGAGCGAATGATCGAGGTCGCCGTCCTCGTACGGCCCACGCGCGCAATGTTACGCGCGTTGCGCTTCGAAGAACTTGCCCGCGATCCTATCTGTCTCGCTGTCGCGCCCGCACATTCGCTCGCGCGTCACCGAGCCGTCACCCTGGCCCAAATCGCCCGAGAACCCCTCGTCGTATTCAGCCGCAAGGACTACCCGGATTATCACGAACTCCTGGACACCATCTTCGCGGGTACCAAACTCAAACCGCGCATCGCGCAAGAACACGACAGCAGCACCAGCTTGATTGCCGCCGTTCAAGCCGGCGCCGGTGTGGCCATCACGTCTAAAACCCTGGCCTGCTCCACTGGCCCGCGTTTGAAGCTCCTACCCATCTCTCCGCCTCTGCCGCCCCTGGTCCTCGGCGTCGCCTGGCCCAACAACAGCTTGTCGCCTCTCGCGCAAACATTTCTCGACTGCGCAAGACAAAGTAAGCCCGGCGAATAAGCGCCGCGCTTACTTGCCAATCGCGAGCGCGAACTTATCTAAACTCGCGCTGAACTTCGCCGGATCGAAGTCGGGCGACGATTGCGTGAGTTTGAACAATTCGTTGAGATGCGGGTCAGCGGAAGCGTGCGGCTTCGAGGCCAGCAAACGATCCAGCCCGAGGACGACCCGTTCGGCGCGCAACGCCTGCTGTTGAGCGGGGAGGTTCGTTCGAAAATCAGCGCCAGTCTTCGCCAGTTCGCGCACAATGGATGAAGTCATTTCGCCCGACCAGCGCACTTCGGACGCCGAGCGCGCGAGTTTGTCGGCCGCCGTTTGGATTGCTGAGTAATCGGAAGCCTGCACACTACTCAATCGCGGAACCGCACTATCGGTGCCATCTAGTTTTTGCAGTAGCCAGCGAACGGCCTCAGCCCGCGCGACAAGTTTTTCATCAGAGGTAGAGCGCGATGGCCCCATCGCGCCGCCCCCAAGTTGCCAACACATTTCGCGCAGTGCGGCCGCCTGCCCGACCAGCCACGCCTGCGCCCCATGCCAATTGGTTTTCTCCCGCCAGTGCCTGGGTTGCGAAACGCACTGCCCATCCAATTCAAATATCAGTTCGGGATGTCCCGCCTTGAGCAGTGGCTGCGCGACGGTCTGATGACACCCAATGCACGTGTTCGCTCGAACGTACAGATTCTTGAGATCACGCATCCCACTGGTGACGCGATCAGAATGTTTGTAGTCTGGCCGCGTATGGGAACGCAGCCAGTGTTCCGCCGGCCCATGACAACTTTCGCAAGAAACCCCTTCGCTGATTTGGAACCCGGGGCCGCGGAGTGCCGTGGGAACCTCGTGCAAAGGCGCGTGGCACGATGTGCAGCGGTTGTCCGCCGCGGGGTCCTTGATTTGCAGCGCGTCGGCAATCTGTTTGGAGCGCGCGGTTGTGAGGGTTGCGAACGGCCGCTGCGAATGGAAATCCCGCAACGACCAAACAAGAAACTGGTTTTGATTCTGGCCCCCTCCGCCGTGACAGCCTGAACTCGCGCACGAAACTGCCCCAAGATATTTCGCCCCGGGAGTGCGGGCGTCCTCAGCCGCACCCGCGTAAAGTGCAAACACCGTCGTGACGATAAAAAATGTGGCGCCCGTGATTCTGTAACTGAGGGATTTACGCGGCACGGTGAATTTGTTATTGAGGCGCAGCCCTGATGCAACCCCTATTTGACGAACTGCAGAAGCTTACGGCAGGCCAGATCAGTTTGACGCTGGGTTTGCTGCTCGCGGCCGTGCTGCTCCTTCAGGGCCTGACCGAAGTTTTTCGAGCAGGCTTGCGGTTGCGCGGCGAGCGCACGCAACACCGCGTAGCGCTCGAAAAGCTTCGCCTCCAGGTTCGCGAAACGCGGCTCCGATGCGAGGAAGTCGAGCAGGGCAAGCTGCGTTGGAACGGCTACCGAAAGTTCTCCGTTTTCAAAAAAGCGCGCGAGTGCGACGACGTTTGCGCTTTTTACCTCAAGCCGCACGACGGCAAGCCGATCCCGCCATTCAAGCCAGGACAGTACCTCACCTTCGAACTCGACATTCCCGGACGCGATAAACCCCTGGTTCGTTGTTACTCGCTTTCCGATAGTCCGCATCGCTCCGAATACTATCGGGTCACGATCAAAAAGGAGAAGTGTCCCGCCGACCGGCCCGACCTGCCGCCCGGAGCGGCGTCGACTTACTTCACCGATACGGTCAACGAAGGCGATATCCTCAACGTCAAAGCACCGACCGGACATTTTTTCCTCGAACTCGCCAAGCCGAATCCCATCGTGCTGATCGCCGGCGGCGTCGGCGTCACGCCGCTGCTCTGCATGGCGCATGCCGTGGCCGCAGGCGGCTCGAAGCGCGAGGCCTGGTTTTTCTTCGGGGTGCGCAACGGGCAAGAGCACATTCACAAGAGGGAACTGGAACAACTCGCCGCCGAGAACGAGAACATTCATCTTCACGTTTGCTACAGCCGCCCTGGGCCACAGGACGTGAAGGGCCGCGATTACCAGCACGAAGGTCGCGTGAATATCGATTTGTTGAAGCAGATTCTCCCCTCGAACAATTTCGAGTATTTTCTTTGCGGCAATGGCGCGTTCATGAAGGACATCACCGAGGGCCTGGAGGCTTGGGGTGTACCGGAGAAAGATGTCCATTTTGAGGCTTTCGGCCCCGCTACGGTGAAGAAAAAGGCGGCCCCGCTCACCAAGAGCGAAACCACCTTCCTCTCCAAAGTGCAGGTGACGTTCGGCCGCTCCGGCAAAGTGGTGCGCTGGGAGCCTTCCGCGGGCAATCTGCTCGAGTTTGCAACCGCGCAGGGCGTGCGGATTGAGTCCGGTTGTTGCGCCGGCAGTTGCGGTTCGTGCCTCGTCGCCATCAAATCCGGCAAAGTCCATTACCTCAAGCCGCCCGACGCCGAACCAGAACAGGGCGCTTGCCTCACCTGCATCTGCCGCCCCGAAGGCGATTTGGTTCTGGACGCTTAGAAGCGATGCCCCCAACACCATCCATCGTCGAGCGCCCGCAACGCTGGGATGTCGCTTTCGATCCAGCGATGACCGACGCCGACGTCGATCGGCTCATGGCCACCCCGCCCTTCAGCAACATGCCGGTGGAAAAATTCCCAAAGCGAACCCCGTTGCGGGAAATCCTTCGTAACGACACCAGCATCCGCCGCTATCGCAAGGGCGAGATCATTGTGCGCCAGGGCGACTACGGCACCTCTGCGTTCCTGATCTTGTCCGGCGCCACGCGCGTCGTGCTCAAACCCGACTTGCCGCCATCGCTGCTGGGCCGTCAGGCGCCTTCCAAGAAGGGATTTTTCCGTACGCTCGCTCAATTGTGGTCGGAACGCCGTCCGCCGGAGAGTTTTCGCCGCAAGGACTTGCGCCACGACTCCGGGCTGGGCGCGCGGCGCGACGAGGACGAAAATGTGCGCGTCTTCCTCCAGGATTTGCCGCGCGTGTTGGACAAGCACCGCACCGAAGAAATGACCGCAGGCGATTTCTTCGGAGAAATCGCAGCCTTGAGTCGGATGCCGCGCACTTCGACGATTTTCACCGCGAGCGACGAGGCCGAGTTGCTGGAAATTCGCTGGCAGGGCTTGCGCGACCTCATGCGGTCCAGCGACGAATTGCGCAAACACATCGATCGGATCTATCGCGAACGCGCGCTGGCATCCTATTTGCGCGCCACCCCCATTTTCCGGCATCTCTCGAAAGAGCAACTCGCCGATCTCGCCACTCAGGTCCAGTTCGCCAGCTATGGGGATTACGACTGGTCGGGCGATTACAAAAGGCTCGCCAAAGCTGGCAGCATGCGACCCGAGAAGGAACCGGTGATCGTACAGGAAGGCGACTACCCGAACGGCGTGGTTCTCTTGCGCGCCGGCTTTGCGCGCGTTTCTCAAAAGTTCGGCAGTGGCGAACGCACCCTCAACTATATTGGTGCAGGCCAGCTTTTCGGCTTCGACGAGATTGCGCACAACTTCCAGAAGCCGCAGGACCCGGTGCCCTATCAACACACGCTGCGCGCAATCGGTTATACTCACTTGCTAATCGTGCCCACGCGCGTGATGGAACAGCTTGTTCTTCCCACACTCTCGCAGAAGGAATTATCCCGGTTTGCAAACGGTAGGGACGGCGCTCCGCCGCCGTCCGCTCCCCAGCCATCCGCAACCCCCATCGCCGCCGACACTCTCGAATTCCTCACCGCCAATCGTTTCTTCAACGGCACCGCGACAATGGTCATCGACCTCGACCGCTGCACGCGATGCGACGATTGCGTGCGCGCCTGCGCGTCCACGCACGACAACAACCCCCGCTTCCTCCGACACGGCCCATCCAGCGGGCGCCTGATGGTCGCCAATGCGTGCATGCACTGCGCCGATCCCGTCTGCATGATTGGTTGTCCGACAGGTGCGATCCATCGCGAATCCTTCGCAGGACAAGTCGTCATCAATCCCGCCACGTGCATCGGCTGCAAGGCGTGCGCAAACAATTGTCCTTACGAAGCCATTCGCATGGTTGAAATTCGCGACGAAGGTGGCGAATTCATCATGGGCGAAGACCTCAGGCCAATCCTTAAAGCCACCAAGTGCGATCTCTGCGTCGAGAGTTGGGGCGGACCCGCCTGTGAACGTGCCTGCCCACACGGCGCCCTGGAGCGCATGAACCTCAACGATCTCGAATCCCTCGCAGACTGGATGAAACGATGAGCCGCTTCGGTCGACAGACGGTCGTCGGAACTTTCCTGTTGCTGCTCGCCAGCGCAGGCGTGGTGATTGCGCATCGGCGGTGGAGCGAGGAGTTGCCGAACTACGCTTATCTGTCCGGTTGGGTGCTCATGGCAGTGATGATCCTCCTCGCGCTTTACAATATGCGCAAACGACTCCCGTTTCTCTCCCTCGGCAGTTCCGAGGCGTGGTTGCAGATTCACGTCTACGCCGGTTTCTTCACTGTAATCCTTTTTTTGGCCCATCTGAAATTTCGCATGCCTACGGGGTGGTTCGAAGGTGCGCTCGCGTGGCTGTACATCCTCGTGACTGGTAGCGGGATCGTGGGTCTGTTCTTGAGTCGTGTGTTGCCGCGTCGCCTCGCCACGCGCGGCGGCGAAGTCATTTACGAAAAAATTCCTGCGCTCCGGAATGCCCTGCGTCAGGAGGCCGAGACGCTGGTCCTCGCCGGTGGGCCGCAAGTCATTGCGAACTTCTACACCGAGAATCTCCACGACTTCTTTCGACGGCCAAAATATTTTTGGCCGCACCTGCTGGATTCCCGCCGTCCCCTTAACGCCATCGTCACCGAACTCGACGAACTGCGGCGCTACCTGAACGAGGCTGAACGGACCACGTTGGAAAAACTCGCTGACCTCGTCCGCCGCAAGGACGGGCTGGATTATCATCACGCCCTTCAAGTGACCCTGAAGCTTTGGCTGTTCGTCCATCTCCCGCTGACCTACAGCCTCATGATTTTCTCCGTCCTGCACATCATAATTGTCTTCGCCTTCTCCGGCGGCGCGCGATGAGCGAACAACTGCCAGCGCCCGATTTCGATTCGCAGAATTACCAAAGGCCGAATCAAAAATGGATTTGCGGTCGGGCGACAGAAGGAAGTCCCTGTCGCAAAGGTCCTGATAACAAAGGCCGCTGCGGCGCGACAGCCGAGTGCGCTCCCGTGCTGGAGAAAAAGCCCGGCGAAGAAAAAGGACGCTGGCGCTGCACGCGCTCCGGCGGCGCGTGCGAAAGCGGTCCCCTGCCCGACGGAAGTTGTGGGCGGCCCGCCGTTAAATGCGCCCCCGTACCCACGCTCAGAACGCGACGCGGCCAACTGACGCGCGCCGTCATCGTGGCGACCATCGCGCTTCTGCTGATTTTGTTGGGCGGCTCGTGGCGCGGCAGCTTCATCAATCCGGGCCCGATCTCAACCGCGCATTCCGGCGAGAAGTTCGCGTCGATGCACGGCACCAATTCGCAAAGCTGCGCAGCGTGCCACAGAGCGGGAGATTTCGGCCCGAGCGGCCTGATCTCCGCGGCGTGGCACGCGAAGCCCGGACCGTTCTCGCTCACCGAGTTGGCTTATGCCCGGCGCGGAGAGTCGACCGCGATCGACACGGCCTGCCAAAAATGTCACCCTGGCCACGCACTCCATCAGCCCAACGTAGTCCAGGATGTGTCGTGTTCGTACTGTCACCAGGAGCACCGAGGTCCAATGGCTGCAACGACAGATACGCATTGCGGCATCTGTCACGCTGACACCGAGGTGATGCGCGCCGCGTCGGTGAAGGGAACGCGATTGCCGGAGGACGCTTTTCATACCTCCATTACGCGCGATCCAAATGTCTTTCAAGCATCTCGGCCACGAAGCGGATTCACGAATGTGATCCATCGTTTCTCAAGCGATCATCCGGAGTTTCGCCTGCACGCTGACAAGCGCCGCGACCCGAACACGTTGATGTTCAATCACGCGCTCCATCTCACGAGTGACACCATTCAAAAACTGCCGAGTGGCCAGAAGCTCGATTGCGTTTTCTGCCATCAGCCCGAAGCCGCGGGAGTTTACTTTCAGCGCATCCGTTTCGAGAAACACTGCCAGGCGTGCCACTCCCTGCAATTCGATCCCGAAACTCCGGGCCTCACTCTGCCGCACGGCAATCCCGAGTTCGTCTCCGCCTTTCTCCACAGCTTGCCAAGGCAGTATGCAGACGTCGCGGCACGCTCCGGAATCACCCGTCCTGAAAGGCAAACCGAGTTCGCCCGCGAAAAACTCCAACGGCTTCAAGCGCGCGTCGTCTCAGGCGAGGATTTCGAGAAGCGCGTCTTTTTCAGCACCGCGACGAGCGGTCCCGAAAGGCGTGTCGGCTCGGTCAACGGCGCAACCTCTTCGCTCTATTTAGGCTGCGCGTATTGCCACGACGTGACCTCGGGTCCTCACGGCAATCCCGTCATCACCAAACCCCTTGTGTTCGATCGCTGGCTCCCCCGCGCCCAATTCAACCACGCGAAACATTCTGCGGTCACTTGCGGCAACTGCCACCAGGCCGAAGCAAGCCACGACACTGCTGATATCATTTTGCCGACGAAAACTTCGTGCGTAACGTGCCACAGCGCCGCAGGAGGCGTTAGCGATTCCTGCGCGACTTGCCATACCTATCACAGGAAACTATAGCGCCTGCTGCCCAAATCGACGACGTCGGCACCGGCAAGCGGCCGAAAAGTTATTGCAGGGGAGACGGGTTTACGTGCAAACTCCTGCCTTAATCCATGCTCGCCGAGGCGAAATATCCTCATGTGGAATGCCGGGGTTTTAGCCTGATCGAACTCCTGATCGTCGCAGCGCTCATCCTGACCATGTTCGTGATGACGTACGGTTCGCGCACGCGCAGCCGGCAGCAGCGGCAGTTGCAACAGTGCAACCGGAATCTACAGAGCGTTTTCGTGGCACTCGACATTTACGCGAACGACCACGAAGGAATTTTTCCGGTGGTCACGAATGCGCACAGCTCCGAAGCGGCCCTGGCCGGCTTGGTGCCGCGTTACACATCGACGACATCGGCCTTTATCTGCCCTGCCGCCGGGGACCGGGAGTTGCCCAATGGCGAGTCCTTTGAGCGGAGAAGGATCAGTTACGCCTATTACATGGGGCGGCGGCGAACGGATGGCGCTGAACCCTTGATGACCGACGAGCAGGTGGACGCTTTGCCGAAGATCAAGGGACGGCCACTGTTTTCCACGAACGGGAAAAGTCCGGGGAATAACCACAAGAATGGTGGAGGCAACCTGCTCTTCGCGGATGGCCGGGTCGAGAAATCAGGGGCGCTCGCGCCGAGCTCACTGCTGTTGACGCCAGGTGTGACCCTGCTCAATCCGAAGCCATGAACATCAAGATCCAGTGCGGATGCGGCGCGAAGTACTCGCTGGCGATTGAGCCGGAGCAGATGGAAGCGGGCGTGAGCCTGGTGTGCCAGTATTGCGGCGCCGACAACTCGGAAGCGCTCGCGCAAATTCTGCAGCAGCAAATCGCGCGTATGGGAGTTTTGGAGAGGGCTCCGGTCGTCGAACCTGTCCCTGTAGGGGCGGGCCCGGTCGCGAGGGTTGCCGATGTTCCTCAAATTCGCCCGTGCCTGAAACATCCCGGCAATTTTCATATGGCCGAATGCGTCGTTTGTCGAAAGCCGCTTTGTCCGAAATGCCTGGAGGCCTTTGGTTACGTTTGTTCGGCTTACTGCAAAGCGAAAGCCGAAGAAGCGAAGATAGCCGTGCCCAAATATTCGGGGCAGCGGGCCGTGGTGGAGCGCAGGTTTTGGCGCAGCGCGAAGCTGGGCGCGTGGGCCATCGGCGGAGTGGCCGCTCTCCTCCTGGGGGTGTGGGCGTGGTATTCGTTCGTGGGCTCACATCCACGCGTCGCGTGGTCGGTCAAGATGCCGCGGGTCGATAAGGGATGGTGCAAGATCGTCGCTCCGGGCGAACTCCTCGTGTGCCATGGGAATCGCGTGGCCCGATACGACCTGGCCAAAGGACACAAGCTGTGGGAGAGCGCGATCGGCGAAAACAAAGCGGCCTCGGTGGACGACAGCGAGTTTGGTCGCCAACCATTCCGCAAAGTCCAATGGGTTGGCGGCTCGGTCTGGGCGGTGATCGCCGGCGAGCTCGTGCAGCTTGACTGGGCCACGGGCAAGCGCGTTCGCTCCGTTTCCGTGCCGGATCGGCTGGAGCGTTGCGAGGCTTCGGAACACGCGCTTTTATTGGTGACGAGAGACGACCTGGGCCGCCAGACCGTGATGCATGTTGATGGTCGCAGCGGGGAATTGCGAAGCAAACGTTTGCCGTTGCCGGGTGCGTCCACCGATGTACCCCGGTTGGCTGCCAACGTCGCAGAGGAAGGGGGGATGGTCGGCATCGTGCCGTTCGAAAGCGAGCTCGTGCCTGCGGGAGAAAACTTTGTCCTGTTTTCGGTGAAGCTGGTGGAAACGCGAATCACGACTCACCAGGGAACGGCGCAGCCCAAAGGAAAATCGGCCCTCGAGAACGTAAGCGGCGCGAACGCTACCGCAGCGATTCTGGAAACGCTCATCGAGTTGAAGGAAGCGAACAAGGTGCGCTATGAAGACGAAAGCAAATATGCGGTCACATTGCAGCGCTTGCCGGGCGAAGGGGGCGAAGATTGGACCGGCGAAGTAATCGGGCCGCCGTCGCTGTACACGCTGCCCACCGTGGACGTGCTGGTGGCGGGAAAAACGATCCAGATTTTCGACAAGGCAAACAAAAAGCTGTGGCAAGGCGGACTGGCAACTTCGATGGGCAAATCCGTTGCATACCGGCATGATCCGTTCGCGGAAGGTGAGAAAATCGTGCCGGCAGGTGAGAACGGCAATCGGTTGTATTTCTTCGATCCGACCGTCTTGACGTGCTTTGATTTGGCGACGGGAAATGCGCTATGGCGCTTTCAGGCGGGGGGAATCTCGCGATTGGAATTCGATCGCGAAGGGATGGTTTACGTTACTGCGACACGCGGAGGCGTGGGACATCTTCGCGACATCGACCTGCGTAATTTCGAGAAGCGGTCGCATCCAGTGATCCTGAAGCTTGATCCGGCCAATGGGAAACCGCTGTGGGACCTGCCGCGGGATGTGCAAGCCTGCCGGCCGAGCGGCAAGTTCGTTTACGGTCTGGACGCGTCCAAAGGCGAACCGGGAACGTTGGTCCGCCGGGACACGCCTGAATATATGAAGCTGTATCGTCTGGAGAACGATACGGGAATGGTGCGCTGGGAATGCTACGACAAGCGGATGCCGCTAAGCTGGGATTGCCAGGATAATACGATCGCGCTCTTGTTCCAAAACGAACTGCAGATTCTGAGATTCTTTTCGTTGTGAAACCAACCAATGACCTATGAGTGACATCAAATTCTCGTGTCCGGTGTGCGCGCAACATATTTCGTGCACCGCGGAATGGGCCGGCATGCAACTCAAATGCCCGGCGTGCGAAAAAGAAATCGTAATTCCGGACTTGCTCGCGCGTCCTGTCGCGCCGCCGGTTCCAGTGGCCGCAGGGCCGCTGAAGGTCAGCGTCGTTGCTCCTCCTTCAGTGTCGCATGCTGCCCCGCCGCCGCCACCGCCGCCAGCGCCGGCGCCGGCCTATCCGCGACACGCTTTGGCCCCGGCCGAGACCGATTCCAGTTCGGGCAAGGGCCGGCGCATCGCGACATGGGCGGCGGTGATTGTGATCGTGCCGGTGGTTTTGTACATGGCGTTCACGTGGGCGAGTTCGGCTCAGAAGAAAATGAACGTAGCGCGCGAGCGCGACGCCGAAGAAAGCGACGGTGGCCAACTGGGGCACATCGCCGAACTCAACAGCGTGCTGGATGCGACCGACCCGGGCAGAAACCCGCCCCCCACCTACGACCGGGGGGACGATCTTCGTTTCAAGCCGGTGGAAGAAAAGCTTAATCCGCCGATCTGGACGCTCGACCTGGCCGCGGCGAAGGTTCCCTCGGGCAAAGCCAACGGCACGATCTCGGGTTCGCCGTTCGTGGCGGACCGGGCTTATCTGCAAAAGATTCCGACCGGCTACGCCTTGACGGTGAGGCAAGGCATGGGCTTCCAGGCCGAGCGTGAAGTGATGATCAGTTTGCCACTTAAGGCAACGGAAAACCTGGACGGCCGAACGTGGCAAGTGTCGCCGGCCTCCACGAATGGCGGCCTGCGTTTGATCAAGCGATGGCTCGCAGCGGGCCGACAGCAAACGAAGGTTTACACGAATGGTTACGTGATGGTGCTGGAATTTGGCCGCTCGACTATGGATGGCGTGCAGGCACGCCTGTTCGTCGCGCTGCCGGACGACGAGAAGACTGTCGTGGGCGGGTCGTTTGAAGCATCGTATCTCCTCGCGGGCGGCTCCGTGCCGCGGCCGGTCCGCCGCGAACGGGATTACGAAGGAGATTTTTAGGCCGATAGAAATGGGCGAACTATTTTGGTTTTGATTTCGCCGGAAGGAGCGAGACGCTTCCACGCGGACCGCACGCCGATGAACCACTGAGGCAGTACCGGTGCTGCGCAAGAAAATCGTAGGCGCGGCGCAGAATGGGCATGGTGAAGGGGAGGCGGGAGATGAGATAAAAGGGCCATGCCCACCAGATGCGCCGCGCCAGAAAGACGAGGGCGTCGGCGCCGGCGAAATCACGTCCGTCGCGGGTGAGGACGCGCATGCGGGCCAGGAGTTCGTGCTCGGGGAGGTCGAGGCACTCTGTGACCCAGGCGGACTGGAGCGGGGCAAGATCGAAGCCTCGAAGAGTGAGGGTGCGCTCGAAACGGGCGATCCATTTGAGGCAGAAAGGACACTCGCCGTCGTAGAGGACCCAGGCGCGTGGCCAGGCTGGGGCTTTATCACTCAGTTTAGCAATTTCTGAATTCACAGAATTCAATTCACAAAAAATTTTACAGTCCGAGCAGCTTCCGCGCTTTATCACCCAATCGGAGCATTTTCGTTAGCACCGCGGTCGGCCATTGGCGGACCTGGGCATACCAGTTTGTTGTGGTTTCAAAAAATTCGAGCAATTCGCCGAGCCGTTGCGCCGCATGACTTCCCGGTTTCGCCTCGGCAGCGCATTCGCGAAGCAAAGTCACAGTGGGATCGATTTCGCGGCGCTTTCGTTCGTCCAGGACGATGCGGAACATTTCCCAAACATCCTTGAGTGTCTCGAAATGATCGCGTTTGTCCCCCAGGACATGCACCATTTTGACGATGCCCCAGCCCTGAAGTTCCTTGAGGCTGGTGCTGACGTTGGAGCGGGCCACAGCGAGAGTTTCCGCAATTTCCTCGGCGTGGAGGGGTCTGGCAGAGATGTAAAGCAGCGCGTGAATTTGCGCAACCGTTCGGTTGATGCCCCAGCGGGTGCCCATTTCGCCCCAATGGAGGACGAACTTTTGCTCGACTGGCGGCAGTGCTTTCATCAATTTCTGTTAAGACAGAAATACCAGAAGAATGGAGATTTGTCAAGGGCGGGATCCTGAAAAGCGGCGCGGCAGCACCGCACTCCATGACGCTTCGCGAATGCTGTAGTAATGCTGCGTTCAGGGACTGCGGCCGGAAATGAAGAGGCGGTAAAAGCGTTGGGCACGAGCGAGCGAGTCTACGGCCACGGCCGGAATGTCTCCGGCATTGGCGCAGATGTTGGTGAGTGGAGACCAGGCGCCGCTCGTGAGAGAATCACGGGCCTGAACTTCGTAACAATAAGTAGAGGGGACGGTGAAGCGGAGCTCGAACTGAGCATTGGTTCTGGCGGCCGAAGTGATCTGTGGTGACGGGTCCGTGGGCGGAAGCGAGTATTGTATATCCAGTGTCGCCGCGCCGCCGGTCTCGCGCGAACCGAGGCGACGCGCGGTCCGTGGGGCGCCCTCGCCGGAGCTGATCATGATCCAGCCGTCGTTGGTCGCTGCGCCCGAGAACCAGGCTTGAACGTCGGCGGCGAGGCCGGAATCCTGGACGGTGTATGTGCCGAGACCATCCACGTCGACGCTGCCGCTGGGAGCGGAGTTGTAATCCGTACCCGCGACCGAACCGGGCGACGACCAGAGCGTCGCACCGTGGAACTGGGAGTTCCAGGTGGTCTCTCCGGCCACGGCGAGCGAACCCTGATTGCCGGCACCTCTTCCTTCGGTCCACGGTTGGAGGAACCGATGCACGCGGAAGGACGACGCGACTCCTCCAAAAGGCCCCTGAACGACCGTGAACGAGAGCGCGGCCGAATCGATGACGGCGTTGGTGGGAATGCGGGAAAAATCAAACCGGAAGAGGCTGCGAGTCCGCGCGCCGGCGCCCGCCTCAGCGACAGAACCAACAGCCAACCGGCTGACGCCGCCCAGGTTGTTGTCGGGCGCAAATTCAAACAAAGTGGTATCGGCAACCACGGTCAGATTCGTGGTAGCTGCGCGCAAGGAACCACAAAGAAAAAAAGCGGCGACGACGGGAACCAACAGCGTTTTCACAGCATCTCAATATCCAATTGGCGAATCAAATTACGAACTCGAATGAGCTTGCTCGGTTTTCATGCGCTTTGCCATTCTCCGCGGCCAGCAACTTCCTGTACCGGCGGACCGGCTTGTAATTGAGATGCATCAACGCGTGCAAAGGTTCCTTGCGATAGCGCTTTTCGTCGCACTCGCCGTCAGCGGATTTCTTCTTTCGTCGTGCTCGACCCTCGAACGGAGTGTGATCGCGCCGCCCGAAATCGAGGGCGCGACCTTCGCGGGTAACCAGACATGCTACGATTGCCACACGAATTACGCGCGGGCGTTCCCTGGCAGTCCCCACGCGCGCGTACATTTTCAGCCGGCAAAAACGGCGGGAGAGGCGGGCTGCGAGGCGTGTCATGGCCCGGGCAGCAAGCATGTCGCGGTCGGCGGCGGCCGCGGACGCTTCATCGTCAATCCGGGGCGCGATCCTGCGGCTTGTTACACGTGCCATTTGCAAACGCACGCCGAATTCAATTTGCCGCAACACCATCCCGTGCCCGAGGGCCACATGAATTGTGTGCAATGCCACGATCCGCACGGGTTCGACATCATGAAGCCCGCGCGCGGACTTGCGATGGCGCGACTCAATGAGTCATGCGCCGAATGCCACCGCGAGCAGACGAAGCCGCATGCGTTTGAGCACGAGGCGTTGCGCGACGGCTGCATCGTGTGTCATCAGCCGCATGGTTCAATCAATCCGAAAATGCTGGTGGAGCGCGACAACAACTTGTGCCTGAAGTGCCATGCGCAGACGCACAGCACGACTGGGGAGATTTACATCGGCAAAGAGCCCCATGGCGCGCATCTCGCCCTCGGCGGGTGCTGGAGCGCCGGTTGCCACACCGCCGTCCACGGCTCAAACATCAACCCACACCTGAGGTATTAACGTGGGACCATCGCGTGCAACTCTCATTGTAATGGCCGCTGTGGGAGTCGGAGCTGTCAAAGCGGCGAAGGTCGATGTCTCGCGTTTGCCCCCGCCGGCGACAAACATCATCTCCTTTGACCAACACATTCGCCCAATTCTCGAGCGTTCGTGCTTTCGCTGTCATGGGCCGGAACGACCAAAGAGCGGCTATCGCCTGGACAATCGCGACGCAGCATTAAAAGGTGGCGACAATGGCGTCGCCATCGTGCCCGGCAAAAGCGCCGACAGCCCCCTGATCCATTACGTCGCGCGACTCGTGGAGGGCCTGGAAATGCCGCCGAAAGGCAAGGGCGACCCGCTCACCACGAATGAAATCGCGTTGCTGCGCGCGTGGATCGACCAGGGAGTTCCGTGGGGTGCCGAAACCAGCGCTCGATCCAGCTATGTTTCGGTGTCGCCCACGGTACGATGGATCACCGTCGATGGCGATAACAGCACGTTTCGTGAACACACGTGGCAGCGTGAAAGCTTTACCGCCGGGGTTGAGCAATTCGAGATCCGCGAAGTCATCGACGCGCGCACTCGTGTCCTGATTACCGGGCGCGCTTTGCGTGACGAGTATCGCGTCGCGCTGAGCCTGGTGCGAACGGACCTTGGCTTCATTCGCGCAGGCGCGGATGAATTTCACAAGTTTTCGTCCGACGCCGGTGGCTATTATCCAGCCTTCACTCCGTCGGTGTTTGCGCTCAATCGCGATTTGCGACTCGACGTCGGGCGCGCGTGGTTTGACCTGGGGCTTACCTTGCCGAATTCGCCTCGCGTGGTCTTCGGTTATGAATATCAGTATCGCGAAGGCGAGAAATCCACGCTGCAATGGGGTGACGTGACTCAAGGCAGCGTGACGCGGAAGATTTACCCGGCGTACAAACGCATCGATGAAGACGTGCACATTGTGAAGCTCGATCTGTCGCACACGATCGGTGGATTCCTCCTCGAGGACAGTTTTCGCGGGGAGTTTTACGATCTCGAAACGAACCGGCGCAACGTGAGTTCCTTCACGCCCGGAACACCGGGTTCGGCGACCTACCAGCGCATCGAAGAGGGGCAGTCCTATTTTCACGGCGCGAACACGTTTCGCGTCGAGAAGCCGTTCAACGACTGGCTGCTTGCCTCGGCGGGATATCTTTATTCGAGCCTTAACTCCGACGCGGCGCTCCGCCAGAACAACACCACTCCGACGCTGACCTTCGTGACGCACAGTGATCGCATTGTGCTCGAGCGCGATTCGCACGTCGTTAATGTGAGCGCGTTGCTCGGTCCATGGAACGGTTTCAGCATCGCCGGCAACGTGCAGAGTGAGTGGATGCGCCAGGAGACGTTTGGCGGGGGGACTGAGTCAATTCTTCTGCCCGGATTTCCGGCGTTCGATTTTCTGCCGGAGTTCAAGACGGACGTCGATCGCGCGACGATCGAGGAGAGCCTGCGCATGCGCTACACGGGCCTGCCGCTCACGACGTTGTTCGCCGAGGCGCGCTTGCAACAGGAGAGCATCGGGCAATACGAGGAATCCATCGATCGAACCGGGGGCGGCTTTCAGGATTTTCTGCGCGACACCGATGCCTCGAGCGATTTGCGGGACTGGCGAGTCGGCTTCAGCACTTCTCCGTGGACGCGCGCGACCGTCACAGCCCACTTCCGGCAATTCCAAAGGCTCGCGAGCTACGAGCACTTGCAGGACATCATCCCCTTCTCAACACCTCCATCGCGCAACGATGGTTATTCGGCGTTCATTCGGTCGCGCGACGTTACCACCGATGAAATCGATGCGCGCCTCACGCTACGAGCGACGCGATGGTTTAAGACAACCTTGGGCTACAAATACGTGCAGACCGATTATTGGACCGAAACCGATCCGGCCCTCGGCGGCGCGGCATCACCGGGCGGCTGGATTTTTGCCGGCGATCAACAGGCGCACATCTACAGCGCCGGCCTGACGTTGACGCCTCTGCGCCGAATGTATTGGAACACGACGCTGGCATGGCACGACACGCGCACGGCCGCGAGAGACAACAACAGCGCGGCGGTGGAGCCGTACCGCGGCGACATTTACAACGTGATTTCAAGCGCCACCTATGCCTTGACCGAACGTATGGACCTGCACGGCTCCTACTCCTTCACATATACCGATTACGCGCAGGATAATTTCGCGGCAGGCTTGCCTCTCGGTCTGGAATTCCGGCGGCACGGCGTCGAACTGGGCGTCTCACGGCGCTGGCTGAACACGGTGAGTACTCGCCTCCAGTACGGCTTCTACAAATATGAAGAACCCTCCCGCGGCAACTTCACCGATTACACCGCACACGCGATCTTCGCGACCGTCACTGCGCGATGGCCATGAGTTCCACGTTTGCAGCGAAAAGATCGGGCGGCAGAGCGCCACCGAAGTGGATTTGTAACCCCGCGAAACCAACAACTCTGCCGCCCGTCTGCCAACACAGACACCGGCGTCCCTATGCGATAGGACCCAGTGTCATGGCTAATGACCCCTGAGCGACCAATTGGTAACGACCGCGACCTCGAATCTGGTGTTGACGCGTTTTGGAAATTTGGAGACTGTCGCTCCGTCAGCGCAAAGAACATGCGGTCGGTGGCAAAAAGGCAGATGTCGGTTGCGGAAAGGGCAGACATTCAGAAATACTGCGAGGGCAGCATTCCCCCACTCGGTTTTTTGAGCGGCGCATAACCTATGAGCGAGTCCAGACTCTTCGTTGGAAATCTTTCGTATCAAACCATGGAAAATGACCTGCAGGATTATTTCGCGCAGGCCGGGGTGGTGAGTTCAGTCAACTTGATGCTCGACAAGTTCACGGGCAAGTCGCGCGGCTTCGCGTTTGTCGAATACGCCGATCCCGCCGATGCCACCAAGGCCGTGGACATGTTTCACGGCAAGGAATTCCAGGGGCGCGCGTTGACCGTAAATATCGCACGGCCTCGCGAAGACCGCGGGCCCCGGGAAGGCGGCGGTGGTGGTTACCGTGATCGCGGAGACCGGGGCGATAGAGGCGATCGCCGCGACCGGCGATAAGGTAGGGCGCGCTCTCCCCAGCGCATCCTTTCTCTGGCTGCCCGCGCCCGCGCGAATAGCGTTTGACAGTGCGCCGGGGCAATCCTAGTTTGCACTGACTAATTAATTATGGCCGATAATACACCAAATGTTCCGCCCGGCGGGCCGCCCCGCCCCGAGCCGGCGAAGGTCCAGCCCAAGAAAGAGACGGTGCGGATCAGTTTGCCCACACCTCCCAAGCCGACCGCCACGATCAGATTACCGTCTGTGCCTGCGGCTCCTGCGACCGGGACAGCCGCGCCGTCGGCAACAACCAGCGCGCCCGCTCCGCCAAGACCTGCCACAGCCGCTCCCGCTGCGCTGGCCACGGCAGCGCGTCCCGCTCCGGCGACTGGAACAGCTACGCGAACGACTACCACGACCACGACGACCGCTGCCACCACGCGCGCAGTGCCGGCCACCGCGCCGGTGCGTCGAGGGGTTGCTATCAGCGGGCTCGATATGGGACTGGCGATTGCCGCGGCAGTACTGGGGCTCGCGAGCGTCGCGAGCATGCTCCTGTTGCTGAACCTGAAATAACTGTTTTTAACCTCGGTTCGAAACCCCGGGGTGCCATGCTATGTCTTCGCCTAACATTGTTACGTTGACCGTTGAAAATTTCGACCAGGAAGTCATCAAATCTCCCACACCCGTGCTGGTCGACTTCTGGGCCGAATGGTGCGGCCCGTGCAAAATGGTCGCGCCGATTCTTGACGAACTTGCCACCGAGTACGACGGCAAAGTGAAGATCGGCAAGGTCAACATTGACGACCATCAATCGCTGGCGAGCGAGTACGGCATCCGCGCGATTCCAACCTTGCTTCTCTTCAAGGACGGCCAGGTTGCCGACCAGATCGTCGGGCTGCGCAGCAAGCGCGATTTTAAGGCCAAGCTCGACCGCGTCGCCGCATAACCACATCCGGGGGAATGAGCGATGCTCGCCGTACCAACTCCCGGCCGACTCGCTCAACGCGCTGAATTCTATCATCAGCTCGCGCAGCTTACCGATGCCGGATTGACCCTGCGTTCTGCTCTCGAATCGCAGCAAAGCCATCCTCCGGCGCGTTGGCTGCGAGAGCCTGCGAGCCGATTGCTCGGGTTTATCAAGGAGGGCGGCACTTTTGGCGAAGCCGTGGCCGCGTCGCCCAAATGGGTGCCCAGGTTTGACGCCGCGCTGCTCGACGCGGGAGAACAAAGCGGGCAACTCCCTTCGTGCTTCAAGCTCCTTGCGAACCATTATGCGGAACGAGCTCGCCTGGCCCGCGATGTTCTCGCCAATCTCGCCTATCCCGTAATGCTGTTTCACTTCGCGGTTCTGATCGGCCCTTTGCCCCAGCTTGTCCTCACCGGCAACCTGTCGGGTTACTTGCGCGTCATCGGAACGATCCTGCTGCCGGTCTATGCGGTCGTCGTGTTTCTTTTGTGG
>Ga0111538_10004112_pt1 | contig 20275 bp, 13 predicted proteins | sample SoiMethybrSBSTD1_FD_79669 | JGI IMG/M metagenome (GOLD analysis project Ga0111538, IMG submission 79669) | Bulk soil microbial communities from a Populus tree surrounding site in Tennessee, USA - Soil MetaG P. TD hybrid SBSTD1 (version 2)... | ecosystem: Environmental > Terrestrial > Soil >... | reverse complement strand
CGGTGCCTGTCGGCGAAATTGCGTATCCGGAGGCGCACCGGCAGTCGCCGCAGAGATTCTCGGGGTCTCGAGGCGAACTGTGTACCGCAGCGCGCCGGTAATGGATGCGCGCGAGGACCTGCATTGGAAACGAGAGACCCCGAGAATCTCTGCAAGGGGCGAGCTGCCGGCGCGCCGAGGAACGCGCTTGAGCCGACAGGCACCGGCGGCTCCGATCAGGCGAACCCGGCGAATACCGAATCTAGGCGCCGCGGCCGCACCATTCCGATGCGAGGCGCGCGGCTTCCACCAGGCTGTCTGCGGAGGCGGTGCCCTTTCCGGCAAGATCGAACGCCGTCCCATGATCGACGCTCGTCCGCAGAAACGGAAGACCGAGCGTCACGTTGACCGCGAGTCCGCGCGAGAGAAGCTTGACCGGAATCAATCCCTGATCGTGATACAACGCGATCACACCTTGAAAATCGGCGGCGCGCCGGAAGAAGAAGGAGTCCGCCGGAAACGGCCCTTCCACGCTCCAACCTTTGGCGTGAGCTTCGGCCATCGCTGGCCGGAGGATTTCTTTCTCTTCATTGCCGAACATGCCGTCTTCGCCCGCGTGCGGATTCAATCCCAGGAGTGCCAAGCGCGGATTGCGCTCGCCGGCGTACTTCTGCAGACCTTCGCGAGTGAGCCGCATCGTGCGAAAAACTCCCTCGGCGGTGAGCGTTCGCGGAACGTCGGCCAGGGCGATGTGAACGGTGGCGAGCGAGACGCGCAGTGAACCGGCGACGAACATCATCACCACGGGAACTCTGCCGGCAAGCTCGCTCAAGAATTCAGTGTGCCCGGGATGCGAGACGCCTGCGGCTGCGAGGGCGGATTTGGCAAGCGGCGCGGTGACGATCGCATCGACCTGTCCTTCGAGCGCGGCCGAGGCTGCGGCACGAACCGCCTGCGCGGCGATCGCACCGGTGAACGCGCTGGGTTGGCCGAGCGCAAAATCTTCCGGGATCGCACCGGCGTGCACGGGAAGGAGTGCGAGCTCGGGGAGCGGCGTGGCGCCGTTCCAGACCGGCGGAGAATCCAAGCCCGCGGCACGACACGCGCGCGCAAACAAGACCGGTTCCGCCACGACGAGAATGGAGCCCAGCTGCGTCAAACGTTGATCGGCAATCGATCGCGCGATGATCTCGGGGCCAATCCCGGCGGGATCGCCCGCGGTGACGGCGAGGCGCGGCTTCAGCTCCCCGGCTCCGGAAGAATCTCCACGACCGTCTCCGAGCGAATCTTTTCGACGAATTCATCGTAGAGCTTGGCGGTCTTCTCCTGGCGGAGTAAATCCTCGATGCGATCCTTCGCTTCTTCGTACGTCGGCTTGCGCTCGCCCGCGCGGCTCTCGACGCGTACGATCCAGAATTCCTCGGTGCCATCCAAGACCGGCGACATTTGTCCCGGCTCGAGCTGCTCCAAGACGGTACGAAACTTCGGCTCCAGAGATTCGATGGCGACCTTGATGACGCGGCCCCGCTGCGATGCGTCGGAGCCTTCTTCGGATTCGGCTTGCGCGACGGTGACGAAATCTTCGCCCTGCTCGATGCGCCGGCGCAACGCCTCGGTGCGGGCCTTCGCCGAGGATCGCGCCGCCTCTTCATTGCGCAGAAAGACGATCTGGCGCAGATGGAAGCGGTCTTGGTCGCGCTCTTCGAGCTTCAAGATGTGCGTGCCGCGCGCCGTCACCACGACCGCGCTGATCTCGCCGGCCTTGAGCGACTCGACGGCGCCCTCCAAGATCGGATCGAGGTCTCCCTTGCGAAACCAACCGAGGTCTCCGCCGCGCGAAGCATCGGGTCCTTCCGAGAACACCGAAGCCAACGTGGCGAAGTCTTCACCCTGCTGCAAGCGCTTCAGCACGATGTTCGCCCGTGCGGTCGTCGCGCTGTCGGCCGGCGAAAGCGACTGCGCGGCGATGCGAATCCTGCGGATCTCCAACGTCGCCGGAACGGGCGGCAGCTCGGCGGAATGCGCATCCCAATAGGCGCGGATCTCCGGCTCCTCCACACGCGCCTTGCTGCGCACGTTCTTGTCGATGAGTTTGCCGATCTCGATTTGGTCGCGAAGCCGCGTCGTGTAGCTGGCATGCAGCTTGTCCAACGTCATGTTCTCGCGGGCGAGCTGCGCGGTGAACGCTTCCTCGGTTGGGAATCTCCCTTTCAAATCCCCGATCATCTTTTGAACCGCCTCCTCGACCTCTTCGGGAGTCGCGCGCATTCCATCTTCGTGCGCACGCACCAGCAAAAGACGCGACTCGATCAACGCACCCAACACTTGCAGCCGGTACGAACGCAGCGAGTCCGGATTGGAGACATCGAATCCTTCGCGCGCTTGGGCGAGAAGAACTTCTTCATCCACTTCGGAAAGAAGGATCACTTCGTCTCCGACGAGAGCGACGGTGCGATCGAGGACCTCGCCCTTGACGGGAGAGGGAGCGGGTGGCGCCGCGGGAGATGGACCCTGGAGAGCGGGCGCCGCCTTCGAAGAATCCCCCGGCGCGGGCGCAGGAGGCGGGCCCCCTTCTTGGGCCGCGGCAGCGAGAGCAAAACCGCAAAGGCTCGCTACGCATGCTGCCCCTCGCAGGAGGGAGCCCGCCGGCAAACGCAATCGGCTACTTGCCGCCGGTGTCGGTGCTGGGAGCGGCCGCATCTTTCTTCGCATCCGCCGCATCCTTTTGCTCCGCACCCGGCGCGGGAGCGGCACCCGGCGCACCCGTGGCACCTTGCTCCTGGGACGGAGCAGCTGTCGCACCGCCGGTCACCGGCTGCCCGATCAACGCCAACACATCGTCGTGAATCTCGATCTTGAGAGTCTCACGCTGCTTGTTCAGCCATTCCTCGAACGCCTTGTCCCCGCGAGCTTGCACGAGCCGCTGCAGGATGGGCTGTTTCATTTCGTCGAAGGTGGCGACGCGCGGCGCTTCGTACGCCAGCACCTTCACCGCACCGGTTCCCGTTTCGGTCACGACCGGATCGGACCAACCCGATCCCGGCTTGCGCTTGAAGGCGACGTCTTCGAGCTGCGGCGCATAGCTTCCGCGCGCCATGAGCCCGGTCTCTCCGCCTTGGCCTTTGGTGCGCAAATCTTCGGAGAGCTGGAGAATGACTTTCTCTTCCGGTTCTCCGGAGCGGATACGGCGCAATCCTTCGCGCACGACTTCCGGCTTGGCCGCGACCAAGACTTTCATGTTCACGCGCTCGGGAATCTTGAGCGCTTCGGGATTGGCGGTCATCGTGGAGTCGTAGAGTGCCTTGGCCTCTTCTTCGGTGACGTCCGCTTCCTGCAGGAAGCGTGCGTGCACCGTCTCGATGATCACTTGCTCGCGGATGCGAGTGTCCTTGTCCTTCACTTCGGGATTCTTGTCCAAGCCCTTGGCGTAGGCATCGGCGATGACCAGCTCGTTGTCGATTTGCGTGGTGCGAATCAGCTCTTGCAAGCCGCGCCTGGGGAGCTTCGTCACCGGGCGATTGGGCGGAGGCACTTCCTGCATCGAGCGAACGTAATCCCCGATCGTCCAGTTCTTCCCCGAGAACGTGGCCACCACCACCTTCTGCTGCTCCTCGGTCGCATCGGGAATGTGCTGGCGCTCGGCCGGAATCGTGTCGATGTCTTTGCCCACGCTCGCCGCGATCAGCTCATCCAACTGTTTGAGCCCGTCCTCGTTCCACTGCAGATTGGCGTTCTTCTCCAGTTGCGATACGAACTCTTTCATCCGCTCCTGTTCTTTTTGACGCCGCACTTCCTGGCGAAGCGACGGCGCCATTTCTTCCTGCGTTCCGACCTTTTGCGCGACGCGTTCATTCACGCGAATGAGGTGAACGCCGAACTCGGTCTCGATGGGATCAGAGAGCTTTCCGGGCTCGAGCTCGAAGGCAATCTTCTGGAACGTCGGAACGGTGCGCCCCCACTGAATGAGCGGCAGCTCGCCGCCCTTGTTCTTGGACGACTGATCGAGGGAGTACTTCTTCGCCGCGTCCTCGAACGAGATTTTTCCGGAGACGATCTCCTCGCGAATCTTGGCCGCCGTGGGAATGTCCTCGACGAGAATGTGGGAAGCCTTGATTCCGGTCTTGCGCTTCTCGTAGAGGTCGGCGACGTCTTTGCCCAAGACGTCCGTCTTCGCTTCGATCTCATCGCGATAGAGAAGACCGGCGATACTTCCTTGCAGCGCCTTGTCGAGCTGCGCGACCGTGGCTGAGTCGGTAATTCCGCCCAAGCGCTTGCCCTCGGCGAGCAGGATTTCCTTGTTGATCAGATCATTGGCGAAACGGCGCTTGCCTTCGAGAGTGGTGATGTCGGGCCGGCTGGGAGCCGAAATCTTGTTGTAGGCGGAGTAGAAGTCCGCCAGCGTGATCTTGAGGTCGCCGGCGTTCGCGACGACGCGTTCTTCGTCCTTTTTCTTTCCGCAACCCGCGACCAGAGCGAGTGCGAGCGCGCAAATAGCCGCTCTCTTGGCAGCATGAATCAAAGGTAGGCTCCCCTTTCCAGACTCAATTCAACTCATGGGAAACGGTCAAACTAACAGAGGCCCCGCACGCCTGCAAGAGGGCCTCCACCCCATCCAAAAGCTCCTCACGCGAGGATGCTTGTACGCGGACCCGCAGGCCTTCCGGCCCATCGGCTTGAAATGAAATCGATCCACCGGCGGTGCGCACCATCTCGCGCACGACCTCGGGGCGCGGCTCCCGGCCGGGAGTGAAACGAAGCATGGCATCCGTGGCCCGCACCCGCAGTTGGTCGACGCCGGACGATTCCGCCAAAAGACGCAGCTCCTTCAAGCGAAGGAGATTCCGCGCCGGCCCCGGCAACTTCCCGTAGCGGTCGGCCAGCTCCTCTCCCAAGCGGCGCAGCACGTCGAGCGCGGAGAGATCCGCCAAGCGCTTGTAGAAGAGAATGCGCTGATCGGGATCGTCGATGTATTCCTCCGGCAGGTACGCATCGATCTCCACGTCCATCTTCACCGGCACACGCTCTTCCGGCATTTCCTCGCCGCGCGATTCGGCCACCGCTTCGCGCAGCATCTGGCAATACAGGTCGTAGCCGATCGCATTCACGTGACCGGATTGCTCCGGCCCCAAGAAGTTTCCGACGCCGCGAATCTCCATGTCGCGCATGGCCAGCCGGAATCCGGAGCCCAACTCGGAGAATTCCTGGATGGCGCGCAGGCGCTTGCGCGCGATGTCGGAAAGCCCGCCGGGAGGAATGAGCAAGTGCGCGAACGCGCGATGATTCGATCGCCCGACGCGACCACGCAGTTGGTAGAGCTGGGCCAATCCAAACGTATCCGCGCGATGGATCAAGATCGTGTTGACGTTGGGCAGATCGAGCCCCGATTCGATGATCATCGTGGAGACGAGCACATCCGACTTGCGCTCCAGGAACTCCATCATGACCTGCTCCAATTCTCCTTCCGCCATTTGCCCGTGGGCGACATCGAAGCGCAGCTCGGGCGCAAGCTCGCGAAGCCGCTCGGCCATCGCCTCGATCGATTGCACGCGGTTGTGCACGAAGAACACCTGCCCGCCACGCTGGATCTCGCGCAGGATCGCCTTTTTGATCACCTCGTCCGACGTCTCCACTACTTCGGTGATGATGGGCAGCTTGTTCGGCGGCGGCGTATTGATCACCGAGATGTCGCGCAATCCCATGAGCGCCATGTTCAGCGTTCGCGGGATCGGCGTGGCGGTGAGGGTGAGCACATCGACCAATTTGCGCATCTCCTTCAAGCGCTCTTTATGGCGAACTCCGAAGCGCTGCTCCTCATCCACGATCACCAGCCCTAAATCCTTGAAGCGGATGTCCTTCGAGAGAAGGCGATGCGTCCCGATCACGATGTCGACGTTGCCCTGGGCGACCTCCTGCACGATGGCCTTCTGCTCTTTCGCCGAACGAAAGCGCGAGAGCATCTCCACCGCGACCGGATAGGCGCGCAACCGCTCGCGAAACGTGTTCAAGTGCTGCTGCGCGAGAATGGTGGTGGGCACGAGGACAGCGACTTGCTTGCCGTCTCCCACGACCTTGAACGCGGCGCGAATCGCGACCTCGGTTTTGCCGTAGCCCACATCGCCGCAAATGAGGCGGTCCATCGGCCGCCGGTCTTCCAGATCGCGCTTCACCGCATCGGTCGAGGTGCGTTGATCGGGGGTCTCTTCGTAAATGAACGCCGCCTCCATCTCGCGCTGCCATTCGCCGTCCGGCGAGAACGGATGTCCCTCTTGCGACATGCGCGCGGCGTGGATCTCGAGAAGCTGCTTGGCCATCTTCTCGACCGCCTTCTTCGCGCGCGCCTTGGTTCGCTCCCATTGCCCCGAGCCCAGCTTGGTGACGATCGGCATTTCCCCCGATTCGCCGCCGATGTACTTCTGCACCAGATTGAGCTGATCGATGGGAACGTAGAGAACGTCGGTGCCTTGATAGCGCAACAGCAGGCACTCGGTGTCGACACCGGCGGAAACGATGCGGTGAATCCCGTCATAGCGGCCGACGCCGTGCTGCACGTGCACGACGTAATCCCCTTTGCTGAGCGACGTGTAATCGTGAATGGGCGCGCCGCCGCCATAGCGAAACGCGCGATAGCGCCGCCCGGTGCGCGCGAACAGCTCGTGATCGGTGAGCACGACGAGCTTTTGCGAAGGCATCGAGAATCCGCTGCGCAGCGGCGCCACCGCAAAATGGATGCGATCGGAGAGATCCTCGAGGAGCTCTTCCAGGCGGCTCTTCTGACCTTGGTTATCGCACAGAAGATAGACGGCGCTCTCTTCGTCGAGCGTGGTGCGCAGGCGGTCGTGAAGCGCGGAGAAGCTTCCCCGAAATGTTTCCTGCGAATTCACCACGATGCGCTGCGCGGAAATCGCCGGCGCATCGGGCGGGCGCAAGGCGGCTTCGGCGGATTCGCCGGTGAAAAGCGCCAGGCGCAGCGTGCGCCGCCCGCTCATTTCGCCGGCGAGCGACTCCTCGTTGAGCACGACCTCGGAGGGCAAGGGGACATCGCGACCGCGCCCGGCGACTTCGTGATAGGCGGCCTCGGTTTGGGCGATGGTTTCGGCGATCCCTTCCGCAACGCGCCCGGGCTCGTCGAGCACGACGATTCCGCCGCCCGAGAAATACGATAGAAGACTGCCCGCCCCGGGATGGATGCGCGAGAGATAGAGCTCGATCCCTTCCACGAACGGATCGGCGCCTTCGTCGAATGGAAGATCGCCGCGCCGGCGCGCTTCCTCGATCGTTTCCGGTGTGAGCAGCACTTCGCGCTGCGGCAAGACGTCGAGCGCCGCGATTTCTTCCACGGTGCGCTGAGAACCGGGATCGAAGCGGCGGACCGATTCGATGACGTCGCCGAACAACTCGATGCGCACCGGGTGGCGGCTGCCGAACGGATACAAATCGAGAAGGCCGCCGCGCACCGCGTACGCGCCGATCTCTTCGACCAGCCGCTCGCGGCGAAATCCGCGCGCGGCGAGCGCCGCCGCCAGATCCTGCAGCGGAAACTCCATCCCGGTGCGCAGCGAAAGCGTGAAGCGCGCGAAGTCTTCCGGACTCGGCACGCGGCCGGACAACGCGCGCGCCGTCGTCACGGTGATGGCGTTCTCGCCGCGGCGCAGCGCATCGAGCGCGACGATGCGCTCGGCCAAGAGCCCGACATGCGGGGAGCGCGGATCATAGGGAACCACTTCGGTCTCGGGAAAGAACAGCGTGCGCTCTTCGCTCGCGCACACTTCGAGATCTCCCAGAAGCGATTCGGCTTCTTCTTGCGTGGGGACGATGACGAGAAGCGGAAGCCCGGTCTCACGATGCAGCTTCTCGAGGATCATCGCCTTCGCCGAGCAGGCCGCGCCCAGCAGCAGGGCGTCTCGTCCTTGGGCGATTTCGGAGAGAGAGGATTCGATCGCCGGCTCGCGGGTGACGCGTTCCAAGATTTCGCGAACGACGTTCACGATTTCTCTCCTGTTCCTCCGATGCGCAGCGCTCCGCCGGCAACGGCGGTCTCGAGGAGAAGAAACAGCGCCGCGGCCCACAAGAATTGTCCGCCGATCTCGCGTCCCACGCGTGCTTGGCGAACCTGCAGGGCAAGATCTCCGCCGGCATCGAGCACTTGCGATCGCTCCGCGGCGAAGCGCGATTCGATCTCGTCCGGCGCAATGCGCGCCAGATCGCTTTCCGCCGCGGGCACGTTCACGGCGAAGGCCGCCAACGTATCGCCGCGCGAAGAAGTGAATACCCAGAAGCCGGGCTCGCGCGCATCGGACAATTCCACCGCGAATCCGCCGGGGCCGGGCTTCGGCGCGACCGCGCGCTCCTCTCCGCGCGGCGATCGCACCAAGACACTTCCGCCTTCGGGCAACGCCGGCAGCCACACCGTCGCGCCTTCGCCGATTTCAAACGAGCTCGCTTCCTTCGAAGACGATTGCGCCAAATAACGAATCGTCTCGTGCACGAAGGGAAGAAACGCACCGGTCAAGGGAAAGTCGCTCCAGGTTGGATCCAATCCCGAAGTGAAAAGAAGAACCCGTCCCGGCAAGAGCGAGGACTCGGCCAGGGCCGGCACGCCGTTCGAGAAGCTGGCCAACACGGCCACGCCCGCATCGGGAACGAGCGTCAACGCACGGGTGAAGCGCGCATCCTGAATTCCCCCGCCTTCTCCGCGAAACACTTCGAACAACGGATGCGAAGGATCCAAGCGCGCAATCGTAAAGGCCTCCCCCTGCGGTGCGCTGCGCGGCTCGGCGAATCGCGCCGGAAAAAGCTTGGGAAGAAATTGACGCGTCCACTCCGCGCCATCGACGCGCGGTCCGATGAACACGAGCACGCCGCCTCCAGCGGAGAGAAACCGTTTGAGCCCTTCCAGCTCCGGCTCGGCGAGCGATTTCACGTCGGCCAAGACCGCAACTTGCGCCTGATCGGTCGAGAGCAGGGCCAAATCGCCGCGCGCGCCGACGCGCACTTGAAAGCTTCCTCCCGCTTCTCCGGGAGAAATCGCCGAAGCCAAATACTTTTCGGCAGCGGGATCTTCGGCGACCAAGAGCACGGGGACATTGCGATCGGTGCGCAAGATGAAATAGCGATTGTCGTCCTCTTCGATTCCGACGTCGGTGGGAATGGCGATCTTGCCCAAGTGCACGCCTTCCTGCTCGTACGTCGGATGAAAGGCGACCGACACGCGGCCTCCGGAAGGAACTTGCGCGCGCCGTCGATCCACCGCGCGGCCATCGCTCTCGAGCTCGGCATCCATCTCGCGAGAGGCGAACGATTCGGAGGAACCCAACACGGTGCGGATCTCGATCGGCGTTCCCGTCGAGAGAATCTGTCCGGAAGTGTCGATCGATTCCACCCACGCATTGGAGACGTCGCCGTCCCCCGCGACCGGCAAGAGATAGAGACGCATGTGCTCCGGCAACGGCGCTGCATTTTGCGGCTCGGCCCACGAAGCGCGCTGGAAATCGGACAGCACATGAATCTCGCGATTCGGATGGCGCGCCGTCGCGAGAATGCGCCCCGCCTCGCGCACCGCCGTATCGAGATTGCCCGGCCCGAGCCCCGGCTCGGCGGCGGCGATGCGATCGCGCACGAGTCCCAAGTCATGAATGCCTTCGAAGCGATTCTCGTTCGCCGCTCCCGGCAAGAAGAGAAACACCTCGTCGCCGTCGGAGAGCGATTCGACGAGGGCCAGCGCTTTCTCGCGCGCCAAATCGAACACGCGTTTTTCGCCCGCCGAGGCGCGCATCGACAAGCTCGCATCGAGCACGATCGCCGCGGCGACCGAGCCTTTGCCACCGGCGCTTCCCGTTCCGGTGAGCGCCGGACGCGCCATCGCGACTGCAACCGATGCGATGATGAGCATGCGCAGCATGAGCAAGAGCAGTTGGCGAACGCGCACGCGGCGTAGGCTCTTGCGCTCGATCTTGCGCAGGAATTCCAGCGTGGAGAAATCGACGCGGCGCGCGGTGCGCAGATTGAGGAGATGGATGACGATCGGGATCGACGTTCCGAGAAGCCCGACCAGAAACCACGGATTGAGAAAGGTCAACCGAGACGCTCCCGCTTGTCGAGATAGGCCAGAAGCGCGGAGTCGTACGGCGTCTCGGTGTGCATGCCGACGTAATCGATTCCCATCTCCCGGCACGAGAAGCGCAAGGAATCGATCCAACGGCCGACGTTCTTCTTGTACTCGGCGCGAATTTCCCACGGCTGCACGAGCATCTCCCGAGTCGTCTCCAAGTCGCGAAAGATCGCCTCACGCGAGAATCCGAATTCCCGCTCGGCCACGTCCAGCACGTGGAACACGACGACCTCGTGGCGCTTGTGGCGGAAGTGGCGCAGCCCGCGCAGGACTTCGTCCGGCTCTTCCATGAGATCGGAGATCAGGATGACGAGACCGCGGCGCTTCACGCGCTCCGCCAAGCGGTGCAGCGTCTCCGCCAGCGCAGTCTTCTCCGCCGGTTGCGCATTTTCGAGCTCGCGAAGGATGACGTGCAGATGCTTGCCGGCGGAACGAGGCGGCACGAACGTGCGAATTTCCCGATCGAAGAGAAGAATGCCGACCGAATCCTGCTGGCGCAGCATCAAGTAGGCGAGCGCCGCCGCCAAAGTTCGCGCGTACTCGAACTTCGTGACGCCGGTGGAGCCGTAGGCCATCGACGCGGACGCATCGAGCACCAGGTAGGCGCGCAGATTCGTTTCTTCTTCGAATTCTTTGACGTAGTAGCGGTCGGACTTGCCGAAGACTTTCCAATCCAAGTTCTTGAGAGGATCTCCGGCGATGTACGGCCGGTGCTCGGCGAATTCCACGCTGAAGCCTTTGTACGGGCTGCGGTGCAATCCGGCGACGAATCCCTCCACGACGGCGCGGGCGCGCATGTGCATGCCGGAAAGCTTGGCGACGGCAGCGGCATCGAGAAGCTTGGTCATGAAACTCCCGCGGCGACCGGCTCCAGATGCTCGACCAACCGATCGACGATTTGCACCGGATCGATGCCTTCGGCTTCGGCATTGAAGTTCGTCACCAAACGATGGCGCAAGACCGCGCGCGCCACTGCGCGCACGTCGCTCGTGGTCGGCGTGTAGCGCCCGTCCAAGATGGCGCGGGTCTTCGCACCCAAGATCAAATACTGGCTGGCGCGCGGACCCGCTCCCCAACTGACCCAGTCGCGCACGAATTGCGGCGCATCTTCGGCGCGCGGGCGACTGGCTCGCACGAGGCGCACGGCGTACATCACCACGTCCTTGGCGACCGGCACGCGGCGCACGAGATTCTGCAGGCGCAAGATTTCTTCCGCACCCAACACGACGTCGAGATCGGGCACATAGGCCGACGTGGTTTCCTCGACGATTCGGCATTCGTCTTCCATCGACGGATAATCCACGGTGATGTTGAACATGAAACGGTCCAGCTGCGCTTCGGGAAGAGGATAGGTTCCTTCCTGCTCGATCGGATTCTGCGTCGCCAAGACGAAGAACGGCAGCGCCAAGGGATAGGTCTGCCCGCCGGCGGTGACTTCCCGCTCCTGCATCGCTTGCAAAAGCGCGGCCTGCGTCTTGGGCGGCGTGCGATTGATCTCGTCGGCCAGCACGATGTTGGCGAACACGGGACCGCGCAGGAAGCGGAACAATCTTCGTCCGGTTCCTTCTTCGGTCTCGAGAACGTCCGTCCCGGTGATGTCCGAAGGCATGAGGTCGGGCGTGAACTGGATGCGGCTGAATTGAAGATCGAGCACGCGCGCCAGCGTGGAGACGAGAAGCGTTTTGGCGAGACCGGGAACGCCGACCAAAAGGCAATGGCCGTTCGCCAGAATCGCGATCAACAGATCTTCGATGACCTCGGTCTGGCCGACCAGGATCTTGCGGACTTCCTTCAGGATGCGGTCGTGCGCGACCTTCAATTCTTCGACCGCGCGAATGTCCTGCGATTCTTGGGCGTTCAAGAGGAATCTCCTTCCCGTTGCGTGGGGCTCCTCATGAGCCCATGTTTCTCGATCTTCTTGTAGAGATTGCTGCGCGGCATCTCCAACACTTTCGCCGTGCGCTGCACGTTCCAGCCCTGCCGGGCCAGTTGATCGCGCAAGAACTCGCGCTCGGCCATCTCCTTGAAGTCCTCGAACGTGCGCGCGTCGAAGAACGCCGGCCGCGGCATATCGGCCAAAGGCTGCGCCGTAAAGGGGACGTCTTCCGGGGTGAGCCGCGTTCGATCCGAAAGAATCACCATGCGCTCGATCGTATTGCGCAGCTCGCGAACGTTGCCGGCCCAGTCATGCCCTTGCAGGATCTTGAGCGCCGCATCGTCGATCTCGACCGGGGGAATCTCCTCCCTCTCACAGTACAGACGAAGGAAGTGGCGGGCCAAGAGCGGGATGTCCTCGCGCCGTTCCCGCAAGGCCGGCACGTGAATCGGCACCACGTTCAATCGAAAGTAGAGGTCCTCGCGAAAGTTTCCGCGATCCACCGCCGACGGCAGATCCTTGTTCGTTGCCGCCAAGATGCGCACGTCCACGGTCAGCGTTCGCGATCCGCCGACGCGTTCGAAGCGCCCTTCCTCCAACACGCGCAACACCTTGGCCTGCACGGTGGCGCTCATGTCACCGATCTCGTCGAGCAGGAGCGTGCCGCCGTCGGCGCTTTCGAACTTGCCTTCGCGCCGCGCCGTGGCGCCGGTGAACGCGCCTTTCTCGTGTCCGAAGAGCTCCGATTCGATGAGCTCTTCCGGAATCGCCGCGCAATTGAGCTGCACGAAGCGCGCGTCGCGCCGCGGGCTCGCGCGGTGAATCGCGTGCGCCACGAGCTCCTTCCCCGTTCCATTCTCGCCGGTGATGAGCACGGTCGCGTTCGTACCGGCCACCTTTTCGATTTGGCGACTCACTTTCTTGATTGCGGGAGATTGCCCGATCATCTCGAGATTCTTCTCGAGCTTCTTGCGCGCAGCTTCCGTTTCGACGGCGAGCTTCGCCTGCGCCAAGCCGTTGCGAATCGTGAGCAGGAGACGGTCGCGATCGGGCGGCTTTTCCAAAAAGTCGAAGGCGCCGAGCTTCGTCGCTTCGACGGCGGTCTGCACCGTGCCGTGTCCCGAGACCATGATGCACACGAGATCGGGATACGTTTCCTTCGCCCTGTGAAGGAATTCGAGCCCATCCATTTGCGGCATCTTCACATCGATGAGGGCCAAGTCCGTGCGCCGCTCGGCGAGCATCTCCAAAGCCGAAGGACCGTCGGCCGCGCTCTTGACGTCGTACCCTTCGTAGTCGAGGACGCGTTCCAAAGAGCCGCGAATCGAGGCGTCGTCATCGACGATCAGAATGCGGGCCTTGCTCATGTCGTCTCAAAAGTCCTGCGCAGATCGCGCCGGTTCTCGTGGCCTCGGGCTGCGTTGTTCCTCCTCGCCACATCTTTTCATTGATACGCCTTCGTCGTCACGCCTTGCCAGAGGCCACGATCCCTCGGCGGGATCAACACAGGACTTTTGAGACGCGACATGTAGGAACAGAGCAGGGAAAGGGACATGAACAGAACAGGAGCGCGGTCTCATCGGTTCCCGCAATCCTCGAATCAGAGCAAATGAGTGTCGAGATCGCCGCCCCGAATGACCGGCGCTGCTCGGGGGGGAGACTTTTTTCGAGTCGGGGCGGCTGGCCCGGGACCCTGGGGGGCCTTGGGCTCCCCGGCCGCGAAGCGCAGTCCCCCGGGAATCTTGCCGCGGTCCACCCCATACCAAACTTGGCGGCCATCCTTGCGGCACGTCACCACTCCCGCATCCCGCAAAACTTTCAAGTGTTGCGAGATCTTCGGTTGCGGCGCGGCCAAGGCCGTGACCAGCTCGCCGACAGTGCGCTCGCTCTCCCCGAGAATCTGCAAGATGGCCAGCCGTGTGGGGTCTCCAAGCGCTTGAAAGAGGCGAGCCGCCTCTTCGAGATCCGGAAGGGGTTCGTCCTCAGCGCCGAACACGGACGTCATAAAACTTTTCGATTCCAGGAACGAGGTATTCCTCGAAGGCCCGAGCGAGATCGTACTCCGGCGACCAGCCCCAATCGGCTCGCGCGGCGTCATCGTTCACGTCCGCCGGCCAAGTGTCCACGATCGCTTGGCGCTTCGCATCCGGCTCGAACGAGATGTCCGCGTCGGGCCAGCGTGACAACACCAATTTGCGAAATTCCGCAGCCGACGGATTGAAGCTTGTCACGTTGTACGTACGCCAGGTCAGGGAATCTTCCGGCGCATTCTCGAGCAGGGTGAGCGCACGAACCGCATCCGGCATCGCCATGAACGGAATGCGCGTGTCCTCCCGCACGAAGCAGCGATACGGTTCTCCGCGCGCCGCGGCATGAATCATCTCCGGTGCGTAGTCCGAAGTTCCTCCGGTCGGAACGGTAACCGCGCTGATCAATCCAGGAAAACGCAACCCACGAAAATCGACTCCCGTGGTCTTGCCCTGCTGCGCGGAGAGCTGTTTGTAATGGCTCACGTAGTAGCGCCCGATATGCTCGCAATAGGCCTTGTTGCACCCGTACATCGTGATCGGAAGATTCCAGCTCTTCTCCCGCACGCGCCCCGACATTTCCTTCGTATCGAGATCGGGAAGCCCGTACACCGCGATCGAGCTGGGGAACATGAACTTCACGCGCCGCCCCGACCACTCGGTCTGCTCGGCGGCCATCTCCAGAAGATTCAGCGTGCCCTGCACGTTCACGTTGTGCGCCGCGACCGGCGTGTATTCCGCGCGCGTGGAGAGCGTCGCCGCCAAATGGTAGATCGCCACGAACTCGTAGCGGGACACGAGGCGGGCGAACAGCTCCGCGTCTAGAATCGATCCTTGAATCGTATCCGTGCACATCCGGGCCAGATCCGGATCCAAAGGATTCAGATCGAGCGCGATGACCTCACGCCCGCCGCGGCCGGCAAGGTGATGGATGAGACCGTGGCCGATCTCGCCGTTCGCTCCGGTGACGAGCACGACGCGCTTTCTCATGGCGCAGAGCGTAGCTCATCGGCCCATGACGCGCACGCGAGAAACCGTTGCTTCGCTGCCCGGTCGAGTTCACCATGGCGCCCTTCGAACAGAGCACGCGTCCGGAGGCTGAGCCATTCCCAAGATTCGCCGTTTCGAAACGCGGCTCCTTGCGAGTCTTCTGATTCTGGCGGCGGTCCCCTCGCTTCTTCTCTCGTGGATCGCGACCGACCGCATTACCGATTCGCTCGACCGGCTCCGCAATCCCAGTCTTGAAGAATCGCTGGGCATTTCCGCGGTCATGGGATCCGAGCTCGTCGACCGATTGAACCGTGAGGCCGACATCCTCACGACGGAAATCGGCGGCGCACAGGCTCTGCACGATCCCGCGGAAGTGCGCGAGCGTTTTCTCGATGCGCGCGGCTTCGATTTCTTGGCGTGGAGCTCGCGCACGGGAACGCAAACCGTCATCGAGCGCGAATCGAAGGAATCGGGGCGGGGCGTGCCCACGGCGCTCGAATGGGAAATGGTGGGGCGCGGCGAGATGCCGCCCTTGTCGCGCGACGAGACGCTGCGTTTTTTCCGCGCGCTTCCTTCGGGAGAAGGACACTTGGCGCTGGGGCTGCGCGTCTCCGATGAAGTTTCGCGCGCACTGGCCGCCGGAGACGAGACCCTCGCCCGCTATCTCCAGCTCGAGTACTTCGTCGAGATTCAGAAGAAGGTGGTGTGGATCTCCTGGGCGGCGATCTTTCTCGTCACCGCCGGCGGCGCCGCTTTGGTGGCGCGCTTCACCGCGCGGCGCATCGGGCGTCCGGTGGGCGAGCTCGCCCGCTCCGCGGATCGTCTTGCCGCGGGGGATCTCTCCCATCGGGCCACGGTGCACGCCGAAGACGAGATCGGGCATCTCGTCACCTCGTTCAATCGCATGGCCGCGGAGATCGAGCGCTCGCGCGCCGATCTCTTGCGCGCCGAGCGCATCGCGGCCTGGCGCGACGTCGCGCAGCGCATCGCCCACGAGATCCGCAATCCGCTGACGCCGGTGAAGCTCGCCGTGCACCGGCTGCGCGCGCGCGTCGACAAAGATGCCGAAGCGCAGGAGTCGCTGCGGTCCATCGCAGAAGAAGTGGAAAGCTTGCAGCGCATCGCCGAGACGTTCTCCGAATTCGCGAAGCTTCCCGAGCCGCGCTTCGAAGCGGTCGATCTGGCGCACATCGCGAAGAGCGTCGTCGATCTGTTTCGCCCCACAGCGCCGCAGATCGCCTTCGAGATGGAAGGAAATCCCCAGATGCCGGTCCTGGCCGACCCCGATCAGCTGCGGCGGGCGGCCACGAATCTCGTGAAAAACGCGATCGAGGCGATCGGCGATCGTCCCGGCCGCGTGCGCGTGCGCGTTCATTCGCAAGGCGGGCTGGCCCGCCTCGAGGTCTTGGATGACGGCCCCGGGGTTCCCCAGCAGGTCCGCACCTCGCTCTTTCGTCCGGGCTTCACGACGAAATCGGGCGGATCGGGATTGGGGCTGGCGCTCGTGCACCGCATCGCCCGTGATCACGACGGATCGCTGCGCCTGGGGGAGAGCCCGGGAGGGGGACATTTCATCATCGAGATCCCAACGCGAATCTGAGATATCCTTCGCCCGATGCGCCCCATTCTGATCATCGACGACGAAAAGAATATCCGCGCCGAGCTTTCCGGTCTTTTGGGAGACGAAGGCTACCGCGCGATCACCGCCGCTGATCCGAACGAAGGGATCCGTCTTTTCCTCGAAGAGTCGCCCGATGTGATTCTCTTGGACGTGCGGCTTCCCGGCCGTTCGGGTCTCGATCTCCTGGAAGAGATTCGCCGCCGAGATGCGGAAGTTCCGGTCATCGTGATGTCCGGACAGGCGACGATCGACGCCGCAGTGCGCGCGACGAAGCTGGGTGCATTCGATTATCTCGAGAAGCCACTCGATCCGGACCGCCTTCTTCTGACCGTGCGCAATTCCCTCGAAACGGGACGCCTGCGGCGCAAGACGCGCGAGCTCTCCCGCGAGGTCGCCGGCCAATTGGGCATCGTGGGTGCGTCGCCCGAAATCGAGAAGCTGCGCACCGAGATCGAACGCGCCGCGCGCGCCGATGCGCGCGTGCTCATCACCGGAGAGAATGGAACCGGAAAGGAAATCGTGGCGCGGGCGCTGCACGATCGCAGCCCGCGGGTCGCGGGGCCCTTCGTGAAAGTGAACTGCGCCGCAATTCCGAAGGAGCTGATCGAATCGGAGCTCTTCGGACATGAGAAGGGCTCGTTCACCGGCGCGCACTCGCGCAAGATCGGCAAGATCGAAGCGGCCGACGGGGGTGCGCTCTTTCTCGACGAAATCGGCGACATGTCGCTCGAAGCGCAGGCCAAGCTCTTGCGCGTCCTCGAGGAAGGCGAAGTCGAGCGCGTCGGCGGCAATGAGCCGATTCGCGTCGACGTGCGCTTTCTCGCCGCAACAAACAAAGATTTGGCGAAGGCGATCGATGCCCAAACGTTTCGAGAAGATCTATTCTATCGCCTGAACGTCATTCCGATTCGCGTGCCGAACTTGGCCGAGCATCGCCAGGACGTGCCCGCGCTCGTGAATCACTTCCGCAATCAGTTCGAACAGGAAACCGGCCGCGCGCCGCGCGCGTTCACGAAAGAAGCGATCGAAACATTGGTCGAATGGCCGTGGCCCGGCAACGTTCGCGAGCTGCGCAACGTCGTCGAGCGGCTCTCCATCATGGCGGAAGGCGAGACGATCGAGGCGGAAGACGTCGATGCGGTCCTGCGCGAAGCGCGCACCGGCTTCGGCCAGCGCTCCTCCACCGAACGGCCGGCGCATTCGCGTTCGTCCTTGTCCGGCATCGAGCCGCCTTCCTTGGGACTTCCCTTGGCCGAGATTCTCGAGAAGACCGAACGCTCCGCGATCCGCCGTGCCCTCGAGGAGGCGCAGGGAAAAATCAGCGAAGCGGCCAAGATTCTGGGGATGGATCGGGCGAACTTGCATCGCAAGATGAGACGGCTCGGGATCGGCCGGGAAGGCGTGTCTCCTTGACCCGAAGAGGTCCAAGAGACAGCGGAGCTGGACCCGATTTCGATGCCGATGGGACGCGCCGCCCCATGGAAATCCCGTTTTTCGAATGAATTTGCACCTCGTGGCCGGTGGTCCGCCCTTTGCTCGAAATCATTGCGAGGGGGCGATTTCCCGCGCCTCTTCAGTCCCATCCCGCTGCAAGAGGGGCTGTTTTTCGATGATTCCTCCGACCGGGTCGCGGAGCGGACTTCCTCTCGCCACGCTCGCCATCCTGTTCGCATGCGGCAGAGCTTTCGCCGAAGTGAACAACGATCCCGGCGACGTTCCCTACCCTTCCGAAGACGCGTTCAAGGGAATCGATTTCGAGATCGCGGACGACTATCGCGATTGGCAGCCTCGCGCCGGTGCGCTCGGTCCGTTCATGACCGAAGACGGCGTGACGTTTCGCTGGACCGATGTGAGTGCAAAGACGGTCAGCATCGTCGGCGATTTCAATGACTGGAAAGTGGGCGCGGATCCTCTCGAGAAAGGCGAGCTCGGCATCTTCAAGACGACGATTCCCATCGAAGACGGCGGCTGGCGTTATCTGTTCGTGGTGGACGGCGTGTGGCGGAAAGATCCCGAGAATCCGGCGTCGCGCGCCGCGCCGGAAGGCATTCGCCCGATCTTGGATTCGCAGGACGAAGGTCCTCGCGATGAGACTTCGTACCTGCGCGTGAAAAACGGAGAGATCGTCGTGCCGCGCAGAGCGCGCACGCGCGATGTGCGCGCCGGGCTCACCGGAACCTACGATCGCGTGAACGCGGTCGCGCTCTTGGGGAATCTCACCTACAACAATCCAACCGAGCTGCATCCTCGATTGGATTTCGGATTGGGCTATTCCTTCGGCCGGGAGCGCGTGCTCTATGAAGTGGGCGTCGTGCAGCCTTTCTTCAGCGGGGGAGTTTGCGATCTCGGGGCCTCCGTCTACCGGAGCAATGCCACGTCGGATCGAGAGCGCGTCGGCGATGTCGAGAACACCTTGGCGACAATCTTCTTTCGCGAGGATTGGCGCGACTATTACGAAGCCGAAGGATTCGCCGCGACCGGCGGATGGAACGTGACCAAGCACCAACGCCTCGGAGTGCGCTACCGCATGGAAGATCATCAAGCGGTTTCCAAGACGACCGATTGGGGATTGTTCCGCGCCGACAAGGACATGCGCGAGAACCCGGCCATGGACGAAGGGCAGATGCGCGCGCTCGCGCTCACTTACGACATCGACACGCGCAACGAAGAACGCAATCCGACCCGGGGCAATCGCGTCCGCGCGCTCTACGAGTGGGCGGGAGAAGAATTCGGCGGCGACTTCCAATATCGGAAGGCGGTGCTCGATCTGCGCCGCTATCAAGAGATCTCCACCGGCTACTACGCGGACTTCCGCGTGGCCGGCGGGCATCTCACCCACGGAGAGCGCTGGCTCGAGACCGGAGCGGGAGGACTCACCGCCGGCGTCGCCAAAGAAGAAGGCTGGAGCGCCTATCCTTTGCAGGAGAGGTTTTACTTAGGCGGCGTCGGAACGATGCGCGCCACGAACTTCAAGTCGCTCGAAGGCGACCGCATGCTCCTCGCCAACGTGGAGCTTCGCGTGGAGGTCGTTCGCCATTTCCAAGCCGCCGTGTTCGCCGACATCGGCGACGCGTGGGCCTCGCAATCCGCCGACCCCGACATTCACACCGATGCGGGCATCGGCTTCCAGGATTCCGAAAGCACGTTTCGCGTGAACATCGCCACCAAACTGGATCGCGACTCCGACGACGTCTTCGTCTCCTGCCGCATTCGCCGCATGTTCTAGCCGGTGGTGCGACTCGCTATTTCGGCACATGCGAAAGTACGAATCTCCGCCATCCGAGCCGTCAGGCCTCTCGGCGAATGGCGCTCCTCGGGGCTCAAGAAATCTTTTTCATTTTGGTATCGGGGCTTCAGTGAAGCCCCGAGGAAATTGTTCGCCCCTGCGGTGCACTGATTTCGCCGAGAGGCCTGCCGGCTCTTTTGGGCGGGCATCGAATGTACGCCTCGAGTTGCGGACACCGAAGTGCAGCAATGCGGGCCCAACCGGAGGCTCATCGGACGGAGGAGCCCCGAAGAACATGCAGGAGCCGTGCGGGATCCCCATCGTGCTGCCGACGACGAGGCGCCGCTCGAGCCTTCCATGTTTCCTTCGCCGGTTCGCCGCAGGAGCAAGCCGGTGCCTTTCGGCGAAATCGCGTATCCGGAGGCGCACCGGCAGTCGCCGCAGAGAT
>Ga0111538_10004110_pt1 | contig 20279 bp, 9 predicted proteins | sample SoiMethybrSBSTD1_FD_79669 | JGI IMG/M metagenome (GOLD analysis project Ga0111538, IMG submission 79669) | Bulk soil microbial communities from a Populus tree surrounding site in Tennessee, USA - Soil MetaG P. TD hybrid SBSTD1 (version 2)... | ecosystem: Environmental > Terrestrial > Soil > Tree... | reverse complement strand
TCATCGGTCCTCGTCAGGAGACTGTGCAAGTCGTGGCCGGTGCCGGCGACGTAGGCGCTGATCAAATGGCGTTCGAGCTCGGCGAGCGGCTCATGAATCTGATCCGCGTTTTCCAGGTTCGTCATAGTGCGACCTCCTGCAGTGCGCCCCGCACGACGCCAGGGATTCTAGCCTACGCGAAATATCACGCACAGGCAGCGGGATATTCGGCGACCCACCGAATAGATTGCGCGGTTTGTCCCCTCGGCCTCACCGCGAATCATGGCCATCGGCTTGCAGCGATGAGCGTATGGAGGCCTCATGGATACCCGCACCTCGTATCTCGGCCTGACACTTCCGCATCCGTTCATCGCCGGAGCGTCTCCCTTCGGCTATCACCTCGACACCATCAAGCGGCTCGAAGACGCCGGCTGCGCGGCGATTGTCCTTCACTCGTTGTTTGAAGAGCAGATCACGCGTGCGCATGAGGGACACGTCGCGCATATGGATGTCTTCGAGTGCGACTGCCCTCCGGCGCTCAAGATCTTCCCCGCGCCCGATGAATACCCGTTCGGGCCGGATGAATACGCCGAACACATCCGACGAGCGAAGCAGACCGTCGCGATGCCGGTGATTGGATCCTTGAATGGCCGGACGCCGGAAGCCTGGCTGAAGTATGCCAGCGTGATCGAGCAGGCCGGGGCCGACGCGCTGGAACTGAATCTGTACGACATCCCTGCAGACCTGTCGGTGCCGGCAAGTGCCATCGAGGATCGGCTTGTCTCCGGCGTAAAGGACGTCGTACGGCTGCTGAAGATTCCCGTCGCCGTGAAGCTGTCGCCGTTCTTTACGGCGCTTGGCAGCCTGGCTCGTCAACTCGATGCCGCTGGAGCGGGCGCCCTGGTGCTGTTCAACCGGTTCTACCAGCCGGACATCGACATTCGTACGATGACGGTGGCGCCCCAGGCGCAGCTGTCAACGAGCGGCGAGCTGCTGCTTCGATTGCGCTGGGTGGCCATCCTGCATGGCCGCATACGGCCGTCACTCGCCCTCACTGGCGGCGTCGCTGTGCCGGAAGATGGCATCAAAGCGATCCTCGCCGGCGCAGATGTCGTGCAGATGGTGTCCGCATTGCTGCGCCATGGGCCGTCGTTTGTCGGCTCGGTGCACCAGGCGCTCGAGCGCTGGATGGCGTGGCAGAAGATCGATCGGCTGGTTGACGCGAGAGGACTCGTGAGCCTGCGAGCGATGGAGGATGGCAGCTCGTTCGAGCGCGCGCACTACATCCGTGCGCTGCATAGCTGGACGGCGTAAGCGCGCCTGCGTCGCGGCGACGCTTGTCAGTGCGCGGCGGGTGCGATAGGCTGGGGCACTGACTGGAACCGGTTCCAGTCGTTACCCAGCCCCACGAATGAGTCACGCGAAGACCGTGTCACTGCGATCGGCGGCGCGAGCCTCCTTGCTCAAGAAACCGACGATCCGCGTCGTCGCGGCCAAAGCCGGCGTCGCGGTCAGCACTGTCTCCCGCTATCTGAACGACGACTCTGTCAGCCCGCGGATGAAGGCCCGTTTGTCGCGGGTCATCGAGTCGCTCGGCTACAAACCGTCGCGAACGGCGCGAAATCTGAGCCTCGGTCTCAAAGGCTGCATTGGCGTCGTGGTCGATTCCATTCAGGATCCCTGGTTCACGCAGCTGCTCACCGGCATGGAGGAGGAGTTGCAGTCGCGCGACACGAGTCTGATGCTCCTCAGCCTCGAGTTGAGGGATACCTACGACGCGACGATCGCCTTCGAGTGGATCGACGAGCGACGAGTGGACGGGTTGATCATCGCGAAGTGTCACCGGCGGGACAAACCGCTCCTGGACGCGGCCATGGACGCGCGGCTGCCCATCGTCGCGGTCGCGCCGGACGAAACGCTCACGGACGTCGCTGTCGTGCGGGCCGACAATATCGCCGCCGGGCGTACGCTCGCTGCGCACCTCGCCGCGCTCGGTCACACGTGGGTGGCGTTTGCCGGCGGGCCGCGCGCGTCGATCGAGTCTCGCCATCGCCTGCGTGGGCTGCGCGAGGAACTCGCCACGCGCGGGATTCGGATGCGCGACGAGGACGTCTGCTTTTGTGCCAGCTACGAAGCTGACGAAGGCGCCGCGTTCGCCGACACGTTCCTGCGGCAGGCGAGCCGTCCGACGGCGGTGGTGCTGGGCAGCGACGCGCTGGCGATCGGCTTCATTCGCGCGGCGCAGCAACGCGGCGTCCACGTGCCCGGCGATCTGTCGGTCGCGGCATTTGACGGCATTCCGGAAGGGGCGCGGTCGTGGCCGGGTCTGACGACGATGGCCCAGCCGATGCGGGAGATGGGCCGTGATGCCTGTCGTCGGTTGTTCACGGCGATTACCGCGGTCGAGGAGCGGACGGTTGTGCAGCAGTACTCGATGACGCTCGTCGTGCGCGAGAGCACGGGCGCGCCGCGAGGTGCGTCCCGCCCCTAAGGGGCCCCGCCACCCCGAGTTGACAACGTGTCGCGGGCGGTGGTACAAGGCGCCCCATCCTGGAACCGGTTCCATCAAACCTCCTCAGCCGGCTGGCCGCGGGGGCCGCGCGCGACGAGGAATGGAACCGGTTCCAGCGTCCGTGCCGGTCCGGCAGGCCCTGATCGTCCGCAACGGCCGTTGTCGGAAAAAAGCTTTGATGTAAACGGTAACAGTCGTAGAATCGCCCGCGTCCGCCAGGCTCGGCTGTCGTGGGCTCGTCAACGGCGACAGACTGCGCGCAGGTGGTGGCGGGGTTCGCACATCGACCGGTTCCAACTTCTCGGTATTCGCGGGGGCGGTGCATGTCTAGGGATCGATTGCTGGAAGGAGGATCTATGCGGTTCGTCAGACGATTCGGGCGCGGATGGAGGCCTGTTCTGGTGGCCCTCCTGTTCGTCGCCTACCCGGCCTCTCCTCACGCCCAAACGACAAGCGCCTCCGTGGCGGGCGTCGTCCAAGACGCACAAGGCGGCGTCCTGCCCGGCGTCACCGTGACGCTGACCAGCCGCACGCAGGGGAATGCGCTTACGCAGGACACCGATTCCGGTGGCCGTTTCGTGTTTCCCGTCGTCCGGCCCGACACGTATACGCTTCGTCTCGCGCTGCAGGGTTTCAAGGCGATCGAACGGACGAACCTGGTCGTCAACGCGAGCGACAAAATCGCGATGGGATCGTTGACACTCGAGCTCGGTAATCTGGCTGAAGAAGTCACCGTGTCGAGCCGCGTCACCCAGCTGCAATCGGCGAGCGGCGAGCGCTCGTTCACGCTCGAAAGCGAAACGCTGAAAAACATCGCCAACAACGGCCGTGCGCTCTTCAATTTCGCGACGCTGGTGCCAGGCGCGCTCTCACAGAACAACGGCAATGCGGAGCTGGCACAGGTGAGCAGCTTCACCGTCAACGGCCAGCGGCCGAACTCCAACAACATCACGATCGATGGCGTCTCCAACATCGACACCGGCGACAACGGTGGCAACATGGCGACGACCAACATCGACGCCGTCGCCGAGTTCAAGATCCTGACCAACGCCTACCAGGCCGAGTTCGGACGCGCCGTCGGCGGCCAGCTGCAGGTCGTGACCAAGAGCGGCACGCAGCGCTTCCACGGCTCCGGCTATTGGTACGGCCGTCGCTCGGACTGGGCGGCGAACTCGTATTTGAACAAGCGCGAGACGCCGGAGCTCCCGAAACCCGAGACCTCACGCAATGACCGCGGCTACACCGTAGGTGGACCGGTCTCGTTCCCAGGGTTCAACGAGCGCAAGAACAAGCTGTTCTTCTTCTGGAGCCAGGAGTTTCAGAAGCGGCAGGACCCGGCAGCCGTGCGCCTGACACGCGTGCCGACGGCCCTCGAGCGTCGTGGTGATTTCTCACAGAGCGTGGACAGCAGCGGCAACCCGTTTCCCTACATTCGTGATTACACCACCGGCCTGCCGTGCAGCGCCGCCGATACCCGCGGCTGCTTCCAGGACGGCGGCGTGCTCGGACGGATTCCGGCCAACCGGATCTATGCCCCGGGGCTCGCAGCGCTCGGCATCTTCCCGGCGACCAACTTCTCGGGCGGCAGCGGTCTGAACTACACCAGCCAGGTGCCCAACGAGGCGCCACGGCGCGAAGACCTGCTGCGCATGGACTTCCAGGCGACCGACAGCTGGCGGATCACCGGTCGCTATATGAAGGACAAGGAAGAAATCCTGCAGGCGTACGGCACGACCTGGGCAGGTAACGGCAGCGATCAGCTGCCGACGCCAACGCTGTTCGTGCATCCCGGCTCGAACTACATGCTCTCCGCGACGGCCGTGTTGAACAACAGCACGACCCTCGAGCTCAGTTGGGGACGCGCCGCGAACTCACTGAACTACGACCTGCAGAGGCAGGAGCTGTTCCGACAGACCGCGGGGGTGGGGGGGCTGCCGCTGCTGTTCCCGAACGCCTTGCAGGCCGACTACGTGCCCTGGTTCGAATTCCGCGGCGGTCGCACCGGCAACGCCGGCCAGTACCAAACCGATCGCGGTCCGTTCACCAACGAGAACATCACCCACGATGTCATCGCCAACATCCTGAAGGTGAAGGGGGCGCACGTCTGGAAGGCCGGGTTCTATTTCCAGAGCAGCTACAAACCCCAGAGCATCTTCGCCAGCTTCAACAGCCGGATCAATTTCATTGACGACGGGAACAACCCGTTCGACACGGGCCTCAGCTACGCGAACGCGGCGACCGGCGTGTTCAACGTCTACACGCAGGCCTCGAAGTTCGCGATCCCGGAATGGCGGTACAAGAACGTCGAGTGGTACCTGCAGGACAACTGGCGGCCGAGCGGTAACTTCACGCTCGATTACGGCGTGCGGTTCTACCGGCTGACACCGCAGTGGGACACCACGCTGCAGGCCTCGAACTTCCTGCCCGAGGAGTTCAGTGCGGCTCAGGCGGCCAAGCTGTACAGACCGGTGTGCGTCGGCGGTGCGCCGGGTGCGGGTTGCTCACGACGGGGCATGGATCCGGCGCTCATCGCTCAGGGCGTGGTCCCGACCCTGGGCAACACGGTCGAAGAGCGCTTCATTGGGCGGCTCACGCCCGGTTCGAACCGCTTCAACGGTTCGTTCCAGGCGGGTCAGGGCATCGATGAGCAACTCCAGTCGGGGGCTGCCTTCAGAGTCTCTCCGCGCATCGGCGCGGTGTACGACTTCTCGGGCGAAGGACGGACAATCATCCGAGGCGGCTACGGGATCTTCTACGATCGGCCGCAGGGAAATCAGGTGTTCGACATGATTTCCAACGCGCCGGGCGTGTTGAACTCGTCGATCCAGTGGGGACGGCTCGGGGACGTATCGTCAGGGGCCAGCGATCCGTTTCCGACGCTGGCGCTGAATCCGTCAGCGTACGACTTCAAGCCGCCGCGCGTCGATCAGTGGAACGTCGGCGTGCAGCACAAGCTGTTTGAGCAGTACACGCTCGACGTCGCCTACGTCGGCTCGAGATCCACCGACCTGTTGCGGCAGGTGCAGATCAACGCCGTGCCGTTTGGCGGGACCTTCCAGCCGCAGAACCAGGATCCCACCCGTGTCCCGAGCACGACTCCTGGGGCCTCGGCGCTGCCTGCCGACTTCCTGCGGCCGTACCCGGGCTACGGCAACATTCGCATGTGGGACTACAGCAGCTATGGCGACTATCGGGCGCTGCAGACCTCAGTCACTCGCCGGTACGATCGCGGCGTGATGCTGTCTGGCTTCTGGGTGTGGAGCAGGGCGCAGTCGCTCAACAACACAGACGGCGCTGCCGGTGTGCCCAATCTCAGTAAAGAGGAGACCAAGCGGATCGACTACGGAATCGTGGACTACGATCGGACGCACAACTTCACGTTCAACGCGATCTACCAGATCCCGAACGGGACCTCGAGCAGAGCGCTCGGGATCCTCGCCAACGACTGGCAGATCTCGGGCGTGTACCGGTGGACGAGCGGCCGGCCCTATGCCGTCAACTTCTCGATTCCCGGCATCGGCGCGGCAAACCTCACCGGGACGGACGGCAATCCGAACGCGCGGATCGCGATCACCTGCGACCCGGGCCGCGGATGGAGCGGCGATGAATTCCGGCAGTTCAAAAACCCCGAGTGCTTCGCGCCGCCGCAGCCGGGCAGCAAGGGCGACGAAACACCGCGGCTCTTCGCTCGCCAGCCACCCCTCAACAATCTCGACTTGTCGATCTCGAAGAACTTCCAGACCGGAGGGGGGACCAGGTTCGAGATTCGGCTCGACCTCTTCAACGCGCTGGACACTGTCCAGTTTACGACCGTCAACAACACGGTGAACTTCAGGAGTCTGACGGATCGGACCATCACGAATCTGCCCTACGACGCGGCAGGGAACCTGACGCAGCGGAACGGATTCGGCACCATCAGCGGCGTCGCTGACCCGCGCCAGCTCCAGATCGTCACTCGCGTGACGTTCTGAAGCGGTTTCACAAGACCGCAGCGCGAGGGGTATCATCCTCGCGCTGCGGCGACCCATGGATGTAAAGAGTCGTTGGATCCGCGCGCGCGCGATCGTGCTCGCCGTCTCTGCCTTGCTCGGTGCGATCGGCGCGTTCATGCCGACCACGGCGGCGCGGCAGACCGCGGCGCAGCCGGCACGGGACGCGCAGGAGCGCACGCGCCTTCTGCAGGCACAGCGCGACGCGGTCAGCCAGCTCCAGCAGGCGGCGCGTTCTGACGCAAGCGCCGATCAGGTTCAACGCGCCCTTCAGGCCGCCAGTCGCAGTCTCAACACGCTCGGCGCAGCGACAACGATTCTCGAGCCGTCACTGCGAAACGATCTCCGTCGTTCGGCAGCGGACCTCGCCTCGCTCCCACCTGCAGACACTCGACGCGTCGCGTCCGCGACACGCTCCACTCTTGCGCTCCTCGACAAGGCGCGAGCACAACTCGAAGCCGACGTCGCTCGTGGTCTCCCGTTTGAGGGCAGCTTCAGCCAGTCGAAGCCGAAAGAGCCCGCGTCCGGTGGCCATGCCTCAGCGATGGGACCGGCGCCGCCGAACGTCACGGTCCCCGATATTGGCGCGGGGGTACCAGTCACCTTCGCCGTCGGCGCGCAACTGCCGTGGAAGATGTATTGCGGCGGACCCACCAAGGATCACATTCTCGAATCGTCGTGCGGCGGCGTCGCCCTGTTCGACTACGACGGTGATGGACTGCTCGACATCTACCTGACGACGGCGGCGGAACTGACCGCGACGCGTGAGCGCGTCCCGCATCGCAATGCGCTGTATCGCAACCTCGGTGGGTGGAAGTTTGAGGATGTCTCCAGTCAGTCGGGCGTCGATCTCGCCGCCTGGGGCAGCGGCGCCTGCGTCGGCGATGTCGATGGCGACGGCCGACTCGATCTCTACGTCACCAACTGGGGTCCGAACGCGCTGTTCCGCAACCGTGGTAACCGTACATTCGAGAACGTAGCGGCGGCCGCGGGGGTCGCTGCCGGCGGCTGGAGTACGGGCTGCACGTTCTTCGATGCCGACGCCGATGGCGATCTCGACCTCTACGTCGCCCGCTACGTTGAGACGACGTGGGAATCCGTCGGGAAGGCTCAGCGGACGCTGCGCTGGCGCGGTGGGCCACAGATCATGGTCGGTCCAACAGGACTTCCCGGCGAGGCGGATCTGTTCTTCGAAAACGTCGGCCAGGGTCGATTCGTGGAGACGGCGGACCGGCACGGCCTCACCGATCGAACGCGCGCCTACGGCTACGGCGTCGTGGCAACCGACTACGATGACGATGGGTTCGTGGACCTGTTCGTCGCCAACGACTCGAACCCGAATCTCCTGTATCACAACCTCGGGAACGGCCGTTTCGAAAGCGTCGGACTCACGGCCGGCGTGGCCGTCAACGGCGACGGGCGCGCTCAGGCAGGCATGGGCGCTGACGCCGGCGACTACGACGGTGACTCACGAGTCGATCTGGTGCTGACGACGTTTGCACACGATCGCTACACGCTGTATCGCAGCGTCGATGGCCAGCACTTCGAGGACGCGAGCGCGGCGGGGATTGCCGCCCCGACGTTCGTTCGCATGGGCTGGGGCGCAGCCTTCCTGGACGCCGATCTGGACCGCAGACTCGATCTGTTCTTCGCCAACGGCCACATCTTCGCCGACATCGATAAGTTTCCGCAGCTGGGCGAGACGTACCGGCAAAAGAACCAGCTGTTCTTGAATGTCGGCGGACGATTCCGCGATGTATCGGATCGTGCGGGTGCCGGCCTGCAGCTCGCCGCGGTCGGCCGCGGGCTCGCCGTCGGTGATCTCGACAACGACGGCGATCTCGATGTCATCGTCAGCAATATGGACGGTGCCCCGACGTTGCTCGAGAACCGCCAGCAGACGCGGCGTCATTGGCTGGCGGTGCGCGCCGCGGCCCCGGCCGGAAACCGGTTCGCGATCGGCGCAAAGGTCACCGTCATCGGCGGCGGCGCGAAGCAGATCCGCGAGATCCGTTCAGGCGGGAGCTTTCTCTCACAGAACGATCTGCGGGCGTACTTCGGGCTCGGCGATTACGCCGGTCCCGTGGACGTGGAGATTCGCATGCCAGGTGGGCGCCGCTGGGAATGGAAACAGCTGCCCGGCGACCGCCTGCATCTGCTCACGCTGTCCGAATCCGCGGCCATCCCGCAACCTGGTCGCGGCCGATGAATCGCGAGTACGCATCTCGGACAAAGCGGCTCTTGCTTGCGGCCGCCTTGTCAACGCTTGCCGTCGTGACGGGCACAGCGCAGGTCGAGCAGAGTGCCAATTACCGGCCTGACCTTGCCGTCTCAGACGCGCTGAAACCATTCATCACACAGCTCGAGCCAGGAAGCGATGGGTTCCCGCTGGAGCGTCAGGCGAAAGAGCTCGAGGCGCGACTGCGCGAGCTGTCGGATGCGCTTCGTGGCGGCGGGCCCCAGGCACTGGGTGCCGCCAATCGCCTTCTCGGGCCGGATTTCCGCGGCGCACGTCTGCTGCCGATCGACGCCGCCACGGACGGTGGAGCAGCGCTCGACGTCAAACGGGCGACGGATCTGCCGCGCGAGGTGACACTTGACGCTCGCGCATTTGCCCCGGAACTGCAGCGGCTGATCGGCGAGTTTCGCGACGTGATCGTTGCGGAGTTCCTCATCACGGCCATCGACGCAGATGGTCCGGCTGAGTCGCCGTCCAGCCTCCGCACGACCGTGCGCTACGACATCGTCGGCGGCGGGACGAAGGCCTACCGCATCGAGCACGTTGGCGAGTGGGAGATGAGATGGCGGCGCAGCCCCTCAGGTTGGCAGGTGTTTCGATGGCTGCCCACGTCGCACCTGGTCAGCCGCGCCCGGCGCCCGGTGTTCACCGAGATCACCGAAGCGGCGCTCGGCCGCATCGACTCGTTCCGCCGCCAGCTCACGATCGATCTCGACTCGTGGATGGCCACGTTCGACTCGGTCCTCACGCGAGACTCGAACGGTCATCACGGTATCTCGGTCGGCGATGCCGACGGAGACGGATTCGATGATCTGTACATCGCCCAGCCGGCCGGCCTTCCCAATCGTTTGTATCGCAATCGCGGCGACTCGACCTTCGAGGACATCACGGCCGACGCGGGTGTGGCGGTTCTCGACGACACCGCACAATCGCTCTTCGCCGATGTAGACAACGACGGTGATCAGGACCTCGTCGTCGCGACGTCGAGCGGCTTGCTGCTGTTCGTCAACGATGGCAAGGGCCGGTTCACACTCGCGGCAGATGCCTTCCAGCTCGCCCAGCCGTTTCAGGGCGTACTGACGTCAATGGCGATGGCCGACTACGACCGCGACGGCTTTCTCGACCTGTATGTGTGCGTGTACTCCTATCTCTTCGGCGCCGGCGAGGACAAGGCAGGCACGCCCGCACCCTACTACGACGCGCGCAACGGACCGCCGAGCGTGCTCTTCCGCAATGACGGCCACGGCCGATTCGTAGACGTCACCGCCGCGGCGGGACTCGACACCGGTAACGATCACTATCATTTCGCGGCGGCCTGGGCCGACTACGACGGTGACGGCTGGCCCGATCTGCTCGTGGCGAACGACTTCGGCACCAAGAACCTCTATCGCAACCTCGGGCCTCGTAACGGCACCGTGAAGTTCGAGGACGTCGCCGCCGCAGCCGGGCTGCTCGATCACGGCGCCGGGATGAGCGCCACATTCCTCGACTACGACAACGACGGTTTGCTCGACATCTATACCGGCAACATGTGGAGCGCGCCCGGGCTGCGCATTACCTCGGCGCCGACGTTCCTGCGCGATGCGCCGCAGGAGGTGCGTGCACTCTATCGCCGGCACGTGCGGGGCAATTCTCTGTTCCGTAATACCGGGAGTGGACGCTTCGAGGACAAGACACTCGCGGCGCACGCCGAGATGGGGCGCTGGGCGTGGTCGTCGGATGCGCTCGACTTCGACAGTGACGGCTGGGACGATCTGTACGTCGTCAACGGCATGCTGACGCGCAAGGCGCCAGCGATGCCGGCGAGCGACCTCGAAGGGTTCTTCTGGCGACAGGTCGTGGCCCGTTCACCGCTCACGAGAGTGCCCGGCACCCCCTACGATGACGCGTGGCGGGCGATCAATCAGCTGTTGATCCACGGCTCAATCGCGAGCCAGCAGCGCAATGTGTTCCTCCGCAACGACGGACATGGCGGCTATGACGAGATCTCCGGCGCGGTCGGCCTCGACCTCGATCAGGACGGTCGATCGTTTGCGGTGCTCGACGCCGACAGCGATGGCGATCCGGATGTCATCGCGATGGCCGCTCGACAGGCGCCGCAGCTTCGCGTCTTTCGCAACGACTTCGAGACGAAAGCAGCGTCGATCGCCGTGCGCTTGCGCGGCACCACGAGCAACCGCGACGCGATCGGCGCCCGCGTGACGGTCGAGACCGATCGCCTCAAGAAGACGAGGATCGTGCAGTGCGGCTCCGGATTCCTGTCGCAGCATTCGAAAGAGCTGGTGATCGGTCTTGGCGCCAGTGGGCGAATCGTGAAGCTCACCGTCAGCTGGCCCTCGGGCGAGACACAGGTGCTCACCGATGTGCCTCTGAACGCTCGCGTGCGAATCGTCGAAGGGCGTGGCATCGAGATGGACGCCTTCACGCCCCGATCGACGGGGACGGTCTCCTCGTCAGCCCCCGCTCCCTCGTCTTCGCCACGCACGACGTGGATGTACGAGCCGTTTGCGGCGGCGGAGGTTTCACTGCCGGATCTCCGCGGTGAGCCGCGGTCGCTTGCCGGGCTGAAAGGAAAGCCGGCGATCGTCCTCTTGTGGTCGCCGAAGGTTTCGCTGGCGCGCGCCGCGCTCGAGACGCTCGAGCGCGGTGCGCAGACGTTGACGCGTGCCGGCGTGGGATCGCTGGCCATTGCCGTTGATGCTCCGCCGGATCAGATCGGCCTCAGCTACGCGATCCTCAACCGGCATCTGTTCATGAACCGTCAGGACCTTCGCCTGCCCACGGGCCTGCTCGTCGATGCCGGTGGCAATGTCGTGAAGGTCTATCGTGAACGCGTGGACGTTGACGAGATCGTGGCGGACGCGGGCGCGATCGAGGTGCCGCCCGCCGAACGCCTGGCTCGAGCGATCCCGTTTCCTGGAACGTTCTATTTCGGGCTGCCGCTCCGCAATTACCTGCCGTACGGCAGCGAGCTGCTCGACAACGGGCTCGAGCGTGCTGCCGTGACGGCGTTCGAGCGCGCGGCCCAGGCGAGTCCGGGTGCGTCCACGTTGTATCGACTCGGCACGCTGCTCGCCAGAAGCGGTGAGACCGCCAAGGCCCGTGCCGCGTTCGAGAACGCGCTCACCCTCAAGCCGGATCTCGCCGAGGCGAGCAACGATCTCGGAGCATTGCTCGCACGGGGCGGCGATGTTGACGCGGCCATCGCCCGGTTCCGCGCGGCGCTGGCGGCGATCCCCGAGTACCCGGACGCGTTGAACAATCTTGGCTATGCGCTTCTGCTGACCGGCCGCGATCAGGACGCTCGCGCGCTGTACGAAAAAGCGCTGGCGCTGCAGCCCGACTTTCCCGAAGCGCTCAACAATCTGGGCCTGCTCCTCGGCCGCGCCGGCGACCTGGGGGGCGCGGAGCGCTATTTCCGCGATGCGCTGGCGCGCCGCGCCGACTACGCGGAGGCTGCCAACAACCTCGCGCTGGTCCTCGCGTCGCGCGGGCAGACCGATGCCGCGGTGACCCTGCTGCAACAAGTGCTGCAACGGACGCCGGCCTACGAGGCCGCGTACGTGACGCTGGCCAAGATCCATTTCACCGCCGATCGTCCGAACGACGGAATCGCGGCGCTCGAACAGCTGCTCAAACAGAACCCAAATCATGCCGTGGCTCTCGAACTGCTTCGACAGTGGAAGGGACGCTGATCCGGATGATGCGATTCGGCGATTCGAGGCTCGTGCTCGCACTCGTGGCGTGGTTCGCGGTCGTGGCGTCACGCGCCGACGGCCAGGTTCGCCTCATCGGCGATCCAGTGGATGTCTCGGAGGACTTCACAAAGCCGGAGAACGTGTACTTCGTGGCGGGAGCCGTGAAGGATCTCGATGCCGCGGCGGGGACCGGCCGTCTGGAGTGGCGGCGTCACCGCCGCCGTGTGACGCTCGATTTCAACCACGCCGGCTTTGGCTTCGCACCCGACACCGGCAACGAGTTCCCGCCGGACTATGCACAGCATCCGGTGACGTCGTTCGCGATCGAGTTCGTGACGCCGCGGACGATCAGGCTGCGGATCGCGACCCGGGATCCCGCCCCGCCGGCCGAGCCGTCGTTGATGCTCGTCGGCGCGCCGAAGCGCGACGGGTCGTGGACGCACGAGGCGAAAGGCGGCACAGTGACGTGGCGGAGCGAGGCGGGCTCGGTGACGCTGACGCTCGATCCGTGGCGAATCGAGATCCGCGATGCACAGGGCCGGCTGCTGACCTCCACCCAGACGCTGGATGCGATCCGCAGCTACTCGTCACCGGTGCCGTTCTCCTTCGTGCGGCGCGCTGCCGATGCGTCCCGCCGCCTGGCGGCCGTCTTCTCGCTTTCGCCGGACGAGAAGATCTTCGGCGCCGGTGAGTCGTTCACGCGCCTCGACAAGCGCGGGCAGAAGATCATCCTCTACACGCGAGACGGTCTCGGCGCGCAGGGCCCGCGGATGTACAAGCCGGTGCCGTTTGTGCTGAGCAGCCGCGGCTACGGCATGTTCGTGCATACGACCGCGCCGCTGACGCTCGACATCGGCAGCAGCTTCGATCACAGCCACGTGATCTACTCGGCCGACGACAACTTCGACTTGTTCGTGTTCCTCGGAGATCCGAAGACTGTGCTCTCCGAGTACACCGCGCTGACGGGCCGAAGCCCGATGCCACCGCTCTGGTCGTTCGGTCTCTGGATGAGCCGCATCACCTACAAGTCCGAAGACGAGACGCGCGAGGTTGCGAAGAAGCTGCGCGGGTATCGGATCCCCGCTGACGTGATTCACCTCGATACCGGTTGGTTCGAACAGGACTGGCGCGCCGACTACCGGTTCTCGGCGACGCGTTTCCGCGATCCGGCGCGCATGATCGCGGACCTGAAGGATCAGGGATTCCGGATCAGCCTCTGGCAGGTGCCGTACTTCACTCCCGGCAACCCGCTCTACCGCACCGCCGTTGACAACGGCTTCGTCGTCCGGAACGCCGAAGGGCGAGCAGCCACCGAGGACGCGGTGCTCGACTTCAGCAACCCGAAGACGATCGAGTGGTACCAGGGGTTGCTCGGTGGACTGCTGAAGCTCGGTGTGGGGGCGATCAAGGCAGACTTCGGCGAAGACGCTCCGCTCGAGGGCCTCTATGCGTCCGGTCGCACCGGACTCTTCGAGCACAACGCCTACCCCCTCCGCTACAACAAGGCCGTGGCCGACGTCACCAAACAGATCACTGGCGAATCGATCATCTGGGCGCGAAGCGCGTGGGCAGGCAGCCAGCGATATCCGCTGCACTGGGGAGGAGACGCGGAGACGACTGATTCCGGCATGGCGGGGACGCTGCGCGGCGGACTCTCGCTGGGTCTGTCGGGCTTCACGTTCTGGAGCCACGATATGGGCGGTTTCGTCGAGCGGACGCCGCGCGAGCTGTACTCGCGGTGGGTCCCATTCGGAATGCTGACCTCGCACAGCCGCGCGCACGGCCAGCCGCCGAAGGAGCCGTGGGAGTACGACGCCGGGTTCGTGGACGAATTCCGTCGCGCCGTCGAGTTGAAGTACGCGCTGATGCCCTACGTCTACGCGCAGGCCAAGGTCGCATCGGAGCGCGGGCATCCAGTGCTGCGGACGCTCTTCTTCGAGTTCCCCGACGATCCCACCTCGTGGATGATCGAGGATCAGTACCTCTTCGGAGAGGATCTCCTCGTCGCGCCGCTCTTCGAGCCCGGACGACGCCGGCTCGTCTACCTGCCGCCGGGATCGTGGGTCGATTATCAGAGCGGCGCATCGTACCAAGGTGGCCGCTGGCAGACGATCGAGGCTGGGGCGATCCCGATCGTGCTGCTGGTCCGCGGCGGTGCGATCCTCCCGCACGCAGCGGTCGCGCAGCACACCGGCGCGATCGATTGGAGCAAGATCGAACTGCGCATCTACGGCGCAGGCGCTGAAGCGAGGGGAGTGTTCGCCGTCCCCGGTAGCGACCCGCAGACGCTTGTCGCCGTTCGGCGCGGCAGCGGCTACATGCTGAAAGACGATCCGCTGCGCGGCAAGGTGACCTGGACGATCGCGCGTCGCTGACGCGCGCGTCAGGCGAGATCGAGCCCGTTGAGATGTCCGGTGGCGTCGCCGAAGTTGTCCATGCGTACGCCCATGCGATCCATCATCGTCAGGAACAGATTGCACATCGGCGTCTCGCGGCGATACACCACGCGGCGCCCGGTCTTGATGAACTTCCCGCCGCGTCCGGCGATGAGCGTTGGCAGGTCGTGGTGGGTGTGCGCGTTGCCATCGGCAAGGCCGGCACCGTAGACAATCATCGAGTTGTCGAGGATCGAGCCCTCGTCCTCCTGCGACGCCTTCAGTTTCGCCGCCCACTTGCTGAACTGCTCGACGTGATAGCGGTTGATCTGCGCCACTTTGTCCATGAGCGCGATCTGATTGCGGTGATGGGTCAGCGGATGGTGGCCATCAGGAATCCCGATCTCGCGGTAGGCGCGTGACGTGCCCTCGCGCGTCACCAGGAAGGTGACGACGCGCGTCAGGTCGGCCTGGAAGGCGACGGTGATCATGTCGGTCATCAGGCGGAAGTGCTCGGAAAAGTCGCTCGGCACGCCGTACGGCTTGTCCATGTGCGGGTCAACGGCGCTCTCGCGCTCGGCCCGTGCCAACTGCTCCTCGATGGCGCGAATCGACCCGAGATACTCGTCGAGTTTGCGCTGGTCGGTCGGACCAAGCGCGCCGCGCAGCGATCGCGCATCGTCGCTGACGAAGTCGAGGATGCTGCGGCGGTACAGCGTGCGTCGCGCCTTGGCGTCGGGCGTCAGCTCGGCGCCGTCGCCGAACAGCCGCTCGAAGAGCGCGCGCGGATCGAGAATCGGCGGCAGCGGCTGTGTCTCGCTGCGCCAGGCGAGATTATTCGTATACGCGCACGAATAGCCGGAATCGCAGTCGCCCGCTTGCCGGGCGTCCTCGAGTCCGACCTCGAGCGACGGGAAGCGGGTCTGGGTGCCGATCTGGTTGGCCACCAGCTGATCGCAGGACACGCTGGCCTTGATGTTGGTGACGGTCTTCTTGACCTGCACACCGGTGAGATACGAACCGCAGCAGCGGCCGTGATCGCCGGGGCCGTCGAGGAGTGCGCGGCCGGTGTTGTGCGTCAGGTTTCCGAGCAGGAGGACGTCGTCTTTGAGCGGCGCGAGCGGCGCCAGCGTCTGCGGCAACTCGGCGAGCCTGCCTTCGTACGCCGGGTTCCAGTGCCGCATGTCGATGCCGTTCGGCACGTAGACGAACGCCATGCGGACCGGCGGTTTGCGCCGCTGTGCGCGGGCGAGCGCCGGGGTCATCGCGTCGAGGAACGGCAGCGCGACCGCGGTGCCGAGACCACGGAGGAACGTGCGCCGGGGCAGCGATTGGCGTGTGATGTACATCAGCGTACCAGCGGTGCGTCTTCACCGCGCCTGGACTGGAAGGGGAGACTCGCGACGATTTCGCGAATCATCGTCTGCAGCCGGTAGCCGTCGGCAGCGACCGTGCGCTGGATCGACTCGACCGCGCTGCGATCGTACGGCTGCAGGCTTCGGCGCAGCGCGTAGGTCAGCATCCTGGACGTCAGCGTACGCGAGAACTGTGGCAATTGCGAGACCAGAAGTGCCCGCATCTCTCCGGGCGTGGCGAAGCGCTGCCCGTCGGGCAAGGTGCCGGTCGCGTCGATCGGGAATGAGCCGTCGGCGTCGCGCCAGCGGCCGATCGCGTCGTAGTTCTCGAGGCCGAAGCCGAGTGGATCCATATTGCGGTGGCAGGCGGCACACGTCGGGTTGGCGCGATGGGCAGTCAGCTGTTCCCGCATCGAGCGGTTGCCGTCTCCCGCCGAGTCGCTCAGCGGCGGCACGTCATCGGGCGGTGGAGACGGAGGGATGCCGAGGATGTTCTGCAGCACGTACTTGCCGCGAATCACCGCGGACGTGCGCGTCGGATAGCTCGACACCGTGAGCACTCCGGCATGACTCAACACGCCGCCGCGCCGATCGGTCGTCAGCTCGACGCGGCGGAACTCCGGGCCGGAGACGCCGGGAATGCCGTAATGAGCGGCGAGCCGTTCGTTGAGAAAGGTATACGACGCGTTGAGAAAGTCTGTGATCGGTCTGTTCTCGCGCAGCACGTGGGCGAAGAACATCGTCGTCTCGGTCTTCATCGCGTCGCGCAGCTGAGGCGTCCATTCCTTGAACAAGTCGGGATCCGGCTTCACGCTGTCGAGGTTGCGCGTCTCGAGCCACTGTCCGGCGAAGTTGGCGGCGAATTCAGACGCGCGGGGATCGGCGAGCATGCGATCGACCTGCGCGGCAAGTACCTGCGCCTCGTTCAGGCGTCCCGTCTCCGCCACCGAGAGCAATTCCTCGTCGGGCATCGAGCTCCACAGGAAGTAACTGATGCGCGATGCCAACTCGAACGGCGAGACCTTGTGAACCAGTGTGGGATCGCGCGGATCCGGATCGCGCTCGATGCGGAAGAGGAAGTTCGGCGACACCAGCAGCGCCTGAATGGCGAGTTGTATCCCGTGCTCGGCGGATTGGCCGGACGAGGTGCCGAGATCGGCGACGCGCATGAGTGCGTCCACTTCCCGCTGCGCAGGCGGGCGCCGGTACGCCCGCCGCGCGAGGCGCGCGACGATCTGCTCCACACAGGCGCGGCCCGACGCGGGATCGCAGGTCAGAATCCTGCGGCGGCTTTCCTTGTCGGGCGCCGGCGCATGCGGTCCAACGAAGATGATTGCGTCGAGGAACTTGTTCTTGCGCCGATCGTACGCAGCCTCGTTGGGAAGCGTCTTCACGAACTCGTCGCCGATGAAGCCGGCCCGAAACACATGATCGCCTTCCGGCAGCGTCAGCTTGAGCTCTTCTTCGGAGTAGGGATCGAAGTACACCAGACCAGACGGTTTGGTCTGCACGCTCTTCGTCGCCAGCAGTGTGCCGTCCATCCAGAAACCGAGCGTGACGGGCGCCGCGTCGCGTCCGTCCACTGCCGGCCGCTCGCCGGGCAGCCCAAAGCGCACCACGTACTCGCCACCGAACTCGATCCGGTGCTCGGCTTCGATCGTGCTGCGATCGAGACGACGGATCCGGCCATCGCGGGCGCGGTAGTCGGCTTCGATCGCTTTGCTGGGAATGGCCGTGGACACCGCCCAGGCCGCGATCCGTTCGGCGGCTGCGAGGTACCGTTCCATCAGTAGCGGCGACACCGTGAGGAGATCCGCCATGTTGTCGAAGCCGTCGCCGGAATCGTCGGCGGGGAAGTACTTCTCAGCGCGGAAGCGAACGCCCAGCAGGTCTCTAATCGTGTTGGTGTATTCGTTGCGATTGAGGCGATGGGCCGTCATCCGGCCAGGATCGGCCGGCGCGGCGGCGTCAGCGCGTTCGAATGCGCGGTCGATGTAGGCGATCATCGACGGCAGTTGTGACGGGCGGGCAACGGAGGCTGGTGGCATGTCGCCCGCGCGCAGGCGCCGGAGCACCTTCTCCCACGCCGGGCGCTGCTGCGACAGCGAGGCTGCCGACATGATGCTCGTGACGTTGAGGCCGCCCGATGCAAGTCGATCGTTGTGGCAAGTGGCGCAGGTGCCTTTCAGCACGGGCACGACGAGGCTGTCGAATTCGTCTGACTGACCGGTTACGCGAGCCGGCTCTATCACGACCAGAGCAAGCGCGACGACGATACCGCTCACGGCGAGTGAAATCGTTGGACGCATATCAGACTGCCGGCTTCGGACCACCGCGTCCCGGCCGCGGCGGCGGCTGCGCGGTCACCATCTCGATGTACATCTGGAGCACGTGTTCCTTCTGATTAGGCTTGACGATCAGGTGTCGATGACGGCCGTCTGGCGCAGGCGAAAACGTGGTGCGGCCGTCATGAGCGACCGTGATCGTTCCCGGTGGCGAGAGGTCGAAATAGGGCTCATCACTGCCGACCGCGTGGAGCACGGCAGCGAGCGTTCGAGAAGGGGCATCGAACGGCATCGGCCGGAACGCGCGATACGCGTCTACGATCGGGTGATGCCGGGCCCAGGCCGTTCCTGATTCGAGCCTCGTTCCTGGAAATGGCAGCGCGTCGCTCAACTCCGTTCCGGCCATGACGAGGGGCGATGGCCATTCGGCGAGCAGCTTGCGAAACCCGGCCACGTCGCGGCGGATGATCGGATCGACGGGTCCGGCTGCAAAACGTCCCGCGGCGATGCTCAGCATGCGCGCTTTTCTGTTCGCCCAATCCCGGCCGTCCGGCCTGGCAATGACTCCGAGAAGATTGACGGGCGACCCCGCCACGATGACGAGGGCGTTTTGATCGAGCTGTGCGCTGAGCGCATTACGAATGAGCGCCACCGGGTCGGCGGTGTCGTTGAGGGCGGTCAGCGTGCTCGGATACACCGGCCCACCATCGGGCGCCGTCTTCCGCAGCGCGGCGTCGAGCATCGGCGATTGATCACTGGTCTCTTTGCCAGTGGCCGTCATGCCGATCGGCAACGGAAGGCGATTGACGACGAAATCACCCGCCTGCTCACCGCCATAGAAGCGCGCGACGAGGTCGAGGAATCGCGCCGCCTGCAGATTGAAGCGGCTCGTGCTGATTGACGGTACGCGAATCTGCCGGCGGCTTTCGAGCGTGAAGAGCATCGCCAGGCCGAGCAGGTGATCGATGTCACTGAGCACGGTGTCGAAGACGACGCCGGGCGGAGCGGTGCGTGGTGGTCCGGCTTGCATCGTCCTACTTCCCGGGCGCCGGCGCGTTCGGCGAACGTTCGACGGCGTTGCGTGGATCGGTGGACACAGGATGGTCACGCCAGAGCCAGCGCATCATCTCGGGAAGGATCGCGCCGCCCATCGCCTGTCCGTGACGATTCATCCCCCAGGTGTAGGTGACGTCGTAGCCTTTCTTCGTCAGCGCGTCAGCGAGGCGAACGTTCTGATAGAACCAGTCGCGATTCTGGTCGTATTCGCCGGTCGTCGAGAGCGCGCGATTGTCGTTGCGGCCGTCCTGCAGGAACACGCGGAGCGGCTTCTTCTCAGCGTTCAGCACGACATCCGGGTACGCGTGACCGCCGCGCAGATTGACAAAGCTCCCGACAATGCTGAGGACCTTGCGAAAGTGGTTGGGCCGTTCCCACGCCACCGTGAACGCGGCGATCGCTCCTGAACTCGCACCGCCGATGCCGCGGCGTTCGGGATCGGGCGAGATGCTGTAGTCCTTCGCCAACGCCGGCAACAGCTCGTCAACGATCACCCGCGCATAGCGATCGTCGAGCGAGTTGTATTCGGTTGGGCGGTTCGTGTCGCGGTCGCCCCAGTTCTGCGGCGTCGGCTCGGGCTGATCGGGACGTCGCCCGGGGTTGATGAAGACGGCGATCATCACCGGGATCTCGCGGCGATGAATCAAGTTGTCGAGCACGTTGTGGGCGCGGATGTTGCCCATCGGGTTCTTGAAGGCCTGGCCATCGTTGAACACCATCAGGCTCGCGGGTACCGACGGCGTGTATTGCGCCGGGACGTACACCCAGTACGTGTGTTGGGTGCCGGGATA
>Ga0111538_10004108_pt1 | contig 20295 bp, 24 predicted proteins | sample SoiMethybrSBSTD1_FD_79669 | JGI IMG/M metagenome (GOLD analysis project Ga0111538, IMG submission 79669) | Bulk soil microbial communities from a Populus tree surrounding site in Tennessee, USA - Soil MetaG P. TD hybrid SBSTD1 (version 2)... | ecosystem: Environmental > Terrestrial > Soil >... | reverse complement strand
TGAGTCGGTAACTTCCTCCCGAGACTCGGTTCTCACGCAGCCCCAAAACCTCGTCATAGAACCTGATCGTCTCGACGCGCGTATCGTCGCGACAGTAAAGAACGGTCTCGAGAATCCTACCGAGTCGAGGCGGCGCAGCGTTCATTGTTCTACACAGCTCCTTCAGAGCGAACGCCCACGGTGCACGACGGTGGTCTCCAGCGCAGCAACGTTAGGCTGACACGCGCGCAGCAGACGTGCGCCGCAGCTACTGTCGAACCTTCTCGGCTCGAGCCGGCCACGAAGCAACTCTCTTGGGTAAGAGCCATCGGACTGCTCCGGTCTTGTCCCGAACGAAAATCAGCCGTGAATCGGTTGCCTTGGCATTGAAGAAGACATCCTTCGACTCAGGCACCAGCTCTGCGACTCTTGGGCCCATCTCGACCTTGAGACCACTCTCCGTTCGGCTCAGACGGAGGATCTCCCCCGTGGGAAGTCCATACTCGCCGACGTATTCGTTCAGCGTTTCCAACGGCAAGTGAATCGCAGTGCGCTCCGGAGGACCAAGGGCAGGACGGCGCAGTGCTGCGATCTTGTGACCGACAAGGATCGGTTGGACTGCCGACGAGTTCGCCAGCACGATCACGGTTAGCGAATCATCCGAGAAGCGGCCGATGTACGACCGAAAACCTTGCCACGCACCATCGCACTCCATCGCTCGTCGCCCCGGTTCATCCTGGAGAAACCAACCCAACCCGTGGCTGGCCATGCTCCCATCGTTCAGCCGGACGGGAGACCACATCTGCTTCTTGCTGTCTTTACTGAGCAGATCCTCACGGTAGAGCGCGGCGTCCCATTTCGCGAGGTCCAGGACGCTGAAGTAAAGCGATCCCTCCGCGACTGTGTTCAAACTCGGCGCGACCCACTCCTGGTTCTTGAGCTCATCGTCAACAAGACGGTAGCCGGCAGCGCGGTTGGGAACGATGTCCTCTTCGCTAATGACGCGAGCTGTCTCCATCCCGAGAGGCCCGAAGACGCGCTTCTTGAGAAACTCTCCCCAATGCTCACCGGTTACGGTGCGGATGATCATGCCCAGCAGCGTGTAGCCGGAGTTGCTGTAGATCCACTCCTCACCCGGCTGACGTAATAGTGGATGACTGGAAATGACATGGAGAAGCTCGTCCTCCGAGTAATCGCGCTGCAAATTCACCCATGTGGAATCTTCACCATAGTCCGGGATGCCGGAGGTGTGCGTGAGCAAGTGACGAATCGTGATCTTGCTCCATTCCTTCGGAGCGCCGTGCAAGTACTTGGAAATGGGATCATCCAGAGCGAGCTTGCGATCCTGCACGAGCAAGAGGATTTCCGCGGCCGTGAATTGCTTGCCGACCGAGGCTGACTGGAACACGGTCGACGGAGTAACAGGAACATGGTGCTCGATGTTCGCGAACCCGTAACCCTTGGCTTTCACGATCCGGCCGCCTTCGAGAACAGCCACTGCGAGTCCCGGTACCTGGTTTTCGGCCATGTACGACTCGACCCACTGATCGATGGGGTCCGTCTCCGCGCGTAGTGGAGTCGCCGGCGCTACGAAGGTCACGAATACGACGAGAAGGCAGCCGAGCCGGCGTGGAGTCGAACCCGTGACCATGGACCTCTCCTTATATACTGCTCATCGTTCGGAGGCCGTTCACTCCACATCATTGCGGTAGCTCTGAAGAATCGCGTCGATTTGTCGGAAATGATTGATGTCATGCCCTGCGAAATACATCGCCATGTCTCGAACGGACTCGACGCCACGCTCAGAATGCACTCCGAACAGGTCCCATTCCTCGGCGCTGAGCGAACGCAGGAGCGCGAGATTCGCTTCCCGCAGGATACGAAAGACTTCCAGCGACGAGCTCACGTCCCTCGTCTTGTACCGTCCCGTACGCGCCCACACGTCCTGATCGAACGCCTGAATCGCGGTCCCAGGAGAAGACAAGATCATCCGCAATCGATACCCGCCCACGAGCTCATCGTCGGCCAAGTGAGCAACCACTTCTTGAATGGACCACTTCGCCGGCCCTGGTCGACGCGCAAGCTGTTCTGCCGACAACCCCGCCACGAGCGAGGCAAGCTTCGCTGGCGCTGCCGCCTGAAGAGCAAGAAAGTCGGCTCCTGCTTGATAGCCGAGAATCTTGGCCTTGTACAAGGCCGCAGCCTCGCCTGGCTCCATCAGTGCCACTTCGCATCTCCTTGGTCCGTGCCCACCGAACGTCATGCGGTTCATCGGCGGCGCCGACGCTGCGCTCCGTACGATCGGTTGCGAGGCGCGGCTGCCCGCTCGATCAACTGAGGTTAGCCTCTCACCGGGCGCCGTACGCTGCAAGCGCGAGTTCGGCGGCTCCCGCGCCACAGGATTCTGCTCTTCCGAAATCAACCGGAATAGATGGTTTCTTCTGGGACACTCGTCGGGCTCTCGAAATCCAGATGATAACCATCCGGATCCTGCACCGATTGGACATCGCGGTGTCTCCTCGAAAGTTTGCCGGTTCGGCCCTGAGTGCGTCTCCCTGGAGAGCCCGAAGCCAATGGGAGATGACGGGAGGACCGAAAGCATCCGACACATCAGCGAGAGGCTCTCCGCATCACCGTGTCGCGTTCCCGCACTTCGATCGGCTGGAATCCGCGGGCCTCATACATGGAGCGTGAACCGCGGAAATGGCCCGCATCGTTCCCTTTGGGTTCGTTACGAGGATAACCTTCGATCCACGACGCGCCGCGCGCGGAAGCATCCGCGATCACGCGATCCAGTAAGGCCGAAGCAACACCGTGCCGCCGAAACGGCGGAGCAATGACGAAGCACGAAACTCCGATCACGGAGCGCGGCGCTGGTCCGTCGGGATCGACAAGTTTGTAAAGTCCATAGTCGGAGCGGAGCGATGCGTTGACCCATCCCGCGGGCCGGCCGCCGACATACGCGAGATACCCGAAGGTCGTGCCACTCCGAAGTCGGCCGGCCATGATCGCGCGAGTATCGCGCCATGCACGCTCCGGCTGCTCCGGCGTCGCCGGTGAATGAGGTTCAAGGCAATAGCAGGACGCCCAATCGGGATTGTCGGCGAAAGCGTCGTGATCGAAGAACCGGAGCCAGTCCTCGACGCGGTCCTCGGTCATCGGGTGCACGATGACATCGCCGATCTCGGACAGTCGTTCCGCGCCGCCGGTCAGTCGTTCGGTCGCCTCGACGTAGTTGCGGGCGTAGTTCCTGATCGACTCCTCAGGATACGACCAGGTGTGCTTCTCTTTACCATGGGCGACGAACGCGTCGGCAACAGCGTCAGCATCGTCCCCTTCGATCAGCGCATCACACTCAAAGCATTTCACATTCATGGCTTCCACAACGTCATCGGTTGGCGACCCATCGCACAGCGCGAGCTACGCGATCGGTGGGGGGTGCGTTGGCTTCTGCCTTTCGCACGTCGCGGGTGACGGCGCGCACCGGCATGCCTTGAGCCGACAATCGCTGAACGACTTCGCGGCCCACCGTCCCGGTCGCTCCAGTGATCAGAATCATTGCTCTACCTTCTCGGCTCGTACCGCATCGCCACCGCCCCCGAGCCGAACTCCAACCGGCTCACGAGCTTCAAGTGGATATGCTTCGATAGCCCCGCGAACAACGTCGGCCCATGGCCTGCTAGCGTGGGCTGCACCACGAACTCGTACTCATCGATCAACCCCAGCTCCGCCAACGCCAGTGGGAGCGTCACGCCTCCCACGAACAGTCCCTTACCTGACTCTTGCTTGAGCTGCTGAACTGCCTTCCCCAGATCCCCGCGCACGAGCTCCGCGTTCCAGTCGACTCGGTCCAGGGTGCTCGACACGACGTACTTCTTCGCCGCGTCGATCGTCCGGGCGAAGGGTTCCATCCAATCGGCCATCCAATCAGGTGTCGCTCCCGTCGCCGGCGGCCGCCACGCTTCCTCCATCATTTCGTAGGTTACCCGGCCAAAGAGGAGGGCATCGGCCTGCGCGAGGCTCTCGGCCCAGTAACGATGCTGCTCTTCGTCCGGGATCCCTGCACGGTGATCGCAGCATCCGTCCAATGTGACGTTGATTGAATACCGAAGGGGTCGCATATGAGGGCACTCCCACGCAAGCTGCCTAACGCCACGCATCAGCCGGCGTCATTCGCGTCGCCTACAACGCGATATTAGGTTGCCAACACTGATTGAAGCCACTGCTCATACTGTTCCTGCTCCTTGGCCAGCAACGCCTCGTGTTTCTCTGGCGCCTTATCTTTCAGGCCCCACTTCCGCGACGACAGCGGATACTCCGCCTCACAGAGAAGCTCGCGCCAATCATCCTCGGCAAGTGCCAACAACGACCGCATCTTCTCGATATTGCAATCAGCCGCCTTAAGAACACCGAGCTTCACGCGATCAGGTTCTGGTCCAGAGTACGCGGCAAACATGGCCAATACCACTGCTCGCTCCTGCGCATTACGAAATCTCGACTCCACAACGCGCGGCCACAGATTTCCGTAATCTCGGGACACAAACTCAAATCTCAATGGGCAACCGATTGCTCGGCTTCAGCCGCGGACGGCGCGCGAGAAGCACGGATCCGTCCACTCGTGAGCAGCCATGCCAAGTACGCTGCAGCAGTGACATCGTAGGTGAGACAGAACGCCGGCCACCAAATTGGGACGCCAGGATTGGACATGACCTTGCCATGAACAAGATCGAACACGCCATGTGCCGCGAGCGCCACCGCAACAAACCAAAGCGACGACCGGAAACCGAATACTGCTAGCGCAAGGAAAGCCCCACCGACCAGCGACTCGAGAACAATTGCATGCGTTGATGCTCCCATGACGGCGAAGAGAGAGTAGAAGGATGCGACCACGATCGCCATGCTCGTATAGAAGGCGCGATCACGATCCAGCCCCGAGACCCTCCCCAGTAGTCCCGCCGCAATTGCGAGAAGCGCTCCTACGGCGATCGCCATTCCGTACCTCCTTGCCGGCCCTGCAACCCTCAAGTGCCAGCCCTAGTGCGACGATTCAATCACTATGAATCGGTTCGCCCAAGTGGCATTTCTGATCGTTGCGGCCGTGGCGGTTTCCGCACACGCCGGCCCCGACCGCGTCACTCCATCTCGGATCGCCGATGCTCTGTCGAAGGGAGACGCTCAGACTGTTGCGCGATCCCTCCACTACCCGCCGAACTATACAGCGAAGGAAAAAGACGAAGACATCGCCGGCGTTTCGAAGTCTCTGTCCTTCCTCCTCGAGCGGTTTGGTTTGCCCAAGAACCCGACGGCAACTCACGAACGTCGGGTGTTCTTCCATGTCAGCTCCTCGGGCGGCAACATTCCCTACTGGGAGTCCGTCTCGCCCTACAAGAACCAGATGGTCGTCTACGATGTCGACTTCGCGAACTTCGGGCGAGGCGTACTCGTGGTTGAGCTGATCGCGCTTGATGGTGGCGTCCCGCAAGCCGTCAAGGGCGTCGAGTTCGGTCTTCTCGTCGATCACCCCGATGCAAAGAAGCGCATCGTGAGTGTCACCGAAGGATTGATTACGCACATGGGCGTGGAGCTTCCGCCGAACTTTCGTGAGCTCGCCTTACAACAGATCCAGCCGTTCGTTGCGCCTCCGGCATCGCCCGGGGAGTAGCCGCTCCTTTCGCGCGAGCGATGCCAACGCAGAAAAACAGGGCACATGGATCGTGGCTCATATCGTCTCGCGATCGCATGATAATGTAGACCAAGCCACCGAAGAGCGAGAGCGTTGAATGGACGCGAAGACTGCGCAATCCATGTTGGAGCTGGCCGAATCGAGCCGTCCGAAATTCCGCGGCGCGGAAGCCAAGGCAGCAATCGGCCAGCTCGAGATGCATTCTGTGGAGTTGCTGGGCGCGATCGAATGGCTCCTCACCAATGATCGAGTCGACGAAGCGAGACGCTTGGCGTCGGCTCTCGTACCGTTCTGGTTGGCAACGAAGCGACTTCAGGAGGGAATCGATCAACTCGAGCGGGTTCTCGCGGCGGACGGAGGAGATGACCGCCATCGGGGACGCGTCTTGTACGACGTTGGATACGTCGCCTTCTGGAAGGGAGAAGATGAGAAGTCGTCCGCATTTCAGCATGAAGCGATCGCGGTAGGCCGCCGGTCGAACAATGCCACGGTCACGGCGCTGGCGCTCGTGGGGCTGGCGCGAATTGCGCTGCGCTCGGACGTCGAAATGGCGCGCCGGCTCTGCCGCGAGGCGATCGCGGAGACGGAAGGTTCGGAGGACGAGATCGGACGCTCCAGCGCGATGCACGTGCTCGGCGTAGCGGCGCAGATGGCCGGGGATTTTGTGGAAGCCAAAGATGTGATGAGCCGTCGAATTGCGCTCGCGCGGGAAAAAGGGAACCTCTACACGATCAGCTCCGAAGCTGGGAATCTCTCCATGGTCGAGCGCCAGCTCGGCAATCTCGAGACGGCGGAATTGCTCGCGGCAGAGGCGCTCGAAATCGACTTCCAAACGGGGAACGAAATGGCCATTCCGTGGAAGGTCAATGGGCTCGCAGCCGTCGCAGCGGAACGAGGCGAGCTCGAGCGCGCGGCCACGCTGATTGGCATCGCCGATTTCACGTTAGAAGCGGCGCAGGGAGCCTGGCCACCGGACGAACTCGCTCAATACCAGCGAACCGTCGCGATCGTGGCGGCGGGACTGGGCACGACGGAACTGGACAGGGCTCGGAACGCGACGCGCGCAATGACGACCGCCGATGCCGTTGCGTTTGCGCTGCGAGTTCGAGCCTAACGAGACCCTGCCCAATGCACCGCGTCATCGTAGCAACGAAAGACACGGAATTCAGTGCGTGGATCCTCTCGAAAGGCCTCGAACATACGAGCGAGGCCGAACTCAACATCACCGGGCGTGACGAAAGCAACTCTGGAAGGCGGTGTTGCCGGTTGGTGACGGAGAATGAATTGAGCGGTCGCCTGAATTTCTGCTTCAGTGAGATCGAATTGTGCGTCCCGAAAATCCCAGACGGCGGACTTGCCAGACCAGCCCGGGATTGCCCAAAGGGCCTCGGCTCCTCCTTCGGCGTCGCTGCGCCCCAGGAGTCCAGAACAGTTGGCGATTGCGATGCCAGTTCCTGGTTCAATCTGAAACGAAATCGGCATACTCCCTCTCAGTGTAGAGAACCATCACGATCAAAACGTGAGCTTGCGGCGGCATCACACCACGTCTTTCACGCAATGTCGATCGGGCCGAAACGGATGAGCCCCGACTCGCGCGCTCTACCTTGACGGCTCCTCAGAAGCGGGAAGTAGGTTCCTTGTATAGAGACCGATCGGATGGCCCACTGGATCCACGATCAAAGCAATTGCTCCAATTCCGCCTGGCAGGTTGAACGGAAATCCCTCGACGACCGTTCCACCAATGCTTTTCGCCTTGGCGCAACTGTCGCGGATATCGGATACCTGCACGTAGACTACGCCGTTTGTGGTTCCAGGCGGGGCCTTCTCCCTACGAATCGTTCCGATCGGCAAGTCCCCAGCAATGATTTCCGCCGCCAGATCGGTGCCGGCAACGGGCGCATACTTCCAGTCGAAGAGCTTTTCGTAAAACTCCTTCGACTTGGTCAAATCCGTCGTCGTGATGTCGAACCAAACGATTCTTCCGGAACCAACGTCGGGAGGTGGGCTTTTGGGATCCGCTGCATTGGCTCGAATCTGCAGTACGGATAGTGCAAGGACTGCCGCGAGAATTGCCGTTCGCATCCAGTATCTCCTTTTCCGCCTACGGGGTGGACAAGACGAACTGGTTACCATCCGGGTCCTTGAAGATCGCGGATGTGCCCCAATCAGCCTTTTGCGGCTCCTGTACGAACTCCACGCCAAGGGCTTTCATCTCCTTCGCCGTGGCCATTACGTCGTTCGCTGAAAAGCTGACGTTCATCAGCCCGCCGATCAACTTGTCTTGCCCCGGTCCCGTGAATAGCACGAGCTTTGTCTCCGCGCGCGGGATACCGAGCTCGATCCAACGCTGCTTGTCGTTAAATGGCGTGTCCGTGATCACCCGCAGCCCAAGCTTCTTCGTGTAGAACTCCAACGCCCGATCCTGATTCGTCACCGGAACGTTTGCGAATTTGATTGCCTTGATCATGTCGTCGTCTCCGTGATCCGCACGTCACCATGATCGCGCGAATCGACAATCATCATCCACGCATGCGGCTTTGACATCAAGGCGTGAAGTAACTAGTATAGCATCCGTTGCTATAGACACTGGGAGCCACGCGCATGACCGCTATCGCCATCGACGCCTACATCCTCGACACACTGATGCCCGATCTCGTGGGCCACGACCGGCGCCCGTCGGCGTTCTTGGTGTACTTGTACCTCTGGCGCACAACACATGGGCGCGGCGAGACGAAAGCACAGATTGCGCTGCTGGACATTGCTCAGGACGTTGGCTTGTCCAAGCGCTCGGTACAGGAGGCGCTGAGCTGGCTATCAAAGCGGAAGCTGGTAACCGTCGCACGACAGAGCATTACGGCGGTGCCTGTATACAGCGTGCTACGGCCGTGGCGGCGCTAGCGATCGCCAGGTGTCCCAAGGAATGTCCCTCCCGGGAAACCCAACTGTCTTGAACGGCCATTCCTTCGCAATCCAAGATTTGACTGCGGCGTGGAGACGGTTTTCGAGGCCTCCGGCGAGCTGACTCTGACGTGCCCATAGATACACAACTGCGTCGTAGCCAACCTTGTCCGTAGGATTGATGTACACGCAACCCACGACCATCGACCCGGATGGGTTCACGACGGTATAGGCAAACGACCTTCGACTCTGGAACTCTTTTTGGTGCCATCCAAGATCGATCAGGTTTTGTTCGAGAGTAAGACCTTCCGGCCACTTACCCCCAGGCCAAATGGTCTTGAGGTGATCAACACTGGTCATGACAGCATCGTAGTCCTTGACCACGTCATTGACAGTCAGCATCCGAAGTTGGAACTCCTCAGTTTCAAGTTTCTCAGGAACTTTGAAGTCGGTTGGGATGAATGGGATGCTCGACACCTTCAGAACTCCTTCACACGACGGCGTATCGGGCCAGGAGCAGGCTTGAGCCGTCGAAGGTGCGGTGGCCAATCAGGCGAAGCGAGCCGGGCGGCCGGGTCTCGAATGCCCGCACCCCCTCCCCAACAACGCCGGCACCGATCATGAAGTGCAGCTCGTCGACCAAGCCGCCGGCGAGCAGGTCGTTCCAGAGGACGTGACTGCCGAACATCAGGATTTCCCGACCCGGCTTCTCTTTGAGCGCGGCGACTTCCTCGTGCGCGTCCGCGCGCCGCACAACGCGGGTCGTGCCCCATCCCTCGACCTCGTCGGGCTTCAGGCTGTTCGAGACCACGACCTTGTCAATGGCGGTGTTGAGACGCGAGATCTCACGCTCCACGGCCGGCTGGGTCACATCCTCGGCGATCGCTGGCCAGTAGGACCGGAAAGCTTCGTACGACTTACGCCTAAGCAGCAAAGTGTCGGCCGCTCTGAGGCGTTCCGCGTTGTAGTCTGAAAAGCCGTTGTCGAACGGCATGACCATGACGTTCCCGCCGGGGCCGGAGAAAAAGCCGTCGAGCGAAACGATGTTGCAGACGATGAGCTTGCGCAAGGTTGGTGAAGCTCCTTTCGTTGAGACGCGGAACGGAAGCCGAACCTTCCGGTTGAGCGGCCCGCGGGTCCGCTGCAACCGTGGATTAGCCTACCGCTCGCTGCGTGCAGCCGTAGTGATCAGGCGGTGGCTAGCGCTCGCTTCAGTAGCGATATATGGCCTGCATGATACAGGTTGTGCTGTGTCACACCGATGAACTGAGTGTAACGACGCCCGCGCGCCCCTACTCTTCATCTCAGGGAGCGAAGATCACTTGATGCCACCCGCCATCCAACGCTCGAACGCGAAGCACTACAAGTCGCCGCCTGACGACGAGGTCCTGGGCACTGACTGTGCCAGCTGATACCGGATACGGAGCAAGTGCAGCCGCATGGCGACATTGAGCGCGAGCGCCAACCACGGCGCCACCAGCGCGATCAACGTCGCGGCGAGATAGACCACAAAGGTTATCCGATAGCCCCGGCGGATGCCGCCGATAGTCTGAGCATCGACCTCCGGGCGAAACAATTGGCCGCGCGCGATCGTTGCGACCAGCAGGTTAAACGCGCCACTGCCAAAGACAAACGTTCCGCAGTAGAAGGCAACTGCCGTACTTACATCTGCCCCTCGAAGGTTGGCCGCAAGCACCGCGGTCGGGAACGGGATGAACGTCACATAGAGGAGTGCGCAGCCGTTCGCGAGCTGTAGCGGGATATTTGTCGCACGGACCAACCGCATGAGGTCGTGATGGACGATCCACGTAACCAGGATAACGAAGAAACTGAACGTAAACGCGAAGTAGGAAGGCCAGAGTGCTACGAGACCGTTCCACAAACTACCTTCGACTCCCGCGTGCGGAAGGCGAATCTCGAGGATGAGCAAGGTAACCGCGATGGCAAAGACGCCATCGCTGAACGCCTCGATGCGGCTGGTGCCTTCTGCCATTGCAACCTCCCGTGTGCCGTCCCAGGAAGAAGCCCGACGCCATTCACTTTTCAGAAGTACTTCGAGCGAATCCCAGCAAGATCGCTCCTGGGAAACGCGACCCAGGATTCTCCTCGACCCTGAATCAGAAGCGTATCGACGTCAGATCTCGCAACCATGTCCAGTGCCTCCGGCATCGTGACTCCGATATACGGAGACTTCAGTCGAGGATCGTGCCGGTGAACGTAAAGCACGACGCAGCTCATTCCGTTTGGCAGTCTTCCCGTCGTCAGCTTGATGTCGTCCCCATCTTGGACAGTGATTCGCCTTCCGTCGACGAACGGAACATTTGACGAAGTGACTGGCGAGAACATTTCACGGCCGCGCAGCAACTCGAAGAGACGTCGATGGTCACGCGGGCGCCCATGCTCAGCAATGTCGAAGACGACCTGATCTACGTCCCGCTTGTCTCCGAAGAAACTGAGCATGACTGGCGAATCTCCTAGCGCCGAGTACCACTCAACTGCGCGGCCTAAACTGAGTTGCGTAAGGCTTGCACTGCGGCGTGCCTCGCGGAAAGCGAGTCTTGGAAGAATGCGACACCACATACTTCTTTGCAGCGTCGATCGTCCGGGCGAATGGTTCCATCCAAGGTTCCATCTAGTCAGGTCTCATTCCCGTCCGAGCCGCCGGCCGCCATGCTGCCTCCATCACTTCGTACGTCACTCTGCCGAAGAGAAGAGCATCGGCCTGGGGCGATGTTCTCGGCGTGGTAACGATGCAACTCTTCATCCGGGACGATTGCACGATGATCACAGCAACCGTCCAACGTGATGTTGATGGAGTACCGAAGGGGTCGCATTACGGAAGACCCGTCATGATTGCGCATTTCCTGCCATAACTTGTTCGCGATTTGTGCTTCGAATTTGCGACTCGCATTCGGTCCCTCGCAAACTGCTGATGGCTTCCGGGCTACCGCCACGGAATCGTCCTCACCGGATGGCGCACGCTGGGGCAAAACGTGACGTACAGGCGCAGCTGCGGGTTGGTTTGCTTGATCAGGGACGAGGCCGTCACGTCCGGAGGCAGTTCCGGCGCGTCGAAGTAATAGCGGCTCTGCCGCAGGAACACGTCGTATTCGATCCCGAGCCCGAACGCGCCGACTCTCGGAGTCTCGAAGCGGGCCATCGCGGTATGCAGCCAGTGTCGCGCATCGAGCCCGTCGTTCTCGGAGCCGTTGGTGACGAACAGGTACTGCAGATGATAGGTCGCCACCAGAAACGGGGCTCCCTTGAGGTCGATCTCGATCTTGGCATTCGCTCCGCCACCCGGCCCGAAATCATACTCGCGCAGACGCTCCGGATCCTCCACCTCGGCCAGCGCCGCATAGTTCGAGTTGACGGCGCCGAGGATGGTGCCCATCGCATCCAGGCGGGTGTCGAGGGAGAAGTTCCCCACCCTTGCCCAGCGTGAGAACAAGCTCATTCCCAAACTCTGGGCGCCATACTTGAAGGCCTTGTTGTTGATGTAGTCGAAGAACTGAACGGCGGCGAGCATGTGACGGGGCGGCGGGCGATCGCCCACCGGGGCGCTCCATAGGTCGCCATAAATGTGCACCCGACCGATGAACGCCTGATCGTTGAAGTTGAGCTGGCCCTCGAACCAGTAGTAGTCGAAAGGCCGCTTCCTCCTGTTCTCGAATGGGTCACCGTGATCGTGCCGGTAGTTGAGATAGCCCGAGTTGTAAGTATCGTGCTCGAGCGATTTATCATTCCCCACCAGGCGGTAGCCGAACGCCAGGTCGTTCTGCTGCCACTTGGGGTTGGTGTCCGCCGAGTCCGGCGGATTGGGGCGAATCTTCCACGCGCGTCCCGACACCACGCGATTGAAACCGCGCACCGGGTCGACCAGGAACGAACCACTCTCGCGGAAGAATCGGCGGCTCCCCGTTGCCTCGTTGTCGAGCATCATCGATGAGAAGCGGTACATCGTCTCGCCAAGGATTGCACCGCCGATCCCGGTGGAGATCATGTCGTTCTTCGACATCGGATGGGTTTCGCCCGCAAGCTCCCATTGGAAAGCGCCACCAATCGCCACCGCGTAGGCAGGCCAGAACGAGATCCCGTTTGAGCGAGCGGCGTTGAAGTACGCGGCTCCATTGAACGGGTGGATGTACTGGTTGGTTGTGAAGTCGTTGTCGTCGTACTTGAATCCGCGCTCGATGTTATTCCACCAGCTGCGCGGACTGATCTGGTTGAAGTTGGCGTTGCGGACATACTCGTTTGCGGCCGATGCGCCGAAGTTGATGGCTGCTGCTTCGCCGATCGCCCAGGCAAACGAACGCGGAATGCCCCATGCGTCGCGGACGACCGGAGTGCCCGGGGGCGCCTCCCACCACAGCATGCCGAGGCGCGCAACTACGTTGCCCCCAGAAGACTCCGAGCCTGCTCCCACCGGCGATAGATCGGTGTCACCGACCTTGTAGAGGTCGAACAGCAGCGACAGATCAAGACTAAAATCCCGGGAGAGCTTCCACTCGAGCCCCGGGACTACGCCGAAGCTGAGTCCGTTGGACGCCTTGGTGGGACTGTCGCCGACCTCGAAGTCGGGCGGCAGCGGATTCATGATGAACAGCTCGCTGCGCGGATGTAGGCGCGCGGCGCCGAGACGCGCTTGGAGGTAGGGCCTGAGATTGGTATTGGGTCGGAACACGCGCGCGCCGGTGAGAAAAATCTCCTGGAATCCCCACTCCTTCTCGTCTTCGTAAGGAGCGGGCATCACGAAAGACGAGAAGGACATGCCCAACCCGAAGCGCCAGGGATCGCGTGAGCGAACGATCCCGAACTCGCCGGACACGGGGTTTTTGAGCGTCGGATGGAAACCGCCCCCGTTCGCTCCGGCGCCCAGGTTGAAGTAGAAGCCCCACCGTGAGGAATCGGGCAAGCTTTCGGCTCGGGCGCTGGAGACTGCCCACGCCTCGACGACGACCGCGAGCATGATCAGGCAGGCGATTCGGAAACGGAATCGTTGCGCGTCGGGTCGGGAGCGTTGGACCACCTGTGCATGCTGTCACCAGTGTGAGTGCATTGACAAGGACAAGCTCCCGTCGCGACTCACCTCACGTGGATCATCTTCCGCGTCTCCGAGAGAGATCCCGCCTGGAGCCGTGACCAATAGATCCCAGGCTCGAGCGTGCTTCCGCTCAGTTCCCGTTCGTAGATCCCGGGCGCGAGCATCTCGTTCACGAGCAGCGCGACCTCTGCACCGCGAACATCGTACACCGCGAGCCGGACATGACCACGATCCGTTCCCGTGGGGATCGAAAAGCGAATACCCGCTTTCCCCTTATCGCAATGAATCGAGCTGGCTCTGCAGAGAGGATGACAGGTCGCCGATGTCGTCCCAAATGACCGAGGAGCTCTGGCAGAAGGCCTCAGCTTGAGCGCCAATCCATTGCTCGTAGCCCGACGTTTGGACCGTCGCGAAAGTCGTCCACTCGCCCCGATTATCTTGCTGCTCGGGCAGGAACTGGCCGCACAAGAAATACTGCTCTTTTCCAGTGAGAGCGATGACGTGACCCAGGCGCACATCTCGGAAGCGGACAGGGTCTGTCGGCCCGTGAGAATGAAAATCATTTGCAGCCGAGGTCAGCAAGAACTGGGTGACGGAGTCGAGGAACGCTTTCTGCTCAGGAGTGGCCGTCTGAGTTGAGCTCTGCTGCTGAGCTTCGCTGCGCTGGGCCGGAGCAGTGCCGCAGGCTGCGAAAGCGAATGCGGCAAACATGATTGCCACATATGTCATGACTCGGAATTGCGTCGCGACGCGGGACGTGCGATTCCGCGGGTGGTGATCACATCTCAGTCCGACAATGAAAGGCATTCGGCTCCTCTCAACGAGCAAACCCTGCATAGAACTCATGCACGGCAACAGTACCTCTTCCGAGCATCCGTGCCTTCTGGTGCAAGCGCGTGAGCACCGATTCGTCGATCTGTCCGTAGACCTCGATCCTGAGCAGTTCGATGAGATCCGCAAATGTCCGGAACTCAGCACCGCCAACGTCCATGTGGAATGCGAGCGATGCTGAGTTGGGATGAACTGCGACTACTGTCATCTCTTGTTGACTGCCATCGAGAAAGAAGCCGTATGAAATGACCTGTGGCGCGTTTGCTTCAACGAACGAAGCCAGGCGCTTCATGGCTTCCTTGAGCTCCTCGAGTTTCCCGTGGCGAACTGCCGACGTATCGACGTAGACGATCGGCTGCATCTCAGGCTCCTTCTCTCATGTTCACTGTTCGGTTGGATTCGATGGCAGCCTTCCGCTTTGGGTTCTTGCGAGAGTACCAGGAAAAGACCAAAAAAAGTGTCCGCTGGAGCCCGGGTCGAACGTCATAGAATCGCAGGCAGGCAATTGCCGGCCGCATTCATTGCCAACGGCAACCAACAAAGCAGGCCGATCATTCGGCCGCAGCATGGAGGATGAAATGAGCGAGTATGTGTTTCTCTACCGCGGTTCCGAGCGTCCCACTTCTCCTCAGGATGCGCAGCAGATCATGCAGAAGTGGATGAATTGGATGAAGGAGCTGAGCGAGAAGGGCCACATGAAGGATCGAGGCCAGCCGCTGGAGCCGATCGGAAAAGTGGTCGGCCGAAACAAGACCGTGACCGATGGGCCGTTCGCCGAAGTCAAAGACGTGGTGGGAGGCTACACGCTGATCGAAGCGCGCGATTTGGACGAGGCCGCGGAGTTGTCCAAGGGCTGCCCGGTCTTCGAGCGCAATGGCTTCGTCGAAGTGCGGCCGGTCATGAAGTTCTAGTGGATCACGTCGATTCGCTATTTCGACATGAGTCGGGACGGATCGTTGCGGTACTGACTCGCATCTTCGGCGTGCACAATCTGGCGCTGGCAGAGGACGTCGTTCAGGACGCCTTCTGCCATGCGCTGGAGGTGTGGCCGTTTCGTGGCATGCCCGATAATCCTTCCGCCTGGCTGATGGCCACCGCGAAAAATCGAGCGATCGATGTACTGCGACGCGAACGCACGGCACGCACGTTTGCGCCGGAGCTGGGACGGTTCTTCGATTCCGAATGGACTCTCGTTCCCACCGTCGAACAACAGTTTGCTCCGCATACGATCAAGGACGATCTGCTGCGGATGATGTTCTCCTGCTGCCATCCGCGCCTGAAGGAGGAGGCGCAGGTTGCGCTCATGCTGAACATTCTGTGCGGATTCAGTGTGCGCGAGGTGGCCGGCGCTTTCGTCGCGAGCCACGCCGCGATCGAAAAGCGGATCGGCCGTGCCAAGCAAGTGCTGGCTCGTTCGCAGCGATTGTTCGACCTGACCAATGCGAAGGAGCTCGACGCGCGCCTGCCCGCAGTTCATCGCGCGATCTACCTACTCTTTAATGAGGGCTATCACGGCGCATCGGATGAATCACCGGTGCGAGCGGAGCTGTGTGGCGAGGCCATGCGCCTTTGTGCATTGCTTCGTGAGCATCCGCAGGCAGCAACGCCCGCGTCGTTCGCGCTCTCCGCTCTTCTTTGTCTTCACGCAGCAAGACTGCCCGCGCGATTGGACGAGAAGGGAGACTTACAAACGTTGTTCGATCAAGACCGCGCACAATGGGACCACGGTCTCGTGGCGGAAGGACAGCATCTGCTCGAGCAGGCCGCCACCGGTTCCGAGCTGACGGAGTTTCACGTAGAGGCAGCAATCGCCTGGGTCCATGCCACAGCACGTTGCACCGAGGAGACGAACTGGAAGGCAATCGTATCGCTCTACGACCAGTTGATGGCGATTCGACCGTCTCCGGTTGTGGCACTCAATCGTGCGATCGCCGTGGCTCAGCGAGATGGTCCGGAGCATGGGCTTGCGGAGATCCGGCAGATCGCCGATCGCGACCGGCTCGCGGCCTATCCATTCTATGAAGCGGCACAGGGCGAGCTCGAATTACGCTGCGGCCATCATCACTCCGCACGAGAGCACTTCCAAACAGCACTCACTCTGGCGCGCAATCCGTCGGAGCGGAGGTTCTTCGAGCAGCGAGTGAGTGAGTGTGGGAATGGGGGCGCGTCGATCAAGCGTTGAATAGTCAGATTTCGCGATCCGGTCCAGCGGACTCGGCACACGCCAGTTCAGCGGTGCCGGCAGCTACTGAGAGAATCGCTCGTAACGTGCCACCTCCACGACGAGCTCCCCTGACCGCGCCACCGATGAGAGAAGCAACTGATTGGGGAAGTAACTGTACTTGTGACTGAACGTAACCAGCATGTCCAACCGACCGTCGCGGTCCAAATCGCCAGCCCAGTGGATCCTGAAGTGCGGGTCGTCACACGCTACAAGCAAGGTAGGGTCCTTGGTCTTGCCGGGTGCGGTCGCATCAAACAACTCCTGAGTACTTTCCCCCAATGTGAGCGTGATCACAGCATCACAATAGCTCGGCTCGGCAGAGACCAGGCGAATCCTGTACACATCATTGCCGAACCGAAACTCCGCTTCGCGCTTCTCTGACGACAAGTCAATGGAACGACCCAGGGTCACGGCCGCGCCAGCCGAGACGCCCGGGACTCCCGATATCAGAAGCGTCGCGTCCGGGGGTGTGGTAACGACGCGGTAAATCGTACTGCCGGATTCCTTTCGTGGAACGAGTCTTACCTGCGTGACCTGGAGACGTGATTCGCGGGCGTTCTCGCGCGATTCTTCTTTTCCAATGAAGAGACCGAGCCAGCTCTTGCGCCCAAGCAGATCTGCAGGAGCGGCGTCGTAGTAGTTATCGCCAAGATCGTCGTCTGAAAGAATGATCGGCGCCGCTTGAAGGAGCCCGGCGAATACCATTACGGAGATTGTCGGCAGCATGAACAGATATTGCTCCCAGTGCAGCCTAACGGCTCCTCGATTCCTCCTCACTTTCAATGATCCTGCCCCCCGCGATTCCTCCACTGCCGCCACCTCCTCGCCATCCCCGCGGCGGGGCGCGACTCCATCATTCGCTCCGTCAGAGTGCGATGCTTCGGCGAGAACTGATGGACCGCGGCCAGGAAGTAAGGACGAAGCTGCCGGTCGGCATAGGCTGCATATCCAATCTCTCGCATCTCGCCGAGCGTTTGTTTGTAATGATCGAGAAGAGCCGAAGCGAGAATGGTCCCGGTGCGAGAAGCGCCGACAAGAGCGCTCGCGGAGAGCCATCGCATGCCGTCCGGGATCGATCGCGCCGCCGACAGCGCGAGCATCGAAGAAGTCTCGAAAACCGACTTCCCCTGCTGCGCCGATTCAATCTTGAGCTGCTCCCAAAGAAGGTTGATTGTCTCCAGCGATGGGAGATGCGCAGGCTGCAAGCTTCGAGCTTCTTGCCGAATCGTCTCCCATTCCTGCCGGAGGCCAGCGACGTCCAAGGGCGGAGTGTTGATCGTCTGCGCCAATCGCGACGAGGTCCGTTCCAGCCCGTCTAACATCTGATCGACGTTACTGAACTGCGCGTCCTTGTCGAGAAGTCCCTGCGCCTTGAGCGCCTGCGAGATTTCCGGAATCAAGCTCCGCCCCGAGCCGCAGAGGTCCGCGAGCGCAGCCAGTACCCAAACGGGAGATGCGCGAAAGGCGACGACGCCCAAGGCTTCCACGGCGTTGCCCGCAGTGCGACGCGCGAGAAAATTATCGGGCAGTCTCTCCGCGTCGCCATAAGCCTTCCCGGCGCCACCGACCTCCTCGATCAGAAAACGTAGAGTCGTCTCGACAAGATTTTGATACAACCGGCTGCGGCGAACGCCTTCGGGAAGGCCCACCTCTCCTACTTCCCGTGCCATCCCAGCGCCGAGCCCCAAGACGGCGCGAACCAATCGCTCGGGGAGCGTAAGAAGATAAGTCTTTGCTGTCATCGCTTGCATCCGCTTCCACAGAACTCTCCTGCGGACCCCGAGTGTAGATCAATGTTTTTGCTACGTCCTCGAGATCGACAGGCATCGCCAATCGCACCCACCTTGCCTCCGCCCCTCATCCATGCGAACCTCAGCATTCGGAGGCCGCCTTGAGTTTGCTGAAGGAGAAATCTCCCTACCGTCCCACGAGCACTGAATCGATTCTGGCCTGGTTTTTCACGCTCGGTTCCTGCATCGTCCTTACCTGGTTCATCGTTCGTTCCATCTCATACAGCGGCTGATTTCGAGATGGAATCCTCCCCATGAAATCCGTCGTACTCGGCACCGCTGGCCACATCGATCACGGCAAGACATCGCTCGTCAAAGCGCTCACCGGCATCGACACCGATCGCCTCCTCGAAGAGAAGCGTCGCGGCATCTCCATTGAATTGGGTTTCGCGCGCATGGAGATCGGCGACGTGCGCTTTGGCATCGTGGACGTGCCCGGCCACGAGCGCTTCATCAAGAATATGCTCGCCGGTGCGGGCGGCATCGACATGGTGCTGCTCGTCGTCGCCGCAGACGAAGGCGTGATGCCGCAGACTCGCGAGCACCTCGACATCATCGACTTCCTCGAAGTGGAGCGCGGCGTCGTCGCACTCACGAAGAGCGACCTGGTCGACGAAGAAGCGATCGAGATCGCGCGGCTCGACGCGGAAGAAGCCATCGCCTCGACCACCATCAAAGGCGCACCGATCATTCCCGTCAGCTCCACAACCGGCGCCGGCCTCGACGAATTGAAGCGCGCGCTCGTCGCCGGGGCCGCCACCGTGCACACCCGCCCCGAATCCGGCGCCTTCCGCCTGCCTATCGATCGCGTGTTCGTGATGGAAGGATTCGGCACCGTCGTCACCGGCACCTGCTTCTCCGGATCGGTCGGCATCGGCGATCGTCTCGACATTCTTCCCTCCGGCAAACAAGTGCGCGTGCGTCGCATTCAAGTGCACGGTCGCGATGCCGAACGCGCCTACGCCGGCCAACGCACAGCACTCGCACTTCACGGCGTTTCCAAAGATGACGTGCAGCGCGGCGAGCACGTCGTCGCGCCGGAATCTTTGACGACATCGTGGATGGTGGATGTGCGCTTGCGCGTCTCACCGCGTTGGGTGCGGCCCATCCGTCATCGCGAACGCGTGCGATTCCATCTCGCCTCCTCCGAAGACCTGGGCCGCATCGCGCTCCTGGAAGGCGAAAAGGTCGAGCCTGGCAAGAGCGCACTGGCCCAGATCCGTCTCGAAACGCCGGTGGTTCCCGCGGTCGGCGATCGCTTTGTCGTGCGCTCGTATTCCCCCATGCACACGATGGCCGGCGGCACGGTCATCGACCCGCACCCGAAGAAGCACGGACGCCAGCGCACCGACGAAATCGAAGCGCTGCGCAGTCGCGAAGAAGGCGGGCACATGGCCCTCTTCCTCGAAACCGTCGGCAACGCGGGATTGAAAGGCGTGAAGACCCAGGATCTCATCGAAGCGACGTCCATGACGCGCGAAGATGTCGAACTGGCGGTCGCTGCCGAAGGCGAGATCGGCAGCATTCGTCGATCCGAGAACGGACGCATCTTCTCCGCCGACGTGTGGGGAATCGCGCGCCGCACCATTCTGGAGCAAGGACGGCGCTTCCAAGAGCGTCACCCCATGCGCTGGGGAATGACGCGCGAAGAATTCCGCACCGCACTCGGTAAAGAGGCCAGCTCCGCGGTGGTCGGTGAGCTTTTGGAGGAGCTGGCGCGCGCCGGCGAGCTGGAGCTGCGCGGCGACAAAGTGCGCATCGGCGGCGGCGAGATTGCATTCGAAGGAAAGGCTGCGGCCGAGCGCGATCGCATCGACGCCGCATTTCGCACCGCGGGCTGCGCCCC
>Ga0111538_10004107_pt1 | contig 20296 bp, 18 predicted proteins | sample SoiMethybrSBSTD1_FD_79669 | JGI IMG/M metagenome (GOLD analysis project Ga0111538, IMG submission 79669) | Bulk soil microbial communities from a Populus tree surrounding site in Tennessee, USA - Soil MetaG P. TD hybrid SBSTD1 (version 2)... | ecosystem: Environmental > Terrestrial > Soil >... | reverse complement strand
GGCCCCGTACCGGGCGCGGTCCGGCTTGTCGGCGCGGAAAAGGGACTCTAAACTCTAGGGTCCGGACCGGTGGAATGCTACTCCATAGGAGGTTTTCATGGGTAAGCCCGTCGTGCACTGGGAATTCTGGACCGAGAATCCCGAGAAGGTGTCCGATTTCTACGCCAAGGTCTTCGACTGGAAGATCCAGTACTTCCCGGAGATGAACTACCGCATCGCGGATACGCAAGCCGGCGGCGCTGGCATCAACGGCGGCATCTTCACGCCCGATCGAAGCGGCCCGTGGCCGGGGAACATGTCCTTCTACATCGACGTCGACGACCTCGCGACCTACCGGAAGAAGATCGAGCAGGCGGGAGGGAAGATCCTCGTTCCCGAGCAGGAAGTGCCGGGTATGGGCTCGTTCTCTCTCTTCTCGGATCCGGACGGCCGCGTTCTGGGCATCTGGAAGCAGACCGCCGCGCGCTGAGCGCGTGCTCGCAACCTCGGAGCCATCACCATGTGCCGAAACATCAAAACGTTGTTCAACTTCGATCCGCCTGCCACTGACGAGGAGATCCGTGCGGCCTCAGTTCAATTCGTGCGGAAGCTCTCGGGCTTTACGAAGCCGTCCAAGGCGAACGAGGATGTGTTCGAGAAGGCGGTTGACGATGTGGCGAAGATCGCGCGGAAGCTCATCGATTCGCTCGTGACGGCCGCCGAGCCGCGGGATCGCGACGTGGAGGCCGAGAAGGCCAGGGCCCGCGCGCTGGAGCGCTTCGGAGCGAAATGAGAGAGATCATCGTCATCATGCAGATCACCCTGGACGGCGTCGTGCAGGGCCCCGGTGGCCCCGAGGAGGATCCGAGGAACGGGTTCACGCACGGAGGCTGGGCCATGCCCTTCGGGGACGCCGTCCTGCACCAGGTCCTCGGCGAGACGATCGCAGAAGAGTTCGATCTTCTGCTCGGGCGCTGGACCTACGAGCTCTGGGCCTCGTACTGGCCGAAGCATACCGACCACCCGGTTGGGAAGGCGTTCGACAAGGCGAAGAAGTACGTCGTCTCGCGCAGCCTCGACCATCTGGACTGGAAGAACTCGGAGCGCCTGAGCGGCGTCGACGAGGTCCGCCGGCTGAAGGCGTCGGAGGGGCCGGCGTTGCACGTCTGGGGCAGCAGCGTCATGCTCCAGGCGCTGATCGCCGCCGACCTCGTCGACCAATATCGGATGTGGGTCGCGCCGGTCGTGCTCGGCGAAGGGAAGCGGCTGTTCGAACGCGGCGTCCCGGCGCGCGGTCTCTCTCTGGTGGAAACGCGGAGCACGCCGAAGGGCGTCCTCATCAACACCTACCGGCCTGCCGGTCCCGTTCCCAAGTCGTGAAGCTAGGGCCCGCCGCCGGAGCGGGCGTAGAGCTGGCGGGCCGTCATGAGGTGACGCATGGCCTCGGAGCGCCGTCCCAGCGAATCGAGCAATAGCCCGAGATTGTAGTGCGCGTCGGCTGCCTCGGCATCGAGATCGATGGCGCGCCGGTACGCGAGGATCGCTTCCTCGGGCCGCCCGCGATCCTCCAGGAGCACAGCGAGGTTGTAGTAGATCGTCGCGTCGTCCGGCGCATACTCCGCGCCCTTCCGGTAGTAGGCCTCTGCCCGCCCAAGCTCTCCCGTCTCGTGCAGTAGCCGTCCCAGATTCACGTGCGCATCCGCGTACTCCGGGTCCATGCGCAGCGCCTGGAGGTAGGCGTGCTGCGCTTCGAGCGGGGAGACGGCGTCCAGCTCGCACGCGATGTGGAACCATTGCTCGGCAGTCAGGGATGCAGGCTCGGGCTCGGGATCCGGGACCGCCGTGCCGCCGGCTTTCTCCTGCGTCGAAGGTGCGATCACGGACAGCATCGCGACCTTGGCCTCCTCCTTCACCCCGGCGCGCTCCGCGATCTCGCCCGCGTCGAAATCCAGGACGAACTGTCCGGAGTCCGGCTGCCACGGCGCATGACCGTCCCACGCGACCGCGCGGCGGCCGTCGGCGAGGATGCGGATCGAGGTCAGGGGAAGGTCGTCGGTGAGCTGTCGCCGCAGGGAGGCCCAAACGCGCCGCACCTGGCCGGGCGGAATGCCGGCCTCGTAGAGACCGCGCGTCGTTCTCAAGAGAATGAGCTGCTGGAAGGTGAACTCGGGGGAACCGCTCGGGCCAGGCTCAGGCACGATCCCGCCCGCGCGCGCCCAGGCCCGGACCCGGGACTCGGTCGTCTGAAGAATCCGCGCCGCGTCTCGCGCGGAGAAATGCTGCGCCGCCGCGTCCATGCTCATCCACCGCCCCAGCGCTCTAGTTTAACGTGATGCCCGCTTGCTTTCCTTCGTAGGGGTGGCCGTACGCTTCGCCTTGGCGGCCGGCTTCTTGGTGGCCGCCTTGCCTTCCTGGCCCACGCGGCGGTCGAGGCTCTGCTTGAGCGCATCCATCAAATCGATGACCTGCGTCCGCTCGACCTTCGGGCCCGTGGCCGTGATCTCCTTGCCTTCGATCTTCTCCTGCGCCATCGCGAGCACGCGCCCGCGGTATTCGTCCGCGTACTGGTCCGGCTTGAACGAATCGGTCGAGAGCTCGCCGATCAGCTTGACCGCGAGGTCGAGCTCGCCTGTGCGGATGGAGGCGTCGGAGCCCTTGTCGATCTCGTTGAAGTCGCGAACCTCGTCCGAGAAGTACATCGTGTGGAGCATCAGCCCGTCCTGGCTCGGCCGGATGAGGACGATGCTCTCCTTGCCGCGCATCACGAACTTGGCGAGCGCGACCTTCTGCGACTTCTCCATGGCATCGCAGAGGAGCCGGTACGCCTTGGCGCCCCCCTTGTCGGGACCCAGGTAGTAGCTCTTCTCGAAGTAGATGGGGTCGACCTGCTCGAGCGGGACGAACTCGGTGATGTCGATGATCTCGGAGGCCTCACCCTCCACCGACTTCAGCTCCTCGTCGGTGAAACGGACGTACTGATCCTTCGAGAACTCGTAGCCGCGAACCAGGCTCGACCGCTCCACGGTCACGTTGCAGGCAGGGCAGACCATCTGCTGCTTGATCCGCCCGCCGCACTTCTCGTGGAGCAGGTTGAACGAGACGTTCGCGGACGACGCGGCGGTGAACATCTTGACCGGGATCGAGACCAGTCCGAACGACAGCGTTCCCGAACCGATGCTATGTGGGGGCATACGAGAGTCCTCCGGCGACTTCCGGGAGGCTAGCACCAACCCTTTGCTATACTCAACTGCGAGTACATCTTTTATCGGATCGCAAGGAGCACGCCTTTAGCGCTGGGTGACCGCGCCAAAACCCTCCGTGAGCCCGACCCGAAACCCCAATCTCGAGCCATACCGCCAGAAGCGGGATCCCGCGCGCACCCCGGAACCCTTTGGGGAATCGTCGCCTGCGGCCCCGCCAAGCACCGCGCCCCGCTTCGTGGTGCAGAAGCACTGGGCCCGTGCGATGCACTACGACCTGAGGCTCGAGCTCGACGGAACGCTCAAAAGTTGGGCAGTGCCGAAGGGGCCCTCGACGAAGGCGGAGGAGAAGCGATTGGCCGTCCACGTCGAGGATCATCCTCTGGAATACGGATCCTTCGAGGGGATGATCCCCGCGGGGAACTACGGGGCGGGCTCGGTCATCGTCTGGGACGACGGCTGGTACCGCTCGTTCAAGCCCGAGGATCTCCTCGAGCAGTACGAGCGCGGGAAGATGGAGCTCGAGTTCTTCGGCTTCAAGATGCGCGGCCGCTGGACCCTGGTCCGCATGTCGCGCAGTCCCAAAGATTGGCTCTTCCTGAAGAAGGACGACGGGCTTGCCTCGAACGTGGAGGCGGTGGATCGCTATCCCGAGTCGGTGATCACGGGGCTCACCGTCGAGGAGATGCGCGACCGCGCGGGAACCCTCGCCTCGATGCGCGAGCGGGCGGTGTCGCTGGGCGCGACGAAGGGGGACCTCTTCGGCGCGACCATACCCCTGACGCTGGCCACGCTCGAGGACCGGCCGCCGAAGGGTCCGGACTGGCTCTACGAGATCAAGTACGACGGCGTGCGCGTGCTCGCGTCGCGGCGGGACGGCGACATCCGGATGATCGGGCGAAGCGGTGAGGACATCACGAAGCGCTACCCGGAGATCGCCCAGGCGCTCGCGGCGCTCGCGACGCCTCGGTTCACCCTGGACGGCGAGATCATCGCGGAGGACGAGAATGGGCATCCGCTGTTCCAGCGGCTGCAAGCGAGGATGCATCTGACGAAGCCCCGCGACATCGAGGCTGCGCGCGCGCGCGTGCCGGTGCGCGCCATCTTCTTCGACTGCCTCGGCGTCGAGGGCTACGACCTCCGCGGATTGAAGCTCGAGGATCGGAAGGAGCTCCTCGCCCGCGTGGTGCCGCCCCGTGGCACGGTTCAGCGTGCCGACCACATCCTCGAGCACGGCGAGGCCTTCCTCGCGGCCGTCGCGGAGATGGGACTCGAGGGAATCGTGGCGAAGCGGCTCGCCAGCAAGTACGCAGGCAGACGCACGCCCGACTGGGTGAAGGTGAAGTGCGACCGCCGGGATCTCTTCGTGATCGGCGGCGCGACCAAGCCGCAGGGGGCGCGCACGGGCTTCGGCGCGCTCCACGTGGGACGCTACGACAAAGGCAAGCTCGTCTACGTGACGAAGGTGGGGACCGGATTCGACGACGACGCGCTCAGGGACATCGGCGCGGAGCTGAAGCTGCTCGAGCGGACGACGTCGCCGTTCGACGCGCGCAGTCCAAAGGGACCGGGGCACACGTGGTGCGAGCCGAAGCTCGTTTGCGAAGTGCGTTACACCGAGTGGACGCGCGAGGGCGGGCTCAGGCACCCGGCCTTCATGGGCATGCGTCCGGGAGCGAGGCCGGAGGATTGCAAGGCGCCCGAGCCGATGGCGATCGAGGCTGACGCCGAGACGGCGGCGCCGGTGGCGGCAAAGGAAAAGGGGTCGGCTGCGAAGCGTCCCAGCCCTCGCAGCGTCGCGGTCTCGACCGAGCGCCACGAGGTCGCGCTCACCAACCTCAAGAAGAAGTTCTGGCCCGACGGAACCACCAAGGGCGATCTCGTCGGATACTACGAGAAGGTCGCGCCGCTCCTGCTCCCGTATCTGCGCGATCGTCCCGTCGTCCTCACGCGCTACCCGGATGGAATCGAAGGGAAGTCCTTCTTCCAGAAGGACGCGCCCGTTTACGTGCCGGACTGGGTCCGCACCCAGGTGATCCACGCCAAGGATGCCGATCGCGACGTCCGCTACTTCGTGATCGACGACGAGGACATGCTCCGCTACGTGGCCAACATGGGCACGATCCCGCTCCACGTCTGGAACGCGCGCGTGGCGTCGCTGGATCGGCCCGACTGGATGGTGCTGGACCTCGATCCGAAGGAGGCGCCCTTCGCCCACGTGGTTCAGGTCGCGCGTGCGCTCAAGAAGATCCTCGACGACCTCGAGCTGCCGAGCGTCCCCAAGACCTCGGGCGCGACCGGGCTCCACATCCTGCTTTCGATGGGGCAGCGCTACACGCACGAGGAGGTGCGCACGTTCGCGCGCCTGCTCGCGACGATGGTGGTGGAGACGCTTCCCGAGATCTCGACCATCGTGCGCGCGATCCGGGGGCGCGGCGGGAAGGTCTACGTCGACTTCGGCCAGAACGGACATGGCAACACGATCGTGGCGCCGTATTCGGTGAGGCCGCTGCCCGGCGCACCCGCCTCGTGTCCGCTTCGGTGGGACGAGGTGAACGCGCGGCTCGACCCGGCGCGCTACACGATCCGGACGATTCCCGAGCGATTCGAGGAGATGGAGGACCCCCTCCGGGCCGTGTTGGGGGAGGGTATCGACATGGCCGGGGCGATCGCGGCGATCGAGCGGAGGATCGCGGGTGACTGACCGCGCCGCGACGACCGCGCTCCGTTTCCTCGCGAGCGCCTCGGCGGGCGAGGTCTCGGCGATCCTCATTCGCCCGGCCGCCGCGCGGTGGCTCTACGTCTTCGGTCATGGCGCCGGCGCTGGCATGCGGCATCCCTTCATAGAGGATGCGGCTACCGCCCTCGCAGGGCGCGGGTTTGCGACCTTTCGCTACCAGTTTGCCTACCAGGAGAAGGGATCGCGACGCATCGATCCGCAGCCCATCCTCCTCGCCACCGTTCGCGCCGCGATCCACGCAGCGCGCGAGGCCGCTCCCGACTTGCCGCTCCTCGCCGGCGGGAAGTCGATGGGGGGACGCATGACCTCGCTGGCGGCGTCCAAGGAGCCTCTGCCCTTCGTGAAGGGGATCGCGTTCTTTGGATTCCCCCTCCATCCGGCGGGGGCGCCGGGCCAAGGGCGCGCCGATCACCTGGCGCAGGTCGAAGTCCCCATGCTCTTCCTCCAGGGCACGCGGGATACCCTCGCCGACCTCGGCCTTCTCCGGCCGGTCATCGACAACCTCGGCTCCCGCGCCACACTCCACGTCGTGGACGGCGCCGATCATGGCTTCCACGTCCTGAAGCGCTCCGGCCGAACTCCGGCCGACGTGATGGACGAGCTGACGCGTACCATGGAAGAGTGGGCGGAGAGACTGTCCCGGTAGCCTGACCCAGGAGCACGCATGCGGATCCGAGCGGGAACGAGCGGCTGGTCGTACAAGGAATGGAAGGGACACTTCTATCCCGAGAAGCTGGCGGCGAAGGACATGCTCCGGTACTACGCCGAGCATTTTCCGACGGTCGAGGTGAACAACACGTTCTATCGCATGCCGAATCTCACCACCCTCGAGGCCTGGGCCGCCGAAGTGCCCGAGGACTTCTCGTTCGTCCTCAAGGCGACGAAGCAGATCACGCACAACAAGCGCCTCAAGGACGCGCAGGACTCGGTGGATTACCTTCTTCGCACGGCGGGGACGCTGGGGTCGAAACTCGGGCCGTTTCTCGTCCAGCTCCCGCCGAACATGAAGAAGGACGTGCCGCGCCTGCGCGATTTCCTCGCAGGGCTGACGGCCCGGGCCGCGTTCGAGTTCCGACACTCTTCGTGGCATGACGACGAGGTCTATGGCGCGCTTCGCGAGCGCAACATGGCCTGGTGCATCGCGGATACGGGCGAGCCCGACGATCCCCCCTTCGTGTCCACGGCGGATTGGGGCTACTTCCGGCTCCGTCGCGTGGTGTACGAGGACGCGGATCTCAAGATGTGGGCGGACCGGGTTCGCGGCGAGTCGTGGAAGGAGGCGTTCGTCTTCTTCAAGCACGAGGATGCCGGCACCGGCCCCAAGCTCGCGGCCCGCTTCCTGGAGCTGTGCCGCTAGGCGCGTCCCCGCCATGCCTTCCGTCCCCGCGCGTGACATCAACATGGAGATCGCGGGGATCTTCCGGGACCTCGGAGTCGCGCACGCTTCACCTCACGGCCGTATGGCGTACAAGCGCGCCGCCCAGGCCGTACTCGCCCTCGACGAGCCGATCGACGTCCTGGCGGGTCGCGGGAGCCTCCGCCAGATTCCAGGCATTGGCCCCGCGACCGAACGGATCATCCAGGAGTACTTGCGCGAAGGGGCGAGCCGCACGGCGGAGCGCGCGATCCAGGCGAGCGCGAAGCGAGACGAGGTCCTCGCCCTCCACGCGCACCGCTCCCACTTCCTGAGCCGGGCGGCCGTCGCCGGAGCGCTCCGCGCGCGCCGGGCGAAGGGCGTGATGGCCCTCTCCGACTACAAAGGCGACCTCCAGATGCACACCGAATGGAGTGACGGCGGAGAGTCGATTGCCTCCATGGCCAAGGCAGCCATGGCGCGCGGCTATCACTACATCGGCGTGAGCGACCATTCCTACGGACTTCGAATCGCCAGCGGCATGAGCATGGCCGATGCCAGGAAACAGCGCCGGGAGATCGAGCGGCTAAACGCCGGGTGGGACGGGGATTTTCGGGTGCTCCAGGGAATCGAGGCCAACATTCCGCTGGAGGGCGGCGTCGACATGACGGCCGAGGAGATCGCGACATTCGACCTCGTCCTCGCGGCGCCGCATTCGCGGCTCCGGCGATCCGAGGATCAGACGGATCGGATGCTCGCGACCGTACGTCATCCTGGCGTGCATGTTCTCGCGCACCCGCGCGGGCGGATGTATTCTCGACAGGGGGTCCTGGCGCGCTGGGGGGAAGTGTTCGAGGAGGCCGCGCGCCACGACGTCGCGATCGAGCTGGACGGGGATCCGTACCGGCAGGATCTCGATCATGCGATGGCCAAGCGGGCCCTCGAGGCAGGGTGCCTGTTCGCGCTCGACAGCGACGCGCATTCGGGGCGCGAGCTCCGATACTCGGAAATCGCCATCGCTCACGCGCGGCTCGCGGGGATTCCGGCCAAGCGCGTGATCAACACCTGGACGGCCGACGAATTGCTTGGGTGGGCGGAGCGGAAGCGACGCCCCAAAGCCATGAGGAAGAAACGAGCGCGATGAAGAACGCGGATTCGCAGACGGTCTTCCTGCTCTCGCCGGCCCACTGCGGCGGGCGGCGGGCTCAGCTCCTGTTTCGTGAGGAGGCTGCGTTCCCGCTCGCCGTCCGGATGCGGGACACGGGCGCGCCGATCGGAGAGGTATTCGCGTTCCTGAGCGGGCTCTACTTTCGGGGGAAGCTCGCGTATGGGCGCGCCTTCGCGCGCCGTGCGGTGCCGCCGGGCGTGCTCGTCATCACGCCTGGCCTGGGGCTGATCGACCCTGATCGCGTGGTGACGCTCGCGGACCTCCGGGCGATCGCCGCCGTGGGCGTGGCGGTGGACGAGCCTCGGTATCGCGCTCCGCTCGAATCGCATGCCGCTCGACTCGCCGCGTCGCTCGCGGGAGACGATCGCGTGGTCCTGCTCGGCAGTATCGCGACGGGGAAGTACGTCGACGTGATCGAGCGGCACCTGGACGGCCGTCTCCGGTTTCCGGCCGAGTTCGTGGGACGCGGCGACATGAGCCGGGGCGGGCTCATGCTCCGGTGTGTCGAGAGCCGTCAGGAGCTCACGTACGTCCCGATCGCGGGCGCGGTGCGCCACGGTCCCCGGCCGCCCAAGCTCGAGCCCCTCGCTTGAGCCCGGCCAGGGCATCCGCGCGAGGGAAGACGGCCGCGCGGAAGAAGGGGACGGGGCGGCCCGCGGCACGAAGCACCAGGCCGCAGCCCAAAACCAAGACTCCACGCCCGGGCGCGCGAGCCACCGATGCCATCACCATCCCGACCGGTGTCCGCGATGTCGAGATCGATTTCGATGGCAGGGTCGTCCGCCTCACCAATCTCGACAAGCCGTTCTGGCCCGAGCTCGGGATCACGAAGCGCGATCTCCTCCAGTACTACGCGCGCGTCTCCGCGGTTCTGCTGCCGCATCTCAAGGATCGCGCGATGGTGATGAAGCGGTACCCGAACGGTGCGCACGGCGAGTTCTTCTTCATGAAGCGCGCGCCGTCGCCCCGCCCGGAGTGGATCGAGACCTGCAGCATCTCCCACGGCTCGGGGAACGTCATCGATTTCCCGATCATCCAGGATCTGCCGTCGCTCCTCTGGGTGATCAACCTCGGCTGCATCGATCTCAATCCCTGGTACGCGCGCTGCGACGACACCGATCGTCCCGACTACCTTCACTTCGACCTCGATCCCGTGCCCAAGGCATCGTTCGATCAGGTGATCGAGACCGCGCTCCTCGTGCGGCGCGGGCTCGAGGGCCTGGGCATGGAGTGCCATGCGAAGACGACCGGATCGAAGGGCATCCATGTCTACGTCCCCATCAAGCGCGGTCCGCTCCAGAAGGAAGTCTGGACGTTTGCGAAGAACCTCGCGATTGGACTCGCGGCACACGCGCCGAAGCTGGTCACGGCGGAATACCGGATCGCCAAACGCCCGCCGAACCACGTGCTCGTGGATTACAACCAGAACGCCTGGGGACGAACGCTTGCGTCGGTCTACTCGATCCGTCCGCGCGATCGCGCGACCGTGTCCACACCGGTCACATGGGACGAGCTGGAACGGGGCGTCGATCTCGAGGACTTCCGCATCGACACGGTCCCGGCGCGGGTCGCGAAGATGGGAGACCTCTGGAAGCCGCTCCTCGCCGCGCGCGGCCGCGTCTCGCTCGAGCGCTATCTCGAATGAAGCTTCCTTTGAAGCGCCCCTTCCCGCCGATGGAGGCGAAATCCGTCGCGGGCATCCCCGTGGGAACGGAATGGCAGTACGAGCCCAAGTGGGACGGGTTCCGTTGCGTGGCGTTTCGAGACGGCGACGAGATCGCGCTCCAATCCAAGGCGGGCGAGCCGCTCACGCGCTACTTCCCGGAGATCGTGGAGCATCTGCGCACCCTGGGCGCGAAGCGCTTCGTCCTGGACGGAGAGCTCGTGATTCCACGGGGCAAGACGCTGTCGTTCGACGACCTCCTGATGCGGATCCACCCGGCCGAGAGCCGGGTGAAGAAGCTCGCGGCCGAAACCCCGGCCCTCTACGTCGTGTTCGATCTCCTCGTGGACGACAAGGGCGTCGCGCTGGTGGAGAAGACCCTCGACGAGCGCCGGCCGAAGCTCGAAGCGTTCGCGAAAGCGTATCTGCGCGGCCGCGAGGGCGTCGCCCTCTCGCCCGTGACGGACGATCCTCAGGTCGCGATCGAATGGTTCGAGACCACGCGCGGCGCGCTGGACGGGGTGATCGCCAAGCGGCGCGACCTCGCGTACCAGTCCGGCGAGCGGTCGGGGATGCAGAAGGTGAAGCAGCGCCGCACCGCCGACTGCGTCGTCGGTGGATTCCGCTACGCCTCGGCCGGGAAGGTCATTGGGTCGCTCCTTCTGGGCCTCTATGACGACGAGGGTCTCCTGCACCACGTAGGGTTCACGTCCGGCATTTCTGCAGACGACCGCCGGGCGCTCGTCCCGAAGCTCGAGAAGCTCGTGAAGCCGCCCGGGTTCACCGGCAACGCGCCCGGCGGCCCGAGCCGCTGGAGCACCGAGCGCTCGACCGAGTGGGAGCCGCTCCAGCCGAAGCTCGTGGCCGAGGTGGAGTACGACCACGTGAGCGGCCGTCGCTTCCGTCACGGCACGCGGTTCGTCCGCTGGCGGCCCGACAAGGCGCCCCGTCAGTGCACGTTCGAGCAGATCGCGCAGCCGGAGGGCTCGCTCCTGGCGCTCCTGGGAGGCAAGGCCTCTCGAAGCACGGCCAAACCCAAAGCGAAGGCGGCCCCCGCCAGGGCCACTCCGAAGAAAGCCACGAAGAAGGCGTCCCGCTCGAAGATGGCTCGGCGAGCCCTGGTGCTGGCGCTCGCGTCACTCCTCGCGTCCGGGACGATGGCGCGCGCGCAGGAATCCATGCCCGACTCCATGGCCATGGACCAGGACATGTCCTCCATGCACCACCACCACCTCATGGCCGGACTCTACGGCCCGTACCTCATCAACCGCGAAGCGTCCGGCACCGCGTGGCAGCCCGAGAACGCCGAGCACATGGGGATCCATTCCATGCGCGGGGACTGGATGTTCATGCTCCACGGCATGGCGGACATCGGGTACGACGATCAGGGGGGGTCGCGCGGCGACGAGAAATTCTTCAGCTCGAACATGCTCATGGGCATGGCGCAGCGCCCTCTGGGCCCGGGCACGTTCGGTGCGAGGGCCATGATGTCGCTCGAGCCGGCCACCATCGGGAAGGAGGGCTATCCACTGCTCGTTCAGACCGGCGAGACCGCGGATGGCGTGCATCCCTTGATCGACCGGCAGCACCCGCACGACCTCTTCATGGAGCTGGCGCTCAGCTACAGCATCGCGAGCGGGCGGCGGTCGCTGTTCGTGTACGGCGGACCCGTAGGTGAGCCGGCGCTCGGGCCGCCCGCGTTCATGCACCGGTTTTCAGGCTCGGAGATTCCGCTCGCGCCGATCACGCACCACTGGCTCGACTCGTCGCACATCACCTACGGCGTGCTGACGGGGGGTGTGGTCTGGGGCGGGCTCAAGGGGGAGGCGTCTGCGTTCCGCGGTCGAGAGCCCGATGAGAACCGCTACGACATTGAGTCTCCGAAGCTCGACTCGCATTCGTTCCGTCTCTCGTTCAATCCCGCCCCCGCTTGGGCATTCCAGGCGAGCTACGGCCGGCTCCACAGCCCGGAGCAGCTGGAGCCCGAGGTCGATGTGGACCGGGTCACCGCGTCCGCGATGGTGGCCAGCGGGCACGAGAACCATCGGTGGGAGGCTACGCTCGCCTGGGGTCAGAATCGGAATCGCCCCGGCCACACCCTCAACGCCCTTCTCGCGGAGGGGGCCCAGAAGCTCGGGGCTAGGAGCACCTTGTTCGGTCGCTGGGAGCAGGCCGAGAAGGATGAGCTTTTCGCTGAGGGCGACCCACGGCACGGGACCGTCTACCGCGTCAGCTCGATCACGACGGGTTACCGCTATGACGTCTGGACCGTGGGACGGGCCACCATGGGAATCGGTGGGTTGGCATCCCTCACGTCGGTGCCGGACAGCATCGAGGACGACTACGGAGCGCTCGGTATTCTTCCGTCCTGGATGCTCTTCACTCGGATCGCACTGCGTTGACCGGCGCGCCCGAAGGCGCGCCGGCCCCTCGGCTCAGAACGACTTCCAATCCTTGGCGTCCAGCTTCTCCGCCTTGCCGCGCTCCTTCGCTTCGCGGAGGATGTCGCGCATGTCCCGACGCATCTTGCGGACGGCGTCCTGGAGATGCTTCTGCGCGTCGTCGCTCTGCCGCCTGAGATCGTCCCGCTCGCCTTGGCTCAGCGCTTCGTGGTCGTCATCCGGAAGCGATTCCAGCTCCTGCTGCAGGTGGCGGACCGCGCGCTTCAGACCCTGCGTCGACTCGCCGTCTCGCTCGCTGTGCCGGATCTCTCGCTCCAGCTCGCGTATCGCGCTCTCGAGCGATCGACGCTGACCGGACACTCCGATGTGGCTCAAGGCGAGCTTGGCCTGGGCGCTTGCGAGCCTTCCGATCTCGCCCCCATATTTGCTGATCTCGCTCGACGTCGCCTGCGCGCGACCCACCAGGCGCTGATCCCGGATCACGTACTGGTCCTTGCCATCCCGGATGTACAGGAAGTCGCCGTCGTACTTCTCTTTGAGCTCATTGACGACGTCCCAGTCGCTGACGTTGGAGCTCGAGTTCTTGCCATCGATGATGACGGCCCAGCCGAAGTCTTCGTCCTCGTCGAAATTGAAGCCGTACGAGTAGGCGTGCTTCGAATGGGAGCTGGAATGGGCGGAGGAGGGGACGGGGGAGGTCAGAAGGAACATCGCGGTGAGCGCGAAAGGGAGCCAGGCGGTACGGCGCATGGGAAGCCTCCGGTTGGTCGTCGTGGCCTTCGGTTCGGACACCGGTTTGGACAGGTGGGAGGCGGGTTTGGTTGCCATGGCCGCCGCGCGAACGGCGGCTTTCCCGCTTGACCTGAGGGGCGGGTCCGCCTGGATAGTACGGACCCATGTGGATCATGGTTTCGGGTCCTTACACGACGGGGGCTACCACGACGGAGGATCGCGCGGCGAACCTCCGTGCCATGAACCGTGCGGCCTATGAGCTCTTGAAGCGGGGGCACGTCCCCGTGGTGGGGGTGAACCTGGCCCTCCCGCTCATCTGGGCGGTCGGGGCCGAGCGCTTCGACGACATCATGATGCCCCTCTCCCTGGCCGCCGCCGAGCGATGCGATGCCGTCCTCCGGATTGGCGGACCTTCCCAAGGAGCCGATCGGGAAGTCGAGGCGATCCGATCGCGGGGAGGAACCGTCTACCAATCCCTCGACGAGATTCCCCCCGCCTAGGGGCCGGGCTTGGGCTGGAAGAACACCCCCAGGTAGTAGGGCCACACGATCAGGGCGAGCACGCCCTTCCAGAAGGTCAGCTTCAGGAATCCGATCGTGAAGAGCCACCCGATGATCCAGAGGGAGGCGAGGCCCCCTCCGCCGTGGTGCTTGCAGACGACCTTGATGTCCTCGGCCATGATTTTCCTCCCCCAGGTGGACGGATGAAGGCCAAGACATAGCACAGATTCCTCCGTTCGCTTCGACCGGCTCGAACGTAACTCACCCCAGACGCGGACAACCGTGTGCCCTATTCCGGCTCGGGCCATTCGGCCGCAGGGCTCCGCCTGCCGCACCCAACACCCGAGCCTTCCGCGCGAACTCATTGGGGGGTCCAATGTTCCGCTCGCTACGCTCGCTCTTCGCTCTCGCCCTCCTCCCCGCACTCTTCCTGGCTCCGCTCGAGGCAGCGGGCGCGGTCACGCCCGCGTTCAAGGCGCCCGCTCTCGTGTATGACGTTGGGCTCTCCTCGACCGGGCTTCACCCCGACGGCGACGCGAACTGCGTCGCGACCGGGGATCTGAACGGAGACGGCCGGGCCGATCTCGTCGTGGCGCGGTCGTGGCCCGCGAGCGTCAACTTCCAGCCTGCGGTCAGCGTGCTCCTCTCGAACGCGCAGAGCACGGCCCCCACCTACCTCGACCCCGCCGTCCTTCGCAGCGTGGGGGCGAATCCGCTCTGGGTTCGGATCGCGGAGCTGACGGGAGACAACCTGCCCGACATCGTGATCTGCGGCCAGGACGGGACCGTCTCGGTCTTGCGCAACGTGGGTCTCGGCTCCTTCGCACCGAGCTGGGACATGATCCACGTGAATGCGCTCAACCGGATCGAGGCGGCGGATCTGAACAAGGACGGGCACATGGATCTCGTGGCGACCGCGGCCGTGGCGGGACAGATCGATGTCCAGTTCGGCTTTGGCGGCACGACGTTCAGCGGGGTCAGCTCCTACACCGCGGGCGGCGCCGCGCTGGCCATTGGCGACGTAAACGGGGATACGTTCCCGGACGTGGTCACCGGCGGTCCCGGGGCGAACATCAGCGTGCTCATCAACAATGGCTCCGGCGGCTTCAGCGGTCCCACCAGCTGGCCCACGGCCAACCTGCCCACCGACATCATGCTCAAGGACATGAACGGCGATACGAAGCTCGACGTCGTCGTCGCCGCCTCCCCGGACAACGTCATCCAGGTCCACCTCCAGACCGGAACCGCGAATTTCGCGCCCGTCAACTCGTACACCATCGCCGCGGGCGAGGAAGGGCCCTCGTCCCTTGCGATGGGGGAGATGGATTTCGACGGCATCCAGGAGCTGGTGGTGGGCTACCAGAACGACTTCGGTCCCTCACGGACCGTCGGCATCTTCAAGCGCAACGGGGGTGGCGTGCTCCTGCCGCCGACGTTCTATGACGCCGGGACCTACGCGCGCTCCATCGCGCTCGGGGACTTCACCGGCGATGGCCTCCTCGATGTGGGCACGGCGTCCTACGCCGATGTCGGGGCGACAGGCGGCTACATGAACATGGCGGAAGTGCTCGTCAACTACTCCGGCGTTCTCGGCAACGCGAACGGATTCTCGGTGGTCGGCGCCCTCACGGGAGCCTGCAGCGCGGACTTTAATCGCGATGGCCGGCCCGACTTGGCGACCTCGTCTTCCTTCACTCAAATCCTGGCCGGAAATGGGGACGGGACCTACGGCGCGTCTCTCGCCTCGGTCCCGCCGCCCGGCACGTGTGTCACCGGAGACGTCAATCGCGATGCGAAGCCGGACCTCCTCGTGACGACGCCCGTAGGTGCCTTGGACCAGTTCCTCGGAAACGGCACGGGCGTTGCCGGCGGAGGCACGGGGATCACCGGCGTTCAGCTCTTCCGCCGATCGCTCACCGCCGATCTCAATCGCGATGGATACCTGGATCTGGTGCTCCATCCGGGCACCTCCAATGTCGGCGTCCTTCTCGCAACCGGGGCTGGAACCTGGGCCGCGTCGCCGATCCTCTACCCGGTGGCTGGACTGCCCCGGGACATCGCGATCGACGATTTCGACCGGGATGGCGACCCCGACATCCTCGTCGCGACCGATGCCGGCGCAACAGAGCTCATGAACAACGGGGCGGGCACCTTCGCCGGCTCGACCCCGGTGACCAACCCGTTCACGTCGGTCGCGATCGGCGACTTCGATCGCAACGGCACTCTCGACTTCGCCGGGCGGTACAAGAAGCCGCCCGGAACCGTGGAGGGGATCGGCATCTTCCATTTCTCGGGCTCGACCTACACGCTGGGCGAGACGATCGCGACCATCGGCCGGGACGGAGAGTACCTGGACAGCTGGGACGTGAACCGGGACGGCATCCTCGATCTCGTCACCGAGGAGGTGAACAGGAACTCGACGGCCGAGCCGGTTACGGTCTCGGTGCTCCTCGGAAACTCGTCCGGCTCCTTCGGTACGCGGACGAGCTTCCTCGTCGGCGGTTTGAAGGGAAGCAGCACCGGCAGTCTCTACATGAACCGGATCGATGCGGATGCCGATGGAGCGCCTGATCTCATCGGATCCACGTTCGACTCCGATCCGCCCTCCACCGTTTCCAACAGCGCGAGGATCCTGCGCGCCCAGCCGACTTCCTGGTCCACGTCGTTTGGCGGGCACGTGGAGTACGGCGCCTTCGCCGAAGCCAGCGGCGTCGCGGTGGGAGATTTCAACCGAGACGGCAAGCTCGACTTCGGCATCTCTTGCCGGATGGCGGATCGAACGATTGTCTGGCTCGGCGGCGGTAACGGGGGATTCACCATGGGCCAGGATTACGCCCAGTCGCCTCGTCCCACCGATATCGCATTCGTGGACATGGACCGCGACGGCATCCTCGACATGCTCACCGTGGCCTCCGGAGGGAGCGTGAAAGTGAGCATGCGGCGAGGGCAGGGAGACGGCACCTTCACCGCTCGAAACGATTTCACCTCGGGGAACAGCAGCGGCGAGGATCACATGGCCATCGGCGACGTGAACCGCGACGGAATACCCGACGTCGTGGTCGCGGGGGCGGTCAACGACTGCAAGGTGTTCCTCGGAAACGGGTCGAATGGATTCTTCTCCACGCCCAACACGCCCTACGCCACGAATACGATCCACCGCGCCAAGCTCGGGGACATGAACCGGGATGGCATCCTCGATCTCGTCTCGACCAACGGGACGGCCAATGGGGTCGAGGTCGCGATGGGCGATGGCAGCGGCTTCTTCGGACCGGCGACCGTGACCAACATCGGCCTCCAGACAGGCCCGCTCGCGATCGCCGACTTCGATCGCGACGGGATCCTGGACGTGGCCGTCGCGACCTTCGACGCCATCGACGGCGTGCGGATCATGCACGGCACAGGAACGGGCTCGTTCACGACGTTCATCGCGACGGCCGTCTCCGACACGCCGAGCGATCTCGTGACGGCGGACCTCGACGGGGACAGCTACCAGGACCTCGTCATGACGTCCCTCGACACGGCGCGTATCAACGTCCTGCGCGGCAATGGCGTGGGCGGTTTCTACGCCCTCGAGCCCTACATCACCGACAGCAAGCCCGCCGGGGTTGCCCTGGCGGACTTCAATCGCGACGGTAAACTCGACGTGGTGACCGCCTGCTTCGATTTCGGGCGCGCGTCCGTCCTCTTGAACAGCGGGATCGTGACGGCGGCGCCGATCGCCGAGATGGCCACCCCCGCTGCCCCGCGGCTCCTCCAGAACGCACCCAATCCGTTCAACCCGCGCACGACGATCCGCTTCATGCTTCCAGCGGCGGGGCACGCGAGGCTGGCGGTCTTCGACGTGACCGGGCGGCATGTGGCGACCCTCTTCGACCGGGTCGCGGCGGCGGGGGCACAGCGCGTGGACTGGACCGGGCTCGATTCGCACGGGAATGCGATGGCGTCCGGGATCTACTACTACAAGCTCGACGTGGGCGGCTTGACGGAGTCACGGAAGATGGCGCTCATCAAGTAGCGGCACGTGGCGCGGCGGACGCCCGTGGGGTAGCATCACAGGGATGCGGGCGACACCACGAAGCGCCCGCCCCCGCCGTCCACCGCTACTCGAGTGAGGATCCGTGCCCGAGACGTTCGCGTTCCGCTGAACGAAAGCCTCGGGTGCGGGTCCGCACCCTCCCGGCTGACCGGTCTCGAGCTCTAGGCGGGACCGGCTCTCGCGCGCGGCCTCCGAAAGGATGCCGTCGTGAAATCGATCCCATCGTGCCTCGCTACGCTCATCTTGATGACCGCGGTCGCGTCCTCCTCTTCGGCGCGCGCCGCCGTGCCCTCCCGAACCTTCGACCTGCGCTGGCACGTCCAGGTCGACTCCATTCCCAGAGGAGCGCACGAGGCTCGGATCTGGGTCGCGCTTCCTCAGGAACGCCCGGGGCAGCACGTCACGGGCCTCGAGATCCGCGCGCCCTACAGGCACTCCTTCGCCAAGGACGCCGTGTTCGGAAACCGGGTCGCGGTGTTCACGGTGAAGAACCCGCCTGCATCGCTGGCCATCGACCTCTCCGCGACCGTGCGACGCGAGGCGGTGGGCCCGAGGCGCGCCCAGATCACCCAGGCGGAGCGCAAGCTCTACCTCCGCAAGGAAGCGCTCGTCAGCTTGAGCCCGCGCATCCACGCGCTCGCGGACAGCGTGGGAGGCACGCCGCACGACCGGTACGAGTTCGTGCTCGGACGGATGGATTACGACAAGACCGTTCCCGGATGGGGGCGGGGCGATTCCGAGCGGGCCTGCGACGTCGGGAAGGGGAACTGCACCGACTTCCACTCGCTCTACCTGTCCCTCTCGCGCGCGGAGGGAGTGCCGGGCGTGTTCGAGATGGGCTACTCCATGCTCCCGGAAGGAGAGACCGATCACGCGGGCGGGTATCACTGCTGGGCTTGGTTCTACGACGACGCGAGCGCGTCCTGGGTGCCGGTCGACATCTCGGAGGCGGATCGCCATCCCGAGAAGGCCGAGTTCTTCTTCGGCCATCTCGACCCGGACCGCGTCCTCTTTTCGCGCGGACGGGACGTCGTGCTGCCCGGGATGAAAGGGAAACCCCTCAATTATCTTCCGTCGAGCGCCTACGTCGAGATCGACGGCGTGGCCCACACGGGTGTAACCCGGACCATCACCTATCCCGCCACGACGGCCGAGGACGTTCGACCCGGCGGTGGCCCGGGGCCTGCCGGTCCCTGAATCGCGACCCGCGCGTCTGGTCATCGGCGCCCTTGCGGTGGGACGCGGCGGTTGTATCCTTGGTCGGTTTTCCGCCAGGAATCGCCACGACACCGAGTAGGGGGCAATCGATGGAAACGAAGACGATGGATGCCTACGACAAGATCAAGGACATGCAGCGGAAGGGATGGGCCCATTTCATTCCGCTCGAGGTGTTCACCACGCCCTCCGCGGCCAAGCTGGCGCGCCACGCCGGTGTCCAGTCGGGTCAGCGGGTGCTCGACGTCGCCTGCGGAACAGGCGTCGTCGCGATCACGTGCGCGCTCCAGGGTGCGAAGGTCACCGGCCTCGACTTGACGCCGGAGCTCATCGACCACGCGCGAGAGAACAGTGCGATCGCCGCTGTCGACGTGGAGTGGCACGTCGGGGACGTCGAGGATCTACCATTCGAAAAGGGGGCCTTCGACCTCGTCACGAGCCAGTTCGGCCACATCTTCGCGCCGCGGCCGGAGGTGGCGATCGGCGAGATGCTGCGCGTCTTGAAGCCCGGCGGGACCATCGCGTTCGCGTCCTGGCCTCCCGAGGTCCTGCTCGGCCGCGTCTTCCAGATGACCGCGCGCTACCTTCCTCCGCCTCCGATCGAGATCCCGCCGCCCGTCCTCTGGGGCGACGTCAACGTCATCCAGCAGCGTCTCGGCTCGGCCGTGCGTGACATCCGGTTCGATCGCGGAACCATGTGGGTTCCGTCGCTCAGCCCGCAGCACAATCGCGTGCACATGGAGAAGACCTCGGGCCCCGTAATCCGGATGGTCGAAGTTCTCTCGGCCAGCGATCCCGCGAAGCTCGAGGAGTTCCGCCGCGAGTACGAGGCGCTCCTGAGCGAGTACCGCTCCGAGAATCTCATCCGGCAGGACTATCTGTTGACGCGGGCGATCAAAGCCTAGGGTGGATCGCGAGGCCTACGTTCTCTTCGGCCTCATCTCGGCGATCGGCTTTATCGTGGCCGCGCTCCGTTCGGGTGCCCTTCGCGGCTACCGGCGGCTGCTGGATTCAGGAGCCAGCACGGAAGGGAACGCAGCCACGCGCGGCATGCTCGCCGGCCGGCGGGTGGAGATCGGCTTCACCAGCGCGGAGCTTGGCGCGCATCAACCGGCTCGGGTTCTGGTCGGAGTGGAATGCGCGACTCCGCTACGGCTCGAAGCCCACGCGCGCTCGCTCGCGACCAAGGCTCGCACGGCGCTCGGCGTCTACCGCGAGAGCGCAACCGGGATCGACGAGCTGGACCGCCGGTACGTCTTCCTGCTCCTCGAGCCGGACGCGAAGCGAATGCTCGCCCAGGACTCGGT
>Ga0111538_10004105_pt1 | contig 20300 bp, 20 predicted proteins | sample SoiMethybrSBSTD1_FD_79669 | JGI IMG/M metagenome (GOLD analysis project Ga0111538, IMG submission 79669) | Bulk soil microbial communities from a Populus tree surrounding site in Tennessee, USA - Soil MetaG P. TD hybrid SBSTD1 (version 2)... | ecosystem: Environmental > Terrestrial > Soil >... | reverse complement strand
GTCATGTGCGGCCACAGCGCATAGCTCTGGAAGATCATCGACATGTTGCGCCGTTCCGGCGGCAACGACCGCTCGACCGTCGACACCACGCGGTCGCCGACCCGGATCACGCCGGCGGTCGGCTCGACGAAGCCGGCGATCAGCCGCAGCGTGGTGGTCTTGCCGCAACCCGACGGCCCGAGCAGGCAGACCAGGCTGCCATGTTCGATGGTCAGCGACACACCGTCGACCACCGCGTTCGGCCCATACTTCTTCGTCAATTCACGCAACTCGACAGATGCCACCCTGCGTCCCTCTCTGGCGCCTTTGATGTACCCGCAAGCCGTCAGCTTATTCCATGCGGCGCAACGCCCTCATAGAACTTCCGTGATCCAGCCTTCGGGCTCGGAACGGCCGGGTCCTTGGATTTCATGCCGGTTGTTGCGATTTGGGCGATGCCGGCTCCGGAACGGTTAACCTCGCCGACAGCTTCAAAGGAGCCGCCGTCAGGTGCCCGTGAAAACCGGTTTGCGCTTCTCCATGAAGGCTTTGCGGCCCTCGTGGTAATCGTTGCTGTTGAAGCAGGCCTCGACGAACTTCTGGCTGCGCGAGATGTCGCGCTTGTTGTCCTCGATGATGACCTCCGCCACCGTCGCCTTCACGGCGCGGATGGTGAGCGGCGCGTTGCCGGCGATCGTGTCGGCATAATCCTTGACGTACTTCTCGAGCTCGCCGGGCGTATCCGGTAGAACACGGTTCACCAGCCCCATGACCTGGGCCTCGGCGGCGGTGAATTGCCGTGCCGTGTAGAAGATTTCCTTGGCAAACGACGGGCCGACGATGTCGACCAGCCGCTTCAACCCGGTATAGCCATAGCCGATGCCGAGCTTGGCGGCGGGCACGCCGAACTTGGAGCTTTCGGTGCAGATGCGAAGATCGCAGCAGGTGGCGAGCCCCATGCCGCCGCCGATGCAATAGCCACGGATCATCGCGATGGTCGGCTTTGGGAAATCGGCGAAGGCGCCGTAGCTCTTCTCCACGATCGAGCCATAGTGGCGCACCGAGGCTTCGTTGGAACGCTCCTTCTCGAAGCGCGAGATGTCCGCGCCCGACACGAAGGCCTTGCCGCCCGCGCCGGTGACCACCACGACCGAGATGTCCTTGTCGTTGCGGAAGTCATCGAGAATGCCGACCGCCGCGGCCCACATGTCGAGCGACACCGCGTTGTGCTTCTCGACATTGTTATAGATCACGTAGCCGACCTTGCCCTCCTTGCGGGACAGCATCTTGTTGTCGGCGAAGCTCTTGGCGCCGGCCGTGATGTCGATGACTGGTGTGTTCATGGGGTTTCTCGGGGCTTCGGTTTGAGAATTGCATTCTAGAGTAAGTTCCAACATGATTGCAGGAAGTAATTGCGGCTTTCGGGATTTTATTCAGGAGGAACCATGAATTACCTGCTTTTCGCATTGGCTGTCTTGTTCGGGATGGTCGTTAGTACTCCGGTCTTCGCTCAGGCCGGCTGCAAAGGCAGTTGCTCGCAATCCAAGGGCTTGTGCATCCAACGGTCCGGGAATGCCTCGAGGTGTGATGGTCTATTCAGAGAGTGCATGGCGACCGGCCAATGGATCGTGTACGCCCGGGGAACCAGAGGCACACAAGTTTTTAACCGTTGTAAGCGCTGACAGGGTGCAAGCCAAATTGCTGTGCTGACGGTTGGAGGGTAACTAGCCGACTCAAACCGCTTTGGCTTTGCGCAGCGTGCTGATTTCGTCGGCGCTGAAGCCGAACTCCTTGAGCACCTCGTCGGTGTGCTCGCCAATGTCCGGCGGCCGCACCGCCATCCGACTCGGCGTGCGCGACAACGTCATCGGCTGTGCCACGAGATTAAGCGGCGCGCCGTCCTTCTTCGGCGTCGACTGCGACATCCGCAGGTGCTTCACCTGCGGATCGGCGAACACCTGATCGATCGAATAGATCGGACCGCTCGGCACCCCGGCCTTGTTGAACGTTTCGATCCACTCGGCGCTCGACTTCTTCGCCGTGTAGGTATCGATCTCGGCGTTGAGCTTTTTGCGGTTCTGCGAGCGCAGTTTCGCCGTGGCGTAGTCCGGGTGCTTCGCCATCTCGGGCGCGCCCAGCGCGGTGCAGAAGCGATCCCAGATCGGCCCGCCGGTGGTGGCGATGTTGATATGGCCGTCGGTGGTGGTGAACACGCCGGTCGGGATCGAGGTCGGATGATCGTTGCCGGCTTGCTTGGCGACCTCGCCGGCCTGCAGCCAGCGCGAGGCTTGGAAGTCGAGCATGAAGATCTGCGCCTGCAGCAGCGAGGTGGCGACGTGCTGCCCCTCACCCGACACCTCGCGCTCGTGCAGCGCGACCAGGATGCCGAGCGCGCAGAACATGCCGGCGGTGAGGTCGGCGACCGGAATGCCGACCCGCACCGGTCCCTGCCCCGGCAGGCCGGTGATCGACATCAGTCCGCCCATGCCTTGCGCGATCTGATCGAAGCCCGGACGGCCCGCATAGGGACCGTCCTGGCCGAAGCCTGAGATCGAGCCGAGCACGATGCGCTTGTTGACCTTCTTGAGGTTCTCGTAATCGACACCCAGCCGTGCCTTCACATCGGGCCGGAAATTCTCGACCACCACGTCGGCCTTCGCGACCATTTTCATGAACGCGGCGTGGCCGGCCGGATCCTTCAGATTGAGCGTGATGCTGCGCTTGTTGCGGTGCAGGTTCTGGAAGTCGGAGCCCTCGCGCGGGCCACCCATGCCCTCGCCGCCTTTCTCATCGGGGGGCATCTCGATCTTGATGACATTGGCGCCCCAGTCGGCGAGCTGACGCACGCAGGTGGGGCCCGAACGCACGCGTGTCAGATCGAGCACCGTGAAACGCGCAAGCGCTTGCGAAGCTTGATGAAATGGCATGGGTTCGAGGCTCGGCACCCGGTATATTCGTGGTGCCAGGACATTCCCCGATATGGCGGGTGTTGTCCACCGTGATCGCGCGCGCAGCGATGCGTTTGGCCGCACCGGTCTCAGTTGCGCCGGGAGGCCGATGGCATAGAGTCCGGCCTACAAGAACAACCATCCGGAGCGAATGAAATGAAGCGGCTGGCTGCTGCGCTGGCGATGACGGCGACCCTGTTGATGCCCGCGGCAGCCGACGAATGGCCGTCGCGGCCGGTGCGCATCCTCAGCACCTTCGCGGCCGGCGGCGCCGCCGACGTTCTCGCCAGGGTGATCGCAGAGCATCTGTCGACCGCCTTCAAGCAGCAGTTCTTCGTCGAGGTGCGTGCCGGCGCCGGTGGCCAGATCGCGATCAAGGAAATCTTGAACGCGCAGCCCGACGGCTACAATTTCGTGCTGCTCAGCGTGTCGCATCTCGTGATCCACCCGATGTCGCGCGCCGACGCGACCTACGATCCGCTCACGGATCTCACCAACGTGGCGTTCGCGGGCGGCTCGCCGGTCGTGGTGTCGGTCAATTCCGAAAAGAGCGGTATCCGGACGCTCAAGGACTTCGTCGAACGCGGCAAAACGGCATCGATGACCTATTCATCGTCCGGTCTTGGCACCATGGGGCACCTGGTTGGCGAGAACTTTGTCAACATGGCGAAGATCAAGGGCGAGCACGTGCCCTACAAGGGCGCCTCGCAGGCGCTCAACGATCTCGCCGGCGGTCACATTATCTGGTGCTCGCAGACGCTGACCTCGACCGCGGGCCTGCTGCGCAACAAGACGCTCAACGGGCTCGCGGTCACGACCGCCCAGCGGCTGCCCGATTGGCCAGACATCCCGACCTTCAAGGAGCAGGGTTATCCGGACCTCGTCGCCTCGATCTGGTTCGCGCTGTCCGGTCCGGCGAAGTTGCCACCGGCTATGGTCAAGAAGCTGAACGATGAAATCAGCAAGGCGATGACCAAGCCCGAGATCGCCGCGCGGATGCAACGCGACGGCATGATCACCAATCCCATGAGCCCAGATCAGTTTCAGCAGTTCATCGCCAATGAGAAGAAGGTCTGGTCGCCGGTCGTCGAGCAGGTCGGACTGGCGGTGAAGAAATAGTGGACTTCATATCGGACGAGACGGCTGGACCGAGGTGTTGATTCATTATCGGCCAGCGCGCAACACACAGGGGAGCGACATGACAGTGATCAGCAGGCGCAGTTTCCTCGGTTCGGCGGCGGGCGCCGCGGCATTGACCGCGACGGGGCTTCGTTCCGCCCACGCAGCGTTTCCGGAGCGCGGCGTCCTGATCATCGTGCCCTACGCGGCCGGTGGCGGCAGCGACATCTCGGCACGACTGCTCGCCAAGGATTTTGAGCCGATCCTCGGCAAGCCGGTGACGGTCGAGAACCGCGCCGGCGGCGGCGGCTGGGTCGGCTGGGGCTCGCTCGCGCAGTCGAAGCCCGACGGCTACACCATCGGCTACATCAACGTGCCCAATATCTTCGCCGGCTATCTCGACAAGCAGATCGCCGGCTCGCGCAGGGAGAATCTGGAAAGCTTCACCCCACTGATCAACCACGTCACCGACTACAACATGTGGTCGGTCAAGCCCGACAGCAAATTCAAGACCGTAAAAGACGTGATCGAGGAGGCGAAGAAGCGGCCGGGCACGGTTACGCTGAACGGCGGGGGCCACGGCACCGACGATCACGTCGCCGCGCTTGGCATCGGCGCCAACAACGGCACCAGCTTCCAGATGGTGCACTTCCGCGGTACCCCGGATGGCAAGATCCAAGTGCTGGGCGGCAACGTCGAGGTCTACGCCTGCAACGTCAGCGAGGCCGCCGAGGACGTCAAAGCCGGAGTGGTTCGCCCGCTTGGCGTGATGGCTCCGAGCCGCTCGAAGTTTTTGCCCAACGTGCCGACGTTCCGCGAGCAGGGTTTCAACGAGGTATGGTCAACGTCGCGCGGCATTGCGGCGCCGGCCGGCCTGCCGAAGGACGTCGAGACCGCGTTGATCGCCGCGCTGGAGAAGACCGTCGTGTCGCCAGCGCACAAGTCCAAGGCCGAGGCGCTGTCGCTCGATCCCGACGTCATCAAGGGCGACGCCTACAAGAAGTTCCTGAAAGAACAAGAGCAGGCCACCAAGACGTTGATGAAGTGGTAGCGAACGGCTGACCGGACCGAGGCAGGCCGCTATCCCCTTGCCTTGGTCCGGATGAAATCCAGCACCGCGTCGTTGAACATCTCAGGCTGCTCCCACTGCACCGCATGGCCGCAGTCGGGAACGATCACCACCGTGCTGTTTGGAATCCTTTCGCCCACCTGACGCAGCAGGTACGGCGGGATCCACAGATCGGCGTCGCCTGTCATCAACAGCGCCGGCACGCGCAACATCGCGAGCAAATCCCAGGTGATCGTGTTGCGTAGCCGCACCGGGCTGCGCGTCCCGGCCCGCTCGTGACGCTTCTTCCATTCCGCAACACCCGCCGGATTGGCAGCCCGGTAGGATGGGCCCAGTTCCTTCACCTCCTCGGGCAATTGCTCGAACGCTTTCGGACGCAGCGATTGCAGCGTCTTGAGGAACTGCGGTTCGGCGATCCCCATCATGCTGCAGGCGAGCACCAGGCTTTGCACCCGTTCGGGCTGCGACAGCGCGGCGTCGAGCGCGATGTAGCCGCCGAGCGCGTTGCCGACCGCGTGGAAGCGCTCGATCTTGAGATAGGTCATCAGATTGAAGAGGTCGTCGGCGGCGAAATAGCTGTCGGCGTCGCTCCCGAGCTCCGACGCGTTCTGGCCGCGCCGTGAATACGAGATCACCCGGTATCCGGCCCTGGCAAAGACCGGTTGCTGATAGGGATAGAATTCGCCGCTGCCGGATCCCGGGTGCAGCAGGACAAGGGCCTCCCCGGCTCCGCCCGTGTCCCAGTACCAAAGCTTGACGTTGCCCAAATCCGCGATGCCTTCGGTGGCCGGAACCTGAACCGGGATCGGCGTCGTCAGCCCCTGCATCGCGCTGCTCGCGTCTAGCTCTTTCTGATTTGGAAGATCAGCACCCTGCCCTTCTTAGTGCTGGCGATGATCTCGTCGCCGGTCTCGCGGATCAGGTTCGGGATGTCGATCGTGGTCAGCGGATCGGTGCACTCGATCGTCAGCGTGTCGCCGGCCTTGAGCCGGGCGAGCAGCTTGCGCGTCTTGAGCGCCGGCAAGGGGCACTTCAGCCCGCGCATGTTGATCTTGGATTCCGCCATGGCAATCAATCGCTTGACCGTGATCCGCCGACACTGGACACCCTCCTGATATCACGTCAAGTTCCTCCGATGGTTGTGGATTCCGAGGTGCAGCGGATCGCCCGGCTGACGCCGTTGCACGATGTGCTGGCGAGCTTCGATATCGGCGTCGCGCCGGCCGCGCCGCGCGAGCAGGACGTCCGCGCCGCGATCGGCCTGACGCTTGCCGCCGATGTCGTCATCGCGGAGGCGCGCCCGAGGCAGCCGATCGCGTTGCGCGACGGCTACGCGTTGCGCGCCGAGGCCACCGCCGATGCCTCCTCCTATGCACCGGCGCCGCTGGTGCCCGCGCCGCCGCGAATTGACTTGGGCGAGCCGATGCCGGCCGATGCCGACGCGGCGGCAACGCTCGATGCCGTCAGCGTGACGGGCACGCGCAGCGAAGCGCTGGCGATATTGGCGCCTGGCGACGGCGTGCTGCCGGCAGGCGGTGACATCGCGGCCGGCACCAAGCTCCTGCTGTCAGGCGCGCGGCTGCGGCGCATCGATGTCGCGCTGCTGTCGATCTTCGGCGTCGAACGCGTGGTCGTGCGGCAGCCGCGCGTGCGCGTGGTGCGCGTCAGCCCAGGCGACATCGTCGGTGGCGCCGCGATACTGATCACAAACGCGATCAATGCGGAAAGCGGCGTTGCGCAAACCGGCTCGACGTCGCTCGAAGCTGCGCTCAAAGATGACGGTGTCGATGCCGTGGTGGCGATCGGCGGGACTGGAAGCGGGCGCAACGACGCGAGCGTGCGCACATTGGCGCGTCTCGGCAAGGTCGCGTTCCACGGCATCGCTATCGCGCCCGGCGAGACCACCGCGCTCGGCTATGTCGACGAGCGTCCGGTACTGCTGCTGCCGGGCCGGATGGACGCGGCGCTCGCCGGCTGGCTCACGGTCGGGCGGCGGATGCTGGCGCGACTTGCGTTCCGCCTGATCGAGGAACAGCCATTCGCCGCCGAACTCGCGCGCAAAGTCGCCTCCCCGCTCGGCCTCGCCGAAGTGATTCCGGTGCGCCGCCGGTTGGGTCGGGTCGAACCGGTCGCCACCGGCTATCTTTCGTTGCACGCGCTGGCGCGCGCCGAAGGCTGGATTCTGGTGCCGGCCGACAGCGAGGGCCACGCCGAAGGTTCGCGCGTCGTGGTGAGGCCCTGGCCATGAGCCGCGCCGGAAAGCCCCGCGAGACGCGCGACGATGATTTGATCGCCGCAGTTCGCCAGGCGGCACGACAGGAGCAATTCCTCGAAGTGGTGTCGGCCGAGGAGGCGCGCCGGCGTTTTGCGAGTCGGATCGATCTGACGCCGCTGTCGGCTGAGCGCGTCGCGCTCGCCGCGGTGCTCGGCCGCGTGCTGGCGGACGATATCGCAGCGCCGATCGACGTGCCGCCGTTCGATCGCGCCAATGTCGATGGTTTTGCGTTGCGTGCCACCGACACCAGCGGCGCCACCGAAGCGGCGCCGAAAGAGCTCGCGCTCAACCCCGAAGTCATCGCCTGCGGCCACGCCCCTAAAGTTCAAGTTACGCACGGCACCGCCACCACGATCGCAACCGGCGGCATGATCCCGCGCGGCGCCGACGCCGTGGTGATGATCGAGCATACCGAACTCAACGAGCGCGGGCCGACGATCGAACTGCGCCGCGCGGCGACGCCGGGCCAGTTCATCTCCTACGCCGGCTCCGATATTGCGCGCGGCGAAACGCTGCTGCGCAAGGGCCAGAAGATCGGCTCGCGCGAGATCGGCATGCTGGCGGCCTGTGGGCTCGCCGAGGTCGACCTAGTGCGGCGGCCGAAGGTCGCGGTGCTCTCGACCGGCGACGAGCTCACCGCCCTCGGCGACGAGCTGCGGCCAGGCGGCGTCTACGATTCCAACAGCGCGATCCTCGGAGCCGCGATCGCCGAAGCAGGTGGCGAGGCAGTGCCGTTCGGCGCGTTTCCCGACGACGAGGGCGCCCTGGAGCGCGCGGTGCGCAACGCGCTGACGCGATGCGACATGGTGGTCCTGTCCGGCGGCACCTCGAAGGGCGCCGGCGATCTCTCGCACCGCGTGGTTTCGCGGCTCGGCGAGCCCGGCATCGTGGTGCACGGCGTGGCGCTCAAGCCCGGCAAGCCGCTCTGTCTTGCGGTCGTGCAGGGCAAGCCGATCGCCGTGCTGCCCGGCTTCCCGACCTCGGCGATCTTCACGTTCCATGCCTTCGTCGCGCCGGTGATCCGCGCCCGAGCCGGCCTGCCGCCGATGGCGGCCGAAACGATCGAGGCGCGCGTGCCGGTACGGATAGCCTCGGAGCTCGGCCGCAAGGAGTTCGTGCTGGTGTCGTTGGCCGAGGGCGGCGACGGCCCGACCGCATTCCCCTCGGCCAAAGGCTCTGGCGCGGTGACGAGTTTCTCGCAGGCCGACGGCTTCATCGAGATCGACGCGCTGGCCTCGGTGCTCGACGCCGACACCAACGCGCAAGTGACCCTGATCGGAAGTGCCGCGCAAGCGCCGGACCTGGTCATCATGGGCAGTCACGACGTCGCGCTCGACGTGGTGGTCGGTGCACTCTCGGAGCGTGGTTTCGCGGCGCGCACCATCGCGGTCGGCAGCCAGGGCGGCGTCGCGGCGGCGCAGCGCGGCCAATGCGATCTCGCGCCGGTGCATTTGATCGATCCGCGGAGCGGCGTCTACAACAAGCACCTGCTCGGGCCCGGCCTGGCTTTGATCAAAGGCTGGCAGCGCATGCAGGGCGTCTTGTTCCGCCCAGGTGACCAGCGCTTCGAAGGCAGGACCGCGCCGGACGCCGTGAAGGCCGCGCTTTCCGATCCGCACTGCCTGATGGTCAACCGCAATGCCGGCGCCGGCACCCGCGTGCTGGTGGACCAGCTTCTCGCTGGCGCGCGTCCGCCCGGCTATTCCAATCAGCCGCGGTCGCACAACGCGGTCGCCGCCGCGGTCGCGCAGGCGCGTGCCGACTGGGGCGTTGCGATCGAGCCGGTGGCGAAGATGTACGGCCTCGGCTTCCTGCCGCTGTCGCCGGAGGACTACGATTTCATCGTGGTCGAGAGCCGCCGCGACCGGCCCGCGGTGCGGGCGTTCCTCGAAGCGCTGCGCGAACCGCGAACCCGCGAGCGCATTCGCGCATTGGGCATGCAGCCGGCCGATGAATAGCCAACAACCGTTCGTCCCCGCGCAAGCGGGGACCCAGAGCAACAGACCGCACAGGGGGCCCCTGGGTTCCCGCTTGTGCGGGAACGAACGGGGGTGGGTCACTGCGCTTGCTCTATTACTGACATTACTGACGGTCCCTCTCATCGCCGCCCCCGCCCTCGCGCAATTGCGCGGCCATGGCGGACCGGTGCGCGCACTGGCGGTGGCGGCGGACGGCGAGCACCTCATTTCGGGCAGCTTCGACACCTCGGCTATTTTGTGGTCGCTCAAACGCAACGCCGCCGAGCAGGTGCTGCGGTTCCACGACAGCGCCGTCAACGCGGTGGCGGTCCTGCCCGACGGCCGGATCGTCACCGGCGGCGAGGACGGCAAGATCGCGATCTGGAAGCCGGGGCAAACCAAACCCGAGACCGTGTTCGAAGGTCACACCGCGCCGATCGTCTCGCTCGCGGTGTCGCTCGATGGCGCGACCTTGGCTTCGGCGTCATGGGATCGCACCGTGCGGCTGTGGCCGCTGGCGCGAAGCAATTTGGGCGGGGCGCCGCGCGTGCTGGAGGGCCATTCGCAGAACGTCAATGGCGTCGCGTTCACGCCGGACGGCAAGGCGCTGATCAGCGCCGGCTACGATCTGACGGTACGGATCTGGCCCCTGCCCGACGGCGTACCGACCATCATCACGCTGCCGTCGCCGCTCAACGCCGTCGCGGTCGCGCGCGACGGCGAGATCGTGGCCGGCAGCGCCGACGGCAAGCTGTTCTTCCTTTCGCTTGGCGGCGAGTTGCGCGGCGAAGCCCAGGCCGGCGAAACGCCGATCATCGCGGTCGCGGTTTCGGGCGACGGCGCACTCGCCGCCGCAGCCGGCATCCGCGGCTCGGTCGCGATCGTCGACCGCAAGACCCGGACGGTCGCCCGCACTTTGGTCGGCCCAGGCCTGCCGGTGTGGTCGGCGGCATTTCTGCCCGACGGGCGCACTTTGGCCACCGGCGGCACCGACCGCATCGTGCGGCGTTGGGACGCGACCACCGGCGAGCACATCGGGGCGGTGGCGCTGTCGGGCGTCGACGATCCGCTGGCGCGTTATGCCGGCGAGCGCGGCGCCGAGGTGTTCCGCGCCTGCGTCGCCTGCCACACGCTTTCGCAGGACGAGGGCAACCGCGCCGGGCCGACACTCGCCGGCATTTTCGGCCGCAAGATCGCGACGCTGCCGGGTTACGCCTTCTCGGAGCCGCTGAAAAAACTCGACATCGTGTGGACGCCGGAGACGGTCGCGAAATTGTTCGAGGTCGGGCCGATGCAATACACGCCCGGCACCAAGATGCCGGAGCAGATCATCGGCTCGGCCGACGATCGCAAGGCCTTGGTGGAATTCCTGCAGAAGGCGACCAAATAGTCACCGAGCGTGCCGTCACGCCGTGCGCTTCAGCAGTTCCAACACGGCGTCCGCCACCACATCGGGCACCTCGGCCGGCAGATTGTGGCCGGCGCGCGGGATGATCCGGCGCTCGTTCGACCCCGGAAAGCGCGGATCGTTGGGCCGCCACATACCGGGCACCACGCCGTTGGCCTCGCCATGCAGCACGATGGTCGGCACGCGGATTGGCGGCTGCGCGGCGAGCCGACGCTCGATCGGCTCCAGCGCCGGATCGCCCGGCGCATTGCCGTAGCGATGGCGGTACGACTGGATGGTGACGTCGACGAAATCCGCATTGTCGAACGAGGACGCGCTGCGCGCGAAGGTCGCGTCGTCGAAATCCCAGTTCGGCGACCACAGTTGCCAGAGCAGCTTGATCATTTCGCGCCGGTTCTTTTGCAGGCCGGCGCGGCCGCGCTCGGTGTTGAAGTAGTACTGGTACCAATAGCGGTGCTCCTGCTCGGGCTCGGCCGGCACGCCGGAGTTGGCGATATCCTGGATATTGTAGCCGTTGCCGGTGACCAGGCAGCGCACGCGCTCCGGCCACAGCGCCGCGACGATGCAGGCGGCGCGGCCGCCCCAGTCGTAGCCGGCGAGCGCGGCGCGCTCGATGTTCAGCGCGTCCATGAATTCGCGAAGGTCGTTGCCGAGCGCCGCCTGCTGCCCGGAGCGCGGGGTCGTGGCGGATAGGAACGCCGTCGGTCCGAAGCCGCGCAAATAAGGCACCAATACGCGGCAGGCGGCCGCGGCAAGCCGCGGCGCCACGTCATCATAGGTGCGCACGTCATAGGGCCAGCCGTGCATCAGCAGCACCGGCGTGCCCGCAGCAGGACCGTTCTCCTCGTAGGCGATGTCGAGCGTCGCGGTGCGAACGCGTTTGATCGCGGGTTGCGTCATGCCCGTATTGTTCAGGAATGCCGAATCCGTCTCAAGGTCGCAAAGCTGAAATGAAATTCAACTTGGTGATGCGATTGATCAAGCGCTCTGGTCTTTGTCGGTGGCGCGCTTGCGGCCGGTGATCATCCCGCCGATCAAGTTCTCGCGTTGCAGCCAGCACATCAGCAGCACGCCGAGCACGTGCACCACGACCAGCGCCAGCACCAGGTTCGACGACCAGGTGTGAATATGCTCGACCCAGGCGACGCCGAAGAAGGTGACGGTGATCTGCATCCAGCCGCTGATGGTGGAAACACCGATCAGCACCAACAGCACCACCGCCATGGCGGCGCCGGCCGGATTGAGCCCGAGATATCGCCCCGGCCTGCCGCGCGCAAGTTGGCCGAGATAGCGCAGCGTTGCGACAGACGGACGTACCCAGTTCCAGAATCGTGCATAGCGATTGCCGACCAAGGCCCATACCAGGCGAAACGCGAGAACACCGAGCGCGGTGTAGCCCGAGATTTCGTGCACCGTGTCAAAGACGTTCGCCGTGAACCAAGCGATCAGCACTGACGCCGCCAGCAGCCAATGCGACAGCCGCAGCGGCCAGTCCCACACAACGACAAAGCGCGCCGTTGCCGGCGCGCCGTCGTTTGGTGTGGGATCGGGCACGGCGATATGCAGCCGCGCCGTTACTTCGCCTTGGTGTGCATCAGCTTGAGGTCGGCGGGGTTGTAGAACAGCTCGAATAGCTTGCCGTCCTTGACGCCATAGACCTCGTAGCAGGTGCCTTCGATCTTCGAGCGACGCACCTCGTAGCCGGCCGCCTTCGCGAGCGCCTCGGCGTCGGCCTGCGGTTTCCAAGATGCCTTCGGCACCGTGGTGCATTTGTTGAAGCCGTCGGCCAGCGCCGGGCCGCTGATCAGCGTTGCCAGGCCAAGCCCAAGCAGCGCCGCTCGATGTGCTTTCACCTCATTCTCCTTGTGGTTCTTGCACCCCGCACGCCGCCGTTTCGGGCGGCGCATTCCGCCGCTGACCAAGCCGGACCAGGGCTCGCGCTGTCAATTAGAATACCAACAAGTTCAATAGCTTAGAATTATTATAAGTCCAAACAGGACGCCTTACAGCTTGTCTTTGCCCTCGCGCTCGGCGCGCTCGCGGAAATAATCCTCGCTGGTGCGCACCGGCGGCCGTGGCTTGGCGTAGGGATCGAAGTCCGCCGCGGTCACGGCGCCGACCCGGCAATCCTCGCACATCTTGATGATGTCGAGGCGCGCGGCCTGATCCTTGAACATCCAGTGCCGGCCCTCGAGCTTGGCGGTGACGCGCTCGATCGTGCTTTTCACGCCGAACGGCTTGCCGCAGCTGATGCAGTGGAACGGCTCCTCCTGCTTGACGACGCGCGCCGAGGCGGTCGCGGCGCGGAAATCGAGTTGCGGCTTCAGGCTGATCACCTTCTCGGGGCAGGTCGCCTTGCACAGCCCGCATTGCACGCAGGCGTCCTCGGCGAAGCGCAACGTTGGCCGCTCGGGATCGTCGCTCAGCGCCCCGGTCGGACAGGCCGCGACGCAGGACAGACACAGCGTGCAGCCCTCGACATTGACCTCGACGGTCCCGAACGGCGCGCCCTGGGGCAGCGCAATGACATCGACCGGCGCCGGCGCGGCGCGATGCAGCTCGCGCAGCGCGAGGCGAAGCACGTCGCGCTTGCCGCCGACCGCCGCGAAGCTCGCGGGCCGCGGCGCAGGCCGGCCCACCGCGATCGCGCGCAACGCGCTGCCGAGTGCATCCGGATCGTCGGTCTCGATGGTGGCAACGCGAGCGCCGTCGAAACCGAGCCCCGCGAGAACAGGTTCAGCGAGCGTGACAGTCCGGCGCAGGCCTTCAACGTCGTGACGCGGCCGTGCGCGCAGCAGGAAACGGAGGGCGCTCGCACCATAGGCAAACGTCGCCGCGACTGCTTCGAGACCGATCTGGGTCACTTCGTTGACGGCAAGCGGCAGCACGTTGGCGGGCAGCCCGTCGCCATGACGGGCCAGCGCGTCGATCAGCGGCATGCCGTGATCGTCGTCGTGAACGAGCACGGTCGGATCATGGCCGCCGGCCTCGCGATAGGCCGTCAGCAGCACCTTGAGCTTGCGCAGCAGCGCGTCGGCGGGCGGCAGCGCGTAGGACGCGGCGCCGGTCGGGCACGCGGCCGCGCACTGCCCGCAACCCGCGCAGGCCTGCGGATCGATCGCGACGTGATTGCCGTTGGGCGCGATCGCCCCGGTCGGGCAGAGATCGAGACAGCGCCGGCAGCCGACGATCGTGGACCGCGAATGCGCGCACAGCTCCTCGGTGAAGGTGATGTAGCGCGGCTTGTCGAAGGTGCCGGTGAGGTCCCGCGCCTTCAGGACCGCTCGCAGAATCGCAGCCGGATCGCCGGGATCGGCGCGCAGATAGCCGTCGCGCAGCTCATGCGCCTGGAACAGCGGCGTGCCGCCGGACAGATCGATCAAGATGTCGCAACGCGACACCGCGCCGTCGCGCGAGGCGCCAAACGCCAGCGCGCCGCGCGAGGATGGCCGCGGCGCCGCATAGCCGTCGACCGTGATCTCGAAGGCGCCGAGATGACCCTTGGCGGATTTGACCGTACCTTTGACCACCGGAAATTCGGTGACGCGCGGCGGCGCCATCTGCTCGGGCCGCGAGACCAGCACCGTGACGTCGAGATGATCCTGGAGCAGACGGCCGGCCTCGATCGCGGCCTCATCGCGGCCGTAGATCAGCGCAACGCCCTCGCTCGAAAGCGTCAGATACGGCACGTCCGGCAGGGGCTCCGCGGCGGCGGCCAGCAACGCCGCGATCTTCGGCCCGGCCTTGGCGGCGTCCTTCGACCAGCCCGCGGTCTCGCGAATGTTGACAAAGACCGTAGACGCGCCCTCCTCGCCGACGGTTTCGGCGAACAGCGGCGCCTCCTGGGTGCACGCGACCGTGACCGCGGCTCCGCTTGCCGCCGCGGCCTGAACCTTGCCGAGCTCGGCGCGGCACAGCATGCGGCCCGCGACCACCTCGGCGCCCTTGCAGCCGCGACGGATCGCGCCCGCATCGAGCGGCATGGTGTCTTCGCAGGAACACACCAAAATGGTGCGTTGGTCCGCCATTCCGGCTCCGGCTTTGGATGCGCCGCCCCCACGCGGCATCGGCTAGGTTATAGTTATCCCAACCAGAAAGTGCGAATCCGGGACTGCATGCCGCCCGAAAACCGCGTCACCACGCCATTCGCCACCGCGCTCGATTTGCCGCCTGGGTTCCGCCCGGTGACGTTGCGCGAGGTCGGCGACGCTTTTGCGCACGCCAGGGCGAACGCCGCCGAGCTCGGCGCCGGCACGCTGGTGTTTGTCGGCCGCTTTGATCTCGCCGAGTTCGCGCTGGTGCTGGAACCCGACGAGCCACTCGCAACCGCGCGGCGTGCGTTCTACGCCGGGCTCGGCGCACTGGCCGATGCGCTCGCCACCCACGCGCCGCCCGAGAAGGCGATCGAGTTCGTCTGGCCGGATGCGATCCATGTCGACAACGGCCTGGTCGGCGGCGCGCAACTGGCCTGGCCGGACGGTCCCGAGGATGAGCCGGCGCAGTGGCTGGTGTTCGGCGGCATGATCCGCACCGTGTCGATGGCCGAGGGCGAGCCCGGCCTGCGGCCGCTGTCGGCGACGCTCGAGGAAGAGGGCTTCGAGGAGATTGGTGGCGCCGCTTTGGTCGAAAGCTTCGCGCGGCACTTCATGACCGCGATCGATGCCTGGCAGGAATACGGCTTCAACGCGGTGGCGAAAAACTATCTGGCCCGGCTCAAACCCGAGAAGAGCGTGCGGCGCGACATCGACGACAACGGCGACCTGCTGGTGCGCCGCATCGGCAAGCTGGAGGTGGAGCGCAACAAGCTCGTGCCGGCGCTGAAGATGCCAAGCTGGCTCGATCCCAAGACGGGGGGGCCGAAGTGAAGCTGCTGCGCACCATTCGGCTCGACCCCTCGGACACGTTCGTGTTCGAACGAAGCGCGGAGCCCGGCGAGTTTGCGGTGTCGGGTGCGTTCATGTTCTGGAACGCCGACCCGGCGGCGCTCGAAGGCAAGCAGCGCACGGCGTTCCGCGCCGGCTTCCTCGGCGTCAACTCGCTTGGCTGGTCAACCTTGGTGCAGGTGGTCGAAGCCAGCGACGCCGACCGGCGGGCCGCCATCAGCACGCTGGCGAAACATCTGGCGGAGGAGTTTGGCGCGCCAAGCTACGCCGACGCCGTGGCGGCCGCCGAGGAGGAGTTCGCCTTCGCGGCCTCGCTCTGCAACCACCCGCTCGACACCCTGATCGCGGTGACGCGGCGCCTCGAGGACAGCGAAATCCGCGAGGCGTTTCGCACACTGCGGCCGAAGGACGGGCCGAAACCGCTGCGTGCCTTTGCGTTCCTGGAGGTCGCGGACGAGGAGGAACTGGAGGAAAAGGTCGATCTGACGAAGCTCGGCCAGCAGACTCGAAAAGAGCCGTAGCACTCCGCTGTCATGCCCCGCGAAAGCGGGGCATCCAGTCTCTGCCGCGATTGATGTCGGTGATTACTGGATCGCCTGCTTCCGCGGGCGATGACACCTCACGCGGCGTTTGCCGTCTACTCCACCTTCACGCCGGCGTCCTTGATGACCTTGCCCCATTTGGCGAGGTCGGCGCGGATGCGCTCAGCGAACTCACTCGGCGGACTGGCAATCGAGAACGTGACCGCGGGCGCAAGATAGCGGTCGCGAAAAGCGGCATCGCCGAAAATCCGTTGCGTCTCGGCGCTCAGTCTCTCGACTATCTCGCGTGGCGTGCCCTTGGGCGCGGCGAGGCCATACCAGGAGCCGGCCTCGAACCCCGGCAAACCGCTTTCGGCCAACGTCGGCAGATCGGGATACTGCGGCACGCGCTGCCTGCTGCCGATGCCGAGCGCTTTCAGCTTGCCGGTTTCGATGTTCTGCCGCAGCAGGCCAATGGCGACGATCATCATCTGGATGTGCCCGCCAAGCAGGTCGGTGATCGCCGGCGCGGCGCCGCGGTAATGCACCGGCGTGAACTTGGTGCCGGTCTCGCTCCCGATGTGCAGGATATTGAGATGGCCGCTGGTGCCGATGCCGAAGGTGCCGTAATTGAGCTCGCCCGGCTTCCCTTTGGCGTAGGCGATCAGCTCGCTGAATGTATTGGCAGCCACCGACGGATGGATCACCAAAGCCTGCGGGCTGATGCCAAGCCCGCTGACCGGGATCAATTCGTTGATCGGGTCGTAGCTGAGCTTGCTGTAAAGGTGCGGGTTGACGACGAACGAGGCGTCGGCCGCGACCACCAGTGTGTAGCCGTCGGGCGGCGCCTTGGCGACGAACTCCATGCCGAGATGGCCCGCACCGGCCGGACGATTTTCGACGATCACCTGCTGGCCAAGCGTTTCGGTCAACCGCTGCGCCAGCGCGCGCGCCAAGGTGTCGGTGATGCCGCCCGGCGAGGTCGGAACAATGATCCGCACCGGCTTGACCGGGTAGGTCTGCGCCGCCGCCGGCGCGCCAAGGCTGAGGGCCAGCAGGAGCGCCAGTAAGATGCGTGTCGCCGCCATGCGGGCTCCCCGTGGTATAATCGATGGTAGATGACAAGCTCCTCGCCGAACAAGGATTTCTGGCTGTCTTGCGGCCATCATCTGCTCGACCGCGATGACGGCGGCGGATTGCTGCTGACCGACGATTTCCTGAAGGTCTACCTGGCGCGGCCGGAGCTGCATCCGCCGCTCGAGGCCTGCGAAGCCGAGCGCGCGTTGCACGCGAGCCTGCTCGCCAGGCCGCGCCGCGAGGTGGCGGCCGCCGAGGTCGCGGCGATCAAGGATGCAGACGCGCGCGAAAACTGGCAGGTGATGCTGGCGTTCCGCGATCACCTGATGCGGCACCGCACGCTCGAGGCCGCCTATGTCGACCTGATGCGGCGCGGCGTCCGGGCGCCGCATCTGTTCGTCAACCAGCTGGTCCACGTGATCCTGCGCAACGCACTCGACGGCTGCGAGGATCCTTACGTGCTGCGCGCCGGCGAACTGTTCTTCCGGCCGCAGCGCGTGACGCTGCACGAAGGCTCGCTGATCGCCGCCGACGAAGAAACCATCTCGGGCGGCCGCGACACTCCGGCCTCGCCGCTGGTCTCGATGCTCGGGATTCCGCCGGAGGCCGAGATCGACGTCATGAACGACGACAACGCCGAGCACTATTTCGCACACAGCGACAGCTTTCATGTCGCGCTCGACCTCACGGCCGGGCGGCGCGGCCTCGTCGCGCTCGGCGAGGTGATCACGCGCTGGGTCAAGCATCTCGATGCCGTCGACGTCGACGTCGAGCCTTTCGCCGAGACGCGTGACGCCAATCTTGCCTGGTATGTCGGGCTCGACGCCGAGGGCACCAAAATCGGTGACGTGCTGTGGAACGGCGAGGAGCTCGATGATGCCACCCGCGGACGCGTCGTCGGGCTCTATCGGTTGAGGTTTCGCGATCCCGACGTCGCGCTCGACAAGGTGCGCGGCGAAGCTGTCTATCTGATCCTGGCAATGGATGCCGACAAGATGCTGCGCGTGAAGCCGCAGAACCTGATTACCGGCCTGCCGATCAAGCATCTGGAGGCCGCCGCGACATGACCGCCGCCCTGATGCGCATTCCGGTTGGCGTCGTGGTCGAGCGCAGCAAGGCGATCACGCAGTGGGACGATTATATCTGGAAGCCGGTTGGGGTGCTGCCGGGCGAGCCGGCGACCGAACCGTGGACCAAATTGTCCGGCGACGACAACCGCACGTCCTTCTACGCCGGCACCGCGGAGGTCGAGCTCTACCGCAGCGAGACCACCAATTACCGGGACAATCTCGCCTCGGGCGCGCCGTCGCTCTGGGTTGTGCTGCGCCAGGCCGACGGCACCCCGCCCTACCAGATCTATCTCGTCACCGCCGATCCAGCCGAAGGCGAAGCCATGACGCAGGTCGGCAACGACATCGTCGAGGCGGTGCCGATGCCGCGGCCGATCTACGACACCATTGCGGCATTCGTCGCCGAGCACCATGTCGAGCGCGTGGTGATGAAACGCCGGCGCGAGCGCGCCGATCCGGAATCGCTCGGGCGCCGGCCGCCGGCAACACGAACGGACGACTGATGGCCGACCCGGAAAAATTCCTGGAACGCTGGTCGCGCCGCAAGCGCGAGGCGACGCCGTCCGAAGCGCCGGAAGCGCCGCGGTCAACGGATGACGCAGAGTCGAAGCCGGTCGCCGAAACGGATGCGAGCCTACCCGCGGCATCACCCGCGACGTCCAAGCCCGCGTTCGATCTGTCCAAGCTGCCGTCGCTCGATTCGATCACAGCGGCCACCGATGTCCGGCCGTTCCTCGCCCGCGGCGTTCCGTCGGAGTTGACTCGTGCGGCGCTTCGACGCGCCTGGGAGACCGACCCAGCGATTCGGAACTTCGTTGGCCTTCAGGAGAACGACTGGGACTTCAACAAGCCCAACGCCATCGCTGGTTTCGGCGAATTGCCGGCCGGCGCCGATGTCAAGAAGATGGTGGCGCGGCTGTTCGGTGAGACCGAAGGCGCCGCCGAGTCCGACCCGCAGCCACTCACGGCCGCCAACCCACCGTCTGAGATTCCTCAAGGCGTGCAACCGTCTGGGGCAGCACTGGCGCCGACGTCCAGCACCCGCCTGTCGACGCAAGCCGCCGATAAAGACGCGCCGCCGGCCGCGACCGTTGAGCCGTCGCAACTTGAACAGACTGAATTTGTGCATGACAGCAAAAATATTGCGCCGCAAAATAAAGCTTCAGTCCGTCGAAAACACGGCAGTGCATTACCGGAATCGTGACTGAAGCCTATAGCCTCCAGCTATTGACCCGCGATTCCAGGGGCCGATACTCACATTGGAATGACGTGAAAGAGGCTTTTCTTGCGCGACTCGGGGCTCGATGAGGCGGTCCGCGCCGCTGGCGGCGTCAGCGAACTTGCACGCCAAATCGGCATCTCCCAGCCGTCAGTGTCGAACTGGACGCGCGTGCCCGCCGAGCGGGTGGTCGCGGTCGAGACGGCGACCGGCGTCGACCGCAAAATTTTGCGTCCCGACCTTTATGGTGAACCGCAAGTCAATGCCGTTGCAGGCGACGAGGTCGCGGCGGCGCGCGCGCAGGAATACGCGCTGCTCGCCGCGCTGCTGGTGCGCGCCCCGGACGCCACGCTGCTGCATCAGCTGTCGCAGCTGCGCGGCGACCCGACGCCGCTTGGCGTGGCGCACGCCGGATTGGCGCAGGCCGCCAGCGAAACAACGGTGGAACGCGTCGAGCGCGAGTATTTCGATCTGTTCATCGGGCTCGGCCGCGGCGAGTTACTGCCCTATGGGTCCTACTATCTGACCGGCTTCCTGCACGAGCGCCCGCTGGCGCGGCTGCGCGGCGATCTCGGCCCGCTCGGCATCGAACGCGCCGAAGGCAATCCGGAACCCGAGGATCACGCCGCGACGCTGTGCGAGATCATGGCCGGCATCATCAGCGGCCGCCTGCCCGCGCCCGCCGGCACCGATCAGCAGCTGTTCGAAAAGCATCTTGCGCCCTGGATCGGCCGCTTCTTCGCCGATCTCGAGCGTGCCGAAACGGCCGGCTTC
>Ga0111538_10004104_pt1 | contig 20301 bp, 17 predicted proteins | sample SoiMethybrSBSTD1_FD_79669 | JGI IMG/M metagenome (GOLD analysis project Ga0111538, IMG submission 79669) | Bulk soil microbial communities from a Populus tree surrounding site in Tennessee, USA - Soil MetaG P. TD hybrid SBSTD1 (version 2)... | ecosystem: Environmental > Terrestrial > Soil >... | reverse complement strand
TTCAAGCGGAGATCGATTCGGCGTGCGAGATCATCGACTTCTGGCGCTTCAACGTCGGCTTCGCTCAAGAGCTCCTCGACGAGCAGCCCCTCAGCGATCACACGACGTGGAATCAGCTCGAGTACCGCGCGCTCGAAGGCTTCGTCTACGCGGTGACGCCGTTCAATTTCACGTCGATCGCAGCCGACCTGCCGACCGCGCCGGCGCTGATGGGCAACACGGTCATTTGGAAGCCCGCTGCCAGCGCGATGTACTCGGCGTATTACATCATGCGGCTGCTGCAGGCGGCCGGGCTGCCGCCCGGGGTCATCAATCTCGTGTCGGGCGACGCCTCGCGGATCTCCAAGGAGCTGTTGACGCATCCTGATCTCGCCGGCGTTCACTTCACCGGCAGTACCACCGTTTTCAACGACATGTGGAAGACGATCGGCGCATCGATGACCTCCTACCGCAGCTACCCGCGCATCGTCGGCGAAACGGGTGGGAAGGATTTCGTCGTGGCCCATCCGTCGGCCGATCCGGCGGCACTTGCTGTCGCCATCGTGCGCGGCGGCTTCGAATTCCAGGGACAGAAGTGCTCCGCGGTCAGCCGCGTCTACATCCCGCGATCGCTCTGGCCCGAAGTGCGCGACCGTCTGGTTGCGATGATCGAGGCCATCCGGATGGGCGACATCCAGGACTTCCGGAATTTCATGGGCGCAGTGATCGATCGCCGCGCGTTCGACAAGATCAAGGAGTACATCGAGCTCGGACGGCAGACAGCGACGATCGTCGCGGGCGGCCAATGCGATCCGACCCAGGGCTACTACATCCGCCCGACGCTCGTCGAAACGAGCGATCCCGGCCACCGGCTCATGGTCGAGGAGATCTTCGGCCCCGTCGTAGCCGCCTCTGTCTACGACGATGACAAGTGGGACGAGACGCTCGAGCTCATCGATCGAACCTCGCCTTACGCACTGACCGGGGCCGTGTTCGCCCAGGATCGCCACGCCATCAGGCAGGCCGCCTCGGCGCTGCGCAACGCGGCCGGAAACTTCTACATCAACGACAAACCCACGGGAGCCGTGGTCGGGCAACAGCCGTTCGGCGGCGCCAGGGCGTCGGGCACCAACGACAAGGCCGGATCGAAGCTGAATCTCGTGCGCTGGGTCAGCGCGCGAACGATCAAGGAGAACTTCGAGCCGCCGACCGAGGTCGGGTATCCGTTTATGGACGGCGAATAACAGCGCTAAATTCTGAATTGGAGATTGAAGATCGGAGATTGAAGATTAGCGGCTAACGCCAGCAATGATGCTTAATGGCCAGCACATTTCGCTCGTTTGAGAGACGCGACCGCGGTGAGGCGTGACTGAGCGAATATCGCGGCGAGCTGGTGGGCTTCTGAAAGCGTCGCAATGAGCTCGGGGCTGGCGAGCAGCTCCCCATCGCGAAGCAGCTCGAGCCAGAGCTCGGCTTCGTCCGCCTCTTCCAACGCAACCGCCATGCGAGCGACGAACTCGCTTCGAGACCGCGAACGACAGGCAGCCCGGTAGTTCGCCGCCGCTCCTGTCGCCGCACGAATGAGCTGACGGTGGATAACGATTCCGGCGATGGTCTGCGGGACGGACGCCGCAAGCCGAATCACGTCCAGGGCAAAGGTTTTAGTCCGAGCCTTGAGTGCTTCCGCCTGCTCATTCACCGAACTCGAGCATCGCAGAAGTCGTGCCGTTTGGAATCGCCGGCCAACTGGATGGTTTCTCAATCTTCAATCTTAAATCTTCAATCTCCAATACAGCGTGGCGCAGCCGCTATTGCCACACCAACGCCACGACCTTCACCGTCACGTTTCCCTTCTTCGGCTTCAACACAACCCGCTCGAGCTTTTCCATTCCGGCATCTGTGCCGCCGGCGAGGGCCTCGGTCTCCGCAGCCAGTGCATCATCCAGGTCCTTCCGTTGACGCTCGACGGCTGCCACGGTGTCCTGAGCGCGGGAGATGTCTTCTGACTCCTTCATGGCTCGTCCCGCGCCCCTGACCGCCGTCGTCGCGCGGCCGAGCGTGCTCGCCGATACGGTCTTGCGGCCGAGCAACGCCCCGACCAGCGTCGCGCCGACGGAGATTGCCGCTTGCAGCTTGGCGCCCGAGGCTTGCTGCGTCTCCTTGTCGACGCTCTGCTGGGCCCGGCGCAAGCGCTCATCGAGTGCTGCCTGTTTCGGCGCGTACTTCTTCCGCAGCGCCTCCACGGCTTCGTCTCGAGTTTCGCGAGCCTGGTGCTGCACCCGCGCTCGAAAATCGCGTTCGGACTCATCGGCGCCGGACACCTCACCCGTGGAGGGACTCTTCCAGAGCTCCAGCATCTGGTTGGCCGACATCCAGCTCCCGAGCTGCTTGCTCCACGCCGCGTAGTTCCTGGCCTTTGTCGCCGGGCCCGGCACGGCGTCATACGTCGCACCCTCGGGCGGGTCTGTTTGCAAAGCGTCGGCGGTCAACTCGACGCGCTCGGCAGAAGCCCAATCGACCGGCACCGCGCCATCGGTCACGGTTGCGATGAACGCAACCGGCCGCGTCACGTCGACGCCGAGCTTCGTGTCGGTGAAACGCACCTCGGCCGCGCCGTAGATCACCGGTTGCAAGGCCCTGGTGGCGGACACGACGCCGGTGAAGTACTGAGGGACGTCAGGAGGAAGAATCGGCCGTGAGGCGGCTGCTGACGGCGGGCCGGAGGCCGACCGGGCCGCGGGTATGGTCGCGGCGGCGACAGCGGCCGGCTCGGCGACGCTGGCCTGTGCGCCTCGTGTCGACTTCGCCAGTCTCTTGATCTCGTCGCGTCCGAGCGGGCCGCGCAAATAGGAGAGCGCCCACCGCGACTGGAACAGCACGTTGCGGTCCTCGTGAATGTTCCTCATCAGAAATACGCGACTCGCAAGGCCGGAGAGCAGCTTGTCCACGTCGCCTCGATCGAAGGCACTCTGACTGGCCCCTTCGAGGCCGTCGAGCAGGCGGCTCTTGTCGCGTTCGGTCTGTAGGCGGCCGAGCCACCACGTACCGATGTTGGACAATCCTTTGTAATCGAGATCGACCGGATTCTGCGTCGCGAGCACGACGCCCAGACCTGCGGCGCGACCCTGCTTGAGGAGCGTCAACAGCGGCGCCTTGGATGGCGGATTCGCCACCGGCGGGAAGAAGCCGAATATCTCGTCCATGTAGAGCATCGCGCGCAGGCTCGAGGTGCCCGATTGCGTCCGCATCCAGCCAATCAGCGCGTTCAGGAGCAGCGCCACGAAGAACATTCGCTGGCTGTCGTCGAGATGTGCGATCGAAAAGATCGCGACGCGCGGTTTCCCCGACGACTTACGCAGGAACGATGCGATATCGAGCGGTTCCCCCTGGGTCCACACGGCAAAGCCCGGCGACGCGAGGAGGGTGTTGATGGCCATGGCAAACGCAAAACGATCCTTCTGAGGAAAGAACGAGTCGACGTCCATCACGCCAACCTTCTGCATCGGCGGCTGCTGTACTCGCTGGATGAGGGTCGCCAGATGGGGACTCTCACCGGCCTCCCAGGCTGCGAGCAGAATGGTCGACAGCAGGATGTGCTCGCGGCTCTTCACAGGCTCGGCGTCGATACCGGCCAGTGCGAGCACGCTCGAGATCGTCGTCTGAACGCGATCGCGGAGAAGCTCCGGGTCGGCAATCTCAGGCCGTGCGAACGATCGCAGAACCGAGACGGCCGCGGCAACGGTGCTGCCGGGTGTGTAGATCGCAAACTCTGCCGCGTCCCGCATCCGCTGAATGCGCGCGCCGTCTTCACCCCAATCAGCGAGGCCCTGTTTCCATCTGGTCGCCTGTGCGACCGCGAAGTCGGCCGGCGATTTCCCGGCGCGGCGTGCCTCGTCGTCACTCACCCATGGGGCGAAGTCCTCGGGTTTCAGGTCCGGAAACGTCAACAGCAGGTTGGTCAGATCACCCTTCGGATCGACGACGATGACGGGGACGCCGTCGATGGCGGCCTCCTCGATGAGCGCGACGCCGAGACCGGTTTTGCCGCTCCCGGTCATGCCGACGATGAGGGCGTGGGTGACCAGGTCTTTGGAATCGTAGAGGACGAGATCGCCAGTGGCCTTTCCCGACGCGCTGTCGTATTCCCTGCCGAGATAAAAGACGCCAAGCTTCTCGAAATCGACCACCTCAATCTCCTTGTCGGCTGTCGGGTGGGCCAATTATGGCCGTTAAACGATCGGGCGAGGCATCCGGTCTAAGGGACCGGAGAGATCCAGTGCGGACGCATAAGAAACTCGTCGCCTACGCCGTGGGTACAGCGCTCGCTGCGACGTTCACCGCGTTGCCGCTCGGAGGCGCCGCGACGGCGACTGACGAACGGATGGCGCTCCACGTGCTCAACCGTGTCACGTTTGGTCCACGCACCGACGATCTCGGTGCATTACGCCAGAAAGGCGTCGATGCCTACATCGACGGCCAGCTGGGTCCGGACCGGTTGGCGGACGAGGTGTTGGGCGATCGGTTGAGCGCCTTCCGTACGCTCGGCATGAGCACTGCCGAAATCAATCGCACCTTCGCACAGCCGCTCTTCGAGGCGCGGCGAGCCCGGCGGCAAACAACCGCAGATGGAGCGGACGGCCGGCCGACGCCGATGCGTCAGCAAATTCAGCGTGAGGCCAACACCCCACTGACCGAGCTGGCGCAGCAGAAAGTCATACGTGCCGTTTACAGCGAGCGGCAGCTGCAGGAGGTGCTGACCGACTTCTGGTTCAACCACTTCAACGTCGACGCCAGGAAAGGGATCGATCGCTTTCTGCTGACGGAGTACGAACGCGAGGCCATCCGTCCGCACGTGCTCGGCCGTTTCCGGGAACTGCTGAATGCGACGGCGAAGACTCCGGCGATGCTCTTTTATCTGGACAACTGGATGAGCGCCGACCCCAACGGACCGCATGCCGCGGCCGGCCGGCGCGCCGGGCCTGGTGGCCGCGCCGCCGATTCAGTCATCCAGCGGCCGAACGCACCGCGGGGTCTGAACGAGAACTATGGCCGCGAGCTGCTCGAGCTACACACACTCGGTGTCGACGGCGGGTACACGCAGAAGGATGTCACCGAGGTTGCTCGTGCGTTCACCGGCTGGACCATCGACCGACCGCGGCAGGGCGGCGGGACATTTCGATTCGAGCCACGCATTCACGATGATGGTCCGAAGGTCGTTCTCGGTCATCGCATCGAGCGCGGTGGCATCCGCGACGGCGAAGAGGTGCTCGACATCCTCGCTCGTCATCCTTCGACGGCCCGCTTCATCGCCACAAAGCTCACCCGGCGCTTCGTCAGCGACGTGCCGCCTCCGGCGCTGGTCGGCCGGGTGGCCGCGCGGTTCACGGCCACCGATGGTGACCTTCGCGAGACGATGCGGGCGATCCTCACGTCGGCCGAATTCCGGGCGGCAGAGGCCCAGGGGACCAAGACCAGGACGCCCTTCGAGTTCATCGTCGCAGCGCTTCGAGCGACCGGCGCCGACATCGTCAATGCGATGCCCATCGTCAGACAGCTGCAGGAGCAGGGCATGCCTCTCTATCAATGCCAACCGCCAACCGGTTATCGCGATACCGCGGATGCCTGGACGAACACCGGAGCGCTGGTCGCGCGCATGAACTTCGCACAGGCATTGGCGGATCGACCATCAAGCGTGGGCGTGTCAAGCATCGAAAGCGTCGACCTTCGGCTCGTCGGCGGCCTGTCCGAAACGACGCGGTCCACCATCGCGCGGGCTGAAACAGATGCGCAGCGATTGGCGCTGACCCTTGGCTCACCCGAATTTCAAAAGCGTTGAGGCGGAAGGAGCACGGTGATGACATCGCGACGCGTCTTCTTGAAAACCAGTGGGTTCGCGCTCGTCAGCCTGGGATTTGCGCCGTCCTTCCTCGCCAGAACGGCGCTCGCCGCCGGGAGTCCGCGGCGCGCGAAGCAGCTGATCGCCATCTTCCAACGGGGAGCGGTGGATGGCCTGAGCATGGTCGTGCCGTATGGCGATGCCGACTACTTTCGCGGCCGGCCGGCCATTGCGATTCCACGGCCCGGTGCCGCCGAGGATGCAGGGCTCGACCTGGACGGCTTCTTCGCATTCAACCCGAGACTCGCGCCGCTCGAGGCGCTGTGGAAGCGCGGCGACCTCGCGGTCGTGCACGCGTGCGGATCGCCGGACGCGACGCGGTCACATTTCGACGCACAGGATTACATGGAAACGGCGACGCCCGGCGTCAAGAGCACCGCGGATGGCTGGCTGAACCGCTACCTGCAGGCACGGACGGCCGACGAGACCTCGGCCTTCCGCGCTGTGGCGCTGACCGCGCAGTTGCCGAGAACGCTGCAGGGTACGGCCCCGGCTCTTGCCATGAACGGCATCCAGACATTTGGCCTCCGCGGCGGGATGAGCGACTCGTTCGAAGCCCAGTACGCGAAGGCGGCCGATCGCATTCTGAACGGGGTCGGGCGCGACGCCTTCGACGCCATGAAGACGTTGAAGGCCACGGATCCGGCGCGGTATCAGCCGGAACACGGCGCTGACTACCCCCCCGGACCATTCGGGCAGGCGCTGAAGCAGATCGCCCAGCTGACCAAAGCCGGCGTCGGCCTCGAGGTCGCGTTCGCGGAAATGGGCGGGTGGGACACGCACGTGAACCAGGGTTCGACGCAGGGGCAACTGGCCGCGCGCCTGGACGATTTCGCCCGTTCGATCGCGGCGCTGGTTACCGACCTCGGCGAACGCATGGCCGATGTCGTCGTCCTGACGATGTCGGAGTTCGGCCGGGCGGTCGCGGAAAACGGCAATCGCGGCACCGATCACGGTCATGGCAACGCCATGCTGGTCATCGGCGGCGGCGTCCGGGGCGGACGGGTTTACGGCCGCTGGCCCGGCCTCGCCGTGCACGATCGGTACGAGGGCCGCGATCTGGCGATCACGACCGACTTTCGCGACGTGTTTGCAGAGATCGCCACTCGCCACCTCGGTCTGACGTCAACCGAGCGCGTGTTTCCAGGCCACTTCAGCGACCCTCGAAAGGACACAGGGCTCTTCGGGTCCTGAAAATGCGGAATTCAGAAGGCAGAAGTCAGAATTCGTGGCCTCACTTCTGAATTCTGAACTCTGCATTCTGCATTCACGTGCTAGAGTCGCTACGATGGCCGACAAACCAAAGCGGGATGTGGGGGACGCGCTGGGCATGGTCGAGACGCGGGGCCTGGTGGGCATGATCGAAGCCGCCGACGCGATGGTCAAGACCGCCAACGTGGTGTTCGTGGGTTGGCAGAAGGTCGACGCCGGCCTCGTGACGGCGATCGTTCGCGGTGACGTCGGGTCGGTCAAAGCGGCCACTGATGCCGGTGCTGCCGCCGCGCGCCGCGTCGGCGAACTGGTCGGTGTACACGTCATCCCGCGGCCGGCAGACGATCTCGAGAAGATTTTTCCTATCCGGTGAGCAACGTATTGGAGATTGAAGATTGGAGATTGAAGATTGCGTCACGGCATGAGCCGAGTCCTGCTGCCAATCGCCCTCATAGCCTCTAATCTTCAATCTTAAATCTCCAATCTTCAACGAGAGGCGCGTCGGCGCGCCCTTCGCTTCACCTGTCCTCCCAGCGCTTTCAGCAGTCCCTCATCGCCCACGACAAGCAGCGGCTGCGTCGGTGACTTCAGAAGATTGAAGATCTCGCCGCGCGTCGATCGGACGAAGATTTCGCGGCCGTCCGTCAACAGCTGGATCGTGCCGCCACCGCCAGTCGCGTCGAACAGCCGCGTCTGGAAGTGCGTGTGGAGTGCGTCGATCACTGCGTGAAGCTGGGGAATCGAGAAGCCGCGCCGGCGGAGATCGGCGAGGACGAGCAATTCGAAGAGCTCGATTGGCGTGTAGCGCCGCTCGGTGTAGCCGCCGGCCGGCGTACGACGGGGCGGAATGGCCGCCGGCAGCAGACCGCCCGTGTCCCAGATTTGCAGCTGCCGGGCGGTGAGCCCGGTCAGCGCTGCCACTTCTCGGGAGCCGTAGGTCTTCTTCAGGCGCATCGGTCGGCGGCCGCGGCGCCCGTAAAGTCCTTCTCGGTCAGACCACCTTCGCTGTGCGTGGAGAATCTGAGGGTCACTCGCTTGTAGTTGATGGTGATGTCGGGGTGATGGTCCGCCGCCTCGGCGCCCGGCACGAGACGCGAGACGAAGGCCACCGCCTCCGGAAAACCAGAAAACGAATATTGCTTCACGATCGACTGCCCGTCGAGCCGCCACGCGTCCATGTTCCGCAGCCGCGCCTGAGCTTCCGTTGGAGATAGCGTTGCCATGGGGTCCTCCGGTCATTCGGGCCGGCGCCCGCGTGTCTCATCGAGTCGCGCGCGAGCGGCGTCCACCGAGTCCAATGCCGTCCGCTTCGCGTGCATGGCCTGTTCCGAGTCGGCGCGGCTCGTGAACGCGAAGTCGGCGATCGTCCGGTGGTAGGCACGCTCGGCGCTTTGCAGCTCAGCGAGCGCGGCTGCATGGTCCCGCTGCCACTCGAGCCAGCGCCGCACTCGATCCACCGCCTCCGCCTGTGTCGGCGCGGTGAGGTCGTCGCTCGAGCGTTCGCCGTGCTCGACGCTCACCGCGTGCGCCAGCCACGTTCCCTGCTGTTCGACCGCGGCGATATCGAACGCTCGATCGCCCACGGTGACGCGAACCATTACAGCCCGCCGAATCGAGCCGGACTCATCACCAGCATCAGGGGATCGACCCGGCGCTCGAGGAGCACATCAGCGACCAGCCGGGCGGTCAGAGGCGCCATCAGCACACCGTTTCGATAGTGTCCGGTCGCGTACGTCACCGCCGGCAGCCCAGCCGATCCGCCCACGATGGGCAGGCCGTCAGGCGTGCCGGGCCGCAATCCGGCGCGCCCCGACACTATCGTAGCTGGCCAGCCGGGTGCGAGGGTCTTTGCGACGCCATCCAGCAGGTCTCGCATACCGTCGACCGTTGTACGTTCGTCGTAGCCGACGTGCTCAACCGTCGCGCCGACGAGCAACGACCCGTCATCCCAGGGAACGAGGTAGGTACGTTCGCCCCAAGTGACGCGCCGCAGATTCGCGCCGGACGCTTTCAACTGCAGCAACTGGCCGCGGACCGGGTGCACCGGCGCCGGTCCTGTCGCGCCCTCGACGTGAATCTGGCCGCTCCACGAGCCCGCCGCAATAATCGCGTGCGCAGCCGACACCTGAGCCGACTCGCTCGTGATCACGACACCCGAACCCTGTGGCCGAATGCTGTGGGGTCTGGCGCTGCGACAAAATTGGACTCTTCGCGACATCGCGGCGGCCACGAGCGCGGCGGTCAACGCGGTGGCTCCGACGTAGCCATGTTCATGAACCAGCAGCCCGGCTCTCGTGTGGGGAGAGGCCCAGGGTTCCTCCGACAACACCGCTGTCCGGTCGAGCACTGCCGCGGCGACTCCACGCTTGTCGAGCCAATTGGCCGTCCGCTCGAGCCGCCGGTGCGCGGCCTCGTCGAGCGCGAGCGTGAGTGTCCCAGTTCGTCGATAGGGCACAGTGAGGGAAGTGTCGGCTGCGAGTTGCGCCATGAACTCGTCGAAGAGCCCGAGACTGCGCACGGTCAGCTCGAGATGCGGTCCTTCTTCGTCGACCTCGTTGTACGGCGCCAGCATGCCGGCCGAGGCCTGCGTCGCACCCATGCCAGGCGTGCGGTCGTCGAGCACGAGCACCGACGCACCTCGTCGCCCGAGCTCGTAGGCAATGGCGCAGCCGATGATGCCACTGCCGACGACAACAATGTCGGAACCTGCAGTCACCGCTCGATCTTATCGCCAAGCTGCGGCAGCACGGGAAGAACGAATCCATTAGAATTTTTCATTCAACCTCTATGCGAAAAGTCCTCGTCGCCAATCGCTCCGAAATTGCCATCCGTTGCTTCCGCGCGGCCACCGAGCTCGGCCTGCGGACCGTCGCGGTGTACAGCCACGAAGATCGTTTCTCGCTGCACCGTTTCAAGGCTGACGAGGCCTTTCTCATCGGGCCGGCGGAAGGTGGCGAGCCCGTACGCTCCTATCTGAACATCCCCGCTCTCATCGACGTCGCGAAGCAACACGACGTCGACGCCATCCATCCCGGTTACGGGTTCCTGGCCGAGAGCGCGGCGCTCGCACGAGCCTGCGAAGCAGCCAGCGTCCAATTCATCGGCCCGACGCCGGACCACCTCGACATGTTTGGCGACAAGACCGCCGCCAAACGTCTGGCCGACGCGGTTGGCGTTCCCACCATTCCCGGCACCGAGGCCGCGCTGGACGATCCCGCGGAGCTCGCCGCCCGCGCCGAACGCGTCGGCTACCCGCTGATGATCAAGGCCAGCTTCGGCGGCGGCGGCCGCGGCATGCGGATCGTGCGGACCGCCGGTGAATTCAGCCGTCGACTCGAAGAGGCGCAGCGGGAAGCGGCGTCGGCGTTCGGTCGGCCCGAGGTCTTTCTCGAGCGCTACATCGCGAAGGCCAAGCACATCGAAGTGCAGATTCTCGGCGATGCTCACGGCAACCTAGTGCATCTGTGGGAGCGCGATTGTTCCGTCCAGCGCCGGCACCAGAAAGTGGTCGAGGTAGCGCCTGGCATCAATCTGCCACGCGACCTCCGTCAGCGCATCTGCGACGCCGCCGCCCGGCTCTGTCGGTCGGTGAACTACCGAAGCGCAGGGACGGTGGAGTTCCTGCTCGACACCGAGCACGGAGATTTCTTCTTCATCGAGGTCAATCCGCGGATTCAGGTCGAGCACACCGTCACCGAAGTCGTCACCGGCATCGATCTCGTCCGCAGCCAGATCCTCGTCGCCGACGGCCACTCGCTGCACGACGAACCGCTGGCGATTCCACCACAGGACAAGATCGAGTGCCGCGGCGTCGCGATGCAGTGCCGAATCACCACCGAAGATCCGGATCGCCACTTCATGCCGGACTACGGCCGAATCACGACGTATCGATCCGCGGGCGGTTTCGCTGTCCGGCTCGATGGTGGCAACGGATTCGGCGGATCGGTCATCACGCCGTTTTTCGACTCGCTGCTCGTCAAAGTCACGACCTGGGGCGGCACCCTCGTCGAGGCCGCATCGCGCGCTGATCGGGCCTTGCGCGAGTTCCGCATCCGCGGCGTCAAGACCAACATCGCGTTTCTGCTGAACCTGATCGATCACCCCACCTTCCGCTCCGGCGCGGCGACGACCACCTTCATCGACGACACGCCTGAGCTCTTTCACATCCGCGCGCCCCGCGACCGGGCGACGCGGATGCTGGCGTACCTGGGCAACGTCATCGTCAACGGCCGCGCGGACGTGAAGAGCGCCGTCGACTCACGTGTGCTGGTCACGCCGGTGGCGCCCAGGACGCCGGTCGCCGAGCCGCCACCGGGAACCCGCCAGAAGCTGCTGGCGCTCGGACCCGAGAAATTCGCCGAGTGGGTTCGCAATGAACGGCGGCTGCTCATCACAGACACGACCATGCGGGACGCGCATCAGTCGCTCTTGGCGACCCGCGTGCGCACCTACGACATGCTGGCCGTGGCCGATACGGTCGCGAAGACCGTGCCGGATCTCTTCAGTCTCGAGATGTGGGGTGGAGCGACATTCGACACGTCGATGCGCTTCCTGCAGGAGGATCCCTGGGACCGGCTGGACGCGCTCCGCCGCCACGTGCCCAACATCCTGTTTCAGATGCTGCTGCGAGCCAGCAACGCCGTCGGATACACCAGCTATCCCGACAACGTGGTTCGGGCCTTCATCGTCCGCAGCGCCAAATCGGGCATCGACGTCTTCCGAATCTTCGATTCGCTCAATTCCACCGACAACATGGAGCTCGCGGTGGCAACCGTGCGCGAGCACACCTCGGCAATCTGTGAGGCCGCCATCTGTTACAGCGGCGACATTCTCGACCCGGCCAGAACCAAATACTCGCTCGACTACTACATTCGAAAAGCCAGGCGCCTCGTCGAGATGGGCACCCACGTGCTCGCCATCAAGGACATGGCCGGGTTGTGCAAGCCGTATGCGGCCTACGCGCTGGTCAAGGCGCTGCGTGACGAAGTGGGTGTGCCGATTCACTTCCACACCCACGACACGAGCGGCATCAACTCGGGCAGCGTCCTTCGAGCGGCCGACGCCGGCGTCGACATCGCGGACGGCGCCATCGCGGCGATGGGTGGGCTGACCAGCCAACCCTGCCTGAACAGCATCGTCGCTGCCCTGCGTCACACCGAACGCGACACGGGCCTCGACCAGACGGCGCTGGACGATTTGAGCCGGTACTGGGCCGCCGTCCGCGAGCTTTACTACCCCTTCGAGGAGGGGATGAAGGCACCCGGTCCGGATGTGTATCAGCACGAGATGCCCGGCGGGCAGTACACGAACCTGCGGCAACAGGCGAAGAATCTTGGCCTCGAATCACGCTGGCCGGACATCTGCCACGCCTACGCGGAAGCGAATCAGCTCTTCGGCGACATCGTCAAGGTGACACCGTCGAGCAAGGTAGTCGGTGACATGGCGCTGTTCATGGTCACCAACGGCCTGACGAGTGCCGACATCTTGAACCCGGCGGGTCCGCTCAGCTTTCCGCGCAGCGTCGTCGAGATGATGCAAGGGATGCTGGGCGAACCGGACGGCGGGTGGCCTCCGGCCCTCCGCGAAATCGTGCTGAAGTCCGCGCAAGCGACACCAATCGACGGCCGCCCCGGCGCGGCGCTGCCGCCGGCGGATTTCGCCAGCGCTGCGGAGGAGATCCGCGCGAAGACGCGGGAGGAACCTCGCGAGGAAGACGTCCTGTCGTTTCTGCTCTACCCGCAAGTGTTCATGGAGTTTGCGGATCACCGGCTGCGCCACGGCGATACATCCAGTATTCCGACGGCGCCGTTTTTCTACGGCCTGCAGTCAGGACAGGAAATCGCCATCGAAATCGAGCGCGGCAAGACGCTCATCCTCCGATACCTGACGACCGGCGAGGTCCGTGACGACGGAACGCGGACAGTGTTCTTCGAGCTGAACGGGCAGCCGCGCGACATCCGCATCCAGGATCGGTCGGTCGAGGGCCTGCTGAAGCGGCACCCGAAAGCGGACCCGGCGAACGTCGATCATGTCCCGGCGCCGATGCCGGGCAAGGTCTCGGCGGTCGTCGTCAAGGCTGGAGAACGAGTGAAGTCCGGCGATCGCCTGCTGTCAATCGAGGCGATGAAGATGGAAACAGCCGTCTACAGCCCGAAGGATGCTCTCATCGCCGAGGTGCTTGTCGCGCCGGGGAGCGTCATCGAAGCCCGAGATCTGCTGGTCGTTCTGAAAGACAGATAAGCAGGACGAACATCTATTCCGCTGCTCGCAGATTGTTCTTCCATTGTCTCTATCTTTAAATAGACTGACATGTCAGTCTAATAAGATGCCCCGAAAGCAGCGACGGGTGCTGAGCAGGACCGTCAGGCGCGGCGAACTGATCGCTGCAGCCGTCAACGTCTTTTCTCACAAAGGTTACAGGCGCGCTAGCATCAGCGACATTATCGCCGCGGCCGGGGTTGCTCGGGGCACGTTCTACCTCTACTTCCAAAGTAAGGAGGAAATATTCCGCGCGATCATTGAGGACTTCCACGAGGTGATCCGTCGCCGGCTCGACCAGGTCGGAGAGATACCGCACTTCGGAACCGATGCTCGTGAATCACTGCTAGTGGGTTTTATGGGCTGGCTTCAAACCTTTGCCGACAATCGCCAGGCCGCCCGGATTGTGCTCCGCGAGGCCTCGGCGATTGATGCCCGCTTTGAGAGCGGTTACGCGGCGCTGCGACGCTCGGCGATCGGCGCGCTGACCAGACGCGTGCGTCAAGTGCAGGATCTCGGTCTCGCCCGAACCGTCCCGCCTCAGGTCGTTGCCATCGTCGAGCTCGGCATGCTCGAAGAGGCCGTCAGAACCCTGGTCCTGGATGACCCTGCCCCGGATCTGGCGGCTCTGGCTGAAGCGCTGGTCGATCTTCACTGGAGCGGCCTTCGTCCCGATTGAGGACACATTCTCTTCGACAGGACAGTTTTCGCGGCTGCACGGGTCTGATAAGCTGCAAATTCAAAAGAACTTAGCCAACCGCGTGGCGCTCTAGTCCAGGTACGTCCCTTGCGTGGTGGAGGTCGGGTCCAAGGAGAATACGTCCCATGCTTTCCAACCGCATCGCGCTTGCCGCCCTGGCCATGATTTGCGTCGCCGCCGCTGCCGGCGGAGGCTTTCTCGCGACGCGCCAGACTCTGCCCGCGACAGCCGCGACGCCCGACGATGCGACTCGTGAACTAGTGGAACCAGCCAAGGCCGTCCAGGAAACTGAATCGGTTGTTACGCCGCCGACCGAGGCGACACCACCGGTCGAACCGAAAGCGCCCACGCCCCCCGAGCCGCGGCGGAGTGCGCCGCGCCCGGCCCAGAGCTCTCAGACCAAGAGCGCTCGCGTCAGCGAACCACCGGCGCTTGATCGCACGTGGCCCGCCAACGCGACGCCGGCGGCGTCGCAGCCTCCAGCCGCACCGGTCGACACGAGCGCATCCACTGCACAAGCCCCTGTTGAGAGCCGGCCCACGTTCACCGAGCCGACACCGGCGCCCGCGCCGGAGCCAATCATCGAAGAGCTCGTGGTCTCCTCAGATTCGGTCATTGGCCTCCAGTTGGAGACCAGCATCAGCAGCGAGCGCGCCCGCGTGGAGGACACCGTTGAGGCGCGCGTGGTACGGGACGTTCGCGTGGGACGGCAAGTCGCGATTCCGGCTGGTGCGCGCGCCACTGGTTCCGTCGTCGTCGTGGAGCGCGGCGGGAAGTTCAAGGATCGCGCGCGCCTTGGCATTCGCTTCCACACGCTGGTTCTTGCCGACGGAACGCGCCTGCCCATCAGCACTGACACGATCTATCGGTACGGAGACTCGCCGGGCGACGGGAGTGCAAAGAAGATCGGCGGCGGCGCAGTCGCTGGCGCGATCCTCGGCGCGATCATCGGCGGGGCCAAAGGGGCAGCAGTGGGCGCGACCGCAGGCGCCGGAGGCGGCACTGCGATGGTGATGTCAGGCGATCGGAGCGCGGCGGAGTTCCCGGCCGGCACCGACGTCACGGCGCGCATCCTCTCGCCGGTGACAGTGACTGTCGATCGATAGAGGCAGGTCGGGCAGGGCTTTCCTGCCTGCCCTGCCTCCCCCGTCTTTCCTACCCTATTCAGGAAGCCTCCACAGCTCGTTCCACGAAGTACCCTGATCGTGCGTGTGAAGAGCCACGATGCCGTGCGGCGGGAACGCCATCGACCCATCATCCTGACCCGTGAGGAGCAGCGTGAGCAGCCTGGGCAGGTGCGGATAGTGGCCGGCGATCAGAATGTCGTTTGTCTCGCCCTTCAGACGATCGCGAATCCACGACGGGGGATCGTCGGGCTGCAGATCGCGCGTGGCGCTGAAGGCGGCCAGGGCATTACACGCCCGCCAGAACTCTTCGGCCGTCTGACGGGCGCGCAGCTTGCCGCTGTGCCACACGATTGCCGGACGCGCCCCGCGTGCGGCGGCGGCGGCCGCCAGATGGATGACGGCCTCGCGGCCTGCGCCCGACAGTGGCCGGCGCAAATCGATCTCGGGGCCGACCGCGTCGCCGTGGTGGACGAGATACAGATGCATGGCGGATCGTGACATACGAACGGGCGGCTGGCTGCTGATTCTCTGCGCCTGCCTGGCGCTCTGGCAGCCGCTCAATCTGGCGTTGGCCGCAGCCGCGGCGCTCGCGGCGCTGCCAATTCGCGGCTGGCCCCTTGGCCTGCTCCTAACGGTGCGGGTGGGCGTCGCCGCTGTCGGCGTAGGCGCGGCGATGGCCATCCTCGATCGCCGTCCAACCGCGCTTGGTCTCGCCCGCGCGGCGCTCGTGCTCTCATGCGCCACCGAGCTCTTCGTCTACTCCACGTCCATCTTTCCCAACAACAGGATCCCCGGCGATACTCCGCTGTACGTCGCCTGGACGCTGATCTTCCACGGCGCCTGGTTGATGTACCTGTCGCGATCGAAGCGTGTGCGTGAGACGCTCGGCTGAACTATTTCTGTTCGGCAGGCTTACGCTTGAACTCGCTCCCCGGCTTCCATTCCGGCATCCGATCGGCTTCGGCAACGCGATAGCCCACCGCGAAGAGGACCTTGAGATCCTCGCGGGCGCCGCTCAAATCCCAATCCCGGCGGACCACGTCCGACGGCTGGTGATAATCGTGCGTGGTCCAGTCTTCGCGGACGGTTCGCGCGTAATCGGGCGGCCGGCCGATGTAGTCGACGCCTTCTTCGGCGTAGAGCGTCGGCACGCCCTGCCGGGCGAAGTTGAAGTGATCCGAACGGTAGTACGAGCCTTTCTCAGGCTGCGGATCCGGACGGACGATCCGGCCCTGCTCGCCCGTCGCATCGCGAGCGTAGTCGTCAAGCTCTGACACGCCGTAACCAATGAGCGTCATGTCGCGGGTTCGCCCGTGAACGTTCAGACCGTCCAGATTGATTGCGGCCGCGGTCTGCGCGAGTGGATAAAGAGGTTTCATCGCGTAGTACGCAGAACCCAGCAGCCCCTGTTCTTCAGCGGTCAGCGCAATGAACACCATCGATCGTTTTGGCGGCGTGGGTAGCTTCGTGAAGGCGCGCGCGATCTCCAGCACGCCGGCGACGCCGAGAGCATTATCTCTGGCCCCGTTATAGATGCGATCGCCGTTCACGGCCGGACCGATCCCGAGATGGTCCCAGTGCGCGGTGTACACGATGTACTGCTCGCGCAGATCCGGGTCGCGTCCCTCGATGCGCGCCAGGACGTTGCGTGAATCCATCGTTCGCAGCCGGTTGTTGATCGTCATCGACGCCGTGATGCCGAGCGGCACGGGGGTGAACTGGCGCGTCGCCGCCGCGCTCTTGAGCCGATCGAAGTCCTGGCCGGCCCAGGCGACGATGCCGCGGCCTTGCTCGCTGGTGATCCAGCCTTCGACAGCCGCGCGCCCCATGTTCTTGTCCGGCGTCACGAGATCGAACTTCTCGGCGATGTTGCTGCTCTGAACGACGCTGAAGGGATAGCTGGCGGCCTGCGTGTCGTGAACGATGAGCGCGCCCGCCGCGCCCTTCTCGGCGGCGACGTCGAACTTGTAGGTCCAGCGGCCATAATAGGTCATGGCGCGGCCGCCGAAAACCTTCGGATCGAGTTCCGCCGGGTTCTCGGAGTCGGGCACCGGCGGATCGCCGATGAGCATGACCAACGTCTTGCCTTTCACATCGACGTCTTTGTAGTCGTCCCAGCCGTACTCGGGCGCGGACACGCCGTATCCCACGAAGACCAGCTCCGAGTGCTCCAGGGTCGCGCTGGCGGCCACGTGTTTGCTCCACGCCACGACGTCGTCTTTCCAGGCGAGCTGCCGCTCCTCGCTGCCCTTGCTGAGTACGAGCGGCGGCTCGCCTTCGGTCGTGAGGCCCACCAGAGGTACCCGCTGCGAGAACGTGCCGTTCGGGTTCCCCGGCCGAAGCCCCATGCTGCGGAACTGCTCGATCAGATAGGACACCGTGAGATCTTCGCCTTCGGTGCCGGGGGCCCGCCCCTCGAAGGCATCGGCAGAGAGCTCCTCGGCGTGGTTCAACACGTGGCCAATGTCGACGTCCGGCATTTCACCGAGCGTGGTGCGTTGAATCGTCGGGATCGGCCCCGGCTTGACGTCGTCTGCCGGCGGAGGCGGAGGGGGCGAGCAGCTCGCCCAGAGGGCAGCGGCGAGGCAGGTGACAGCGAATGCCGGGCGATCCATCAGCCTAGGATATGGCAGGAGGCCGTCCCGACCGCCCCAAACCCCGGGGCCGATCTATGATGTGCTCCATGGCCGCACGATCGACATGGAAGGGATACCTCAAAATCAGCCTCGTGAACATCCCCATCAAGGTGTTCCCGGCAACCGACGCCGGCGCCACGCTCAGCTTCAATCAGCTGCACGCGGAGTGCCAGACGCGCATTCAACAGAAGCGCTGGTGTCCACATTGCGAGCGCGAGGTGCCCAACACCGAGATCGTCAAAGGCTACGAGTTCGAAAAGGGCCGCTACGTGGTCATGGAAGAAGAAGATATCGAAAAGGTGCGGGTCGAGTCGACGCGCGTCATCAGCCTCGAGAAGTTTACCGATGACGCCGACATCGATCCGATCTATCTCGAGCGTCCGTACTATCTCGCGCCTGACGGCGCCGTGGCCAAAGAAGCGTTCGCGGTCATCAGGGAGGGCATGAAGGGCAAGGCCGGGATTGGCAAGGTCGCCCTTTACGGACGCGAGTATCTGGTGAAGGTTCAGCCTCGCGAGCGCGGACTCGTGATGTACACGCTGCGCCACGCGAATGAAATCCGCAGCATGGACGCGATTGACGAGCTCGCTGACGTGCCGGCCCAGGTCAAATCCGCAGAAGTCGCCCTGGCGCGCCAGGTCATGAGCACCTTCGAGGGCGAGCTCGACTTCGACTCCTACAAGGACGAGTATCAGGAAGGGTTGCGCAAGATCATCGAGGCGAAGGTGGAAGGCCGCGAGGTGGTCGTACCGGAAGTGGAAGCGCCGCCGAAGGTCGTCAATTTGATGGAGGCGCTGCGGAAGAGCCTCGACACGATCAGCGCCACCAAGAAAAAGACCGCGCCCGCTCAAGCCACCAAAGCCGCCGCCCCCAAGAAGAGAGCGCGCGCCTGAATCGTCGTTGGTCGTGGTCGTTGGTCCTTAGTCGAAGAGACACACGACCACGACTAACGACTAGGACTAACGACCACCTGCCCCACCCGTGCGCGCTTGACGATCCACCAGACGACCGCTGCGAAGGTGGCCCCGACGGCAAGAATCGTCAGGCCGAACAGAGCCAGGGTGCGGTACAGAATCGACTGCGTTTCCATCCGCGCGTCGATGTCTACTGGCACACCGGCCAGCCGATCGGCGAGCGGCTGCTCCCAGACCAGGATGTTGCCGCGCTTCAAATTGTCTGCGCCGGCATTGTGATACGGCACCTTGCTCGGGACGTGGATGCGAAACGCCACCAGTTCGTCGCCATCCCAGGTGGGGATCCGGACCTCGCCGGCACCTTTCTGGGGCGAGCCTACGTGTTGCCTATAGAGCATCAGATGGCCGTCTCGGGCGAACGCATAAGTCGACCAGTTGAACGGCTTCGTCGACTGCAGCGCGCGCACGTCATCGACCCTCATTCGGACGTGCAAATACCGGCGAGCGTGGCGCTGCGAAAAGGTGACGCGCGTCACTCGAATGCCGTCGGCGGCGAAGAACGCCGCGACGGCCGCCTTCTCGATCGCCGCGTCCGGGTTTGCATCGAAGCGTGAGCCGCGCAGGGCATTCAACGCCGGCACGGAGCTGTTCACGTAGACCGTCGCGCTGCCGTCCAGCGCCAGGTACGTCTCTTCTTCGTACTCGTATTGGCGGAAGAAGCCAGCGCCGCCACACGCCACCGTGAACGTGACGAGCAGAAGCACGAGCGCCGCCCCGAACCGCATACCCTTTCAATGATATAGAATTTTTTGTTCCCCAATGGCCGCCAGACCGCTCCTATATCTCATCGACGGCAGCTCGCAGATGTATCGCGCGTTTCACGCGCCCATCCGCACGCAGGAAGGCACGCCGCTGAGAGATTCGCAGGGCCGGCCCACCAACGCCATTTATATCTTCATCACGATGCTGCGGAAGCTGCTGAAAGAGCACGCGCCGCAATATATCGCGGCGTCGTTCGACCTTCCAGGTCGTACCTTCCGTGACGAACTGGCCGCCGACTACAAGGCCAATCGGGCGCCGATGCCCGACGACCTGGCCGTGCAGATTCCACTCGTCCATCGCGCCTGCGAAGCACTCGGCGTGCCCATCCTCACTCAGGAGCGTTACGAAGCCGACGACGTGATCGGGACGATGGCGCTGCGCGCGGTGGCCGAAGGCTACGACGTGGCGATCGTGACCGGCGACAAGGACTTCTTCCAGCTCGTGCGAGATGCCATCCGCGTCTACAACCCGCGCGACGAGGGCACGTGGTACGACGCTGCGGGAGTCAAGGAGAAGTTCGGCGTCACACCCGATCAGGTCGTCGATGTGCTCGCCCTCATGGGCGACACCATCGACAACGTGAAGGGCGTACCCGGCATCGGCGAGAAGGGCGCGCGGGATCTGATTTCTACCTATGGTTCGCTCGACGCTCTGCTCGAGCAAGCCAGCACGATCCCCCAGAAGCGGTATCGCGAGGCGCTGCTGGCCAACGCCGACAACGCGCGCGCCAGCCGGGAGCTGTTGCGGATTCACACCG
>Ga0111538_10004102_pt1 | contig 20304 bp, 18 predicted proteins | sample SoiMethybrSBSTD1_FD_79669 | JGI IMG/M metagenome (GOLD analysis project Ga0111538, IMG submission 79669) | Bulk soil microbial communities from a Populus tree surrounding site in Tennessee, USA - Soil MetaG P. TD hybrid SBSTD1 (version 2)... | ecosystem: Environmental > Terrestrial > Soil >... | reverse complement strand
CGGCTCCGCGGACACCGCCGCCGGAACCACGAGGGCGGCGAAAAGGACGAAAGCCTGGAGACGGATCGGTCGTGTCACGAACGGACGGCAGGCGGGCATGGCGCGTTCATTCCCCCGGAAACGGCCTCTGCTGGCTGAGAGGCGGGGGATCGTAGCACACGCTTCGCGCGCTTCACACCGACCAGGGGAACCACCACGGCTTGGGGCGGGCGTCGAGATCCCAGTGCACGTGCTTGGTCTGCTGGAACTCCTCGAGCCCCTCCTCGCCGAGCTCCCGGCCGAGCCCGGACTGCTTGACGCCGCCGAACGGGCCGGCCGGGTTGTCCACCAGCGGGTCGTTCACCCAGACGTTCCCCGCCTCGATCTCCTCGTAGTAGGTCCGGACGCGGCGCGGGTCGTTCGAGAACAGGGTGGCGCCGAGCCCGTACGGCGAGTCATTGGCGAGGCGCAGCCCCTCGTCGAAGCCTTCGAACGGGATCACCGGAGCGACCGGGCCGAAGATCTCCTCCGCCAGCAGCGGGTTGTCCTGCCGCACGCCGACGAGCACGGTCGGCTCGTAGAACCATCCCTTCGGGAGATGCGGCGGGCGCCGCCCGCCGGCCGCCACCGACGCGCCCGCCTTCGTCGCGGCCGCGACCCGCGCCTCGATCCGCTCCCGCTCGCGGCGGGCGATGAGCGGCGTGACCTCGGTTTTCTCCTCCATGCCGGGGCCCACCACGAGCCTCCGCGTGTGCTCGACGAGGCGCTCGACGAAGCGGTCGTGCGCCGCGCGCTCGACATAGATCCGTTCGGCGCTGGTGCAGACCTGCCCCGCATTCAAGAACGCGGTCCAGGCGCAGGCGCGCGCCGCCGTGTCGAGATCGGCGTCGGCGCAGACGATGAACGCGTCGCTGCCGCCGAGCTCGAGGTGGAGCTTCTTGACCCGCTCGGCGCCGAGGCGCATCAGGGCGCGGCCGACCTCGGTGCTGCCGGTGAAGGCGATGCACGGGACGTCCGGATGGCGGACGAGGGCCTCCCCGACCTCGGCCCCCGACCCGGTCACGACGTTCACCACCCCGGCGGGGAGGTGGTCGAAGACGCGATGCAGGTCGAGCGTCGCGAGCGGCGTCTGCGAGGCCGGCTTGATCACCACGGTGTTGCCGGCGGCGAGCGCCGGCGCCACCTTCCAGATCAGGAGCAGCAGCGGGTAGTTCCACGGCACCAGGCATCCGACCACGCCGAGCGGCTCCTTCAGGACCAGGTTCAGCTGCCCGCTCTCCGCCGACGGGATGACGCGGCCGCGGCGCTCGCGCGCCAGGCCGGCGTAGTACTCGAGACAGGTGGCGGACCAGTCGACGTAGCCGCGGTTCTTCCGGAGCGTCCGGCCGGTCTCGCGGGTCAGCGTGACCGCCAGATCCTCGCGCGCGGCCTTGAGGCGCCGCGCCGCCTCGACCAGGAGATCGGCCCGCTCCCAGGCGCTCGCCCGCTTCCACGCCGGGAAGGCGGCCTTCGCGGCCGCGACCGCACGGTCCACGTCGGCCGCGCCGCCGCGCGGGACCGCGTCCACGACCTCCTCCGTGGCCGGATCGACCACCTCGATCGGCGCGCCGCCGCTCCCCTCCGTGAACCGACCGCCGATCCAGAGTCTGCGCATGCTCGAGGAGCCTCCCGCGTCTCCCGGGGCGGATTGTAAGCCCTGGTCCGCCCGCCTAAGATACGCGTCTCGTTCCCACAGGAGGCCGCATGCGTCCCCGATTCGCCGCCGCGATCCTCGCCGCCGCGCTGCTCGTCCCGGGCGCGGCGGCGGCCCAGGAACAGCCCTCGAAGTCCCGCTTCACGGTCGGGAGGATGCTCGACTGGGAACGCGTCTCCGATCCGCAGATCGCTCCCGACGGCACCCGGGTGGTCTATGTGCGCCAGTGGGTGGACCCGAAGACCGATCGCTGGGTCTCCAACCTGTCGGTCATCGAGGACGACGGCCGCCGCGAGCGCTCCCTGGCCCGCGGCTTCTCGCCGCGCTTCTCCCCCGACGGGTCGCGTCTCGCGTTCTTCGCGGAGGTCGAGGGGGCCGGGACGCAAATCCACATGCTCGACTTCCGCTCCGCCGGCGGGCCGACGCAGGTGACGCGCTTACTGGAGACTCCATCCGACCTGCACTGGTCGCCGGACGGGCGCTCGCTGGCCTTCCTGATGCCGGTGGCGCGGAAGCCTTCCTGGAAGATCGATCTGCCCGAGGCTCCGAAGGGGGCTTCCTGGACCGACCCGCCGCGGATCATCGAGACGACGCACTACCGCGCCGACCGCGAGGGGTTCCTGAAGGACGCGTTCGTCCACCTCTTCGTCGTCCCGGCCGGCGGCGGGACGCCGCGGGCCCTGACGGAGGGGAACTGGAACGTCGGCGGGCGCGCCGACGGCATCCCGGAGTCGCCCGGGATCGACTGGACGCCGGACGGGAAGGAGATCCTGTTCGACGGGCTGATGGAGGAGGACGCCGACCGGCGCTACCGCGAGTCGCACCTGTACGCGGTGACGGTCGCGACCGGGGCGATCCGCCGGCTCACGTCCGCGAAAGGCCCCTGGACCCTGCCGCGCGTCTCCCCCGACGGCAAGACGGTCGCCTTCGTCGGCTTCCCGTGGACCGAATCGACCTACCACACCGGCGATCTCTATGTCGTCGGCATCGACGGCAAGGGGATGAGGCTCGTGTCGGGAGATCTCGACCGGGACGTCGATGACCTGACCTGGGCCGCCGACAACCGCGGGGTGTACGTCTCGGCGGAAGACCACGGCGCGCGGAACGTCCTGCTGGTGCCGCTGCAGGGGGCGCGCCGGGCGATCACACAGGGGACGCAGATGCTGAGCCTGTCGTCGGCGAGCCGGAACGGCGTCGCGGTCGGGGTGCGGTCGTCGCCGTGGGAGCCGGACGATGTCGTGCGCTATCGCCTCGCCGAGGGGGCGCGCCCCGAGGCGCTGACGCACGTCAACGACGACGTGCTGCAGGGGGTGACCCTCGGCGCCGTGGAGGAGATCGCCGTGCGCTCCGGCGACGGCACACCGGTGCAGGGATGGCTCGTGAAACCTCCCGACTTCGACGCGTCGAAGACGTACCCGCTCATCCTGCACATCCACGGCGGCCCGCACTCGATGTACGGGGTGGGTTTCAACACGTCGTTCCAGAATCTCGCGTCGAACGGCTACCTGGTGCTCTACACCAATCCGCGCGGCAGCACCGGCTACGGCACCGCCTTCGGCAACGCCATCGACGACGCCTACCCTTCGGTCGATTTCGACGACCTCATGGCGATGGTGGACGCCGTCGAGGCGCGCGGCATCGTGGACACCCGCCGCGAATACGTCACCGGCGTTTCGGGCGGAGGGGTGCTGTCGGCCTGGTGCACCTCGCACACGAACCGCTTCGCCGCCGCGGCGGTGCGCGCGCCGGTGATCGACTGGATCTCCTTCGCCGGCACCACCGACGTCTCCGCCTGGGGGTACTTCCGCTACCGCGGCCGTTTCTGGAACGACCCGAAGAAGTGGCTCGACCACTCCCCTCTGATGCATGTCGGCACGGTGAAGACGCCGACGCTCCTGATGACGGGCGAGCTCGACCTGCGCACGCCGATCGGCCAGACGGAGGAGTACTACCAGGCGCTGCGGGCGGTCGGTGTGCCGACGGCGATGATCCGCTTCAACGGCGAGTACCACGGCACCGGCTCGAAGCCCTCGAACTGGATGCGCACGCAGCTGTACCTGCTTGCGTGGTTCCAGCGGTGGCCGGCGGCGGGGGCCTCCTGACCGAGGCGGCGGCCGGGGGGCCGAAGCGGAGAGGCCCGCGCATCGTGGTGGTCGGCGCGGGGGCGTTCGGCGGCTGGAGCGCGCTGTGGCTGCTGCGCCGCGACGCGCGCGTGACGCTCGTGGACGCGCGCGGCCCGGGGAACATCCAGGCGTCGAGCGGCGGCGAGACGCGCATCGCGCGCGCCGTCTACGGGACGAACGCACCGGCGATGCGCCTGGCGATCCGCTCGATGCAGATCTGGAAAGAGGAGCAGGCGCGGCTCGGCGTCGAGCTCTTCCGGGAGCGCGGCGTCCTCTGGATGACCACGACGTCGGACGACTCCTACCTGAAGGCGGCGCTGCCGCTGCTGCGCGAGGCCGGACGCCCGTTCGAGGAGGTGACGCCGGCCGCCGCGGCGCGGCGCTGGCCGGCGATGAGCTTCGAGGACGCGCGGCGCGTGGTCCTCGAGCCGATGGCGGGGTACCTGCTGGCGCGGCGCGCCTCGGAGACGGTCGCCCGCCGGGTCGCCACCGAAGGGGGCACGGTGCGGCAGGCGGAAGTCCTGCCGACGGCCCTCCCCGACCTGCCGGGGCCGGACGGCGCCGGGGCGGCGCCGGGGCGCCTCGACGCTCTGATGCTGGCCGGCGGGGAGCGGCTGGAGGCGGACGCATTCGTCTTCGCGCTCGGGCCGTGGATCGGAGCCTTTTTCCCGGGGCTTGTCGGCTCTCGCGTGCGGCCGACGCGCCAGGAGCTGTTCACCTTCGCGACGCCGCCTGGGGACGCGCGCTTCCACGACGACGCGCTCCCGACCTGGGCCGACCTCGGCGAGACGCTGCGCTACGGCATCCCGGGGCCCGCGCCGGCCGCCGGCGGCCGGGCGGGCGCGGCCCGCGGCATGAAATTCGGCGACGACACGCGCGGGCCGATCTTCGACCCGACGCAGGGGGATCGCGCCGCGAGTGTCGAGGGAGAGCGGGCGGCGCGCGCGTACCTGGCGCACCGCTTCCCCGCCCTGAAGGACCCGCCACTCGAGAGCGCCCAGGTCTGCCAGTACGAGGAGACGCCCGACCGCCAGTACCTGATCGACCGCCATCCGCACGCGGAGAACGTCTTCATCGCCGGCGGCGGCTCAGGCCACGGCTTCAAGAACGGCCCGGCCATCGGCGCCATGGTAGCGGCGATGGTGCTCGACGGGCGGGAGACGGACCCCGACTTCGCCCTGCGACGGCTCGAGGCCTGAGCGGCTCAGCGCGCGATCCGCGCTCTCCACCAGTAGCGCATCCACCCTCCGCGTCGGGCCCGCGAGGGCTTCCGGAGGGGACGAAGGCGGGCGCGCCGCCGCAGGGCGGCCGCGAGGGCTCGGCCCCGTACCCGCGGCACGGCCCGGCCGCGCCGCGGCAGGAGGGCGATCCTCCGCCTCGCCGAGGCGCGCCGCCGCAGCATGCGGATCAGCAGACCCTGCGGACAATGCCGCTCGCGGCGGCGCCCCGGGGCGCTCCGGGCGGCCCGGCGGCCGCCACGGGTTCGAGTGGTCACGGCGTCGTGTCGTCGGAATCGGTCCATCAGGCCTTGAGGAACCCGAGCAGGTCCTCGTTGAGGCGCTCCCTGTGGGTGTCGATCTCCGTCCCGTCCTGCGTGGTGAAACGGCTCATGACATGTGTCCTCCTCCGGCCTGCGCATGAGGAATTTCGGATGTCGGTGTCGGCATCGACTCTAGTCAGGCGTCAGGAAGGCACCCATCCCGATAACCACGTAAACGGGCCGGTGAGAATGTGGAGAATTCTGTGGATCGCGTTGTGAGTCCGATCGCACCGGTCGCGCAAGGGCGCTCCCCGCGCGGACTTCCCGCGCCGTGGTCCGCGATCAGCGCGCCGGAGGCGGATCTCCGCGGAGGAGGGCCTGGAAGCGCGGATCCTCCTTGAGGCTCGCGAGATCGGGGTCGGCGCGCACCTGATCGCGATCGGTGACGCGGCCGGTGCCGAAGGCGCGTGTCAGGAGTTCGATGGCGCGCTCGGGATCCCCCGCCAGGGCATACGCGCAGGCGGCGTTGTACCAGGCGAGGGCGGGGATGGATCCGAGATCGCCGGCGCGGGCGTAGTCCTCCCCCGCCTCCCCGTAGCGCTTGAGGTTGTAGAGGGCCTCCGCCCGCCCCAGGTGCGCACCGCCGTCGTCCGGCGCCGTCCGGACCCAGGCCGCGGTGGTCTCGAGCGCGGCGGGCCAGTCCTGCGCGGCGAGCTGCTCCCGCGCGCGAAGCTCGCGCGCGTTGGCGCGCAGGCCGGCCTGGACGCCGGGCGTCAGGGCCTCCTTCATGAACGCCAGGGTCTGGCGGACGACGGCGCGTGAGGCGTCGTTGTCGTCGAACGCGTCGAAGGCGTGGTGCCCCCCGGGAAGATTGACGACAGTGATGGGTGCGTTGGCGGCAACCGCCTTCGCGACGTAGGCGTCGATGGCGCCGTTGAACCGCGGGTTGTCGAGCCCGGCGCGGCCGACGAAGAGCGGCAGGTCGCCGCGGATGAGCGCCGGGTCGAGCGCGCCGTAGTACAGCACGACGGCCTTCAGGAAGGCGTTCTTCGGATCCATGGCGAACGGCATGACGACGCCGACGTTCGCCGAGCACGCCCACAGACCGACGTTGTCCGGATCGAACTTCAGGTCCGCCGCGTGGGACCGCAGATGGGTCACGAGATCGGCGACGTCCGCGGCCGCTTCCCCCTGCCGGCTGTTGTGCAGCACGGTCGCCATCCCCGAGACGGCGGCGAGCCGGGCCCAGGCCTTGTAGGTCCCCCAGTTCTTCAGCGGGATCTCGGGATCCCCCACGCCGTTGGCGAAGACGACGAGAGGCGGCCTGACGCTCCCCGGTGCCGTGGATCCGGGCGGCAGATAGAGATCGAATTCCAGCCGTCGATCCCCGGCGGTCTTGAAGGGCAGGCCGGCCCGGATGACCACCTTGTCGGTTCCCGGAAGCCGGAGCACGCAGGTGTCGTTGAGCAGATCGGGACGGCGCTGGGCGAACGCGGGGCCGGCCGGTGCGAAGAGCAGCGCGATCAATGCCGCGAGGATCGGACGTCTCATGGACGGGGCCTCCTTGCGCCGCTCATGGTACGAAGCGACGGTCGGACCGTCCGGTAAAAAGACTGTAAAAGCGTGCTTCGCGTTAGGCTCCGCCGGGAAGGCGGTGAAGGCGGGGCGAAGAGCCGTCGGCTCCGACTTCGGCGGCTACGATCCGTCGATCACATTCCGGAGAGTTCCGCGCTGCGACGACGGTAAAAAAGATGGAGCCCGGTGGCAAAGCCACCGGGCTCCTGACTCACCAACCGCCGCCCCCTCCCAGGTCAGTGGCGGCCAGTGAGGCCAACTCGAGATGTCAATGACCGAAGTACGTCCCGCTCACCGCAAACCCGGGCGTCGCCACGTTCCAGCCGATGGCCAGGCGCGGCAGCGGCGCGGGCACGAGGACCGGCGCCGCATACATCGGCGCGGCGTACACCGGGGCGGGCACGACGAACAGCGAGTCATTGCAGTAGGTGTAAGGGCGGTAGGCGACCGTTTGTCCGACCCAGACCGGGAGCCGGTACGTGTAGTGCGGGTGCCGGTGCGGTCCGTAGTAGGCGCTACCCGCGTAGTAGGGGTCGTACCATCCATGCTGCCTGTGCACGATGACTCGCGGCACCGCCACCGGGTACGCCGCGTATCCCTGATGCTTCCCGGGGTGACCATGCTTGCCGTTGCCGTGCCCGTTGCCATGGCCATGCGCCAGAGCCGCCACCGGGAACAGCGCCAAGGCGGCGACGAGGACAACCAGCACTGCGAGACTCTTGGAGCGAAGTCGCGTGCGATGGTCCACTCGATGCGTCGTCATTTATGGTCCCCTCCGGGAACGGCTCTGCGTTACGCGACTTCCGTGCCAGCCGCCGGCCACCCACTCGGGTGATCGAAACGATTGAAATAGAGCAGGTTACGGGGTGACTACGTTTACGGGCCGGAGTCGCGGCCACCAACGGATTGGCGGCCGGCCGGGACACTACGGCCCCCAATCCGGACAGCCCCCGGAGAGGACTTTTCTAGATGTCGCGGAATTCCGCGAGGCTGCGGTAGCGATCGATCCGGTCGCACAGGAAGGTGAGGACGCGGCTCCCCTCCCGGGCCAGGCGCGCCGCGATCGTCAGGTTGGTGCCGCTGCTGGGGCCGACCGGAAAGCCGGCCCGATTCAGACGCCGCGTCGCGTCGAGCGCCTCGGCGTCGCCGACCAGGACCGCGTCGTCGATGAGCCCGCGATGCCGGGCCACGATTCCGGGGACGAGCCCATCCCCGATCCCCTCCTGGAGATGGCAGACGGCGGCGGGACCGGCAAGGAGCGGCGGCCCCGACGGCGGATGGGCGCACGCGGGGAACAGAATCTTGCAGACGTACGGGCTGGCCTCCGGTTCCACCGCCACGAGACGCGTCCCCGGATGCCGCGCCTTGAGGTAGCCGCCCGCGCCGATGAGCGTCCCGCCGGTGCCGATGCCGGCCACGACGACGTCGAAGGCCTCGACCCCCAGCGCCTGCGCCTGCTCCAGCGCCTCCTTCCCCATGAGCGCCTGCCCTTCGACCCCCGCCTCGTCCTCGAACTGGTCGAACAGGATCCGGCCCGAAGCCTGCCGCGCGTACTCCTGGGCGCGCCGGATGGATCCCACGACGCCCTCGGGCTCCGGGGTGAGCACCAGCCGTCCCCCGTGGGCGCGGATCATCTTCTTGCGCTCCTCGGTCATGTTCTCCGGCATGAAGATGACCGCCTGCAGGCCGGCGAGCGCCGCCCAGTACGACAGCGCGATGCCGGCGTTGCCGGAGGTCGGCTCGATGACCTCGTCGCCGCGCCTCAGGCGGCCCTCGCGCAGTCCTTCCGTCAGGACGTAGCGGGCGACCCGATCCTTGACGCTGCCGCTGGGATTCTCGTGCTCGCACTTGGCCCAGACCCCTTCGAACTGCACCAGCCGCGTCATGCGCCGCGCCTCAGCCGGGATCCCGGGACGGTGGCGTCGCGGCCGTCCGCGAAGCGCACCCAGGCCTTGGTCCCGCCGTCGTAATCGCGCGCCTCGACGATCACCCGGACCGCCTCGCCGTCGAAGCGTCCGCGCGCCGCCCCCTCCGGATCGGCGCCGGTGAGGACGCGCAGGAATGGGTTGCCGCTCCGCTCCGCGCCGATGCTCGAGGGCTGCGCATGGCCGGGAGCCACGATCACCTCGTCCGGAAGCGCCAGCAGCCGGAGCAGCGAGCGCTTCAGGTCCGCGAAGTCGGTGTGACCCGGCGCCGTCGTGCTCCCGATCGCGCCGCGGAACAGGGTGTCGCCGGTGAAGCAGACCGCCTCGTCCAGGAGCCAGGCGGTCTGGCCGTCGGTGTGTCCGGGGATGTGCAGGGCCGCCACCCGCATCGACCCCGCCTCCACCACGGCGCCGTCGGACGCTTCGTCATCGACCCCGCCCAGGCGCCTCGCCTCGAGCGGGTGCGCGATCACGCGCGCGCCGGTGGCGCGCCGCAGCGCCTCCCGCTCCGCGACGTGATCGCCGTGATGATGCGTCAGGAGGATGTGTCGGACCGCGAGCCGATGGCGGCGCAGGAGATCGAGCACCGGCCCGGCCGGACCGCCGGCGTCCACGATCACCGCCTCCTCCCCCTCCCGCGGCGCCGCGATCCACGTGTTCGACAGCCATCCGGGATGCTCGATACGCTCCAGGATCACGGGTCAGCCGGTGAACTTGTAACCGAGGCCGTGCACGGTGAGCAGGAACTGCGGGTCGGCCGGCCGGTTCTCGATCTTCTTGCGCAGCTTGGCGACGTGCATGTCCACGGTGCGGGTCAGCGGCGCCTCTTCGTACCCCCAGACCTCGTCCAGCAGCCGGTCGCGCGGGATCACCTCGCCGCGGTGGTTCACGAAGTACTGCAGCAGCCGCAGCTCGCGCGCCGACATCTCGACCAGCTTCCCCTTCTTGCGCAGCTCCGCCTTCTTGAAGTCGACCATCACGTCGCCGAAGCGGTACGCCTCGGCTTGCGCCGCCGACCCGCTGCTGCGGCGCAGGAGCGCCTCGACGCGGGCCATCAGCTCCATGAAGCCGAACGGCTTGGTGACGTAGTCGTCCGCCCCCAGCTTGAGGCCGAGCACCTTGTCGATCTCCTGGCCGCGCGCCGTCAGCATGATGATCGGCACACTGCTGCCGGTGCGCCGGATTTCCTTGCACACGTCGAGCCCGCTCATCTTGGGAAGCATCACGTCCAGGATGACGAGGTCGGGGGAGCACTCCCCCGCGAGGCGCAGGCCATCGGCTCCGTCGCGCGCCAGCGTCACCTCGTAGCCCTCGTAGCGGAAGCCGTCGTTGAGCGCCGCCGCCATGGAATCGTCGTCCTCGACCACCAGAACCTTCGGCATCCCTCCTCCTGGGCCTCGCCCGCGTCTAGCCCGTACCGGACCGCTGCACCGCGTCGGCCGCCGGATGGCGGGCCGGCAGGTGCAGCGTGAAGGTGCTCCCCCGGCCCGGCTCGCTCTCCACCGAGACCCGCCCGCCGTGCACCATCAGGATATGGTGCACCAGCGACAGCCCGAGCCCGCTCCCTTTCACCTCGTGGACCAGCCCTGTGTGAACCCGGTGGAAGCGATCGAAGATCTTCGCCTGCTCGTCGAGCGGCACACCGATACCGCGATCGCGCACCGCAATGGTCACCTCGCCGCCCCCCTCCCCGAGGAGGACCTCGATGATCCGGGCGTCCCCCGAGAACTTCACGGCGTTGTCGAGGAGATTGTGCACCGCCTGCCCGAGCGCGTCGGCGTCGGCCAGCACCTCCGGCAGGGGCGCCGGGGGGGCCTCCAGCCGGGCGGTGAAGCCGTAGTGCGTGAGGTGCACGTCGAAGGACTGCAGCACCCCCTCGACCACCTGGCGCACGTCGGTGGGCGCGAAGGTGTAGGTCTTCCGTCCGGACTCGATGCGGGAGAAGTCGAGGATGTTCTCGATCAGGCGCGACAGGCGACGGCTCTCGCGCTCGATGAACTCGCCGTACTCCCGCACCTTCTCCGGCGTCTGCACCCTCCCGAGCCGCAGGAGCTCGGCGAACACGCGGATCGACGCGAGCGGCGTGCGCAGCTCGTGCGACACGTTGGAGACGAAATCGGCCTTCATGGTGGAGAGACGTATGGCGCGATCCGCGGCCCGCAGCGCCAGCACGAGGCTGACCACCAGCGCCCCGCCGAGCAGGAGGAGCAGGCTGGCGTTGATGGCGAAGTTGACGCTGGCGAAATGCTCCGGCGTCGATCGATGGCTGTGCAGGATGAGGGTCCAGTCGGTGAAGACGAACGGGAAGCGGCTGGTGACGACCTCGCCGGGAAGCGCCGGGTGATCTTCCCCGAGGACCAGGCGCCCCTGGCCGTCCTTGACCATCACCTCGAGGTCCTTGCCGGTCTCCCCCGGGAAGTACTCCGGCAGCGATTTCTGGATGATGGCGGGCAGGAGCTTCTTGCGGAAGAAGCCGATGTCGACGATGAACCCGGCCACCGCGGCCACCCGATGATCGTCGCTCGTGATCGGATTGAGGATGACGCGGAAGTCGGGGTTGCGCTCCTCCACGATGAGGAATCCCCCCTCGACCGGACGATTCTGCATGCGGGCCAGCTGCCAAGGCATCGCCGCGGTGATGATCGCCATCGTGTCCTCGCCGGCGGGCACCTCGATGAACCGCTGGCCAGCGGGATCGAGGACGCGCAGCTGGCCGGTCAGCGACTGGGTGAAGTCGTAGACGAACATCCGCGCCGCCCCTTTGATCGGTTTCTGGGTCCATTGCCCCGCCACGAGGTCGAGGCGCTCCTGCATGAACCAGCCGGCGGGGAGGTTGAGGGCGCGCTCCGCGGCGGAGCGATAGAAGTACTGCACCTCGGTGCCGATCGCCTCGAGGTAGTTGTCGAGGGTGGCGCGGCGGGCGATCGCCTGGGTCTCGCGCAGCTGCCGCAGCTGCACCAGCTGCAGGACGAGCAGGACGAGGAGCGGGACGAGCACGCCGATGAGCCCCGCCCACAGCGTGTGGCGGCGCACGAACGCCGCAGCCCGCGTCCCCCAGCCCCCGTCGCTCACGCGCCGGACTATACCGCGAAGGATGCGGCGGATCCGCAGCGCGCGCTTCGTGTTACACCCGCTTTACAAACGACACAACCTTTTACGCCCCCGGTCAGGACTTTTACGACACGTCGCCGTAATCTCACGCCCGCAATGGACAGCGGGGAGACAAGAGCAATGCAGCACGCAGTGGTGAACCGACCCGGCAGCCGCCCGATGGACCCCGCGATCCAGACCTACCCTGGAACAACCCACCCTCACAGAGCGAGAACCAGAGCAATCGGCGACAGGCGGCTGCCGGGCGGTTCAATACTCCCGAGGAGGATCGACACGATGACCCGTTCGAAATGGATCGCGATGGTGGCGCTGACGCTGCTCGTGCTCGCCCCGCTGGCCATCGCCGGCGAGGGGAAGGACTGCGGCGACAAGAGCGCGGCTGCGGCAAAGGACGTCCACGCGTCCAAGAAGTGCTCCTACGGCACCCAGGACTGTCTCGACCACATGGCCGCCAAAATGAAGACCGGCGGCTGGGTCGGCATCGAGTTGGAGAAGGACGAGGCCACCGGCGTGATGACCGTGCAGCGCGTCGTTCCGGGCAGCCCGGCCGAGCAGGCTGGCTTGCAGGTCGGCGACGTCCTGTTCGCCCTCAACGGCATCGAAATCAACGAGAAGAACGAAACGGCCCTCAAGACCGCGAAGAAGGACTGGAAGCCGGGCCAGAACGTCAGCTACACCCTGAAGCGCGACGGGCGGTCCGTCAACGCGAACGTGACGCTCGCCTCGATGCCGGCCGATGTGCTGGCGAAGTTCATCGGCGAGCACATGCTGGAGCATGCATCGACCGAGGTCGTCGCTTCAAAGTAATCCCTCCCGACCCCGGTCTTGTCGGGGGCGGCGGCGGGCGCCGCCGTTCCCGTTGCAGCCGGAGCGGGGCCGTTCGGTCGGATTCCGGACCACCACCGACCGGGCGGCCCCGCTCTCCTGTTATAGTGAAGTGACGCGATGATCCCAGGGAGATGGATGACGCAGTCCCACAGGATCGTGGCCGGTGCGGCCCTGGCGGTGGTGCTCGCGTGGTCGTGCGCGCGGGCGGGACAGCACCCCAAGCCGGGGCAGGCGGCGGCGCGGGAGAAGCCGGCGCCCGCCGCTCCGGAGCCGCCGAAGTCGCCCGTGGCCTCGAAGTCCCCCGAGCCGGTCAAGCACAAGTGCCCCTACAGCACGCAGGACTGCCTCAACCACATGGCCAGCCGCCTGCAGGCCTCCGGGTGGATCGGCATCGAGTACGAGCCGGCCGAGAGCGGCATCATCACCGTCGAGCGCGTCGTCGCGGGCAGCCCGGCCGAGAAGGCCGGCATCCATGCGGGCGACATCCTCCACTCGATCAACGGCGTCGAGATCCGGAAAGGGAACGACGAGGCGATGGCGAAGGCGAAGATCGACCGCCGCCCCGGCCAGACGCTCCACTACGTCATCAAGCGGAACGGCGCGGCGAAGCCGATCGACATCGTCCTCGGCCAGTGGCCCGCCGACCTCCTCGCGAAATACATCGGCGAGCACATGCTGGAGCACGCCGAAGCCGACGCCCTGGCACAGGGCCCCCCCAAGTAGCACCGTGAAGACGGCGATCGCGCACCCCCTGGCGGCGGTCGCGCTGACGGTCGGGTTGGCGGCGCTCTGTCCCGCGTTTTCCGCCTCCGAGGAGACCCGGCCGACGCCCGGTCCCGACTGCGTCGAGTGCGCGCACTGGGAGGCGCCGGCGCACCTGACCAGCCGCGTCACGATCGCTTCGCCCGGCGAGCCGGGGGATCGCCTCGTCCTCGAGGGGACGGTGTACCGGCCGGACGGGAAGACCCCCGCGGCGGGGGTGCTCCTTTACGCCTATCACACCAACGCGCGTGGGTATTACGAGCACGCCGAGGGGACGGCGGGCCAGGGGCGCTGGCACGGCGACCTGCGCGGATGGCTCCGGACCGGCGCCGATGGCCGCTACCGGATCGAGACGATTCGCCCCGCCCCCTACCCGAGCGGCGGAATCCCCGCTCACATCCACATGACCGTGATGGTGGAGGGGGGACGCGAGCGCTGGATCGACGACGTCGTGTTCGATGACGACCCGCTGGTGAACGCCGCCTACCGGCGCGCCAACCGCGCCATCGGAGGGTCCGGGATCGCCCACCTCGAGCGCGATGCCACGAGGGTCCTGCACGGACGTCGCGACATCGTCCTCCCTGAGGAGTGAACCCGGCGGCGCTTTTCGCCGTCGGCCTCACCGCCTTCGTCGCCTCGGCACTGACGCTGTTTGCCGGATTCGGCCTCGGCACGCTGCTCCTGCCCGTCTTCGCACTGTTCTTCCCCGCCGAGGTTGCGGTGGCCGCGACCGCCGTCGTCCACGGGCTGAACAGCCTCTTCAAAGCGGCGCTCGTCGGCCGCCACGCCGACAGGAACATCGTGCTGCGCTTCGGACTGCCGGCGGTCGCCGCCGCCTTCGCGGGGGCCGTCCTGCTCGCGGCGCTTTCGACCCGCGCGCCGGTCCGTCTCGTCTGGCCCTGGGGCGCCGCCGAGGTGCCGCCGGTGCAGATCGGGATGGGGATCCTGATCCTCCTCTTCGCGATCGTCGAGCTGGTCCCGGAGCGTCTCGTCGCGCTGCGCATGCCGGTCCGCTGGCTGCCGCTCGGCGGGCTCCTGTCCGGCTTCTTCGGAGGACTCTCGGGGCACCAGGGTGCGCTGCGGGCGATCTTCCTGCGCCGCGCCGGCCTCACGCCGCGCGCCTTCGCGGGCACGCAGGCGATCCTGGCGCTGCTGGTGGACGCGGCGCGGCTGCTGGTCTACGGCGCCGCGGCGTGGGGGCGGCACTTCGGCGCGCTCGCTTCGGAAGGGGTGGCGACGCCGGTCGTCGTCGGCGCACTGTGCGCCTTCGCCGGCGCCTACACCGGGACGCGTCTCTTCCCGAAGATGACGATCGGGGCGGTCCAGAAGATCGTCGGCATGCTGCTCATCGTCACCGGCGCCGGGCTCGCGACGGGACTCCTCTGAGCCTTTCAGGCGCCGGCGGCGATCGCGCCGGTCGAGGACCTCAGATTCCGAAGCGCTCCGGGTCCCAGCGCAGACCCAGGGCGCTGGGCGGGGCCATGTAGCCGGCGAGCGCGGACGCCGCCACGACCTGAGGGCTCGCGAGATAGCCCTCGCCGCCAAACCCCATCCGGTTCTGCCAGTTGCGGTTGAACGAGGTGATGGCGCGCTGCCCCTTGGCCAGCGCGTCCGGACCCTGCCCGAAGCAGGGACCGCACCAGGAATCGCGCACCACCGCTCCGACGCCGCGCATCACGTCGGCGATCGAGCGCCCGCCGAGCCGCGGCTCGGGGGCCTCGATTTGCTTCTTCACGGTACCGCTCCCGGGGAAGACCACGAACTCGACGCCCGACGCGACGCGGCCGCGGCCGGCGGCCTCCGCCGCGCGCAGCACCAGCGCCGCCCCGAGCAGATCGTCGTACGAGCCGTTCGTACAGGAGCCGATCAGCGCCTTGTCGAAGGTGAGCCGCTCGTGCGCCACCTCCTCGGCCGGGTAGGCATTCCCCGGGCTGAAGGGCTTGGCGATCATCGGCACGACCGAGGAGAGCTCGAGGGACTCGTCGAGCGCGTAGCGGGCCTCGGTGCCGGGAACGAGCCGCGGGTACGGCAGCGGGATGCCGCGCTTCGCGAACCATGCCTCGGTGATCGCGTCCTGCGGGAAGAGACCGTTCTGCGCCTCGGCCTCCGCCATCATGTTCGCGATGGTGTTGCGCGAGGTCATCGGCAGCTGCAGGCCGGGGTCGATGAACTCCACCCCCATCCCCTGCGCCTGCGCCTTCCCCCAGCGCCGCAGGAGCTCGAGCACGATGTCCTTTCCCCCGACCCACGGCTGCAGGCGGCCGGTGAAGGTGACCCGGCGCTGTTCCGCCGGACTGAAGTAGATGCTGCCCGTGGCCCAGCCGAAGCCCAGGGTGGTGCTGCCGATGCCGACGCCGACCGCCCCGTAGGCACCATAGGCGCGGCTGTGCGAATCGGCCCCCGGGTAGAAGCCGCCGGGAATGATGAGCCCCTGCTCGGGGAAATAGAAATGGAAGATGCCGTCGCCGGGCGCCGCGTAGTGCGGCTTCCCCAGGTCGTGCAGGCGGGCGAACTGCCGCGAGATCTCGGTCTGCCGATCGTCCTCCGCCTTGCCGGTGAAGACGAAATGATCCGCCGCGATGGCGATCTGCCGCGGGAAGATGGTGTTGCCGCCGGTGATCTGGTTGAAGGTGTGGATGGCGAAGGGGGCGGTCCCGTCCGATCCCGGCAGCAGATCGGCCTGCAGGAGGAGGGTCGATCCCGGACGGACCGGCGCGCTCCGATCGACCCGGTGCGCCCAGTAGATCTGCTCCGCCACGGTGAGCCCGCGCGCGGTCCCGGGGTCGGGAAACTCGATGCGCGGGACGCGCGTCGCCGAAACCGGGAATTCCCGGCGTCCCAACTCGAAGATGCCGCCGTCCCGGCGGATCTCCTCCTCCTTCTCCGTCAGCGGGACCGGGCGGTACTCCTTCCCCCGCGTCAGGTTGCGCAGGAGCCGCGTCCCGGTGTCGAAGGACATCTCGTCGCCGTCCTGCGCCTCGGCCACCGCCTCGGGGGACTGCGCCACGTGCAGACCGAGATTGAGGGCGTTCCTTCGGAAGATGTCCCCCATGCCGGCGCCGCAGACGACCACCATCTCGAGACCGGCCTCCTCGGCCACCCCCTTGAGCCCCGCGGGCGACATCTCGCGCGACGAGCCGATGGCGAACCGATCCCCCGCGACGAGGAATGTCTGGCCCGCGTGCACCCGCTGGCGGAAATCGGGCATCAGGTGGCGGAAGGAGCCGGCCTTCCAGCGCTCGTCGAGCGTGTCGAGGCTCTCCGAGACGCAGTCGGCGGCGGGGGTGATCTGGTCGGTGTCGATGGCGTCGCGCTTCTGTCCCGGCCGCGCCGGATCCCAGAAGACGAGGGCGCGTCCTCGCAGCACCCGGCCCGGCGCCCCGGCGACGACCCCGCCGGGCGCCGGGGCGTCCGCGGGCCGCGGCGCCAGGCGCGCAACGTCGGCGGGCGTCACTCCCGGCTTCAGTCGCGCCGGGACGATCGGCCCCGGGGCGGATGGCGTGTCGGCAGTCTCGCTCATGGGAATGGCATTGTAGCGCGGCGGCGATCGCGTCCACCCGTACCCCCCTTCCCCGCCGTATACACTCGTGATGGTGCCACGCAAAGACAAAGGCGAGACGGATCGGGACTTGATGCGCAGGCTGCAGCGCTCGGGGGACGAGCAGGCCCTGACGCAGCTGGTGCTGCGGCACTCGGGGCGGATGCTGGCGGTGGCCGCACGCCTGCTCGGTTCGCGCGTCGACGCCGAGGACGCGGTGCAGCGGACCTTCTTCCGCCTGCACACGCATGCGGGGGATTACCGTCCCGAGTGGATGGTGACGACCTGGCTCTACCGCATCCTGACGAACGCGTGCATCGACGAGCTGCGGCGGCGGCGCGTCCGCCCGGAGGAGCCGCTCCCGGCCGCGGCGTCGACGGCGGGCCGGGCCGCGGCAGGACCGGAGGCCCGTCTCGATCTCGAGCGGGCGCTCGCGAAGGTCCCGAACGAGGCGCGGGCGCTCCTGGTGCTGCGCTACGTCGAAGGGCTGTCGTACGGCGAGCTGGCGCGGGTGCGCGGCATCAGCGTGAACACGGTGAAGAGTCAGCTGGCGCGCGGCAAGGAGATTCTCAAGGCGGCCCTCACGGAGCGGCCGCGGGCGATGAGAGGAGAGCGAGGATGACGTCGACGATGCAGGGAACGCTGTTCGATCTCGAGGGGGCGCTGCGCGACCGGCTCCGGCCGGAGCCGGTCGCGGCCGGGGCGGGGCGGCGCATCGCGCAGGGGGCGCTGCGCCGGCTGGAACAGCTGGCGCGGATCCGCGCCGAGTTCGTGGTGGACGCGAGCGCGCGCGGCGTCGTCGCGGTGCGCCGCGGACGCCGCGCCGAGGCGGCGGGAGCGGCGGCGCGCCGGAACGCCGAGCGGGGGCGCGAGGAGCTGCACGAATATCTCGACGGCCGCCGCGCCTTCTTCGCGGTGCCGGTCGACCTGACCCGCCTCGCCCCCTTCCAGCGCCGCGTCCTGGAAGGAGCGCTGCAAGTCCCGTTCGGCGAGACGACGTCGTACTCCGCGCTCGCCGCACGCATCGGCTGCGCCGGCGCGGCACGCGCCGTCGGGACGGCGCTCGGGCACAACCCGGTGCCGTTCATCGTCCCCTGCCATCGGGTGCTGCGCGGCGACCGGACCCTCGGCGGGTACGCCTTCGGACTGCCGATGAAGACCGACCTCCTGGCGCTGGAGCGGTCCACGCCGATCCTCGAGGGGTGCACCAGCACGCGGATCCTCTGCCGGGTCGGCTGCGCCGCCCTGGCCCGCTCCCGGCCCGATCGCCGCGTCGTCTTCGCGTCGATCGAGGACGCCGGGTCGGTCGGATACCGCCCCTGTCGGTTGTGCCGCCCGGACGCGGCGTGATCGGAGGCGCCCGGAGGCCGGCGTCTTGAGGCTCGGCGCCGTCGACTGGGAGGCGGTGCGCCGCGGCCTGGACGATCTCGGGGTGGCGCGCCTGCCGGCGGTCCTGAGCGCCGCCGAATGCGACGCGGCCGTCGCCCTGTACGAGGACGAGCGCCGCTTCCGCAAGCGCGTCGTGATGGAGCGGCTGCGCTTCGGCGCCGGGGAATACCAGTACTTCGCCGATCCGCTGCCACCGCTCGTGGCACGGCTGCGCGCCGCCGCCTATGGCCCGCTCGCGGCGATCGCCAACGACTGGCAGCGGCGCCTCGGGCGCGCGCCGCGCTTCCCGCGCACGCTCACCTCCTTCCTGCGCCACTGCCACGCGGCGGGGCAGACGAAGCCGACACCGCTCCTCCTGCGCTACGAAGCCGGCGGATACAACCGCCTGCATCAGGATCTCTACGGCGACCTCGCCTTCCCGCTGCAGATGACCTTCCTCCTGAGCCACCCCGGCGCCGACTTCGAAGGAGGAGAGATGCTGTTCCTCGAGCAGCGTCCGCGCGAGCAGTCGATCGGGACGGCGGTGTCGCTGCGCCGCGGCGAGGGCGTGGTCTTCGCGGTCGGCGATCGCCCCATCCGCGGCGCCCGCGGCTTCCGGCGCGCCACCCTGCGCCACGGCGTCAGCCGCATCACGTCCGGGCGCCGGTACACGCTGGGCATCATCTTCCACGACGCGCGCTGAGCGACGACCCCTCCGGGAGACCGTGACGCGCGCGGGGTGTCGCTCGCCGCTGGCAGGAATGGTCCGATCGCTGTCCGAAGGATCGCTTGGCGGCAGAAAGCGTGGGTGTCAGACTCCTCCTGGTGGCCCGGGGAACGCGGCGACAGAGCGCCGCTGGGTGAGGAGGATGCCATGAAGAAGGGACTCGTGGTCGCGGCGGTTCTCGCCGTGACGTCGGCGTGGGCTGCGGGGGACGCAGGCAAGAGGGCCACCGCCGGGACGGCCGACTCGAACCATGGGGCGCGGACACGCAACGTCGCGATCGTGCTGTACGACGGAGTCGAAGTCCTCGACTTCGCCGGGCCGTCCGAGGTCTTCGCGAGCGCCGGCAACATCGCCGGCGTGTCCGGGGCGCCCGCCTACCGCGTCTACACCGTGGGAGTGACGAAGGCCCCGGTGAAAAGCCAGGGGTTCGTCACGGTCGTGCCCGAGTTCTCCATCGACGACGCGCCGAAGCCGGACATCCTGGTTCTCCCGGGCGGGCAGTCATTCACCCTCACCTCCAACAGCCGCTTCATGGCGTGGGCGAAGCCGGCCATCGAGGCGAGCGAGCTGACGCTCACCGTCTGCTCCGGGGCCTTCGTCGCGGCGAAGGCCGGCGCGCTCGACGGCCGGCAGGCGACCACCTGGTACGGATCGGTCCCCCTCCTCAAGAAGGAGTACCCGGCCGTCGATGTGCAGTCGGGGCGCCGCTTCGTCGACAGCGGCCGAATCATCACGACCGCGGGGGTCTCGGCGGGGATTGACGGCGCGCTGCACGTCGTCGCCCGGCTGACCGGCCGCAATGCCGCCGACCGCACGGCGCGCTACATGGAATACCACTGGACGCCGGAGCCGTATCTCTCGACCGGCTACACCTACCTCAACCCGACGCTCGACGCCTCGGGACGCGCCATGCAGCAGATCACGCTGCTCGAGGACGAAGGGCGGTTCGAGGAGGCGGTCCCCGCCTGGCGCGACTTCCTGGCGAAGAATCCCTCCGAAGCGAGCGGCTGGTACCACCTCGGCGTGTCGCTGCACTCGCTGAAGCGCTACGACGACGCGGTGGCCGCGGCCGAGAAGACCGCGTCCCTCGCGCCCGCGATGAAGGCCGACGCCTTCTACCTGCTCGCGTGCGCACGCGCTCAGCAGGGGAAGAAGAGCGACGCGATCGCGGCGCTCGAGCAGTCGGTCGCCGCCG
>Ga0111538_10004100_pt1 | contig 20306 bp, 17 predicted proteins | sample SoiMethybrSBSTD1_FD_79669 | JGI IMG/M metagenome (GOLD analysis project Ga0111538, IMG submission 79669) | Bulk soil microbial communities from a Populus tree surrounding site in Tennessee, USA - Soil MetaG P. TD hybrid SBSTD1 (version 2)... | ecosystem: Environmental > Terrestrial > Soil >... | reverse complement strand
GAAGCGTGGGATGGCTGCCGTCGAGAACGAGGCCCTTCCGCCGGATGATGTTGACGGGAACGTCCGTGCCGTCGCGCGACGGCGCCATGACACGGGTCACCTCCATGTCGTCCAGAGTGATCGGGCTCGTCACCTTCAGATTGGTCGTGACGTCACGGCCCTCGGGCGTCCGGCGACGAAACGCGCGCGGCGTCAGGTACGTCTCGACGCTGTAGATGAGATCGCCCTCGACGGCTTCCATTTCGCCGACGGAAGCGACAGGTGGCAGCGCGGCTTCGCCGCGAGCCCGTCCGTCGGTGTCGAAGAATCGCAGGCGAGACGGCCCGCCGGCCATGAACCGCACGGCCATCGTCCGTCCGGCAAAGACGATCGAAGGCTCGCCGAACTGCGTCGCGATGACGTCTGCACCCTGCGCCACGAGCTCGCGGGCGTTCGCCAGCTGATAGTCACCCGGCGCCAGCTTGAGGATGCGCCGGCGCGGCGCGTTGCGCTCCGAGACCAGGTACAGCGCCCGATCCGGACCGAACGTCGCGTACTCGACGGCGTCCTCGAATCGGGTAACTTGATGAATTGCTCCGGACCGATCCACAACGTAGTGCGCAAACTCACCACCATCGCCGTTGGCCACCGTCACGAGCAGCGAGCGGGCGGCCGGTGAATAGTCCAACTGAATCTCGGCCACGCGCGGCAAGCCTTCGGCGAGAACCTGGCGATCCTTGGACACGTCGGTCCCGAGCTGATGCAGCCACACGGTCTGATAGAAATGGCGATCGGCATCAGGCCGCTCGGGACCTGGAAACCGGGTGTACCAGACAGCCCGTCCATCCTCGGCCCAAGCCGCGTGCCCGCCCGCCGTCGGATACTGCACGTGTGGAACGACCTCGCCAATCTCTCGGCCGCTGGAGACGTCGAAGAAATGCAGATCGCCGTCTTCGCTGCCGCCCCGCGAGAGCGAGACGGCCACGCGTTGACCGTCCAGCGAAGGGACGTACCAATCGATGGCGGTTCCGCCAGTCGGGTCGATGACGTTTGGATCGAGGAATACCCGCGGCTGGGACGTGTCAGCGGCCATGACCGCCAGCATCACTTGCTGCTTGGCCGGGTCGTTGTAGCGCGCGAACAATCGACCGCCGCCACTCTTGAGGTCGCCGTACGAAGGCGACGCCTGCGAAATGAGCCCGGTCAGACGCGCCGCGACGGCCGACCGGTACGGCAGCCCATCGAGGTATGCGCGGGTGCGTGCTGTCTGGGCCGCCGACCAGGCCCGCACCTCCGCGTCCTCGCCATTTTCCAGCCAGCGATAGGGATCTTCCACGGAGACGCCGTGATAAACGTCGGTGACCGGCGTCACCCGCGTCGGCGGGGCCGTCGTATCGCGCGCTCCGAGCACGGCGACAGCCGCCACGCCGGCGCACCAGCCAACCAGGTGTGTTTTGACCACTGGGTGTGCTCCTCGAGAATCGCGCCTGCACTCGGCGTCGAACGCGCGCCTACGACGTGGAGGGCCGATGCGCGCGCAGGAACGAGCGAATCTGGCGCACGGCCAGCGGAATTCGCTCTTTGGGTTCCTTCCACGGGAACATGCTCACTTCGGCCTTCGGCGCGAGCATCGCCGCCTCCATGGCGACCGCGTAAGGATGCGCCGGAATGTCGTCCGGCAGTATCAGGATCGGCGTCTGGCAACTGCGCACGAAGTCCCGCGTCACGGTGAAGACGAAGTCCGGATTCGAGCGGTACATCTTCGTCAAGAACTTCTCCGCCATCTCCATCGTGATCTCAGGCCGGCGGGTGGTCAGCGCCGGCGCCCAGCCCTTGATGTTGGTCTCGTAGAAGAGGTCACGCATCTCCGGACGGGACCCGCTGGGCTGCGCGAGGACGGCCGCGACGATCCGATTGGGGGCGCGCTTCAGGAGGTTCCAGATGAAGGGACCGCCGATGCAGAAGCCCATCACCATGAACTTGTCGACGCGGAGGTGGTCCATCAGCCCGAGGTGGTCGTCGGTGTAGGCATCCCACGGCCGATCGATCTCGAGCGGCCCCGAAGACTCGCCGCCATTTGCGTTACGCAGATCTGAGGCGATGCAGCGATACTCGCCCTTGAATTCTTCAATCGCGTTGAATGGATCGCCTCGCTTCAATCCGGCGAGGGTCGAGTTCAATCCGCCGCCGGCAATGAGCAGCAGCGGAAACCCAGATCCGGTTTCCTCGTAGTGGATACGAACCGGGCCTTTTTCGTAGAACGCCATGGCAGCGCCTCCTAGCCCCGTCTGCTGTGCCAACACACGCTGAGCCGCAGCCATCGCCGTCGCCGCCGCGCCCGCCTTCAGCAGCTTGCGTCTGCTCGGATCCATAAGCCGCGCCTCCTTGCTAATGATGCCTCATCGCCTCGAGGCCGACGAGACCTCAACGGGATTACCGCCCGTCAACCTCGGCACAGCCGAACGGGTCAGAATGTTCCCAGAAAATATCAACCCGGAAGCCTCGGCAGTCAATGATTCTGCCGAGGCCCGGAGCTGGAAAGGCCTTCCGGTGAGCTATGCGCCGCGTCTTTGAGCCGGGCGGGCCAACGCCGGCGCGATGCCGTTGGCCACAATGCCGACGACTGCCGGGTCAGCTTCCGCGAATGGCTCGGACAGGGAGTACAGCGTCAGCGCACCGATCGCTTCCCCTTCGGTCACGAGGGGTACGCTCAGACACAGTCGCGGCGGGTTGGTGTCGAGCCTGGCGCCTTCCAGGTCGAGCGCGGCATCCGAGTTGACAATCGAACGGCGATTCGCGACGACCCATCCACTCAATCTCTCGCCGATCGCGATTCGCCAATCGGCCAGAGCGGCGGCGTGCAACCCGGAACGATGCACGGCTCTCAGCTGTCCCGAGCCGTCTGAGTCGAGGTACAAGACGCAGGTTGCGACCGGCATGATCCGACGCAGCTGCCCGTGCGCGCGGGCGCACAAGTCGTCGGGCTCGAGCGCCAGGCTGACCAGGCGACCGCACTCGAAAATGGCGTGAAGGGCGTCGTCGCGGCTCGACGGACGTCCACCGCCCAGCGAGATATGAGGCAGCGCTCCAATCGAATCGGTCACTGCTGCCGACGAGCTGTCGTCCTGTTCGAAGGCACCGCTGTTATGCGCGGTGATGAACGCATCGACGATATCCGGATCGTACATCGTCCCTCGACGCTCGCGGAGAATCGATACCGCGTTAGCGTGCCGGCGACGGTATGGACGATCCGAGGTCAATGCGTCGAAGCAGTCGACGACCGACAGGATGCGGGCGCCGATGGGGATGTCACGACCCTTCAGTCCATCGGGGTACCCGGTGCCATCCCAGTTCTCGTGATGATGCCGCACGATTGGAACGACAGGGAACGGGAAGTCCACCCGCGACAAGATGTCGGCGCCGATGTCAGCGTGCCGTTTCATCACCGCGAACTCCGCCTCCGTCAGCTTGCCGGGCTTGTTCAGGATGTGCTCGGGAATCGCCAGCTTGCCGGTGTCGTGCAGCAGCGCGGCGGCTTCCAGCGCCCGAAGATCGTCTTCCCCGAGTCCGACGATCGCCGCGAGCTGCTGCGTCCGCCGCTGCACGCGCTGGATGTGCCCGTGCGTCACCTGATCCTTGGCATCGATCGCGTGCGCCAGTGTGTCGACCGTCGATTGATACAGGCGGTTCACCTTGTCGAGGTGAGCGAGCTCGCCTTCCAGCCGTCGAATGTCGGTCTTGAAGATTGCGTGCAGCGCCAGTGGCAGCGGAACGAGGACGAGAATCACGAGCAGCGATGAGGTCTCGCCGTAGACGAGCAGCACGAGTACGACGGCAACCAGAGCGCCGGCGAAGTAACTGAGCCACAGACCCGAGAAATGCTCGCGCCAGATCTGGAGGAGCCGCTCACCACTGCTCACGGCAATGGCATAGGCGATAAGACCCGTGTTCAACAGAAAGTAGGCGACCGTGAACAGCGCCGCCGGCACCGCGAGCCGGGTCAACACCACCGGCGCCTCACTGAGCGGTGACACCCCGGTCAGGCTGAAGAACAGCCAGGCGGCCAGCCACATGGCAAACGGCGGCGCGGTGGCGTTGAACAGGGCCCGACGGCCAGTCAGGGCGCGTCGCGCCAGGCGCCAGGAAATCGCCAGGCTGTCGAGCGCGACGACCAACGTAGCAGCGCTCGGCCCAAAAGCCAGAGCGACAGCGATGGTGAACGCATCAGAAATCGAGAAGCTCGCCGCGACCGACGGCATTCTCAACATCGCGATGCCACTGACCAGCGTCAGCGCCACCAGAATGAGGCCGATGGGCGGCAGCGGATGGTTGTGGCGATCCAGCAATGATGCGCCAATGGCTGCGGTCCCGGCGACGGCGACAGCGCCGATGTACAAATCTGGCCAGGCGTGCCTGACCCGCGCGAACGCATTGGTCATCAGCGTCTGAGAGTCCACTCCACATCAGCAGTGTCGGTCATTGACGGACCATCCTGTTGCCTGCTTCCACGCACATCGGCGCAATGACACGGCGATGCGTGACGGCGGCCCTGATGTCGGTGTGCCGGATCAGAACTCACATGTTGCGCATCGGTCGTCGCGTCTTCCCGCTTGCGCATCGCGCAGTGCTTCGTCCCTGGACAGGCGGCCACGTGCGCGGATCAATTTCGGACAAACGGACGGCCTGACGGTTCTCGTTACCGTTCGAGTCGTATGGAGAACTCCCAAATCGTTCTGCGACTTACCGTCTTGAACGCTGCGAGCGGACCGTTGGTCTTCGGCTTGCTGTCCGAACCAGGGTGCTCAAGAAGGAGGCAATGACGGTGCGCTCACGGTTCCCCCTCGATCACAGCCCACTGACAAAACTGATCGGTCTTGCGACCGGGCTCATGGTTCTCCTGCCGGTCCTCTCGCAGCCGGTCGAAACTGCTGGACGCAAGAAGCTCGATCGCGAACTGCAGCAGCAAGTTCGCGACGCGAAGACCAAACAGAACGAGCAAGGCACTGTTCGAGTGATCGTGCGAACACCGGCGGACAAATACGGAGCGGTCGAGGACAAGTTACAGAAGCACGGCCACACGACTCGTGCAGAGCACCGCGCCATCAACGCGCTGACAACCGTCGTGCACATCGGGGATCTCGAAGGCCTTGCTGCCGACCCCGACGTGCTGAGCATCTCTACCGATGCGCCGGTCAGGGGCAGTGCTGTCGAGTTCGACCTGACGGGCGTGTCGGAGCGAGAGTCGCTTCTCGCAACGCTCGGTCTCGGCGAGGAGCGCCCAACCGGTGACAAGGTCACGATTGCCGTGATCGATTCAGGTCTTGAAGAGACCGACGATCTCGGCGGAGGCCGGGCCGACCGGTTCTACGACTTCCTCTCCGCAAACCGCGGCGGCCACGCCCGCGACGACTATGGGCACGGCACGCATGTCGCCGGACTCATCGGCGGAACGGGCCGCCGGTCGGATCGCGAAGTGCAACTGGTGGGTCGCGACGGCAAATTCCATAAAGTTCATGCGAACCGGTACGGTGGCATCGCGCCCAGAGCGAACGTGGTGAGCCTTCGCGTCCTCGATGCCGACGGCCAGGGCTTGACGAGCTCGGTCCTGGAGGCCATCGAGTTTGCGATCGACCACAAGAAGGACCTGAAGATCGACGTGCTCAACCTGTCGCTGGGGCATCCGATTCTGGAACCGGCGTCAAGCGATCCCCTCGTGCAGGCCGTTGAGGCCGCTGTTCGCTCGGGCATCGTGGTCGTCGTGTCCGCAGGAAATTACGGCACGAACCCGCAAACGGGCGAGGCTGGCTACGCCGGCATCACGTCACCCGGGAACGCGCCGTCGGCAATCACGGTCGGAGCGCTCGACACGAAGGGCACCGTGACCCACCAGGACGACACGGTGCCGAGTTACAGCTCGCGGGGGCCGACGTGGTACGACGGTCTGACGAAGCCGGACTTGCTGGCGCCGGGCCACCAGCTCGTGTCGATTGCGGCTCAGGAATCGACGTTGTTCGCCCGCCGGCCCAACTCACGCGTCGCGGGCAACGACGACAAACATCAATATCTGCGGCTGAGCGGCACCAGCATGTCGGCCGCCGTGACGAGCGGCGTCGTCGCGCTGATGATCGAAGCGCACGAGCAATCGCACAAGTGGCCGTTGTCGCCCAACGCCGTCAAAGCGATTCTCGAGTTCACCGCGATCCCGCTGAGCGGCTACGACCGTCTCACGCAGGGATCCGGCGTGCTGAATGCGGATGGCGCTGTGGCACTGGCGGCGGCAATTGATCCAGCGGTGCAGATGGGTTCCTGGTGGCTCCAGTCCGGCGTTCCCGAGCAGACCACGATCGCCGGTGAAGCGCTTCCGTGGGGACAGACGGTCGTCTGGGGCAATACCGTGGTCTGGGGAAACTCGGTCTACTGGAACCTTCCGACTTGGAGTCAAACCGTCGTCTGGGGCAACACGGTCGTCTGGGGCAATACCGTGGTGTGGGGCAATGCCGTTGCGGGCACGACCGTGGTCTGGGGCAACACCAGCATTATCTGGGGGGTGGAATCGAATGCGGTATGGGGAGATCCCAGCACGTGGGCCAATACCGTCGTATGGGGGAATTCGGCACTGTGGTCGAGCGATGGCGGGCCGATTGGACCCACGACGGTCGTGTGGGGAAATCTCGCGGACGACCACTGAAACGGCGACGGCAATCGCGCAGAATCGTCCACCGCGACTCTGGCGTCAGCGCACTTCGACTTCGACAACGTAGGCTCCGGCGTTGCTGCGATTCATCAGCTGATGGGAATCGGCGGCGGGGAGCACCGTCCAATCGCCCGGACGCCTGAGATCCTTCAGGGTGTTCTGGCCGCGCTCGCGGTCGACGATTTCGCCGCCGACGAGCACGGCCACGACCGGATGTAGATGGGTGTGGAGCGCGTCGGTCGTCCCTGCACTCAACCGCACGTCCGACACGTGGAAGGCCCGACTGCTCGCGCGCGGCCGAGTGGCGGGACTGCTCAGCGGCTGGTCGCGTGACCAGTCGCGCTGCCGAAGATTCTCCACGCTGATCGCATGATACGTCCGCTTCCCCGCCTGCTCGGTCTGGGCGCTGGAGCGGCCGGCAAACTCTCTCAAGAGGACCTGGCCGGGCCGGCGCGACAGCCAGTCGCCCCACCCGGCGCCTAGCAGCCGGGCGCGGAAGTCGCAGCCGCTGATGCAGACGGTCGCGAGGTCGTTGGCAAGAACGTGTTCGAGGCTGGTCTGATCGGCGGCGATGGTGACGTTCAAAACGCGCAGGGCTTCGGTCTCGAACACGATTGGATGACTGGGATCGAGATGGACTGCGAGCTGCGCCTCTGGCAGAGCGCCCACCAGGACGACCGCGACCGACACACAAGCCGCGACGGATTTCAAATCGACCATGGATCAACGATGCATGGGTGTCTCGACCAACGCCTGTTTAATCGCCTGGCGATGGACTTTTCCGGTCGGACCCTTGGGCAGCGCGGCCACGAAATGCACCCGCTCGGGGACCTTGTAATCAGCCAAGGTCAGACGAGCGTGGGCCCGGATGTCCTCTTCTTCGCAACTGGCCCCATCGCGAAGGACAACGACGGCAACGACGGTCTCTCCCCAGACTTCGTGAGGCACGCCGACCACCCCGGCTTCGAGAATCTGCGGGTGCGAGTAGAGCGCCTCTTCGACTTCCTGAGGTGAAATGTTCGAGCCGCCACGGATGATGATCTCCTTGAGCCGGCCTCGGAACCAGTAGTAGCCGTCCGCATCGCGGCTCACCAGATCGCCGGTGTAGAACCAGCCGTCGCGCAGAGCCTGTGCCGTCGCGTCAGGATTCTGCCAATAGCCCGAGCACAGCGCCGGACTTCGAATCAGCAGTTCCCCAGGTACCCCATCTGACACGACGTTCCCCGTACCGTCCACGATGCGCGCCTCGACGCCACGATTGACGAGGCCAAGAGCGCCCGGCCGCTGCGCGGCCAGGGGATTGATGATTGACGGGCCGGTCTCGGTCTGCGCGAGGCCTTCGACCACCTCGCAGCCGAGCACCTGGCGTGCCCGTTCCTGCAAGGCCACCGGCACGCTATCGCCGCCAGCGAAGACCATCCGCAGCGACGCAACGTCGCGCGGTTGTCTGACCTGCTCTTCCAGGATGAAGTGCATCATGGCCGGCAGGCCCAGCGTCAGCGTGCAGCCAAACCGTTCGATCGCATCCAGAGCCGCGGCGGGGTCGAACGTCGGGAGCAGGATGCACGGCTCGCCCAGACGCAACGTGGCGAGCAGCACATACAGTCCGCTGGAGTGCATCAGCGGTGTCATCAGCAGGCCACGCGGCTTCACCGATGTGCCGAAGGTCCGTTCGAAGTCCTGGGTGCAGAGTTCCGCAGTGGCCAGCAGGCCGCGCTGCGTGTGGACGGCACCCTTCGGCCGCCCGGTGCTTCCCGATGTGTACAAGATGAGGGCGGCCACGTCGCCGTCCACATCTGTCAGCGCTGCGGAGGCCGGCGCGTCATTCGGCAGCTCGCTCAGCACGCGCACGCCGGTCTGGCGCAACGGATCGGCCAGCGGCGGTGGGGCAAACGCGATCGCGGGGGCGGAGTTCTCGGCGACCCACGCGATTTCTGCGGGCTTGAGACGCAGGTTGATGGGTACAGCAATCAATCCTGCCTTGAACGCGGCGAAGAAGATCTGTACTGCCTCGATGGTGTTCGGCCACTGCACGGCCACGCGATCGCCGGCTTCGAGACCCTGGCCCAGGAGCCAGCCGGCGAGGCGATCCGTGGACGCGTCGAGCTCTGCGAAGGATATCGTCCGGTCCCCGCTGAACAGCGCCGTCGTGTGCGGAGCCTGATTCGCCCGCGTGCGAAGCAAGTCGCCCAGATTCATCGGTCGCCTCGGTCTTATCGAGCTCTGACGTATTTCCGCAAATTGTTGAAGCCGACGTCAGCGGCGTAGATGTTGCCCTGGGTGTCGACGGCGATACCCGATGCCGACGTGCCGGTATCGGTCATCTTGCTGAGATCTCCCGGGTCTGGAATGAGGTACTTGAGCTCACCGGTGATGGCGTGGCCGATGACGATCGCCCGATCGTTCGGCCCGCTCGACGGCCGGTTCACGGACGCACCGCCCGACGGATCCTGGTACGTCGCGCCGATGTAGATGTTGTCCTGTCTGTCGACGAACACCGAGCTCGGCTGCCCGAATTGCCTCCAGGCGGCAATGAACCTGCCGTCCTGGTCGAACACCTGAACGCGATTGTTCAGGCGATCGGCCACGTAGACGTAGCCGCGGGAACCGCCAACGTAGATATCGTGCGGCTCGCGAAAGTCTCCTGGCTCGGATCCCAGCCGGCCCCAGGCCTTGATGAACGTGCCGGTGCGCGAAAACTTCACGACCCGCGCGTTGTTCGATTTGTTCCGGGCATGCCCATCGGAGACGAAGATGTCGCCGTTGTCGGCCACAGCCACTCCGGTCGGGCGGTCGAACGCGTCCGGACCGCTGCCACCGACGCCGGCCTTTCCCAGCGTCATCAGGACCTGCCCGCTCGGGCTGATCTTGAAGACCTGCTGACCGATGGGAATGCCGTTGGCGTTCTTGGCCGGAATGCCAAGCACCGCCTCTTCGTCGTTGGTATCAGTCGTCCAGAGATTGCCGTCCTTGTCGACGGTGAACCCGTGAGGGTGAGCGAAGAGTCCCACGCCGAGGCTTCTGCGGAGCTGGCCGGCCGGCGTGAACTCCAGAATCGGCGGGTTCGCGTCACCTCGATTGAGGCACGTCGCGTCTCCATTCGGCTTGTCGTGGAAGCAGCGGTGGAAGACCCAGATGTTGCCGTCAGGCGCCGCGTGCACCCTGATCACCTCACCCCACTTACGGCCATTCGGACCCTTCATCGGAGCCGGCAGCGTCGGCCAATCCGGGTCGAGACGGTACGGATTGGGTAGCGTCGTCGGCTTGGGTGCCGGTTTCTCGCGCTCCTGACTGCTCGCGCCTCCGGTCAGCGCACCGATCGCGGCGGCCACGGTGAAGAACCGAGAGACTCGGCGACTGGCAATCGACATGCGGCCTCTCCTTCCACGGCGAGTTCTTCCGGCCGGTGGCGACCCGAGTACCTCGCGCCGCGTCGCGCCCATCTTACCGAATCTGTGATGGTGGATCGCGAGAACCTCGGGCTATCATCCGTCGGGCAACTTGAGCCGCCCCCAGGGCGTCAACGCTGGAGATGAGGACGATGGCCGGACGACTTTCGAGACTGGCACTGGGCGCCCTGTGCGCCGCGACTGTGACCGCACTCAACGCCGCGGACGGTCCGTCAGCGACCGACTGGCGGAGCAGCAACTACAACGAGACGGCTAACCGCTACAGCCCGCTCGATCAGATCACCGCACAGAACGTCGCCACCTTGCAACGGATCTGGAGCTTTCACCTCAAGCCTGAGAGCTACACCGGCCGCTTGCGCGAGCAGGAAGCCATCCCGTTGGTGATCGGCAACCTGATGTACGTGACGTCGCCGTATGGCGCGATTCATGCCTTGGATGCGACGACCGGCGTGGAGAAATGGAAGTACCAGCTTCCCAACAACGATCTGCCGTCGAAGCGGGGCGCGGCCTATTGGCCGGGTGCCGACGGCGTGCCCGCGTCGATCATCTTCGGCGGTCTGGCCGGCGGACTCTATTCGATCAAGGCCTCTGACGGCACACTCAACACCGGCTTCGGCGAGAACGGGATCGTGAATCTCAAGACGCCCGAGGTGATGGTAACCGGCATGAACGTGCCGTACTCGCTGCTGTCGTCACCGACGATCTACAAGAATCTGATCATCACCGGCGCGGGGACTGGCGAAGGCGCCGGCGGCTCGAACGCGGGGACCGGCCCCGCGGGCGATACCCGCGCGTGGGACGCGAGGACGGGCAAGCTGGTCTGGACCTTCCACACGGTTCCGCGGCCCGGCGAATTCGGCTACGAGACCTGGGGCGAGAACAGCGCCCGGAACCGTTCAGGCGTCAACGTCTGGGGGTACATGTCGCTCGACGCGGAGCGCGGCATCCTCTACATGCCGCTCGGCGCTCCGAACAACGACCGGGTCGGCGTCGATCGCCCTGGCAACAATTTATTCTCGTCTTCGGTCGTCGCCATCGATGCGAACACCGGCAAGTACATCTGGCATTTTCAACTCGTTCATCACGACATCTGGGACTACGACACGCAGTCGGCGCCGCTCGTCGTCGACATCCGGAAGGGCGGCGCGGTCGTGCCGGCCTTGATCGTCGTCAACAAGACCGGATTGATGTTCACGCTCAACCGGGTCACCGGGAAACCGATCTTCGAGATCGAGGAGCGGCCGGTGCCGAAGAGCGAGCTGCCAAACGAGCAGACCTCGCCGACGCAGCCGTTCCCGGTCAAGCCGCCGCCTCTTACGCAGAACACGGTGTCGCGTGACAATCTCTACAAAGGCGAGCCCCAGCATCAGGCCTACTGCGAGCGCATGGTCGATGAGAACAATATGAAGCTGGGCGGACCCTACATGCCGATCTCGTTCAATCGCTACAGCATCTCGCCGCCAGGTCCCGCCGGTGGCATCAACTTCTGGGGTCCGTCGTACGATCCGAAGCTGAATCTCTTCGTGTCCAATACGACGAATATGTTCCAGCCGATGCGTCTCATCCTTCGGCCGGACGGCAGCTACGTCAACTCCGGGCCGTTGGCCGGCACGCGCCGTTTCGGCGATCCCGAACGCAAGCTGCTGTGCGGTCCGACGCCGTGGGGCGAGCTGCTCGCCGTCAACATGGACACCGGCGACGTCGCCTATCGGAAAACGCTTGGTGTCTCCGACATGTTGCCACCCGGCCTGCAGGACACCGGACGCCCGAGCTCGGGCGGTGTCATCCTGACCGCGAGCGGCCTCACGTTCGTCGGCGGCACAGACGATTTCCGGTTCCGCGCCTTTGCGACCGCGACCGGCGAAAAGCTGTGGGAGATCAAGCTCCAGTCGTCGGTCGAAACGACGCCGATCACCTATCTCGGCGCCGATGGACGTCAGTTCGTGACCGTGGTCAGCACAGGCGGCGGTCTCACTGGCTCAGAGGTCACCAACGACGAGATCATCGCCTTCGCGCTGCCGAAACCATGACCCGTGCGCGAACCCTCGTCGTCACTGGCGCGTTCGTCCTGCTCTCCAGCCTGGCCGCGGCGCCGCAAAGCGGGTCAACCGACGAGCATCCCGCATTGCCGCCCGGAGACGGCCGCGATCTGATGATCCGCGTCTGCTCTCAATGCCACTCACCCGACGTCGCAGCCGATCAGCAACTCGATCAAGCAGGTTGGAAGACGCTGGTCGAACAGATGGCGTCGAGGGGTGCCTCGGCGACCGAGGAAGAGTTCGACCAGATCGTGGGGTACCTTGCCAAGGCGTTTCCGGCGGCCAAATGACACAGGTGAAATGAGGGAATGAGGGATTGAGGGATTGAGGGAATAGGGGAATTCAGAAGCTCAATCCCAAATCCCGCAATCCCCAATCCCTCAATTCATTGACGCCTCGTTTAGAAGAGACGGCGCCTGCGCGTCCCTTCAGCACCGCGAACGGCCCGGGTGCTGACGCCTCCATCCTCCGCGGCGGTGACGCTCGGGACAATGCGGTCGTCTGACCGGAACTGGTCGGGTGTGACCGTGCAGCGGACGTACCCGTGATGATTGTCGGTGAACAGGAGGTGCGGGTTGTTCGCGTTGCCGCCAAAGACGGTCGAAATCGTCCGGTCACCACCCGTGCTCACCGACGTCCCGATGAACTCGGTGGCCACGGGCTCGGCATCGAGCCGCACATGATCTGGCGGCACGTCGCGAACGAAGTTCACGTGGACGTCGCCGGTGATGACGACGACCGTATTGCCAAGATTCTGCTGGCGGAGCACATCGACGATGCGCTGACGGTCCCACGGGTATCCATCCCACTTCTCGCCGCCAAACGTCTGCAGCGCCGGGTCAGCGTTCGTGTCGTTCGGGGCAAATGGCACCTGGTTCGCCAGGACATTCCAGCCGGCCTTCGATCGCATGAGTCCGTTGATCAGCCATTCCTGCTGCGCGGCGCCTTCGATGGTCCGCGTCGGATCGAGGGCCGTCGGACAATAGCCCGTCACGCGTTCCTCGGGCGCACAATTGGCCGGCGCCCGGTGCGACCGGTACTGGCGCGTATCGAGCACGTTGAGCGAGAGGAGATCGCCAAACCGCAGCCGCCGATAGAGCTGCAGGTACGGCCCAACGGGCAGCTGTCCAGCCCGCAGGGGCATGTGCTCGTAGTAGACCTGATACGCGCGGGCACGGCGCGCGGCGAAGTCCGGCATGTTGTCGGCCGGATCTGCTGGGTTTTCCGGCGCGAAGCCAGCGTAGTCGTTTTCCGTCTCGTGATCGTCCCAGGTCATCACCCACGGGAACGCCGCGTGGACGGCGCGAAGATCGGGGTCTGACTTGTAGAGACCGTAGCGAATGCGGTAGTCCTCCACCGACGTGATCTCGTGTTCCGGCAGGTGCGGGCGGTTGACGGGGCTGGTCGACGGCCCTCGTAGATGTAATCCCCTAGATGCACCGCGAAATTGAGGTCTTCCTGAGCGAGGTGCCGATGCGCGTAGTACAGACCGTTGGCATAGTGCTGACACGACACGAAGGCAAAGGTGAGATCGGTCGTCACATTGCGTGCCGGTGCGGTGCGGGTCCGACCGATCGGGCTGTACTCGCTGCCGACCTTGAATTGATAGAAGTACCAGCGGTCAGGCTTCAGTCCCTGCACTTCGACATGGACGGAGTGACCCAGCACCGGCAGCGCCCACACGCTGCCGCGATCGACGACCTTGGCCATTTGCTCGTCGGTCGCAATGCGCCATTGGACGGCGATGGGACGATCCAGCATGCCGCCGTTGCCTTCCAGGGGTTTCGGCGCCAGGCGCGTCCACAGCACCACGCCGTCCGGCGTCGGATCTCCTGACGCCACACCGAGCGTAAACGGGTCGTCGCCGAGCGACTGGGCCGAGGCCGAGCGCGGCCATACATGGTCCGCCAGCGCAACGTGCAGCAGAGTCGCGCCGACGCCGGTGAGAAATCCGCGCCGATCGAAAATGCCTGGCCGCGGAACCGCTCGCTTCATGATTTCCATCTGTGCGCTCCCTTCTGACGTCTCACGTTCGAGAACGATGAGCCAAGCGAATGGTAGGGAGCAGGTTTGACTTGGCGGTCGACGGCGAGATGAAGGCGCGGTAAATACTCAAGCTCGTGCGGTGAACGTGTGCAGTACGGCGTCCGTGCTGAGCCGGATGCCGGAGGCGATAGAATCACGTCTGCTCGTTCATAGATTGCGGAGCACTCTTATGATGCGTTCACGAACAATCGGGATCGCGATTGCGTTGCTCGCCGCGCTCGACCACACGGTCTCGGCCGACAACTGGCCGCACTGGCGCGGTCCGTCAGGCACCGGCGTTTCCGTCGAAACTCGTCTGCCGGAATCGTGGAGTGACACGCAGAACATCGCGTGGAAGGCGCCGCTGCGCGGTGTCGGCGTGTCTTCGCCTATCGTGTGGGGCGAGCGCGTCTACGTCACCTCGCAGACGGGACGGGGAACCAGCCGACAAGGTCCTCGCCTGGGTCAGGGTGGAGATGCCGGGTCGGTCGAGCGGTCGCTCTCGACGACGGGCACGCAAGGCCGCGGCGTGACCTTTCTCATCGAGGCACTGAATCGCGACACGGGCGCGAGAGCGTGGGCGTTCGAGCTGCCTGCTGACGGCGACACACCAGCAGTCCATGACAAACACAATCTCGCCAGCGCGAGCCCGGCCACGGACGGCGAGCGCGTCTATGCCGTGTTCGGATCCGGTCAGGTGGTGGCCGTCGACAACAGCGGCAAGCAGGTCTGGACCAAACATCTCGGCAAGGAATTCGGCGCGTTCGACATCAACTGGGGACACGGCAGTTCACCGATCGTTCATCGCGGCACGCTGTTTCTCGTCTGCTATCACCCATCTTCGTCCTACCTGCTCGCCCTCGACGCCCGCACCGGCAAACAGTTGTGGAAGGTCGACCGGCCGCGCGGAGTCATCTCCTACAGCACTCCCATGGTCGTCCCCGCCGGACAAAGTGAAGAACTGATCGTCAATTCGAGCGTGGGCATCGAAGCCTACGACCCGGCCACCGGTCGCTCGCTCTGGCAGTTCAACGAGTCCAACGACTTCCCGATTCCCGTCGCGACCCATCACGATGGCGTCTTGTACCTGTCGCGCGGATATCGCAGCGGCCCGTACGTGGCCATTCGCCCAGGGGGACGCGGCGACATCACCAAGACGCACGTGGTCTGGCGCGTCCCGACGGGCGCCCCGTACATCTCGTCGCTTGTGTACTACGACGGACTGCTCTACATGGCAGGCGATGTCGGCGTGATCACATGCGTGGATGCCAAGACCGGTCAGGCCGTCTGGCGCGAGCGCATGGGCGGCCTCTACACGGCGTCGCCGGTTGCCGCCGACGGCAAGATTTATCTGGTCGGTGAATCAGGCGAAACCATCGTGCTGCGCTCCGGCCGCACACCGCAGGTGCTGGCGCGCAACCGCATCACCGGACGCGTCCTGGCCTCGCCGGCGATCGCCGGCGGACGGATTTTCGTCCGCACGGACGATCATGTCGTGGCGATCGGCGCGTAGTGCGCCGGTTACTTCACCGCCAGAAAGCGCCCGATGTGATCGTTGAGGAACGTCCGATCGGCCGGATTGCCGCCGGCGCCCGCGGTGTGTCCCCAGAGCGATGGAATCGGCACCAGCGACACGCCTGAAATGAACTGCGCTTCGAAGCGGGCGTCGGTCAACGGGAAATACAGGTCGGTTTCCGACGGCATGTAGAGCACGGGCACGCGGATCGAGCGCAGCGCCCGCTCGATGTCGCCGCCGAAGCCAGGGCTGCCGCCGACGTCGTGCCGCTGCCACGTGCGAGCTTGCAGGATAAGGTCGTTGGCGTCGTTGTTCTGAAAGAAGGCCCGACGACGGGCGGCGATCTCGTCACCGAGGGTCCGGCCGGGGGCGTTGATCTTCCACATCTCGCGACGCCACCACTCCTGCGAATAGAGCCACCCGAGCCACATCATGCCGAACGCCTCGATGCCTTTGCGCGGCGGCGCGGCGTAATCACCGCCGTTGAAGGCCGGATCGGTCGCGAGCGCCGTAATCTGCCCTTCGAGCCGGACGACGCCGTGCGGCCACGCCTTGGCTGTTCCAGCGGTTGCAACGATGCGATCGGCGAACGCCGGATGGCTGACAGCCCATTGAAATGCCTGCTCCGCGCCCATGGAGAAGCCGACCACGGCGCGTACGTGGGTAATCTTCAGCTCCTCGACGAGCAGGCGGTGAACCGCCTCGACGTTGTCACGAATGGTCATGATCGGGAAGCGCGGGCCGTGATGCGGTTCGGGGGTGTTGCTCGGCGACGACGAGTGGCCGTTGCCGAAGAGCTCAGTGGCGACGAGAAACAGCTGCGAAGGATCGAGCGCGCGATCGGGACTCGAGCCAACCAGCCAGTCGTAGCCATGATGGTCCGCCATGTAGTGAGAAGGCAGCAGCACGGCGTTGTCCCGAGCGGCATTGAGCTGGCCGTACGTGCCATACGCGATCCGCGCCTTGGGCAGAGTGACGCCGCTCTCGGTGCGAAAGTTGTCGATGACAAACTCGTGGTGAGCCGCGCGATCGACTGGCTGCGCGACATTCTGGGCGCCGGCGCCAACGCCCGCGAGCACGACGACGACCAGAATGCGTTGCAGCATGGTTAGAACCTCAACAACCGGTTGACGAATCCAGGCACGTGAGGGGCCAGTGGGCGGTCAGAACGCTCGCCGGGGGATCGAGGCCCCCAACCTAAACGCCTTCACGAGCACGACGCCCGCAATGAATCCGCCGATGTGCGCCATGAATGCGACGCCTCCGCCGGATTGCGCGCCTTGTCCGATAACGCCGAACGCACTGATCAATTGAAGGACAAACCACAGACCCACAGCGACGTATCCGGGCACTTCGGTCACCATGCGGAACATGAGCACGCGGACACGGCGCTGCGGGTGCAGCACGAGGTATCCGCCCATGACGCCCGAGATGGCGCCCGAGGCTCCGAGGCTCGGAATGAACGGATTGTCACCCAAGGTAAACGTGCTTACGACGTGAGCAAGCGAGGCAATGATGCCGGTTGCGAGATAGAAGGCCAGATATCGGCCGTGTGACAGATCGTCCTCGACGTTGTCACCGAAGATCCACAGGAACAGCATGTTGCCGAACAGGTGCATCAGGCTCCCGTGCATGAACATCGAGACCAGCAGCGTAAGGTAGACGCTGCCGGGGGTCGGCTGGAGCGGAATTGTGGCGTTCTCGTCGCCGAGCTCGACGCGCACAGGTCTGGCGACATCGACACCCGTGCGGATCTCCTCCGGCACCGTGGAAAAGGCATAGGTGAACCGCTCGTTCGTGCCCAATCCCTGCAGGAACACGAACACGAGCACGTTTATGACGATGAGCAGATAGGTGACGTATGGGGTTCGGACGCGTCCTGTATTGTCATCACCAATCGGAAATACCATCTCGACCGCCTTCCGCTGGCCTGATCATGCGGCGGACATGCCGCCCGTTGCGACACGTCCGCCACTCGACTGTCCCAGTTCCGCCAGTCAGCGTCCGCCTGGCGTCGAGCTCGGCGCGCCCTGCGCGGGCGCGTTGCCGCGGCCGACACCAGGAGTCGGTACTTCGGTCGGGGTGGTTCGCAGCAGCAGCGGGTACACCCATCCGGCGGGCAGCACCCGGTCCGGATCGGGACGATAGCTCAGGTACTCCACGTGGTCGGTCACGCCGCTCCACCCGTGCGCAACCTTGTTCGGAATGATGATGATGTCGCCGGCGCTGACGCGACGGCTGTAGGCGCCGGGACCCGCAACGCCGTTGCCGCTCGGCCCGTTCATGGTGTTCGGGACACCCTGGCCCGCGCGTTGGTTGAGGATGACGCCGCCGGTCGTCAGGATGCCGGAGCCGGACGTGATGTAGTAGATCTCCGGCGTGTAGTCGTGCCACAGCACTGGCACGGGATCGCCAGGCTTCTCGTTGGTCGGACCGCGCCGGATGATGCCGACGCCGAGATTGTATTTACCCATGTCCACGACGCGCAGCTGGCGGTCGGGCGGGTTCGCCGGTGCGTTCTTCAGCACGTAGTCGATTTCAGCCTTGGTGATGTCGAACGCATAGTTGGGTGCGTCGCCCGTCTGAATCTTGACGGCCGGCGGCGGGAACGGCGCCGAGGCCGGCGCCTGTGCGCCGGTGACGGCGCCGTAGACAACGATTGCGGCGACGGCCACTGCCGCGCCAATGGTGCTCTTCCTCATACGGACCTCCTCGTCATCGATAGAACTCGTCATCAAAGGAAATAGAGCGTCGTGGGTCTTATACACCTGATCGAGCGGCAAGCGCCGGCGCGGTTTGGAGTGTCGCACGGGGACGGGGCTCGCGTAAGATTCGGCCATGTCGAGGATCGCTCGACGGATCCAGCCAATCACGATTCTGCGCCGGCAGCGTTTCTCCTGCGAGGGACAATCCTTGCAACTGATCACCCGCGTCGCCCTGATCCTGGTTGGAGTCGGCGCCGCGGCCGTTCTGATGACGCAATCCGCCAAAGCCCAGCTCGGTTCAGGCTCGATGCGAGTCACCTACTTCATCGCCGAAGGCAGTCCACAGACTGGCTATCTTCGTTCGGACCGCGAGCTCGCGCGACGCGCCTTCGAGGTGTGGGCCGAGCATGCCGCCGGCGCGCTGACCTGGGAGTCGGCATCCGCGGAGGATGACGCGCTCGTGCGGCTCTACTGGTCGCAGCCAGGCGACCAGGCGTTCGGTGAAATGAGGCCGCTCGTCGTCCGCGGCCGCCGGGGTGCAGCCGTCTTCGTCCGCGCAGACATGAGTGCTCTCGGCACCGACCTCGAGATGCGCACGCGGCAGGATCCGTTATGGCGTGACACCATCGTCTACCTCACGTGCCTGCACGAACTCGGGCACGCGCTCGGTCTGGAGCACACCGCCCAGTTTCCGGACATCATGTACTTCTTCGGCTACGGTGGCGACATCGCCGAGTACTTCGGGAGATTCCGCCGGCAACTCCGATCGCGTGACGACATCGGCAAGGTGTCGGGTCTGTCTCAGTCGGACATCGCCAGACTCCACCGCCTGCATCCTGCGACCGTACGATGAGATCAGGGGGCGGAAAAAATCGTGTAGGACATTGCCCGGCCGGCGAGGATGACAATCGTCCACACGGCGATAGACAGCAATCCAGCTACACGGGCTGGAAACGGCGGGCGTGGCGCAGAGCCCCAGCCGGCGACCGTGCGCTCGGTCACACGATGGTAGAAGAGTGCGTTGAGACCTGCCCCGAGTAGCGCGGCCATCTTGATCTGAAAGAACGGGTTGCCATACGCGTTGGTCGCGTAGCCCGTGAACAGCATGCCGCCGGTCACGAACATCGTGAAGAAACCCGCACTCGCCCACGGAATTATTCGTCGGTAGACCACATCCACGGCACTCCCGCGCAGGACGACCCCGAGAAGCCTCAGGTCGAACCAGACGATCATGCCGACCGAGAACGCGAGGCCGAGGAGGTGCAGGCCGACCACGATCGGAAATCCCCAGAGCGACTCGCGCACCATGAGCGCGATCGACGTACTCTCCAACCACTCGGCGATGTGCAGCATCACGGACCTACTCGAGGAGGATGAACGCGCTTCCGGCCAGGATCACGCCGAAGCACGCGACGGAACCGAGAATGCCGCTGGTGCGAACACTGAATCCGTCACCGCGTGCCAGACGTCGGTCGACGATCAATTGAAGGATGGCAGCGGCGGCGAGAAACGCCATCTTGAACTGAAAGAAGACGTTGCCGACGGCAGCAGATGCCCGAGGCGCAAACAGCAGTGCTCCGGTCGCGGCGGCGATGGTCATTCCCGACAGGATCCAGCGGATCGCCGGACGGACGACCGCCGCGACATCGAGGTCCTGAAAGATCACGCCGCCGAACCGCAGCCCGGAGAGCAGCGCGCCCCCGCCGACCATTGTCACGCCAAGCAGGTGGACCGCGCTCAACGTGGCCGTCAGCCACAAGGAATCGCGGATCGACAATGCGAACCGCGTCGTCTCGAGCCACTCCATCGACGCCTGAAACACGCTACCGAATTTTTCGAGATTGTCGGAGGAGAGTGCAAGCGAAAACGAAGGTGGGAGCGAGGCGCCGGGACTCAGAGAGCCCCGGCGCTGTTGGAGCGACGATTCTGCGAGTCAGT
>Ga0111538_10004097_pt1 | contig 20322 bp, 16 predicted proteins | sample SoiMethybrSBSTD1_FD_79669 | JGI IMG/M metagenome (GOLD analysis project Ga0111538, IMG submission 79669) | Bulk soil microbial communities from a Populus tree surrounding site in Tennessee, USA - Soil MetaG P. TD hybrid SBSTD1 (version 2)... | ecosystem: Environmental > Terrestrial > Soil >... | reverse complement strand
TCGATCCACTGTGCCTCGGAGACCGAGCTGTATACCGGTGAAGCACAGAACTGGCGAGTGCAGCGGCTGATGCTGAAGCCGGCCGCAGCTCGCCCGACCTCATCAAGCGGCGCTGGCGCCCGGTAGTCAGACCCACTGGATTGGGTCGTTGAATCATTGGGTCATTGGGTCATTGATTGATTGACTCGATGATCCGATGATTCAATGATTCAATTCAGCGATAGCCCGGCCTCCCGCGAACTCCCAAACGCCAGACACCCAACGCGCTCAGAATCCCAAACCCTGTCAGGACCTGGCGTTGAGTCGACGCCGGGAGTGGATCCTCGATAGCTTTGAACCTGAGCCGCGTCCGAATCGTCCAGGAGGCCGCCGTCAGCCTGTAGTACTCGGCCTCCTGCTCGTCGTGAGCGGCAACGGCGTCGCCGTCGTCACCAAGACCCATCGGAAGCGGCTCGGGGATCTTCGGGAGCGTGTTCCAGGGATCAGCCGCCCAGCGTACGGCCTTGATGCCCAGGCTGGCGCCCTCTGAGGAGGGCCACGCGAGGACCAGAACAATCGCAACGATCCAGATCACGGACCATTGCAGGCGAGTCGGTTGCCACACGGAGAGCAATCAAAACACGTATCAGGGCCTCGGGGATAGAGGTTGGAAAATTGGAGGCTCGGGCTCGAAGGGCTGAGGGCCGAGGGCTGAAGGTTAGGGGCTGGAAGAAGCTCAGCGCTACAAAGCTACAGGGCTACAGGGCTACAGGGCTACAGGGCTACAGGGCTACAGGGCTACAGGGCTACAGGGCTAGGGCAAACGCCATCAATCCAATATGATCATGTATCAGATACATTGATTGTATTTTACTTCTGCTTGCATCTGAACGATAAATAGCTCTCCCGCTGGGCGGTCTCCCACGCGGTTCACGCAGTAATCGGGGCATGCGTATGTTCGATGATCACGGCTCTTTACTCGGCCAACCGGGTCCGCCCCCGGCGTCGGGCTTGTACGACCCACGCCACGAGCACGACGCCTGCGGCGTCGGGTTCGTCGTCGACATCAAGGGGCGAAAGTCACACGCCATCGTCCGCCAGGCGCTTCAGGTCCTCAAGAACCTGGCCCATCGCGGCGCCTGCGGCTGCGAGGCCAATACGGGTGACGGCGCGGGCATCCTGCTCCAAGTTCCCGATGCGTTCCTCCGTAAGGTTGCTCCGGCGCCGCTGCCTCCGGCCGGCGAATATGGCGTCGGCCTCGTATTTCTGCCGCGCGAGGCGGAGCACCGCGCCGCGATCGAACAACTCTTCGCCGACATCGTCGCGGAAGAAGGCCAGCGCCTCATCGGATGGCGCGACGTTCCGACCGATCACTCCCCCATCGGCCCGAGCGCGATTGCCGTCGAGCCGGTGTTTCGCCAGGTCTTCATCGGGCAGGACACGCTTTGCGGAGTTCTCGGGGTTGAAGAATTTCGAGAGGTGTTCGAGCGGAAGCTGTATGTGATCCGCAAGCGGATCGAGCGCGCAGTCGACCAGCTGCCGCTGCCCGATCACGCGCGCAAACTCTTCTACATCGTCGGACTCTCGGGTCAGACGCTGATCTACAAAGGGATGCTGACGGCGGGTCAGATCGAGACGATGTTCCCGGACTTGACGGATCCGGATGTGAGGTCAGCGCTGGCACTGGTGCATCAGCGCTTCAGCACGAACACGTTCCCGTCGTGGCCGCTCGCCCATCCGTACCGTTACATCGCTCACAACGGCGAAATCAACACGTTGACGGGCAACATCAACTGGATGCGCGCGCGTGAAGGACTGCTCAAGTCGGATCTGCTTGGCGACGATCTGAAGAAGATGCTGCCGGTCATCCGCGAAGGCGGCAGTGACACGGCGACATTCGACAACGTCCTCGAGTTCCTGGTCATGACCGGGCGCTCGCTGCCGCACGCGATTCTGATGATGATCCCGGAACCGTGGCAGAACGACGAGAACATGTCGCCCGAGCTGCGGGCGTTCTATGAGTACCACTCGTCGCTCATGGAGCCGTGGGACGGCCCGGCGTCGATCGCGTTCACTGACGGCACGGTGATCGGCGCGGTGCTCGACCGCAACGGCCTGCGGCCGTCACGTTACTGCGTGACGAAGGACGACATGGTCATCATGGCGTCTGAGGTGGGCGTGCTCGACATTCCGGCGGAAAACATCGTGCTCAAGGAGCGGCTCCACCCGGGCCGGATCTTCCTGGTCGATACCGCGCGCGGACGCATCGTGTCGGACGAGGAGGTGAAGCGCGAGCTCGCGTCTGAACAACCCTACGCTGAGTGGTTATCGCATCTCATCAGCATTGAGGACCTCGATCCGGCCCCCTATCTGCCGCCGCCGAGCCACGAGTCGGTGGTTCAACGGCAGGAGCTGTTCGGCTACACGCACGAGGACCTGCGTCTGCTGCTCGCCCCGATGGCCTCGCAGGGTGAAGAAGCGATCGGATCGATGGGCACCGACACGTCGCTCGCGGCGCTCTCGGATCGCTCGCGGCCGCTCTACGACTACTTCAAGCAGATGTTCGCGCAGGTGACGAACCCGCCGCTCGACGCGATCCGCGAGGAGCTGGTCACGTCGATGGAATCGACGATTGGCCCGGAGGGCAACCTGCTCGATCCGCGCCCCGAGTCGTGCCGTCAGATCGCGGTCAAGTACCCGATCATCGACAACGACCAGCTGGCGAAGCTGCGCCACGTCTACGATCCGGGATTCCGCGCGGTCCGGCTGCCAATGCTGTTCGACGCCAGCCAGAACGGCGCCGGCCTCGAGCGCGCGCTCGACGCGCTCAAGCGCCGGGCCAGCGACGCGGTCGACGCGGGCTACACCATTCTCATCTTGTCGGACCGCGACGCCGATCGCATGCGCGCGCCGATTCCCAGCCTGCTCGCCACGGCAGGGGTGCATCACCATCTCGTTCGCCAGGGCACCCGCACTCGGTGTGCGCTCGTCGTCGAGTCGGGCGATGCGCGCGAAGTGCATCACTGCGCGCTGCTCCTGGGGTACGGCGCCGGCGCGGTGAATCCGTACCTGGCGTTCGAAACGCTGGGCGACATGATCCGGCAGCACCTGCTCGTCGGCATTCCCCACGAGACTGCCGTCAAGAACTACATCAAGGCGCTCAACAAAGGCATCCTCAAGGTGATGTCCAAAATGGGCATCTCGACGCTTCAGAGCTACTGCGGCGCCCAGGTCTTCGAAGCGGTGGGACTCGATAAGGCGCTCGTCGACAAATATTTCTCCCGAACCTCGTCGCGCATCGGCGGCATTGGCATCGATGTGGTCGCGGAAGAAGTGCGTCGGCGACACGAAAAGGCGTTTCCGGCGCGTCCGATTGGCGAACACGATCTGTCGTGGGGCGGTGAGTACCAGTGGCGGCGCGACGGCGAGTACCATCTCTTCAACCCCGAGACCGTGTTCAAGCTTCAGCATTCGACGCAAAGCGGCCAGTACTCGATCTTCAAGGAATACACCACCCTCGTCGACGATCAGAACCTTCACCTGGCGACGCTGCGCGGATTGCTCCAACTGAAGAACGCACCCAGGCCGATTCCCCTCGATGAGGTCGAGCCGGTCGAATCCATCGTCAAGCGATTCGCGACGGGCGCGATGTCGTACGGCTCGATCAGTCAGGAGGCCCACGAAACGCTGGCGATCGCGATGAACCGCATTGGCGGCAAATCGAATACCGGTGAAGGGGGCGAGGATCCCGCGCGCTATAAGAAAGACGCGAACGGCGACTGGCGCCGCAGCGCCGTCAAGCAGGTGGCGTCCGCGCGATTCGGAGTGACCAGCGAATACCTCGTCAACGCGGACGACCTGCAGATCAAAATGGCTCAGGGCGCGAAGCCCGGAGAAGGGGGGCAGCTGCCCGGCCACAAGGTCTATCCCTGGATTGCCAAGGTCCGGTACGCGACTCCTGGCGTCGGCTTGATTTCACCGCCGCCGCACCACGACATCTATTCGATCGAGGATCTCGCGCAGCTCATTCACGACCTGAAGAACGCCAATCCTGAAGCGCGCATCCACGTGAAACTCGTGGCGCTCGCCGGAGTCGGCACCGTGGCGGCTGGCGTGGCAAAAGCGCATGCCGATGTCGTGCTCATCTCGGGCCACGATGGCGGCACCGGGGCATCGCCCCTCACCTCGATCAAGCACGGCGGCGTGCCATGGGAACTGGGGCTGGCGGAAACGCAGCAGGTGCTCATGATGAACAACCTGCGCGACCGCATCACCGTGCAGGTCGACGGCCAGTTGAAAACCGGCCGCGACGTCGTGATTGCGGCGCTGATGGGCGCGGAAGAGTTCGGCTTCGCGACCGCGCCGCTCGTCGTCGCCGGCTGCATCATGATGCGTGTCTGCCACCTGAATACCTGTCCGGTTGGCATCGCGACCCAGGATCCTGAGCTGCGAAAGAACTTCACCGGCCGCGCCGAACACATCGTCAACTTCTTCCGATTCATCGCGGAGGAAGTGCGCGAGTACATGGCGGCACTCGGCTTCAGGACCATGGACGAGATGATCGGGCGTGTCGACCGGCTGAACTTCCGCACCGCCGTCGATCACTGGAAGGCGAAGGGGCTGGACTTCTCAGCGATTCTGCATCAGCCGGCGGTCGCGGCCGACGCTCCGCGACGTCGGATTCGGGCGCAGGACCACGGCCTGACCGAAGCCCTCGACAATACGCTGATCGCGCAGTGCAAGGACGCGATCGATCACAAGGCTCCGGTCTCACTCGATCTGCCGATCAGGAACGTCAACCGGACGGTGGGGACGATGCTCGGATATCAGGTGACCCGGAGGCATGGGGCCGAGGGTCTGCCCGACGATACGATCAAACTGAAGTTCACGGGCTCCGCAGGCCAGAGCTTCGGTGCATTCGTGCCGCGCGGCATCACGCTGACGCTCGAAGGAGACTCGAACGACTACATCGGCAAGGGCCTGTCTGGCGGCAAGATCATCGCCTACCCACCGCGGCAGGCCACGTTCGTCGCGGAAGAGAACATCCTGATTGGCAACGTGGCGCTCTACGGAGCGACGGCCGGAGAGGCGTACTTCCGCGGTGTGGCTGGCGAACGCTTCGCCGTGCGCAACAGCGGTGCCCACACGGTGGTCGAGGGCGTGGGCGACCACGCGTGCGAGTACATGACCGGTGGCCGGGTGATCATCCTCGGCGGCACCGGCCGGAACTTTGCCGCGGGCATGAGCGGTGGCATCGCCTACGTGCTCGACTCCGCCGGTGACTTCCAGCGACGGTGCAACCAGCAGATGGTGGAGCTCGAGCCTCTCGAGAGTCCAGAGAACCATGCCGACATCGATCTCGTGCTCAGCCTGATTCGGCGCCACGTCGAGTACACGGGGAGCACGCTCGGCGCACGCGTGCTGGGGGACTGGGACCATCAGGTGCATCACTTCGTGAAAATCATGCCGCGCGACTACAAGCGCGTCCTGCATGCCCAGGCCAAGGCGGCGGCAGTTGGACGCGATGCCTCCTTCCTCGAGCTGGTCGGAGTGGCTGCCAATGGGTAAGCCCACCGGGTTCATTGAAATCGCGCGGAAAAAGGCGCCCGCGCGCCCGATCGAGGAGCGCATCCACGACTGGAACGAAGTCTATCTCCCGTACCCGGAGACCGCGCTCCGCGATCAAGCCGCGCGGTGCATGGACTGCGGCATCCCGTTCTGCCACACCGGCTGTCCGCTCGGGAACCTGATCCCCGACTGGAACGATCTCGTGTATCGCGACCGGTGGAGAGCCGCGATCGATCGCCTGCACGCGACCAACAACTTCCCGGAATTCACCGGCCGTCTGTGCCCGGCGCCGTGCGAGGGCGCATGTGTGCTCGGCATCAACAACGACGCAGTCACCATCAAAGCCGTCGAAGTGTCGATCATCGATCGCGCGTTTGATGAGGGCTGGGTCACCGCGCATCCACCCGAAATCCGTACTGGCCGACGAATCGCCGTCGTCGGCTCAGGGCCGGCGGGCCTGGCGGTTGCCGAACAGCTGAACCGGGCGGGCCACACGGTGACCGTGTTCGAACGCGCCAACCGGATCGGCGGGCTGCTGCGCTACGGCATCCCCGAATTCAAGCTGGAGAAACGATTCCTGAATCGCCGCCTCGATCTGATGATCGCCGAAGGCGTCATGTTCCGGGTCAACGCGAACATCGGCGTGGACGTGCCGATCGAGGAGCTGCGCGCCGAGTTCGATGCGATCGTGCTTGCCGGTGGCTCGACCCGGCCGCGAGACCTGCCGGTGCCCGGCCGTGAGCTTGCCGGCATTCATTTCGCGATGGAATACCTCACGCTCCAGAATCAGCGCAACGAGGGCGACGAGGTCGACGTCATCAGCGCCAAGAACAAGCACGTCATCATCATCGGCGGCGGCGACACCGGCGCGGACTGTCTCGGCACCGCCCATCGGCAGGGCGCGCTCAGCGTGCATCAGCTCGAGCTGCTACCGCGGCCTCCGGAGGAACGCGCGAACTCGAACCCCTGGCCGCTCTGGCCCAATATTTTCCGAGTCTCGGGAGCCCATGAGGAAGGCGGCGAACGGCTGTACTCGATCGCCACTGAGAAGTTCACCGGTGATGCCAACGGGCACGTGACGACGCTGCACGCGAACCACGTGGAAATGGTCAACACGGGAGGCCGCCTCGAGTTCAAGCCGGTCCCTGGGAGCGCGCACGAATTGAAGGCCGATCTCGTCCTGCTTGCGATGGGGTTCGTCGGTCCCGAGCGGAACGGGATGCTCGAGAAACTCGGAGTGAAGATGACCGACCGCGGAAACGTCTGGCGCGACGAGCGCTGGATGACCAGCGTCCCGGGCGTGTTCACTGCCGGCGATATGCAGCGCGGTCAGTCGCTGATCGTCTGGGCGATTGCGGAAGGCCGCTCGTGCGCCCGTGGGGTCGATCAGTATCTGATGGGACGATCCGACTTGCCGGCGCCGCTGCAGTAGTCGGCGCCAGCGTTTCATGAAGTCGAAGAACACGAAGAATCCAATCGATCAAGATCCTTCGTGTCTTCGTGTCTTCGTGATGAAGAACTACTGAGTCTGTAGAATCGCCGTGGCGTTCCGCTTCGGCACCTGGCCAACCGGAATGCGCGCGACTTCCTTCATCGTCTTCACATCAACCACGAAGACCGCATTGTCCCCGGCAGCCGCCACGTAGATGAATTTGCCGTCGGGTGTGAGCGTCACCCACTCCGGGTGCTGCCCCACGAAGACCCGGCCGATCTCCTTCATGTCGGGCAGCGAGTGGATGTACGCGTATCCATTCACTTTGCTGGTGGACCACAGCGTCTTCCCGTCGGGGGTCACGGCCAGGCCGTGAGCGGGCGCGCCCTGAAGACCGTCCGTGTGGGTCTCCGCGCCCGGAACCGCAGGGTGCTCGTGCCGGAAGATCTCCTTGCCGCTCGCGAAATCCACCGCGACGAAGCCATGGAAGTTCGAGAGCTGCACGTAGATGTTCTTGGTCGAGCCATCGGGGTTCGTGTCGAAGGCCATCGGACGAATACCGGCGCTCAACTCGACTGAGCGGGTGAGCGTTTCCGTCGCGACGTCGACGATGCTGATGATGCGGGAGCCGACCGATCCGGACACGACGTACTTTCCGTCCGGCGTCACGTACACGTTGTGAACGGCCCCGCGCACGGGGATGCTCTTCACGTTGGTCATTGTGCCGACGTCGATGACGTCGACCGCTCCCTGGCCCTGGGCGATCCCCACGTACACTTTCTTGCCGTCTTTCGCGACCGCCAGGTTGTTCGGCCGGCCGCTGAGCTTGATGCGGTTGGTCACCCGCAGCGTCCGCGCATCGACGACATCGAGCGTCGACAGGTGCTCGTCGGAGATATAGATCTTGGTGCCGTCCGGCGCCGACGTCACGCCATGCGGAATCTCGATGTCGGTGATCATGCCGACGACTTTGTTGGTAGTCGGATCGATGACATGGATGTTGTCACCGGCCGCATTGGTTTGGATGATCCGGACCTTCGTCGCGAGCGGCTTCAGCGGCTCACCCTTCACCCACGACGCGAGAATCTGCCACTCGGGATCGTCCTGCGACGTCCAGTGCTTGCCGCCACCATGGAACGCGTCGCCACCGGCGGTGCGCGCGAGCGGATGTTTGAGCAGCCGGCTCGCGAGTGGGCTCACTCCGGGCACGACGAATTTCTGCACCGCCTGGAAGTTCTGTCGCGACTGCTCTTCCGTCCACGAGAACGAACCTGGAGCGATTGGCTGCAGCCGGAACGTGCTGCTGGCTCCTCCCGCGTGGCAGGTGGCACACGCCACGTTGCCCTGGCGCTTGACCAGGAAGACGGGTTCAACCGCCTTGCGGTACACGTCGAAGCTCAACGGCGATTCGGCTGCGGGTGCAGCCGGCGCTGACGGCTGCTGCGCCAGGAGCGCCGCGGCCAGAATCATCAAGAGCACCATCGGATCTCCTCCACTCTAGGCTGACAAAACGTCCTTCTTCGGCTCCGGGAGCCAGAAGCTGCTGATGAACCCGATTACATAGGCCGTTGTGCCGACGAGAGCAGAAGCATACGCCAGCTTGGTCGGCGGCGTGGCTCCCGGCATGTGCGGCACGAGCTGCGTCGTCACGAGCGCGGCGCAGGTGCCGATCATACGGCCACCGACGTTCGCCGCGAAGCTTTCTCCTGTGCCGCGCAGGTGGGTCGGGTAGACCCGTGGCAGGTAGTTGCCCCAGAAGCTGAATTGGGCAATCGTCAGCAGCCCGACCGCGAAAATCCCCCACTTGAGCAGGGACAAATCCCTGGTCGCCGGCACGAGAAAGACGATCGGCAGGAGAATCATCCCCGGCACCTGGAAGACCCAGAGCAGCCGCTTGCGGCCCAGGATGCGTACGGCCAGAATCGCGAGCAGAATCCGCCCGGCCAGGCCGCCATACTCCTGATACGCCTGGACACCGGCCACAATCTGCTCCTGTGCCGGCCGAAGCAGGGTGCGGACTTCGGGAAGCCCCGGCACGATCCGCGGCACCTGTTGAATCGCCCCGAACGCTGCCGCGAACGAGCATGCCATCATGATCGTCGTCACGATCGTCGTCCGCCGAAACTCAACCTGGAAGAGCTCGGCAAAGCTCGGACGCTTGAGAGTCCCCGCGGCTTTCTTCTCACGCCAGGCGGGCGACTCCGGCAGGAAGGGCCGAATCACGATGAGCGGAATGGCGGGAATGAGGCCCGACATCAGCGTGTAACGCCAGGCTTCGTGGGCACCTCGGACGGTTGGGAGGCGATCACCGTAGGTCACCAGCAGGTAGTACGCGCCCGTCGCCATAATCCCGCCGATCGATCCGAACGCCTGCGTGTAGCCGATGACCGTCTCGCGACGGTGCGGGTCCGGGAAGAGTTCCGCCAGCCAGGCTACGGCTGCCACGAATTCGACGCACACGCCGACAAAGGTGCAACAGCGCCAGAACAACAGCATCTGCACTGAGGTTGAGTACCCGGCCGCAAAGGCAGAGACCGCGTACAGCAGGATGCTCCACACGAGCACGCGGCGCCGGCCGAGGAGATCGGTCAGGTAGCCGCCCAGCAGCCCGAAGATTCCGCCGGCGACCGCCGGGATGTACAGCAGATAGCCCACCCACTCGGTGATCAGTGGGCTGGTGACCGGTACCTGCAGCAACTCGCTGAGCGCCGGCCGGATGATCAACGGCAGCATCAGCAGCTCGTAGGAGTCGAAGGCAAATCCGAGGGCGGCAATGCCGCAGATGACCCATTGCACCGGAGTCAACGGGGGCGCGGAGGTTTTGGTGTCCATAGGCAATTGACAATTAGGAATTAAGAATTAGGAATTGGAATTCGGCGTCAAACGCCTGAAGAATACCCCGGTGTGTTTGCGAAGTAGCGTGAAATCGTCTTCGGGGTGGGCGTGGACGACGAGGTCAGACGTGAGACGACGACCATGAGCAGAGCCGAGACGAGGGTCATCGGAACCACTGGAAGGAGGCCGAATACCGTGGTCCCTGCGGGGATGCGCATCACGACGTCGATGCCGAACGGAGACCAGACGGAGATGGCGCCTGCAGCTGGAGGGGGAATGGTTTGCTGGATCGCCGCCACGGTCAGCACCGACGCGGCGGTCCAGAGTGTGCTTGCGAGCGCGCCCCACTTCGTGCTCCCGCGCCAGAACAGTGCGGCGACGAGCAACGGTGAAAGGGCGGCGTACCCGGCGAACGCGTACTGCGTGGCGAGATCGAAGATCGACTGCGGCATTCTCAGCGCGATGGCATAGGCGACGCCGGTGATGAGCACCACGAACAGACGCCCCATCTGCACCTGCGCGGCCTGACCGAACCTGCTGGTTCCACCGTAGAACGCGAACACATCTTCAGTGAACATCGTCGACAGCGCGAGAATCTGCGAGTCGCTGGCCATCACCGCCGCCATGACGCACGCCCCGAGGAGCGACGCCAGCCAGAGCGGCGCGTAGCCTTCAACCAGTCGCAAGATCACGTCGTCTCCGGACGCCTGCGCGCGCAGGCGTGCGCGATCTTGCGGGGCCAGGCTGGGGCTGGCCGCCGCGAGCTCGGCACGAGCCTCGAGCTTGGATTCGATGGCCGGCACCTCCCGGGCCGCGTTGGCGGCGACGCCAAGGAACACAGACGGCAGCCAGATCGCGAGCATGCACAACGGATACAGCACGACGGTCTTTCGGAAGTGACCCAGACGCCGCGCCGTGAGACAGAAGATCCCGATGTGTGGGAACGCGATCGACGAGAGGGGAATGAAGGTATAGCTCAGAAAATAGAGCGGCGACACGCGCTCACGGGTCAACAGCGGCGCCGTCGATGGCGACTGCAACAGCGACTCCATGGCGGCGCTGAAGCCGCCCATGCCAGCGCCGATCACCGTCACGGCGATGGCGCCAAAGAGGAGAAACAGAATGGTCTGGAAGGTGTTGACCCAGGCAGTGCCGCGCATGCCGCCAAAACAGACGTAGCCCATCACCACGAGCGAAACAATCGCCCCGCCCATCCAGAATGGTACGCGGCCGTTGCTGACCGTCGCCAGCGTGGTGCCGCCGCCCATCACCGCGATGATGATGTACGGGATCAACAGCACCGCCTGCACGGCAAAAATGATCGTTCCAATGTGGCCGCATTCCCATCGGTCGCGGAACATTTGAACCGGCGTCATGAATCCATGCCGCTGGCCCAACGACCACAAGCGCGTGCCGATCACGAACAGGGAGACAGGAATGATCAGCGCAGAGGAGGATGCCATCAGACCATACGTCACGATGCCGTTGGCGAATGCGTGCCCCGACGCGCCAAGGATCGAGAAGGCTGTCATGTTGGCGCCGAAGAGCGAGAGCAGGAACACCGCAGGGCCAAGCGAGCGGCCGGCGAGAAAGAAATCTTCGGCGCTCCGCCGCCCGGCCGACGACCGGAACGCGAAGATGCCGATGTACAGCGCGACCCCTAGGTACGCGAAGACGACGAGAGCTGGAATCATCGTTTGGAGGAGGGATCGCGCTCGAGGTGAGCGGGCCACATGCGGGTGACAAGGAGCCAGAGCAACGCCGCCGAGGCGAGCGTGAACACGGCGTGATAGAAGAGACCGACCGGCAGCATGCCGAAAACGAGCGGGCGGGCTGTGCGCCAGAACCAGAAGTCCTGGTGCAGGACGTAGAGCAGGCCGACGAGAATCGCCGCGACGAGTGGGCGCACGGTCAGCGGACGGTACTACGGCTGGCGGCCGCGCTCAAGCACTCCTCTAATTGCGCCCGAGCTGAAGCTCGGGCCTACGTCTACTCCTTTCTACGGCGCACGGTAAACCACGTCTTCCCGAAACCCGCCGCCGATTTTCATGATGCCGAAGCCTGCTGTGACTCCGACGACGTAGCCGCCGGCGGCGCCAAGCGTGGCTCCCAACGCCTTGTGATGTGCGAACTGACGATGGGCGAGCATCCCTCCGCCGATCATCCCTACCAACGCCCCACCGATCGGGACGAGCGCTCCGAAGTCGCCCCAGAACGTCCCCGCTTGCCCTGCGTATGCGCGAATCTCGCTGACTTCGTCTCGCGCGAGTCTCTCGAGCAGTCGGGTTTGAGGGGTGATCCTTTCAACGGTGATTGCGCCTTCGTCGACTTCAACGACACGCCTCGCAGGGTATTTCACCTGCCCCACGGTCACGACCACCCGTGTCCCGGGCCGGAGTTTCCGGACCCGCGACCAGTCCGATCGATCGGAGGCGACTGCCTGGACGATTGGAGCGGGTGACGGGAATGGGTTGGTGTCGGCGAACCGTTCGACCTCGCGCGTGATCGCCCGCGCGAAGTCGAGCCTGCTTGTGGGTGCCGACTGAGCCCTGACCGGAACCGTCGCCGCGATCAGCATGATCGACAGCATCCGCGTCGTTGTTCGCTTCATTAGAACTTCCAGGCAAAGCTGACAACTGGAAATGCAAAGGTCCCCTCGACCAGCGGGACCACCAACGAGACGTCGGCGGAAAGATGCTCGCCAAGCAGCCGAACGCCGCCGCTGACAAACCCTCGTGCGCTCCCACGCCAGAGCCAGTTCTCGGTGATCCACTTGATTCGCCGGCTGGCGCGATGCTCACCGCCGACCATGAGGATCGCAGACCGATGGCTGCCGCTGTACGCATAGCCAAGCCCGATCGTGGCTGCCGTGTTATCCGACCCGAGCGTCGTCACGCCGTAGCCAATACCCGCGTTGAGGTCTTCGACGCCAGTGATGTGAATCACTCCGGCTGCAACCTGGACGTTCTTGCGGGCGATGAGCTGAAGTTTGGGAGTGAACCACACCGGGTGCGCGTCGCCCGTGAAGACCAGCGGTGAGCCCGCCCCGAGCGACAGCCGGTCGGTGACGCCGACCTGCACGAACGGAAGAATGTAGTAAAAGCCCACGTACCCCTCGCCCCGTCGAAGGCTCCGGGCAGTCGGGGCGAACATCAGTCGCGTGTTGTGGGAATCCTCTGGAAGAAACTCATCGCCCACGATGGCACCGGTGACGACCCGCAGATCGGCGACGTTGATCTGCGGAACCGTCAGCACCGCGCCGGCGATACTCCGGAACACAATCGAGTCAGCCGCGATCGATTCGACCCGCCCGAAGATTAGCGACCCGTCAGAGAGGGTCAGTCGCTGAACCTGGTCGGCCGCCGGAACACGCAGATCGATCACCCGGTTGGCCGCCACCGCCTCTTCGGAGAAGGCCTCGGAGTCGGTCTGGGCCCACGCGGGCGATTCCCAGATGCCAACAAGTGCGAGAGCGATGACCGCCAACCGGGATAGATACGTCATGGCTGGATCCTTTCCCTTCATGTCCTGTTGGTGTTATCTCCGCCTTGTGTTGAACCCGGTAAGGAAGCTCACGCGGATCCCTGATTTCGATGGCACGACCGCAATGTTGACGGGGATATTCAAGGCGCCGGCACGGAAGGTGGTGCCCGCAGCGAAGGCCAGGCCGACACCGAGCGGCGTGATGTTCGGGCCGAGGCCAAGTTCGGCGCCTTCCTTGGTCCGAAGACCCACCATCCAGCTGACGCTCGGCAGCACCACACCCTGATCGAGGCCTCCGACCAGCACGACCCACTCGTTCAAGGCGGTGAGGCCGCTCGAGCCCGTGTACACGCGCTTCTCGAATTGCCAGCCGAACTGGCTGATCATCGGCCCCACCGTGATCTCGTGTTCGTCCAGCTTGTCGATGATGCCCTGGCCGAGAAAGGTCATGCCGAAGCGGGGTCCCGACAGACTGATCTGTTCCACGGGGGGCGGCGTGTAGGTCTGGGCGGCGGCCGTTCCGGCGACCGCGAGCGTGACGGCAACGGCAAACAACATCGAGCGAAACGTAGACTGTGAAAACATGTCCAACCTCCTGTCTACACACGGTATGCGGCGCGGAGATCAGAAGTCGTGAACAAGCGGTGAGGAAAGACTGAACTTAAGCTGAAAGGCTTCGGTCAGCGTCGCTCGCAGAATCTCCAGCATCGCCAGATTCGTGTCGCGATCCTTCACGGCAATTCGCACGACTCGCGCGCTTAGGCTGGCGCCCATGCTGGATACGTCTCTGATGAACATCCCACGCTCACGCAGGTTCGTGACGAGAATGGGGGCATCGGGCACCTTCGAGGGAAGGTGGCAGAGAAGAAAGTTGGCGCACGCTGGAACCACCTGAAATCCGAGTCCGATCAGGCCTTCAGCGAGTTCCGCGCGGAGGACGTGCGTCTCCGCCCAGCGAGCCCGGTAATAGTCGTGGCACTTCAGGGCTTCGCACGCCGCAATCTGTGCCGGCAGGCTCACCGACCACGGCGGGCAGAAGGGTTCGAGCGAACGGATCATGAACGGCGGCCCGCACAGATAGGCTGCACGAACGCCCGACAACGCATACGCCTTCGACATCGACTTGCAGATGATCACGTTGGTGGACGCCGCGGAATAGGCTTCAAGCGATTCGCCGACGCCCGCGTAGTCGATATAGGTCTCGTCGATCCACCATCGCGTGGTCTTCGGTCCGTCAGCGATGGCCAGTTGCAGATCGGCCGGTGCGATCCGTCGCCCTGTCGGGCTGTTGGGATTCACCAGCACCACCCAGTCGTAACCGCCGGCCACTCGGGTCATGAGCTCCACGAGATCCACGTCGTACTGCCGGTCCTCGAGAACAGGCAGACGATCGACTCGAGCGCCGATCACCTGCTCGAGCACGTGGGCGTATTCGCCGTACATGGGATCCAGAATCAGCACGCGCCCTGTCGCAGGTGTCACCCACTGTCTCAAGCCCGCGTAGATCAAGTCAGACGACCCTGCGCCAGGCAGAATGCAGGCCTCGTCCACGTCGCGCGCGCGGGCAATCGCGCGACGCAGGCCCGACGCTGTCGTCGGCGGCGACGTCTTGATCGCAAAGGGAAGATACTCAGCCAGCTTCTCCATCACCGCTGGGGCGGGATCGAACCACGCATCCAGGACGTCGGCGTTGATGACCGCGTCCTTCTTCCCGAGCGTTTCGAAGTCCTCCCCGATCGCTTCGAAGAATGCGCCGCCATGAAAGCAGCTGGCGGCTCGGAACGGTGCGACCGAGAGCTGCCAGTTGACCGCCCCTTCGAGGCGAGAGACGATGCCCTCGAATCGAGCGACTCGATCCCGCAGCTCATGAACCTCCGCGGTCATCAGCTCATAGGTCACGCGACCGGCCTTGGCCTGCAGTCCGCAGCTCTTGAATCCGACGTCTTGGTACATTTTCAGGACCTCGAGCCGTCCAATCGCGGTGACCGTCCGTGCTCCGACGGCCTCCAGGTAGCGGAGGGCTCCATACATCAGCAGGAAAGCGAGCGGTGTGCCGCGATGAGAACGACGGACGGTGAGCAGCCGCACTTCGTAAAGGGCCTGATCGAACGCGATCGGCATCGCCGTGCGAGGAAAGTACTTGTCGACTGAATAGCCGATGGCGTTGGGCGGGGTAATGGACACGAAGCCAAGCAACTCGTGCTGATCCCTGGCCACGATGTAGACGTTGATGGTGTCGAGCCAGTCGGTCACAAGTCCAGTCCCGTGATCGGGATGCTGTTCGAGCTCGCGCGTATAGATCTCGTGACGGATGGCGTAGATCGACTCCCGGTCGCGGTCGTTGGCGAGTGAGATTGTGATACTCACATCGGCCTCAGAACTCGAGCCCAATGCCGACGCCGACCATCCAATGAGAAAAGCGCAGCGACGTCGCGGGCCAGGTCACGGACCCGAGGTTCGTGCCGCCGTAGGTTGTGCCAAGCGAGAGTTCAGCGGTATCAGAAACCGCCGATCCGGCCGCCCGATACTGAGCGACGACGTGCCCGAACAGTGGTGGATGGTCGTCGGTGGATGGCGCCCTTCTGAATTTCAGTTCGCCGCTCGCGACCCATCCCAGCGCGCTGTCGTGCGGTCCCACATCGGCAACCGCGCGCTGCGCCGCGAACAGATCGAAGGCCCGTTCGTGAAGCGCAGGCCCGGCGCCCACCTTGATCCACGCGTTTGGCCGAAACGAGACGATCAGCGCGCGCGTTTTGATGTCCTCGTGTGCATCGACGGCGCTGGAGTACATGGGCGCTCCGGGCGCGGTATCAATCGCCGTTCGAACCCCGTGCGTGTCCTGCTGCGTGCGGCTCACGAGATAGCCGACCATCGCGTTGTGGGCCACGGCAACATGAACCTGACCGAAGAGCCCGAATCCAGACTGGGTCCATGGCAGCGTCTTGCGGGGGAACATGGGGCTGTGGTCGTCCAGATGCAGCGCCCGCAGCTGTCGGACGCTGTCCGATCCGGCGCCTCCCCACATCGCATTGAGCCCCGCCGCCAGTTCCACATGCGGCAGCTCGGTGGAAATCTTGACCGGACTGCTCCGCGGCTGGGCCCAGGTCGTTGATGCGAACACAACGCCGCTGATGAAGACGGTCAGGCCCAGCCGTGCGCGTGTCATGGCGCTCCCCTTCCTGACAGGCCATCTCTGGCTCTGCGCATTCACTGGTTTCTGCGGTTCACACGTGATCGGCCGCACGAATGCCACAGTAGCGGGAGAGGCTTCGCGGAGTCGTGAACGGGATCGGAAGAACCGGTGAAGAAGTTGTGAGCGCCCCGGGGACTACGTCGACTACGTCGCGCGATCGGCGAGTCGCTGGAGGACGGTCTGGAATGCCGGCTCGTGACGAAGCGGGAGGAACAAGGGATCAACGGGAATGGTCCAGCCGGCATAGCCCGGCGGGGCAGCAACGAGCATCTGATGCAGAGCGGCCGTGGCCTCAGCGTGACGATCGCAGGCCATGTGCCAGAACGCGGTGGCCATTTCCGCCTCGACAGCGCGTCCACCCGATCGGAGGGCGCCAACCGTGTCGGCCGCTCGTTGAATCGCCGCGTCGGTCTCCTTGGCGCGTCCCTTCATCCGGCTCGCCTCGGCCAGCCCGAACAGCGATCGCGCGTGGTCGGGATAGGCCTCGAGCGCGCGGTTGAACATCGCGGCAGCCTCGACGGCCTCCCCAGCGCGCAACAGGGCGAACCCATGCCCGTCGTACGCATTGGTCGCAAACTCCACCGCGTAGAGCCCGCCGCCCCCGGTCGCCAGCTCGCGATCGAACTCAGCGCGAGCCTCGGTGGTTTCGCCACGAGCGAGGTGTGTGAGGCCCAGAAGCCAGTGCAGCCCCTTGGCCGGATACCGCTCGCCTCCGCCGTCCAGACGATCCTGAAACGGCGCGCCCTTTTGCAGCGCCTGCGCCGCTGCCGTCAGATCGTTTCTCGCCAGATGCACCATCGCGATGCCGTAGTACGCGTAGGCGAACTCCGGATACAGTCCGAGCACGCGTTCGAACGCGACGAGCCGCTCGCGTCCCCAGGCGGCGACCGCCAGCCGGCAATGATTCCGCCAGTTGCCAGGCTCGAGGGCCACGGATCGTCGCCCGGCCAGCACCGCCTCGTGCGTCCGCCAGGCCGCCGTGAGCATCATCGCCAGTGCCGCGTGTGCTTCCGCGAGGTCGGGGTCGAGATCAATCGCGTGATGCGCATCGGCGATCGCGGCGGTCAGTTGCGCCGCATCGGGACGGTTGCGCGCGCGCGACGCTTCGAAGAGCCAGAATCGCGCGTGGGCCAGGCCGACGTACGGAGGGGCGTACCGCGAGTCGAGTGCAATGGCGCGCTCGAAATCGCGAATGGCCGCCGGCACTTCCGCGGGATCCATGCGCTCGAGTTTCAGCCGCCCCTCCATGAACGATCGGTAAGCCTCCAGGCTCGACGTTTCCCGTACGCCGGCGCGAGCCACCGGCGGCAGAGGTTCCTCGGCCGGACGCAGGGACGGGATCACGTCGTGCCCGGCAATGGTCTCGACCGTCGCGATGAACCGATAGCCGCGCCGCGGGACCGTCTGGATGTAGCGCGGCGACATCGGATCGTCGCCGAGGGCCTGTCGAAGGTCGGACACGACCTGCGTCAACGCGTTATCCGTCACCGCGATATCCGGCCAGAGCGCGCGCATGATCTCGTCCTTCGAGACCATGGCGTTGGGCCGCGTCACGAGCAACAGCAGGAGATCGAACGCCTTCGGCGCCAGCGGCACCGCGACTTCGTCGCGATAGAGCCGGAACGCGCCAGGGTCGAGTCGGAAGGGAATGAAGCGGTGGACGATTCCAGCTGGCAGCACGCTCATGAGCAGCGGTACGCGTGCAGTATACTCCGCGGTCATGCCCTCATCTGACGCTCATACTGCCCCGCATACTCCCCCTCTTGCCGCAGGCAGCGCAGCGGCTGCGCGCGACACCCTCGACGCCTGGGTCCGCGACATCGTCGCCTGGCACTTCGACCCATCGACCGGATCGCCCTTCTGGCTCGAGTTCGCGTCCAAACTCGATTGGGATCCTCGACGTGAGATCGGCGGCTTCCGCGACCTCACCCGCCTCGGCTTGTTCGAGGACGAGTGGCTGCGCGGCGGCCCGGTGCAGCGTTGGATCCCCAAAGGCTGCGCGGGGAAACCGGTGTACGTCTTCGAAACCGGGGGGACGACGGGCACACCGAAGACGCGCGTGGCGTTCGACGACTTCCGCACCGACTACGAGCTGTTCAGCGGGACGCTCCCCGATGAATCCTTCCCTCGCGGGTCGAACTGGCTGATGCTCGGACCCTCCGGCCCGCGGCGCCTTCGCCTCGCGGTCGAACATCTCGCACAATTCCGCGGAGGCATCTGCTTCTGCGTGGATCTCGATCCGCGGTGGGTCATCAAACTGATCAAGAAGGGTTGGAGCGAACACCTCGAAGCCTACAAGGCACACGTCATCGATCAGGCGGTCACCATTCTTCAAGCCGGCCACGACATTCGCTGCATGTTCACGACGCCCAAACTCCTCGAATCGCTGGCGCTGCGGCTGGAATCGATGGGCACGAGCATCCGCAAGATGGGCATCACCGGGATCTTTTCCGGCGGCACCGAGTTCACGCCGCAATGGAACCGCTTCGCTCATGAGGAGCTGCTGGACGGCGCCTATATGACGCCGACGTATGGCAACACGCTGATGGGCCTCGCCGCGAGCTCACCCAGCGGACCCGCGCAGAACTACAAGATCACCTACTACGCGCCGCAGCCTCGCGCCGTCATTGAGGTCGTCGATTTCGACGACCCGAGCCGCGTCGTTGAGTACGGGCAGTCGGGCCGGGTGAAGCTCACGACCCTCACGAGGGAATTCTTCGTCCCGGGTTTTCTCGAACGCGACGAAGGCGAGCGCGAGCCGCCTTGCGAAGCGTATGCGTGGGACGGCATCAGCGGCGTCAAGCCGTACCGCGGCGTGGCGCAGTCGACGACCGTGGGCGTGTACTAGACCTCGTTCGAGTCGCGGTTGACAAGCTATATCCGTAACGGATATACCTTCCGCGGACGTATGGCCGCACTCACTCCTGCCGTGTTCCACGTGCTGCTCGCCCTGGCGCGGGGCGAACGCCACGGCTACCGGATTCAGAAAGATGTGCTGGAGCAGACCGCCGGCGACGTCCGGCTCGGCCCCGGCACGTTGTATGGCACGCTGCAGCGGCTGATGGCGGTCGACTGGGTGGAAGAAACCGAAGGTCCTGCGACGCCTGAGGATGAGCGCCGGCGCTACTACCGTCTCACCCGATCCGGACGCCGCGCCCTCAAGGCCGAAGTCGAGCGGATGGACACACTCGTCCGCACGGCGCGCGCTCATCAGGTCGTCCCTCGCACCACAAACAGGTAATGGAACAGGAGGCGGCGGTGCCACGAACGCTGTATGTTGTTGCCGCCCTCTATGGGGCCGCCGTCCGGCTCTACCCACCTGACTTCCGCCGCGAATTCGCCTCCGAGATGAGCCGCGATTTCAGTCAGGCGACACAGGAGGCGTGGGGCGACGGGGCGTGGCGCAGTCTCGCCGGCCTCTGGACGCACATGGGCACCGATCTGGCGTGCACGCTGATTGTGCAGTGGCTCCGAAGTGGATGGCCTGCGATCACGCTGATCCCTGTCGCATTCGCGACGGCGGGCGTGAGCGCCGCCGCCAGAATCCTGGCGTTGCCACCGGTGGCGTTACCCGCTGGGCAGCCCGACCGAGATGAGGCCGCCCTGCTGCTACTCGTCACGATCGTATTGCTGATCGTGATGGCCACCATCATCCTGACGTTGTGGTTCACCCGCCCGCTTCGCTATCGCACCCGAATCTAGGGACATGCTGGAAGCCCGCGGTCTCACCAAACGCTACGGCGGGCTGCTTGCCCTCAACAACGTCGATTTCGAGCTTCATCGCGGCGAGATTGTCGGCTACCTGGGTCCGAATGGATCGGGCAAGAGCACG